>Ga0209266_1003151_pt1 | contig 10159 bp, 5 predicted proteins | sample GraSoiAngelo_132_FD_185889 | JGI IMG/M metagenome (GOLD analysis project Ga0209266, IMG submission 185889) | Grasslands soil microbial communities from the Angelo Coastal Reserve, California, USA - 14_0929_02_40cm (SPAdes) (version 2) | ecosystem: Environmental > Terrestrial > Soil > Grasslands ...
TAAATCGCACGTAAAGTTATGTCGAAGTTTGAAAGGTCAACGCGGCCTAGCACGGCGTTTGTTCTCAGGTACGGGCTGGCGGTCCTATCTGTCGCCGCCGCACTTTCTATCACACAGTTACTTAGGGCCTACTTTGAAACCACCCCCAACTCGTTGTTTTTTTGCGCAATCGTAATCAGCAGTTGGTTCGGCGGCCTCGGGCCGGGATTGCTCGCGGGATTACTTTCTGTAGGGGTCATCGATTATTTCCACACTCTAGGGGTAAACGCGGAAGACGTGCCGCGCCTGGCTGTTTTTCTAATCTCGGGGGCCGCGATCAGTTGGTTGAGCGGCGAGCAGAGACGGGCGAAGGAATCGCTCCGCCAAGCACGTGACGAACTGGAATTGAAGGTGCAGGAGCGCACGGCGGAGCTTCGGCAGATCAACGAAGAGTTGCGGGCGGAGATCGCCGAACGGAAGAACGCGGAGGGGGCACTCCTGTCAAGCGAAGCTCAGCTCAAACAGGCACAGGCGGTTGCCCACCTGGGGAGCTACGAGGTCGATGCGCTCACAGGCCATACTCGTTGGTCCGATGAAGTATTCCGCATTCTAGGACTTGATCCAGCGAGCGGCTCGTTGTCTCGCCAGGACTTCGTCGAGCGCGTCGTTCATCCCGAAGATCGGGAATACGCAATGCAGCGTTACGATCGAGTCGTCCACGAGGGAAAGCTTTACGATCTCGAATACCGTGTCATCCGTCCTGATGGTTCCGTGCGGTTTGTGCAGAGCATGGGTGAACCGATCAGGACCCCGGACGGCGGCGCCGTGGTGAGGTTGGTCGGTGCTCTGCTCGATACCACCGAGCGCAAACAGTCCGAAGACAGCCTGGCCCGACTCAACCGAACGCTGCAGACTCTCTATCAATGCAACCAGGCCCTGGTTCGCGCCAGCGACGAATACGAACTTTTGCAGACCGTCTGCCGCATTCTCGTTGAGGTCGGCAGAGTCCGGATGGCGTGGGTCGGTTACCGCGAGCTTGATCGAGAAAAGTCGATTCGGCCGGTGGCGCAAGCGGGATACGACGAAGGCTACGTGGAAAGTGTGAAAGCTACCTGGGAAGATACCGAAAGAGGTCATGGGCCGACCGGTACCGCGATTCGAACCGGCAAACCTTCGTGGACCCAAAATATTCAAACCGATTCGAGTATCGCTCCTTGGCGCACCGAGGCGCTTAAGCGCGGCTATGGTTCGAACATCTCACTACCGTTGATGTCCGATGGCGCAACGTTTGGCGCCCTCACTCTTTACGATCAACAGCCCAATGCTTTCAACGAACGTACGGTCGAGCAATTCACAGAGCTGGCGGATAATTTGGCGTATGGTGTGATCGCGCTGCGCACGCGCGCGGAACGCAGCCGCGCGGAACACGCCCTGCGCGAGGCACAGGCAGAGCTGGCGCACGTAACTCGGGTCATGACCATGGGAGAACTCGCGGCCTCGATCGCTCACGAAATCAATCAACCACTCGCAGCCGTGGTAACCAATGCCAACGCCTGTCTGCGCTGGCTCACGGGCCCCACTCCAAACCTGGATGAGGCACAGGCGGCGGTAGCGCGCATTGCCAGGGACGGAAATCGAGCCAGTGATGTGATCGGGCGGATTCGCGCCCTGGTCAAGAAAAGTGCTACCGAGCAGGCTCATCTAGACATTAATGAAGTCATTCAAGAGGTTCTTGGTTTGATACAAACTGAGATACGAAAAAACGAAGTCGTGCTGCGGATGAAACTGGCTCCTGATCTTCCGCGCATTTTGGGCGATCGGGTGCAGTTGCAACAAGTGATCCTGAATCTGATGATGAACGGCATCGAAGCGATGAGCGCCGTCACGGACCGATCGCGAGACTTACTCATTCGGTCCTGTCGATATGAATCCGACAAAGTGCTCATCGCAGTGCAAGACTCCGGGACCGGGCTGGAGACCGAAAGCCTCGATCATCTTTTCACGGCCTTCTTTACGACCAAGCCGAAAGGAATGGGCATGGGACTGGCGATCAGCCGCTCGATTATCGAGGCGCACGGCGGAAAGCTCTGGGCCTCGCCGAACGATGGCCCGGGCGCAACATTTCAATTCACGCTGCATGTTGGTAGCAAAGAAGAAGAGGCGCGATAGCTCGCGGTGGTGTCGCCCGTGGCGGCGTGCTCCGCCGGCGGCGACGATGCCGCCAAATAACCAACTTCCGTCCGGGGGCGTCTCACGATCCCCGTAAGTTCTAGGTCGGCCCCTATCCTCTACTATCTACTATGGAGGTGAGATATGGAAACCAATGACCGTTTGGTGCAGTTTGCCGGAGGCACTCTCGGGCGTGACCGTCACATCTGCGCTTTCTTCAACAGCATCGGCGAGCAGCACCGGGTGCTTCGCTCGTTCATCAAAGAAGGCTTTGACCGGGGGGAGAAAGCCCTCCACTTCGTGGACCCCAAGCTACGGGAAGAACATCTGAAGCGGCTCGCGGAAGCAGGTATCGATGTGGAGCGGGCAATGGGTTCGGGCCAGCTGGAGGTGCGCTTGTGGCAGGACGCTCAGCTCCGCGGAGATCGATTCGACCAGGACGCCTGGCTGGCCTCAATCGAAGAAGTGCTCCAGTCGGGTAGAGCAGCAGGCTACCCGCTCACGAGGTTTCTGGCGCATATGGAATGGGCGCTGCAGGACAAACCAGGCCTCGATTACCTGAGCTTTGTCGAATTCGAGACACGTGTCAACTACGTGTCTCCCAAGTACGACGATCCACTGATCTGTGCGTACGATCTGTCGAAATTTAGCTCTAGTATGATAATCGACATCATGCGGACGCACCCGGTCGTCATTATCGGCGGGGTGCTGCAGGAGAACCCGTTCTTCGTTCCTCCTGACCAGTTCCTCCTTGAGATCCGGGAGCGACGGCCGGAACGCAAGAGCGCAACCATGGGCGACTAAATGGCCATAGATCCCCATGCTGAGATCCCCCGGCTGCGAACAGCGCTTAGGGACCTCGTGGCACTTTCGACGATCCCGGCGGCGTGGGTTGGGAGAGAACCGCCTGCCGTCGCCGCCGGGCTTGCCGACGTGCTGGTCGGATCGTTGCACCTCGATTTCGCTTTTGTGCGCTTGTGCGATCCCGACGGGGGTGCCGCAGTCGAAGTGACGCGGGGGAACGCATGGAAAGCATTTCCGGAATGGCTGCAACGTCACCTCGCTGCCGTCGGCCAATGTTCGCGCAAGGAAATCATCCCGGACGTCGGCGGCGGTATGGAGCGGTGCCGCGGTCTCCTCATTCCCATCGGTGTCAATGCCGAGGGTGGTCTAGTTGCTGTCGCGTGTGATCGCACCGACTTTCCCACCGAGACTGACCAGCTGCTCCTCTCCGTGGCTGCGAATCACGCCGCGACGGCATTCCAGAGTGCGCGCCTCATCCATGAGCGCCGCCGCGCGGAGGAAGAGCTCCGCCAAGCCCGCGACGAACTCGAGATGAAGGTGGCGGAGCGGACCGCCGAATTGCGGCGGAGCGAGGTCTATTCGGCTGAAGCACAGAGGCTGAGCCACACGGGCAGTTTCGGTTGGAAGGTGTCCAGCGGAGAAATCTACTGGTCAGAGGAAACCTTTCGAATCTTTCAATACGACCTAACGACGAAACCGACCATTGAACTTGTTCTCCAACGGGTTCATCCGAAAGACGCGGCCTTCGTGAAACAGACAATCGAGCGCGCGTCGCAGGATGGGAAGGATTTTGATTTTGAATATCGGTTGCTGATGCCGGATGGTTCCGTCACATATGTCCATGTTGTGGCTCATGCCTTGAGCGATGAATCGGGCAACCTGGAGTACGTTGGGTCTGCGATGGACATTACTGCAGAGCGGCGAGCGGAGGACGAACTGCGCAAAAGCGAAGAGAAGTATCGAGACCTCGTCGATCTTTCTCCTGATGCGATTTACGTGGTGGACAAAGAGGGCAAATTCGTCTCCGCGAATCCCGCTGGCCTCGAACTGTTGAGATGCACAGCGCAAGACGTTGCCGGCATGCCGGTCGTCGAAACCTATCTGCCCGAAGAGCGAGCCGTCTACCGAGCGCGGCTAGAGCAACTGAACGCAGGGACCTGCCTGCGGTTCGAGCGAATCTTCGTGCACAAGGACGGCACCCAAGTGCCCGTCGAAGTTCTAACATCTGCGATGCGCCATGGATATTCTCAGGTTGTAGTAAGAGATATCAGTGAGCGAATTTGCGACGTAGCGAGGCATATTTAGCTGAAGCGCAGAAGCTGAGCCGTACCGGCAGTTGGGCCGGCACTGCGGATCTTCTGAAGTCGACTTACTGGTCGGCAGAGATGTTTCGGATAATGGGACTTCCCAGACGAGACAATCCCCCTACAACAGAAGAGATGAGCAAGCACATTGCTCCAGAGGCCTGGGCGGGAATATTGGAGCTGTTCGAAACTGCACGCCGGAAGAAAACCACGTGCGACGGCGAATTCCCTATGGTCTTACCGGACGGATCAAACCGAGTGATTCGCATCGTGGGGCATCCTGTGCTCGATGCGGCGGGCGATATCGTCGAATTCGTCGGTACAACGATAGATATTACGGAGCAACGCCAGGCGAGAGCTGCCTTGGAGAAGGCATTGGCCGAGATCAAGAAATCGGAAGATCGACTTCGAGTCATTGTCGACACGATCCCTGCGCTAGCGTGGAGCACTCTACCGGATGAATTTCTTAATCAACGCTGGCTTGACTATACCGGTCTCTCGGCGCAGGAAGCGCAAGGCTGGGGCTGGACGGTCGCAATTCATCCCGAAGACTCGACAAAGTTAGTCGAGACGTGGCGCGCAATACTGGCTTCTGGGACGCCGGGGGAATTGGAAGCGCGCATGCGCCGCTTCGACGGAGAATATCGCTGGTTCCTGTTCCGCGCCGTGCCGCTGCGCGACGATCTGGGAAACATCGTTAAATGGTATGGAACGAATACCGATATCGAAGATCGGAAGCAGGCGGAGGAAATCCGAACCGCGCAGGCACGTCAGGCGGGTGTTCGCGCTGATGTGAGCGCCGCTCTTTCCAAGCCAGTCGACTCGGGTGAGATCTTGCGCGGATGCGCAGAGGCGATCGTTCGGCACCTCGACGCGGCCTTCGCTCGAATCTGGACGCTGAACAAAGAGAAAAACATGTTGGAACTGCAGGCCAGTGCCGGGATGTACACGCATCTCGATGGTCCACACAGCCGCACCCAGGTCGGGGAACTAAAGATTGGCCTGATTGCTGAAGAGAAGAAACCGCATTTGACCAATGACGTCGTAAACGATCCACGGGTTAGTGACAAGGCCTGGGCACAAAATCAGGGAATGGTTTCGTTCGCCGGCTATCCGCTCATTGTCCAGGATCGCGTGGTTGGAGTGATGGCGATGTTCGCTCGCCAGCGGCTTTCAGCGGCCACACTCGACACACTCGCATCGGTCGCCGACTCTATCGCGCAGGGCATCGAGCGCAAGCGGACCGAAGAGGCCTTGCGGAAGGCGCAGGGAGAGCTGGCTCATGTCACACGGGTAATGACCATGGGAGAATTGACGGCCTCCATTGCTCATGAAGTCAATCAGCCGCTCACCGCCGTGATCGCAAACGCCAATGCCTCTCTGCGCTGGCTTGCGGCGGCGACCCCAAACCTCGATGAAGCGCGGGACGCCGTGAGTCGCATTCTCCGCGATGGCAATCGCGCGGGTGAGGTGATCGCGCGCATTCGAGCTCTCATACAAAAAACCGATACAGAGAAAGTTCGGCTCGACATTAACCAAACCGTTCAAGAGGTCGTCATTCTGATACAAAACGAAGCAGGGCGAAAAGGAGTGGCGCTACGAATGGACTTGGCCGCCGATGTCCCGCCCGTGTTGGGGGATCGGGTGCAGTTGCAACAGGTCATTCTCAACCTGGCTATGAACGGTGTCGAAGCTATGGCATCGGTGGCCGATCGGCCGCGAGAGTTACTCATCCGTTCTCGTCAACACGAATCGGACAAAGTGCTTGTCGCCGTGCAAGACCGCGGTATTGGGATCGATTCACAGAATCTCGAAAAGATCTTCGATACTTTCTTCACTACCAAGTCGCAGGGCATGGGCATGGGGCTGGCGATCAGCCGCTCCATTGTTGAGAATCACGGCGGGCAGCTATGGGCCAGACCGAATGACGGTCCCGGTGTGACATTCGAGTTTGCGCTACCCATTGAAATTGCGGGCGCGACATAACCGATCTGCCGAAGACGGCCTGGAATGACGGCGATGCATGGTTTGAAAGGAAGCTTCGTCTTGTAGCAGGAGAAGTCTATGGATAATCAGAGCGAACGACCAATTCGGTTTGCCGGCTCAGTGCTTGGCGCGCAACGTCATGTCTGCGCCTTCTTTCACAGCCCTGACGAGGAGTATCGGGTGCTGCTGCCGTTCATCAAGGAGGGATTCGAGTATGGCCAGAAGGCCTTTCATATCGTCGATCCCAAGCTACGTGAGCGCCACGTACAGCGGTTAGCCTCCGCCGGCATCGATGTGGCCGCAGCAGAACACAGCGGGCAGTTCGAGCTGCGCAACTGGGCTGATGCATATCTGCGCGATGGCCACTTCGATCAGGACAGGATGCTTGCTTTGATCCAAGAAGTCCTTGAGGGCGGTAGGCAGCAGGGCTTCCCGCTGACTCGTCTGGTCGCCCATATGGAATGGGCTCTGGAAGACCGACCCGGTGTCGATGACCTGGTGGAGTATGAGACAAGGCTGAACTATATTTTACCCCGGTATAAAGACCCGGTCATATGAATATACGATCTCGCCAAGTTTGGCGGGGGTATCGTCGTTGACATTATGCGCACCCATCCGATGATCATCATCAGCGGAATACTCCAGGAGAACCCGTTCTTTGTTCCGCCGGATGAGTTCTTACGGGAGCTGCGCGAACGCCGCGGTATGCAGAATGATAAGCTAGGGCCCTAAGCCCTCCGACGATGAAAGTGGAGATGGAACATACGGACGGTGAGATTAAGCGTCTCAAGGCGTGTATCAATGATCTGATCAGCGTTCTAGCCCTTCCCGCCATCTGGAGTGGCCAGGAGCCATCCCAGATTGTTAAGACTCTGCTCGACGTGCTGCTAGGTATGCTGCGCCTGAACTTCGCCTATGCTCGGTTGAGCGACTCGATTAGCGGCGGCACGCCAATCGCGATGGTCCGGTCGGCTCAGCCCCTAACTTTGAATGCCCAGCTGCAGGAGATTGGCCAAATACTCAACCCGTGGCTGACAGGTGATCCACATACATCGCCTTTAGTGATACCGAATCCGACCGGAGAAGGTAAGGTATCGATCGCGACCTTGCGGCTGGGATTTCAGGATGAATTCGGGGTCTTAGTAGTCGGGTCTCAGCGGGCCGATTTTCCGACGGACATCGAAATGCTGCTACTACGAGTAGCAGCGAATCAAGCGGGGATTGGGTTGCAAGAGGCTCATCTCTCGAGCGAGCAAAGGCGAACCGCAGAGAAACTCGATCAACGGATCGTTCGACGGACCAGACAACTGATAGCCGTCAACGAAGAGCTGAGAAAGGAAATTATCGAGCACAAGCGCGCCGACGCGGAACTGCGCGAGAGTGAGCAAAGATATAGGCATATCTTCCAGACGGCAGGAGTGTCTATTTGGGAAGAAGATTTTTCTCAAGTCACAGCTGCCATTGATGATCTGAAAGCCCAGGGAGTCAGGGACTTCAGCCAGTATATCGCCGCGCACCCGGAATTTATCCAGCAAGCCATTTCAATGGTGAAGATCATTGATGTGAACGACGCAACCGTCAAGCTGTTCGAAGCTCAGAGCAAGGATGAGCTTCTGGTCTCGCTGCATAAGATATTCCTGCCGAAGACTGAGGAAGTGTTTGCGGGGGAACTGATCGCCATCGCTGAAGGGCGAACCAATTTTGAATCCGAAACCGTTCTTCAGACCCTGAAGGGAGACAAACTAGCCGTATTGTTTACCATTGCGTTCCCGCGGCAGCCCGCCAAGCTTAACAGCGTGCTGGTGAGCATCATGGATATCACCGAGCGCAAGCGGGCCGATGAAGCGCTGCACAAGACGCAGGCGGAGCTCGCGCACGTCACGCGCGTGGCGACTCTGGGAGAGCTGACTGCCTCGATTGCCCATGAAGTCAACCAGCCCCTCGCGGCCATCGTGACCAACGGCAATGCCTGCCTGCGCTGGCTGGCCGGCGATTCACCCAACCTCGACGAAGCGCGGGAAACTGCCCGGCGCATTATCCGCGATGGAAATCGGGCGGGTGACGTGATCGGGCGGATTCGGACCCTCTTGAGGAAAACTGGCACAGAGAAGGAATTGCTGGACATGAACCAGGCCGTTCGAGAGGTTGTTGCGCTTGCGGAAGGTGAAGTGCGAAGGAATGGGGTGGCACTACGGACGGAACTCACGGGTGATCTTCCGCCCATACTGGGAGATCGAGTTGAGCTACAGCAGGTGGTGCTTAATCTGATCATGAATGCGATCGAAGCCATGAGCGCGATTGGAGACCGACCGCGAGAGCTGGTCGTCAGAACGCAAAGCGGTGAGGTCGATCAGGTGTGTGTTACAGTGCAAGACTCAGGCATTGGCCTGGACCCGCAGAGCATGGGACGGATCTTTGATGCTTTCTACACTACCAAGTCGCAGGGAATGGGTATGGGACTGGCGATCAGTCGCTCCATTGTTGAGAATCACGGCGGGCAGCTTTGGGCCGTACCGAATGAGGGCCCGGGCGCAACATTTCAATTCACGTTGCAGGCTTGTAGTAAGCAAGAATAGGCTTTGTCGTAAGGAGAATAGGCTGTTGAATACGCTGAGATGCGCGACCACACCAATCGGTTAAAACTCGGGGATGTTATTTTCCACCACACTCCGTGAGATGGTGAGGCCGTCCTCAAACGAAGAGGTTTTGACTAAAAGAAGGAGCCTTTATGAGTCTGGCAGCACAGAGAACTCCGCTCATCGCCGCACTCGAACAACTCGGTCCACACGACCATCTCTGCTCGATATACGAAAGCCCTCAAGAGCATTACGCAGTCGCTGTTCCATTCATACGGATCGGGCTCGATCGTGGCGAAAAATGCATTTACATAGCCGACGATGGAACGGTTGGCGACGTTCGCCAAGCCATGCAGTCGGAAGGCATTGACGTAGAGCGTGCGACCGCATCCAAGGCCCTCGTTCTGGCGACCAAAGAGCAGGCATACCTGAAGCATGGATCCTTTCATCCCGATTGGATGTTCACCTTCTGGAAGAAAGCCACGCAGTTGGCGATGAGCGAAGGGTTTTCTGCGGTCCGAGCCACCGGCGAAACAGAATGGGTTCTGAGAGGGGGCCGTGGGCTTGAGCGTTGGATGGAATACGAAAGCCGATTGACTCACACGCTCTCGGAAAGTAACTGTTCCGCGCTTTGCCAATACAACCGACGCCTTTTTCCACCGGAACTCCTTCTTGACGTCATCCGCACGCACCCCATGGTCGTTTACGGCGGCACGGTCTGCCGAAATCTATATCATGTGCCACCGGACGAATTTCTGGGAACTAACCAAACGGCGCGTGAGGTGGAGCGGCTGTTGACCAATATCCGGGAACGCGAGCGTGTGGAGGACGCTCTCCGAGAACAGCTCACGGAACGCAAGCGGGCTGACGAGGCCTTGCGCGAGGCGCAGGTGGAACTGGCGCATGTAACCCGAGTCACGACCATAGGAGGACTGGCGGCCGCAATCGCTCACGAAATCAATCAGCCGCTCGCGGCCGTCATAACCAACGGCAGTGCCTGTCTGCGCTGGCTTGCGGGCACAACTCCAAACCTAGATGAGGCACGGCAAGCGGTAGGGCGTATTATCAGGGACGGGAACCGGGCGAGCGATGTGATCGCCAAGATTCGCGCTTTGTTGAGGAAAACTGGCACAGAGAAAGAGCGGTTGGACATGAACGACGTCATTCGAGAAGTTGTTGCCCTTGCGCAGAGTGAAATACGAAGGAATGGGGTGGCACTACGCGCGCAACTGGAGGGTAATATCCCACCTGTGCTGGGCGATCGAGTGCAGCTACAGCAAGTCGTGCTTAACCTGATCATGAACGGGATCGAAGCCATGAGCGCGATTGGAGATCGACCGC
>Ga0209266_1003155_pt1 | contig 10146 bp, 10 predicted proteins | sample GraSoiAngelo_132_FD_185889 | JGI IMG/M metagenome (GOLD analysis project Ga0209266, IMG submission 185889) | Grasslands soil microbial communities from the Angelo Coastal Reserve, California, USA - 14_0929_02_40cm (SPAdes) (version 2) | ecosystem: Environmental > Terrestrial > Soil > Grasslands ...
AGGTTGTGATCGAAGAGATGGTTGGGTCGGACTGAGTTCCTGACCGCAACGATTGCGAGCGAGCCTTTGGTTGGAAAGCGAAAACCATCCACTAGAGCGAAATGGCGCTCTTTTCCGAGTGCAGGGCGCAGTGTGCTCAAACAGTGCTTGACACCGCCGACATTGTTAGAGATGGCGATATTACGTCAACAACCAATGGCAGGGCCTCGATTCGGGAGGCTGCGCGGAAGTAACCTGGACCGCGCGGCATTATCGCAGGATAATTTGGGGTCATCGCTGCGGAGCGTTTATGTTGCCCATCTTTGTCGGATTGGTGGTTTGGGTCGGACTCGTTGCTTTGCTACTTGGTCTTGCCTTTGTTGTGTTTCGCCCACTGAGGCGATTTGCTGGCTTTGTATTTCTCACACCAACGATGGGCGTTGGAGGGGCGCTTTTCGGCTTCCTAGCCCTCGGATGGTTTTTGGATGGACGTTTACGTCCAGAAGTCGCAACGAGCGTCGCGTTTTATCTCGGCTTCCTTCTTTGCGGAGCGATAGGCTATCTACTGGGTGCAGCCAGCGGCTTCTTGATCTGGTGTCGTACCCGGCCCGCGCGGTAAAACAGGCCCTTCAACGGATTCCCTGTTAGGATTTCTCCACTAAGAGCGTTTGTTGGGGGCGCCCCTTACGCTGATTCGCTGAAACAGTTCGCAAGACTGATTCAGCAGCACCAACCAGAAGCTGTTTCTAAGGGACACTGATCGCAGCCACTGGCTGATCGCGATTCAAGGACCCCGCTGTTTATGGAATCAGGCAATTTTACTCATTGACCCGAGTGGGCGAAAACGCAATTTTGCAATACTTACCGTATCTCCCAGAGTTGATGCTCTCGCACGACGCAAAGGGCAGAAGACGCTACATATGGCTTTTTGAAGTACTTTGAGCGTCGAGCCGAACGTCGAAGCGTTCCTCCACATTCGGAGTTCTTCTCCGGCGGCTTGCTCGGGAGACATTTATAAGATGGTTCCAACGCCCCGGCACCGACCTCGCTTCAGCGAAGAAAACGTTGCGTCACATCCGGCGGTATCACAAACTCCGTCTTGCCACAATTCGGACAGACGTGGACTTCCACCCAATAAACTCGCTTACTTGATCCACACATGCATGATTCCGAAGTGGACTGCTTCAGGAGTTCCAGGGCCGCATCGGCGTCAGCCCTATTTATTTGCATCCTGATCCCGCCAACCGCTCTTGAGCCAAGCATACGGCCTGTATTGTCGTCGACCACAACGCATTGGATACCCGCCGAATCAAGCATTCCTTTAGCAAGCATGGCCTCGTGAAGCTCACGGAAGGTCCGAATCGTGACCAGTTCTTCTGAGCGCACACCGCCTTCGTCACCGGATTTAGAAACAGCTATATCAAGTTTTCTGAGAGCGATTTCCGTGCTCAACGCTTGGACCGCTTCGGAGGTTAGCGACACCGCATCCTCTGCCAGTGCTCGAAGCTCTCCCTCGGTCATGCCAGAGTACACGCGTTGCAGGCGTTTTCGTTCTTGTTCGGTGTCTTTATCCGCCATGGTAAAGGATCATACCCTACGTATCTCACTAGTTGATGTAATCAGGCGTTTGCAGTGCGCCCCGTGAAAAGGCGCTGGTCCACAGTGGGGTGAAAGACCCGCCCGGCCGGGGACCCAGCCAACCACTAGTCCAGGCGCTTCAGTATTTGCAATGTCTGGTCAGCGTTCTTCTTCATAATGGGGTCGTGCGCCTTGTCACGCTGTTCCAGTACGTACCGAATGGCAGTATTCGCCGTGGTAAAGGACCGACCCTGAGAGCCTTTGATCTGCCAGATGCGAGTCCCTGTGGGCCGTTTGGTAAGTAAAGTCTTTCCGTCAGGGCCGTACATCATCGTGTACTTAGGGACAGCCGCTAAATGATAGGCGAAAAACTCCTTTTCGGCGTGTGTTTCGGGAACTGGAGTGTAGCGAAGCGCAGTGTCTATGTTTCCCAAACTGGTGAACCCCACTACCGCTTCCGCCTCATCTTGCGTGACGTTAAACTCGCCAGCAGGTCCCCACTCATTCGATACAACAAAAATCATCCGAGGAGATTTGAAAGTTGTGGGGTCTGTAAACAATTTACCGGCACGCTGCCAACCGTGGGCCTTTAAGAGCTGGCCCTGAGTTGCCAGTCGCCATAGCTCATCAACGACCTCTTTCGGGGTCATTCCCTCGAACAGTTCGACCGGCGTTTTTTGCAATGGTCCTGTGTTTTGTGCGGCAAGAACAGAGATAAGCAGGACAATCCATACACTGATGTGAATGGCGCAACCCGGGTTCAGCAACCTTGTGCGATGAAGGACGACCATTGACCCATTGATACTAAACGGATTCTAGTTATCATGTCGCTCACGTACCAGGTCACAAAAGTCATGGACAGCTTAAGCCTTCGATAATGGGGAATTTCGCCGCGCTGGAGGTAAGCCTGATCGTTGCTGTAACCAGGCGATTTCACCACTTGAGAATTACTGGTGCAATGGCGATGTTACGCCAGCTGGGAGAAAACCAATGGTCAGCGGTCGCTCGAACCGCTTGTCAGGATGCTGTCGTCGGAGTCGAGGTCGAGCGTAGCAACAGTGCCCCAGTGTCGGACCACCAACGTTGGCGGTACTAGGCGTGGAATGGTTCGTATCCGGCGGCGGCGTCCAGACTCAGGCAACAAACCGTAGCGCCGTGGATTCTAATACTTTGTGAGTTCTCGTCTTTTGTAATACTTCCATGCCGCGAGCGCTGGTACCCTTGGCAAGTCGCTGGACAGTTCTGTTGCTGTTTTGCACGTGCCCGCCAGTAGTCATCCCAGGTCTGGCTCAAATTTCTACGCAACCGCTATCCAGCAATCCCGAGACAAGATACAAACTTGGCGGCACTGTGATTAACTCAGTTAGCGGGGAGCCAATCCGGCGAGCCCTGGTGCAAATCCATTCTAACCCCGCGCGTCTGGCGCTAACCGATGGTAACGGGCAGTTTCAATTTGAAGGCCTTGCGCCGGGAGAGACTCGCATTAGCGCTCGCAAACCGGGCTTCTTCGATGTCCCGCACCCGGGCTACTTCATGGAGTCTATGGTGAAAATCGGCCCGGAAACGCAGCCGGTCGTCCTCAATCTGATTGCTGAAGGGGTCATTTACGGGCACATTCAAAACCCCGATGGTGAACCTGTTGAAGGCCTGCCTGTCAAGGTGATAGTTGTGCGGATCGCCGGGGGCAAGAAGCGGATTGAGCCAGCCGGAACGGGAAACACCGATAAGGATGGCAATTTTCGGATAGCGGGTCTTTACCCAGGTTCGTACTACGTGGAAGCCGGGCCGGGAACGCGCTTCGTGAAAGTCGAGCGTCTCAGTGGACGCCATGCCGGATACTCGGGTCTGTTCTATCCCCATGCGCATGATCTGAGCTCCGCGACGCTCTTTGAACTGAGGCCCGGCCAAACGGTCGATGCAAACTTCTCCTTGAAAGAGGAACCTATGTTTCACATCGCAGGTTCGGTCAGCTGCCTGGGCCCTAATGATGGTATGAATCTGCGATTCTTGGACGGATTAGGAGAGAATCTTTCAGTTCCCTTCCGCTTTGGGCCCGAACCATGTCAGTTTGACGGCGAGGTTTTCACCGGCTCCCTCACCTTGGTCGTTAACACATGGCATGAGGGCACGCCATTCAGCGCCGAGAGTGCCCTAAACGTCAACTCCGACCTAACTCGGATCTCACTTGTGCCTAGCCCTGCGCAGTCGATCCCAATCAGAGTGAGGACTGAATCGGCACGTCCTTCGGGACCACAACGCAGAGGCGCGAAGGTTCCAAACGCAAAACTTGTATCAATTTACTTGAGTGCAAATAACGGACCTCTCGCACAGTCGGATTATCAGTCGCAACCGGAAGGCGATCCCAAGAACCCCTCACTGGTTCTTCGCAACCTACCTTTTTAGGCAGGTATTCAGTCGAAGTTGACGCAACTGGCTTCTGGTATGTGCAGTCTGCGCAGTGCGGCGACACCGACCTGTTGCGTGACGAACTTACGGTGGTGGCAGGTGTGCAAACCTCGCCAATCGAAATCGTCCTGCGCGATGATGGCGCAACAGTGAGCGGGAGAGTGGATGTAGGTCAGGGCGTCCGGCCGACAGCGGTCGTCTTGGTTCCCGATCTCGGTCCCGCCAGCCAAGCGAAGACAGTGACCGCAAGTGACAACGGGGCTTTTGCCCTTCAGGGCTTGGCACCCGGCAATTACTACGTGCTTGCCTTCGACCTCATGGACGGTCTCGAGTACGCCGATCCCGACCTGTTGAATCGGTTTCTTTCGAGAGCAATTCACGTGACCCTCCAACCCAATGAAGAACAGAAGATCAGTGTCGAACTAACGAAGGCGGGAAGTTAGCAACGATTCCTTCCGCGCGATGCTTAGAACTCCTCGCTAACGGCGTCCAGTTCCTGGATTCCAAGGATCTGTCCATAGAGTACGCTCCTCGGATTGTTGCTCTCGGGAAGTCCGTAGTAGAGGATTCCAATGTCCTTGGCGACCATTTTCCGCAGCCTGGTTTCGGGCAACGCAATGCCAGAAGGCTCCCCTGGGTAATGCAGGTCCATACGCGCAGTTGATACGACCGCAGCCCGTGTACTCGCAGTTCTCCACCCAAAAGCAAATCTCCAATTCATCGAAAGCGGATACATATCATTCGAAGTGAAGCCGATCAGAATAACGTTCGGATCATTTGCCAGCGTAGGGAAAGCTCTGCGCACACTGGCAATCAGCCTTTCGGCTACAAGTTGCTGGCGCCTTGGATCAATTGCGCTTGGGTCAATGGGGATGGCTGTCAGCGTCTGAATGTCCAGGTTGAGTTTCTCACGGTAGTGCTGAACGAGCTGCTGGACCTGGTCGCCTGGGAAATCACCGATGGCGACGAAGTAGATATTCTTTCCTTGAACCCTGGGTCGTTGGGATTTCGGGGGAAGGCCGCCTTCACCGGATCGAGCCAAAGCAGTTCCTGCGCTCGCAACAGACCGGCTCTGCGACCGTGATTTGCCCTGGCCTTGTCCAATGTCAATCGTAATTTGATTAGGATACGTTCCACCGACCGAGTTCGCATGAGCGCCGGAATCGGCAGGAACTGTCACCTGACGTGTGGGCTCAAGTCTCGCCGCCTTGATCAGTCCGGTCATGTATTCGTCGTCATGCGGCTGGAAATTGACTTTGGATACGTGAACCATCGCGCAAAGCCCTTGTGCTCCCAGGAATGCGAACAAACTTCGCTGATATAATGGTTTACCCTGAAACTCGGGGACTTCGTATTCCACCAGCGCCATTCCATCGTGCTCGCTGAACTTAAGATGTTCATATCCCATCGAAACAATTTTCATCTTCGCCCAGCGTTGATCGCGACATTGAGTACTGGTCAGAGGTTCCGGGACGGCTTCCAGCAGTGCCGAGAGAATGAACCCTCGGCTCCCTTCAGCAAAAATCCGAACACCCCCACCATCGACTGCGGCGTCTCGATGCGTAACCTGTAAATCATCAAGATTTACCTTGAGGACGAGCGGCCTGCCGGGGAGCGAAAGTTCAGTTGTCGAGGGGAGTTGCTGTGCCACCAGCATGCACGAGCACGCCAGAAAAATGCACATGATATTCAGGGCCGATTTCGCAAGCGCTGCTCGCCGCATTGGCTGTTATTCCTTTCTATAAACCCGTATTTTAATTTTGAATTCGACTTTTTTGCCACAGCCTGGCCTGACCTATTGTTGGCATTTCACCAACAATTGACTCGGTCACATGGCTGGATTGCGGCTTGCCGGACAACTGGGCGTGGGTAGATGTTGTAATCAGGCCTTTGCACTCACAACCGGGGGCCAAGGAGTACTGGCGGTATTCGAGCATTTCGAACCGACGTTGCTCGCTAGACCTTCTCCGAGGTCCTATTTCATGAAGTGCTTCTCAAACAGGACCTGCGAGCGCTTCGCGCCCTTCTCAGTCAGCAAGACCGATTTTGCTTTCGTCGCCGGGTCCGAGATGTAGCCCCTTTGATGGAGGCGATCGAGGGAATCCCAGTTCTGACCTTTCCATGCCCTCCAATTTGGGCAACAATTTACTTGACACACAAAGGTAGTTGATGCACAATAGGGGCATGGACAGCCCAGAGCAAAAACTGCCAAAAACCTTGCAAGAGGCCATCGTATATTTTTCGGATGCAGATCGGGCATTGGCGTTTGCGATCATGCTGCGCTGGCCCGATGGCAAGATAATCTGCCCACGATGCGGCTCTGCGGAGCACTCATTCATTTCCACTCGCCGCATCTGGTTCTGCAAGGGCTGCAAGAAGCAGTTCACCATCAAGGTCGGAACTATCTTCGAGGATTCGCCCCTTGGCATGGACAAGTGGATGACCGCCGTATGGCTCATCGTGAACTGCAAAAATGGCATCAGCAGCTATGAGATTGCCCGCGATCTCGGCATCACGCAGAAGTCGGCATGGTTTGTGATGCATCGTGTTCGTCGCGCAATGGAGCAAGGCTCCTTCATGAAATTCTCCGGTGAGATTGAAGCGGATGAAAGTTTTATCGGCGGGAAAGCGCGGAACATGCACGTGAGCAAGCGGCAACGTCGCATCACGGGGACTGGCGGAAAAGACAAAACCGCCGTAATGGGAATCTTGGAACGCGGCGGGAAGGTCCGCACGATGGTGATTCCGAATCGCCGAAAGACAGCGATCCAGGCCGAAGTTAAGAAGCATGTTGAGGCAGGTTCAGCGCTCTATACCGATGCTCTGCTTTCATACGATGGACTCGCCGGAGATTACGCCCATCAAGTGATTGACCATGCCGTGCAATACGTGGATGGCCGCGTGCATACGAACGGACTCGAAAACTTCTGGTCATTGTTGAAACGCTCGATCTCAGGAACTTACGTCAGCGTTGAGCCTTTCCATCTGTTCCGATACTTAGATGAGCAGAGTTTTAGATTCAACGAGCGCAAAATGACGGACGCGGAACGCTTCTGCTTCGCCATGAGCAATGTGTTTGGCCGCCGCCTCACGTGGAATCAACTCACTGGCAAGATGGGCAGTCAAGCGCAACTTAACTGAAAAAGAAAAAGCAAGGCAGGGACGTGGAAGCCGGAAAGCTTAACTTCTGGCTTTCCTTATTTTCGAGTGGCTGGTAGGTTTGTGGGATGCATCTTGCGCTTGCGACTTAGGAACGCGGAACAGAGCCTTCATTGTTCGCGTGAATCTGTCTAGCGCTGGCTTGCCCTCTTCAAACTCAAACTTCTTTCTACTCGCTGCGGGTTGATCGCTGCTGTTAGCTTGGCGGCGCAATAGCGTTTCTCCCGTCTAGGCATAAGTGTATCAAATGCCGGGACGGGAGATTTGCACAAAAAACAAACTCGCTACTCACTTTCCGAGTCCAAAGCGCTTTTTGAACGTGCCAATTATGGATTGCGTGGCAACACTCATTGCGAGCAGTCTATTGCCGAGCGTGTCATTGTCGGCGCAGGGTGGCGGAATCTCGTTGACCGCTATATCAATTGCGATATCGGGATTTGCTTGCACGTTCATGCCATGCGTGTACCCATCGATCTTGAAGGTTGCAATATGGCCTTCGTTTTCCAGAAATCCGCTACCGATGACAGTCATATACGCAAGACTGCAACCTTTGGGGAATCGAACCTTCGGATTGGCATTGAACCCCCACGAACCAATGACGTGCAGTCGCCGATGCCTGTCCTTTCTCGCCCAGTCGTGCAGAATTCCGAAAGTCCGATTGAAATTAAAGGCCATCAACTCAGGTTCGAGTTTGGGAGTGTTATACGGCTGTACAGACTTGATAAAGTCCCGCAGGTCATTCGGGAGTGGCGCGATGTTCCGAGCGGCATTATCGAAGCTTTCCGGGGAACTACAGATGGGAAATGCAAGGTCCTGTTCATCGGGGGGAGGATTTTGTCGAGTCTCAAGAATGGCAGCATCATAGACACAGCCATCAAGAGCGGCCCGCAATTGATAGAGCAATTCGCCAAGTTCGAGAGAGAAAATAGCGGGAAGTGCGGGGTAGTTTGGCCTCACCCAGATGCGACCTGTCCCATCGTGCTCCATGCGCACGGAGAAACTGTAGGGATCATCATCGATAAAGCTGTTCCATGTTTCGGCGAGGGTTTTGCGGTGAGCGTCTGCCCGTTCGATTCGTTGCCAACTGCCCTCGGAATGGTCGCATTGAGCAATTTTGGCAGTCTCTGGATTGTGCGTCAAGTAAGTTGTTGCCCCAATTTGGCTTGTCTTTAAATGTAGTCAGGTACAGCAGAGCCAGTACCATCTCGTCGACTCTATCTTTGTCTATTTCCATGAAGCACCCCTGTGCCGAAATCCTAAACCGAACTCGGAAAGGAGAACATCCATGTCGTCTCCGACGCCATAGCCGAACTCATGGCTCATGCTGCGCACACGATCTAGCCTGGCGAGGAGGCGACTCCGGACGTTGGCGGTCAACGTGGTTGTGGTTTTGAGGGCCTGCTCGAACATACGCACCAGTGCATCGAAGTATGCAGCGTCATCATGGCTCACGTCTCTTGAAAATCCCGCAGCCCGCTCACAATAGAAGACCATTAGCTCGGCCAGGCCTTCAGCATCACCGAGCGCCTTCTTGTAGTCGGAGACCGCCTGCTTGGCTTTGGCCACAGAGGTCTCCTGCCTTCGCGAGACGTTCGGCCAGAGCCAGCGATCCATGGTTTTCTTGTACGGCTCCAGAGCGTTCTCGCACAAACCAAACCGGGAATGAAGAAACGCCTGATTGTCTTTATGCGCAGCGTAGAGATCCTGAACCAAGCTCAACAAGGCTGCGCGATCAAAACCTGCAAGATTTCTCTTAACATCGGCCCACGTGGGCCTTGATTTCGGCTGTAGTTTGGCCATCTGCGTTCTTGATTCTACCCATAAGAACCAGTTCGTGCCCCATGTGAGCCCGTACGTAAGTTGCAAAGGTCCCCAGATGAGGTCTCGATTTCACCTTGAGAAAGGTTGCCGATCGGCGCCGGCATGCCGTAATCCCATGCTGCGGCAATGGAGGCCGCCAGCATGGGGAAGAAGAAAGCCAAACCCAACTATCGTCGCAGCGTGCTTCGGTTGCCGGATCTGGATCATTCCAAGTTGGCGGTCCTCAATAGCCTGACATCGCCCCGCTCCCGTCGGGTGTATCAGTACGCTATCGAGCAGTTCATCGCCTGGTATTGCTCGGAACCACGTTTGGCCTTCAGTCGTATCGTTGTGGTTCGCTACCGGATGCATCTCGAATCCCGTACTCTGGCCGCCAATACAATTAACCAGCACCTCGCAGTCGTGCGGCGGCTGGCGTACGAAGCAGCCGATGCCGGGCTCCTGAGCCCAGATCTTGCGGCAGGGATTGGGCGTGTCAAAGGGGTCAAGCAGTTGGGACAGCGCTCCGGCAACTGGCTGACGCTCGTGCAAAGTTCGGCCGTACTAAGTCACGCCCGTGGCGATGGCCTACGCGCAAAACGAGACTATGCCATGTTGGCCATGCTGCTGGGATGCGGGCTACGGCGATCCGAACTCGCCGACCTGGAAATTGACGAGGTGCAAACCCGCCAGGGGCACTGGGCTATTGTCGACTTATTCGGCAAAGGCGGCCGCATTCGCACGGTTCCCATTCCGCAATGGGCGAAAGACGCCCTTGATCTGTGGATATCGGCCGCACGGATAACGCAGGGAAAGATATTCCGCGCTGTCAGTAAAACAGGAAAGGTATGGGGTGAAGGCCTTTCGCAAAACGTGGTGTGGTATGTGGTCCGAAGCTGTTGTCGACGAGCGCGATTGGACCATATAGCACCTCATGACTTGCGCAGGACGTGTGCGAAGTTGTGTCACGACCAGCGGTGGTGAGCTTGAGCAGATTCAGTTCCTGCTGGGCCATGCGTCCGTACTGACAACCGAACGTTACCTTGGGTGCAAGCAGAATCTCGGGCGCCCGGTGAACGACAGGTTTTCTCTCGGGTTGACTGCAGCAGCTTGAGGTGTTCTGAGTCTAAAGGCCTGATTTCGTCATGCTTGGCCGATGGCTCAGACCCGCATACTGTGCTAGTACCTCGGTCACTTTCGAACCCGCACGGCATACCTCTAGCA
>Ga0209266_1003157_pt1 | contig 10140 bp, 9 predicted proteins | sample GraSoiAngelo_132_FD_185889 | JGI IMG/M metagenome (GOLD analysis project Ga0209266, IMG submission 185889) | Grasslands soil microbial communities from the Angelo Coastal Reserve, California, USA - 14_0929_02_40cm (SPAdes) (version 2) | ecosystem: Environmental > Terrestrial > Soil > Grasslands ...
CTCGTCGTCTGGCAGGATCCGCCACCAGGCGTGATCGCGCCCGAAGGAACGAAGGTGACCCTGGTGTCGAGCGCCGGCCCGCCCAAGATTCCGGTGCCGGACATCGCCAAACTCGACGTGGCGCTCGCGCAGTCGCTCGTGACCGCCGCGGGATTGGTCGTCAGTCAGGTCGAGTCAGTGCAGGCGGCGGCGCCGACGGGACTCGCGATGCTGACGCGGCCACCGGCGGGAACTCCGCTCGCTCCGGGCGCGGGGTTGACACTGGTCGTGAGTCGCGGCGCGCCGACGATCTCCATCCCCGATCTGCTCGGCATGGCGTCCGCCGACGCGCGCACGCGACTCGAGCAGGACGGGCTGCAGCTCGGCACCGTGACGCGCCGCCGCACATCGGAAGCATCGCCGGGCACCGTCGTCGGTAGCTCGGAGTCCTCAATGACGAGTGGTGGAATCCGCATCGCACCGAGCGTTCTCTCTGTCGACCTCGCGCGCCTGGCGGAGCAGATCGCCAAGGTCCTCGAGGGCGGCGCCGATTGGCTGCATGTCGACGTCATGGACGGGCGCTTCGTCCCGAACATCACGTTCGGGGCGAACATGATCGAGACGCTGCGGAAACTCACCGACAAGCCGATCGATGTTCACCTGATGGTCGTCGAGCCGGAGCGCTATATCGAGTCGTTCGCGACGGCAGGCGCGTCGGTGTTCACGTTTCACCCCGAGGCCACCGTTCATGTGCAGCGGCATTTGGATAGCGTCAAGCACCATGGCATGATGGCGGGTCTGGCCCTCAATCCCAGCACGCCGCTCGCCCACGCCGAGGAGGTGGTGCGCGATCTCGATCTGTTGCTCATTATGACGGTGAACCCCGGATTCGGTGGTCAGAGCTACCTTCCGGGGTCGAGTGAAAAGATCCAGCGTGCCCGCTCACTGCTTACCGCTCACGCTTCACGGTGTTTTTTGGAGGTCGATGGTGGGATCACGCGTCAGACGATCGGGTCCGCGCACCAGGCGGGGGCCGACACATTCGTCGCCGGCAACGCGATTTTTGCCGGTGGCGATCCCGCCCGTGAAGTGCAGGAGCTGCGGCGACGCTGCATGGTGACCGCATGACGAATCGGCAACAGTGGACGCTCATCGCGAGCGTCATGACGACGGCGATCTTCGGCATCGCGCTCGCGATCAAGCTGCGGCCGCAGATCAATCTGCTCGAGGTGGGCTCCACCGCGCCCGAATTCCGCGCGGTGCAGCTGCCGGGCGGGGCGCCCCGAAAGATCGAGGACTATCGGGGCAAGGTGGTGCTGCTCAACATCTGGGCGACGTGGTGCCCGCCCTGCAAGGTCGAGATGCCGTCGATGGAGCAATTGCATCGCAGGCTGGCCGGCACCGATTTTCGCCTCGTGGCCGTCAGCGTCGATGAGGACGACTCCACGGTCGTCAAACAATTCGCGAAGGACCTGGGACTCACATTTGAGATCCTGCACGACCGCGACGGTTCCATTCGACGCATCTATCAGACGACCGGCGTGCCCGAGAGCTTCGTAATCGATCGTGACGGCGTGATCGTGAAAAAAGTGATCGGCGCCGCCGATTGGAGCGCCCCCGTCAACGAAAACCTGATCCGCCGGCTGCTCGATGCGCGCTAACCTGCTCCAACTGATCACGCGCAACTGGCCGATCAAAGGCGCGGCGCTGTTTCTCGCGCTGATGCTCTACGTGGCGGTGCAACTCCAGCAACCGGTGACGACGAGCTTCGACGTGGACCTGAACGTGCAGCTTCCGCCCGGGCGCGCGCTGGTGCACAAGCCGCCCAAGGTGCGCGTGCAGATCTCCGGGAAAGGCAGCCAGATTCTGAAGCTGCGGTCGCTGGCGGGAGACATCACCCGCCGTGTGCCGGACACACTCACCGCCACCACCTGGCCGATTCATCTCGACCCGACTGAAGTCGAGCTCGCGCTTCCCAAAGGCGCCGACGTTCGGGTCCTGGACATCCGGCCGAGCGACATCACGATCGCCCTGGACAGCGTGTCGCGGAAAGACGTGCGCATCGTGTCGCTCGTCACCGTGACGCCCGAGTCGGGGCAGATGCTTCACGGCGGACTCTCGATCAGCCCCACCACCGCCCGGCTCGTGGGTCCCGAAAAAAGTCTCGCAGGGATCGAGTCTGTCACGACGGTCCAGACCGAGATCACGAACGTCTCCGGCGCGTTCACACGCAACGTTCCGATCGACACGATGCCCCTCGGTATCGTGCGCCTGGCACCGAAGCAGGTGACCGTGACCGGTGAGATGGGCTTGATCGCCGAGCGTTCCTTCGCGGGGATTCCGGTGGAGACCGGAGCGGGCGCGATCACCAGCTTCATCGTCACTCCAGCGCGGGTCGCGGTCAACGTGCGCGGTCCCGAGGAGCGCGTGCAGGCACTGACGCGCGATTCCTTGCGCGTGGTGGCCCACATCACCGGATCGAGCGGCGGCGTCGCCAGGATCACCGTCGTGGCGCCGCGCGGCATCACCGCGCGCGCCATTCCCGATTCCGTCACGCTGCGCCGCCGCGGGACTCCGCGCCGTGGCTGACGTCGTCCTCGGGATCGAGACTTCGTGTGATGAGACATCGGCGGCCGTTCTGGTAAAGGGTGAGCTCGCGAGTCTCGTCATCCTCTCACAGGACATCCACAAGATCTTCGGCGGTGTCGTACCGGAGCTCGCGAGTCGCGCGCATCTCGCGGCGCTCCCGGCTGTCGTCGACCGCGCGCTCGTCGAAGCCGGACTCGGTCACACGGCCATCGATGCCGTAGCGGTCACCGCGGGCCCGGGCCTGGCGGGAGCGTTGCTGGTCGGCGTTGTGTACGCGAAGTCGCTCGCGTTCGCAGGCGATCGAGCGCTCATCGGCGTGCATCATATGGAAGGCCACCTCTTTGCGCCGGCGATCGAAGACCGGGAGTTGTCGCCGCCTTTTGTCGCGCTGCTGGTCTCCGGCGGTCACACGTTGCTGCTCGACGTGCCCGCGTGGGGCCGCTACCGCCTGCTCGGTGAGACGCGGGACGACGCGGCAGGCGAGGCGTTCGACAAGGTGGCGACGTTGCTCGGGGGGGGGCTCGAATATCCGGGAGGGCCGGCGATCGAGCGGCTCGCGCGCGAAGGAGAGCCGGGACGCTTTACATTCCCGCGGCCCATGATCGCCGATGGGTTCGACTTTTCGTTCTCCGGTCTCAAGACCGCGGTACTGCATGCGGTGCGCGCGTCGGACGATCTCGACCGCGATCGCGCCCATCTCGCCCGCGGATTTCAGGACGCCGTACTCGACGTGCTGGTCACGAAATTGGAGCGCGCGGTCCGCGCCACCGGCTACTCCGTCGCCGTGCTCGGCGGCGGCGTGGCATGCAGCCGCGCCCTGTCGGCGCGGGCCGCGGAAAAACTGGCGGGCATCGCCCGCGTGGCGGTCGCGAGTGCGCGCCTCAATGCCGACAACGCGGCGATGATCGCGCGCGCGGGCTGGCATCGGCTGCGGCTCGGCGAGCGCAGCGACTGGACCCTCGATGCCCGCGCCGACCTGCCGCTTCCCGGACCGTGTACCCGTTCGTTCTGCACCTCGGGCCCGTCGAGCTGACCGGTTACGGTTTGATGATGATGGTCGCGTTCCTCATGGCCGGTTGGGCGATCCAGCTCGATCTGCGGCAGCGCGGTCTCGATGAGGACTATGCCGCCGACATCATCATCGCCGGCGTGATCGGCGGTTTGGTCGGCGCCAAGCTGTGGTATGTCTTACTGACCCGCGATCCCGACGCGCTGTTTCGCCGCGGTGGCTTCGTCTGGTACGGCGGATTTCTCGGCGCGGTGGCGGCGATCTTATCGAACGGATGGCGGCGGCATGTCCCGGCGCGGTTTACGATGGAGATCTGCGCGGCGCCGCTCTCACTCGGCTACGCACTCGGGCGCGTCGGCTGTTTTCTGGTGAACGACGATTACGGTATCCCGTCCAGTGTGCCGTGGGCCATGAAGTTCCCCAACGGTCTGCCGCCCACCACTGTCGACAATCTTCAGCGCATGGGCGTGCACTTTCCGCTCGGCACTGACCCCGCCCAGGTGGTCGCGGTGCATCCCACCGAGATCTACGAGACGGTGGCAATGTTTCTGGTCTTCTGGTGGCTGTGGCGGAGACGCGATCACGGGCACGCCACCGGTTGGCTCTTCGCCTGTTACCTGCTCGCTGGCGGGGTGGAGCGGTTCCTAGTGGAATCCGTGCGGGCGAAGGACGACCGGCTCCTGGGATCGTTCACGCTGGCGCAGGCGACGAGCGTGATGCTGATGATCGCAGGGGCGGTGCTGCTGTACGTGTGGCGCAAGCCGGCGGGACCGCAGCCGCTTCCCGAGTCACTTCGCCCGAAGGAGATCGGGCCCCTCCGCGCCCCCGCGTGATGGCTTGGGTCGCAGCGTCCACGCCACAGCGACGATCGCCAGTGCGAGCAGCGCTCCCTGCATCACCAGCGATTCCAGGGTCGGATAAATCCCGAACACCGGGAGCCGCGGTGCTCCTTCGATAATGGTCAGTGGAACGATCCGCGCTTCCTGCAGCTCCGCGATTCCTTTCCCCACAAACACGAACGCCATGTAGTAGAGCATCGCGCCGGTGATCGTGAAGAACGGCTTCATAGCGACCCGCAGGCCGAGCTGGTTGATCGCGACATAGACGATGACCAAGCCCACCGCCCCCGCCGCGATTCCGCCGAGCACGGACACTCCCATGGAGCCGGCGGACGTGAACAGGGCCTTGTAGAACAGGATTGTCTCGAAGCCTTCGCGGTACACGGCGAGAAACGCCACCGCGCTGAGCGCGATCCCGGAGCCGGACGACAGTGCGCTTTGCATCTTGCCCTTCACGAATGCCGTCCACTTCGCCGCCTCGATCTTGGACAGCAGCCAGTAGCTCACATAGAACAGGACCGCAGCCGCGAGCAGCATCGTCCCGCCCTCGATCGCCTCGCGCTGGCCGGGTGTGATCTGGAACAGCAGCTCGACGAGGGCCCAGGTGAGCAGGCTGGCGGCGACCGCCAGCCACGCGCCGCGCGCGACCTCGCGACGCCGCTCGGCCGCACCCGCTTTGGCGAGAAACGTCATCAGGGCCGCGACGATCAGAATCGCTTCGAATCCTTCGCGCAGCAGGAGGAAAAACGAGGCGATGAACAAGCTCATCGACGACGGACGGTCCGCGACGGCGCGCTCCGCCCGCTCGAGTCCGGCCAACAGCCGCTCGCGGATCACGTGTTTCTCATTCGCGTCGGCGCGCGTCGCCCGCACGCGCAGCCACGCGAACGCCGACTCGAGATCACTAGCGAGCCCCGCGTTCCGCGCGCGCACTTCGGTTTCTACTTGTTCGAACGTGAGATAGGCGTCGAACGCGACTTTGTCGGAGCCGGTGGCGAGTGCGGAATCGACCTGACGACGAACTGCCGCGAACGTCGCCGCCGTCGCCGACCCGCCGTACTGCATTGCGGCGACGTACGCGGAAACGGCCCACCGATCTTGCTCCGCAAGGTCCTGGCCAAACTCCGGCATCGATGTGCCGGGCACGCCGATCGAGACCCTGCGGAATATCGTCGTCCCACTCATCACGGTGGGATCGGTGAGATCCGCCGGTGGCGGCCCCTTCACCGACTTCGCCTTCGGACCGTTCCCCTTGCCGCTCTCTCCATGGCAGGCGGCGCACCGCTCATGGAACACCACCGCCCCGCGCGCGAGCGAGGGTGGGTTGGACGGCAATGCCTCCAGGACGTTCGGCCCGCCGGCAGCCTTCGTGATGAGCGCGACGAGTGAATCCGTTACTCGACTCACCGAATCCGGGGGCGCCAGTCGCCGTAGCATCTGTCCGAGGCGTGCGAGGCCGCGACCGGCACCGGCGCGCGCGGTGGCCGGCAATGCTGAGACGTCGAACTGCGCCTGTTGGATGAACAGCCTGGCTTCGTCGACTTCTTCGGGGCGGGTGATCTTGCCGCCGGCGGGCGTCACGCCGAGGGCGTATTCCTTGGCCGCGAGGGACGCGGCGGCGACAATGCGGCGCGCAACTGCCAAAGAATCAGTCGCCTGCCCCGCGAGTGGCTGTGCAAGGCAGGCGGACGCGACCAGAATCTTTCTCAGCAACCGCACGGGCAACATACTAGAGTAATTTTGTCGGGAATTCAACCTGTTGACAGGATTGCGACTGCGACGGCGGCCTCGTGAGTGTGGGAGAGGGAAAGCAGGACCCGGCCGACCCGCATCTCCTTCGCCCGCTTGGCGGCCAGCCCTGACAGCACGACGTCGGGCCGGCCGTCTGGCGCCCGCGTGACCTCGATGTCGCGCCAGCCGATTCCGCGCGCCGCCTCGCTACCCTGCAACGCCTTGTAGACCGCTTCCTTCGCGGCGAGCCGCACCGCCACGTGCTCCGCGGGATCCGGCCGCGAGCGGCAATACTCCGCCTCCGCCGGCGTGAGCAGCCGGTCGAACACGTGTGCGCCTTTGTCGGCGAGCATCGCGCGGGCGCGCGAGACCTCGACGAGATCGACGCCAACGCCGATCGCATTCCCCCCCCCGTTCATGGGTGCGGCCGCGCGATGAACAGCCGGTGCCGGAGGCGCCGGCCGTCCACGTCCACGACGATGATGTACGCGCCGTTCACCACGCGCCGGCCTCCCCCGACAGTCAGGTCCCATACGTACTCGTTGCTCGGCGCCGTCACGGTCGCCTGGTGCAGCCGCTCGCCGGTGAACGTGTAGATGGAAATGCGGGCGCTCGTCGTGGTTGCGGGCCACGAGATCACCACCTGATCGTCGCGCACCGGATTTTCGGAGACCTCGGCGCCGGCTGCGGCGGCGAGCTGATCGAATGCGTTCGTCACATCGGAGGCAAACCCAACCGCGTCGATCCACCATGTGAACTGATGGGAAATGAAGCGAACGCGCGCACCGCGCCTGTCTGAGGCCTGTGGTAAGTCGACGCGCATCGGGTACCAATTGGGACCGTCGCCGACGACCATAGCAACGTCACTCCACGTTCGCCCCGAGTCGCCGGAGAATTGAATGACGCCGTGCTGCTGAGGCGTGAACGTCGAGCCGACGTGTCGAGTCCAGAGATGGAGCCAGACGGTGCCGCGGCCGCGGAGATCGACGATCGGAGACAGCAGCGTGTCGCTGCCCCCCCCCCCCCCCCCCGTGTACCACGAGTACTTCCCCGCTTCGCGCACCGTGTCTTTCGACCATCCTGTCCATCCCTCATCGAGCGGCTCCGCACCGGCAAGCGTCATCAGATCGGCCGACACGCCGGCCCCGTCGGCTCGTAACGCACGGACGGCGTCCAGTCGCAAGTCGGAGCGCCAGACCGTGCTCAGCGTGCCGCGTCGCAGCGAGTCGGTTTGTGCGCTGCGAACGACGAGCGAGCCATCCGCCGCCCTGAGCGTCAGCGACGGGCGCGATGACGTCGCCTCTAACGTCAGCCACGCATCCGGCCACAAGGTCGTGAAGCGCGGCGTGCCGGGTACGAGGCCGGAAGCGCCGGGGGCGCGGGCGAGATCCCCGGAGGCCGCGATCAGCGCGCGAGCAAATGGCAGGTTGTCGCGGAAGACGCGTTCGACCAGTGTGCTGTCGTCCGGAAACTCGAACCCGTAATACAGACCAGCGACGCAGCAGCCGCTCGTCAGCTCCGTTGTAAACGCGATCGTTCCGTAGGTGCGATATGCCCAGTCGGTGTACTCGCCGTTGGTCGGATAAAGATTCCAACCTGGACCGGGGTGATAGTGGTCGATGGGGGATCCGGGTACGCTGTCGAGCACCGCGGGCACGAGGTCGGTGCCGGCGAGCGCCTGGTAGCGCGGCAGATCGGGCGCCAGCTGGCCCGAGCGAAATCCCCACGGATACAGCACCAGCCCACTGTAGCTGTGGTACGACACGGCGACCACCGGCGGGTGCGCCGCGTGAAATGCCATGGTCGCCTGCGTCTCAGGCTCGGAGGCCGGGGCCGTTCCGCGATACGTCTCTGCGTACTGCGATCCGCTCGACCCGAGCTCGTCGAACCCCCAAAAGGCTGGATAATTGCGGTTGGGGTCAACGCCGTAGCTGCCGTTGTCATTGGGCCGGCGATTCTTCCGCCAGTAGCGCTCGTTCGTGAAGGAGTACTGGTACCCGTCCGGATTTTCGACGGGAATCACCCATACGTCGTGCGTTGCGAGCGCGGCCCCCCCGGCCCCGCCCCCGGAGTCAGCGAGCCAGCGAATCAGCTTCATCGCGACAGCGGTCGAGATCCACTCGCGCGCGTGATGCGTCGCCATGAAGAGCACGTTCGGCCGCGCGGGATCATCCGCGGCTGCGCCGACCTTTACGGCCAAAATCGGACGCCCTTCATAGGAGGCACCGACGGAATCGACGTGGATAACGGAATCCGCAGCCGCCCATGCATTCAGGGTCGCGCGAATTCCGTTGGCCGGATTGTCGAATGAATGGAACGTGTGGAAGGTGTCCTCAACCGCGCCCGCGGACACGCGGGCGAACGTGGGCGTCGCGACTCGAAATCCCCGCAAGGTCAGCCGCGATTCCGTCTCGGGAGAGACGACAATCAGCGCGCGCAACGCTCCAGCGACTGAACGCACGTCCGCCACCTCGAAGCCGAGACGCGCGAGCGAGTCCAGACTGCCCCGGCCGGAGATCGGGACCTCGACCAGACGCAGCTGCGCTGGAGCCGCGGCCGCGAAGGTCGCGCTGATCAGGAGAGCTAGAAGCCCAGCTGTGCCGCGAGCCATGGAGGGGCGGCCACGTACCCGCCGACGATGAGGCCAAGCCACACGAGTAGCACCGCGAGTGGAATCCAGACGACGAAAACGGGCCACAGCGGCGGCCGCCACGCGGCTATCGCGTCGATTTCGGGAGCCCACCGTCGCTGCTCGGCTTCGACTTCGTTCTCGAGCGCAAGCCAGGCTGCCTCAAGCCGTCGCGCGACCGTACGCAGCGCCTCTTGCCACGCGGCGTAGGCGTCTTTGTCCAGCACGGTCGCGTCGGCCACCAGACCGACGGCGACCTCCAGATCATCGAGCGCCGCAACGAACGCCCCCGCACCCGTCCCCAGTCGCGCCACAATCGCGCGCTTCTCCGCATTGTTCAGCAAGTGGCGGCGCAGGCGCCGGCGCGGCAGGCGCACTCGTCGCGCCGCGCGCGTGATCTCAGCGTCGAGTGCGTCGGCCACGCGAAGCGCCGCGCGGCGAACGGCGTTGTCCCAGGCGACCGCCCAGGCGCCGCGGCCCGTCGTCTCGAGAATGGATCGGCGCACCGTCGCCGCGCGTCCCTCCGCCCCCAGCTCCAACACGCGGGTCGCCAGCTCTTCACGGATATCGTCCAGTGGCACCCACGGCGGCAGGAGCCGGCGCGGCACGATGATGCGACCGAGCGAAGGCGCCAGCTCGGGGACGCGGAGCGGCATCAACAGTTTGAGCGGAGCGTTCACTCGCGTATCCGCGCGACGCGGGCCGTACGTCCGGTCCGCTCCTCGTACGCCGCGGTGAAGTATGGAAGCGACTCGGGGAGGAACGATTCGCGCGCGATCCCCGTCGCGGCAATCGCGCGCTCGATCTCCTCGGGGGGGCCTTCGACTTCGAGCAGCACATCCATCGCGGGATACCATTCGAGCCGCAACGTCGCGTCCCCGAGACGATACTGCTCGACCGCGCGGTCGATGCGGAGCACGATCTTGTAGCCCAGACGCCGCAGCACGACGAGCACGGCACGCGGATCGTCTACGCGGGACTCCCACTCCTCGCGGTGGCGGTACCCGTCGCGTTTTCCTACCGGGCCCTTCCATCCCAAGACGCCCCACTCCGCCGAGCCGTCGGCGGGACGGAACACGCGCAACCGGACCACTTCGTCGCGGCGCTGCAGCCGCTCCTTGCGGTCGAAGCGGCGATCGAGCATCGCGCCGCGGAACACCAGCTCCGCGCCGGCGGTGAGCAATGCCTGCCGCAGCGCGTCCGGATCTTCGATGCGCGCCTTGAGCTCCAGCTCGTCCCGGACGACCGTCACGAAAACAGCGCCTCGAGCACGGCGGGCGTGTCGACCAGATCCTGGAAGACGTGCGTAGCGCCGGCCGCCCGCAGCGCGGCGACGTCGTAGAATCCGGTCGCGACGGCCACCG
>Ga0209266_1003162_pt1 | contig 10131 bp, 9 predicted proteins | sample GraSoiAngelo_132_FD_185889 | JGI IMG/M metagenome (GOLD analysis project Ga0209266, IMG submission 185889) | Grasslands soil microbial communities from the Angelo Coastal Reserve, California, USA - 14_0929_02_40cm (SPAdes) (version 2) | ecosystem: Environmental > Terrestrial > Soil > Grasslands ...
CGACGACCTCGGCTACATCGTCCTGGACGAGTGTCACTACATGGGCGACGAGGCGCGCGGCACCGTCTGGGAGGAGATTATCGTCAACGCGCCGACGGACGTCCTCCTCGTCGGCCTGTCGGCGACCGTGGCGAACGTCAAGGAGATCGCCGACTGGATCTCGATCGTGCACCGGCCGATCGTGCCGATCTTCCACCCGCACCGCCCCGTGCCGCTCTCGTACGCCGTCGCGGACCTCGCGGGGGAGATCCACGAGATCGCCGAGGTGCGGGCCGGGCGCGCCCGTCTGGTCGGCGGCGAGCCGCGTGGGCCCAATGACCGCGGCCGCTGGTACACGCGCCGGGTGGTGGACCCTGGCGTCCTGATCGACGGGCTCGAGACGCGCGGCTGGCTCCCCGCGATCTACTTCATCTTCAGCCGCGTCGGCTGCGAGCGCGCGACGGACGACGTCCTCGCCGAGGGCAAGAGCCTCCTCACCGCCGCGCAGCAGTCCGACGTGGACCACGCGATCAACGAGCTCATCCACGACAGCCCGACGGTCGCCGAGTCTCTGCTGAACCAGACGGTGTTCCAGGCGCTCAGGCTCGGCGTTGGCCTCCACCATGCTGGGATCCTGCCGAGCCTCAAGCGGCTCATCGAGCTGCTCTTCGAACGCGGGCTCTGCAGAGTCGTCTTCGCCACCGAGACGATGTCGCTCGGGATCCACATGCCGGCGCGCAGCGTCGTGCTCCAGGGCCTCACCAAGCGCACCGACCGCGGCTTCCGGTCGCTCTCGCACAACGAGCTGACCCAGATGGCCGGGCGCGCAGGCCGCCGCGGGATCGACCCCGAGGGCAAGTGCGTGATCGCCCTGGACGCGCGCGATGGCGTGGAGGACCTCCTGCGCGTCGTGGACGGCTCTCCCGAGCCGATCGAGAGCCAGTTCAAGCTCGGCTACGGCTCCGCCGCGCTCCTCCTCGGCACCGGCGCGCCGCCCGAGGCCCTCAGGCGGCGGATCGAGTCGTCGTTCGGCCAGTACCAGAACCTCAAGCGCATCCGCGAGCTGGAGGCGGAGGTCCAGACCCTCGAGGCGGCCCTCGCGGAGATCAAGCGCTACGAGGCGCCGTGCGGCGACTTCCAGCGCATCGGACGCTACCGGCGCGCGCGCCAGGAGGCGGAGGCGCGGCGCCAGGCCCTCGGCCGCGGCGGGCGTCGGGGCGAACGGACCGTCGCGGAAGCCGAGACCGGCAGACTGGCGCTCGTCCGGCGCAAGGGCGCGCCGGGCCTCGCGCTGATCCTCGGCGTCCACTCGATCCGCGGCCATCGTGTGCTCATCGACGCGCTCCTGCCCCACGGCGCCGTCGTCCGCGCGAAGAGCGGGGTCGTCAAGCGGATCTTCTGGGCCACGCCGCCCTTCTCCGTGCCGCGCGACCGCGGACGCGACGGCCGCGGACTGCGCCATCTCGCCGCCGAGCTCGCGCGGCTGTCCGTCCCGGAGCTCCTGGAACGTGAGCGGGCGCAGGGGCCCGAGGCCGCGCTCTCGTCGATCGAGTGCCACCGGTGCCCCTGGGGCGCCCAGCCGAGGTGCGATCGCGAGTGGCGCGAGCTTGAGACGCTCACGGAGCGCCTCGGCGTCCGCCGGCGCGCGCTCGAGCAATTCAGGAGCGCGTACTGGCAGGAGTTCCTCAACGTGGTCGAGGTGCTCGAGCAGTTCGGCGCCGTGCGCGACCGCCGACTCGAGCCGCGAGGACGGCTCATCGCCGGCCTCAGACACGACAACGAGCTGCTCGTCGCCGAGGGCGTCTTCCGCGGTGTCTTCACCGACCTCAATGCGGCCGAGGCGGCGGCGGTGTGCTCGGCGCTGATCGAGGAGGCGCGCTCGGGCGAAGCGGCGATCGCGCGGGACTTCCTCAAAAAGCGGCCCCGGCTCCGACGCAAGCTCGACCAGCTCGAGAGCCTGGCGAACACGATCCACGAGGCCCAGCGGGCGCACCACCTCCGGATACCCCTGGCGGTGCACGCGGGGTTCATGCCGGCCGTCTACCGCTGGGCCAGCGGCGAGGACGACTGGGGGGCGATCGTCGAGGAGTCGTTCGGCGGCCACGAGGGCGATCTGATCCGCGCCATGCGCCGGCTCATCGACCTCCTGCGCCAGCTCGCCGAGAGCCCGGAAGTTCCGCCCGAGACGGCTCGGCTCCTCGCTCAGGTGGCGCGCATCATCGACCGCTCCATCGTCCTCGAGTCGGCCCTGATATGATCCCAGGCGTGGGTGTCCGGACGGTCCTGCTCGTCGCGCTCCTGGCCGCGCTCGCCGCGTGCGCGAGGGTCACCCACCGAGAGCAGCGGACACTGCTGGGCCCCACGGCGCTGGAGATCTGGACGGCCAGCGTCATGCTGCGCACGGGGCGGGAGCCGACCTTCGACGAGCGGCACCAGTGGGACAGCCAGATGGAAGCGCGGGTCTCCAGGTATCTCAGCGAGCATCCGGAGATCTCCAACTCGTCCGAGGTGTCGAACTTCACCTATCTCCGCCAGGTGGGGGTGGGCATGTCGAAGGAGCACGCCCTGCTCCTGCTCGGGCCGCCGCTGAGCACGGTGACCGACGGAGCCGAGATGGAGACGCTTGCGCGGGCGTACTGGCCGGCGATCAAGGGTGGCAACGTCACCGAGGCGTGGGTCTATCCGCTCGGCTGGCGGCTGTTCTTCAACGGACCGCGGATCGTCGACATCACGCAATACCTCGAACTCTACTGACGGAGTGCTCAAGGGGGATGACGATGGCGGCGCTCGAAGAGAAGGTCATCGCGAGCTGGACGTACAAGAAGGGGGCGCTCGACCCGAAGACCGCGTACCTCTGCTACCTGGCGGCGAACCTCGCGGTCGGCAACACCCACTGAGCGAAGCGCGACCTGGCAGGTGCCAGGGCATCGGGTGCCAGTGAGGACGAGCTGCGCGAGGCGATCAGCTTCGCCATTCGTGCGAACGCGGCGAAGACGCACGCGGACATCCTGAAGGTGTGGACCGATGGCGGAAGTTAGCCTGACGGCGGCGTTCTCCACGGTCCCGGCCGGGGAGGCCGAGGAGATCAAGCGTGTCATCGTCGAGACCGTGCAGCAGGTCGCCCAGGACGACGGCACCTTCAAGCGGGCGAAGCTCGTCTTCACCGAGTCCGACGAGCGGTGCGGGCTGACGGCGGAGCTCGACGGCGTGAAGAGGGAGGGCGTTCCGCTCCAGCTCGACCTGGAGCAGCTCGAGGACGCGAAGACCTCGGCCGGGGCGCGCGCTCAGCTCAAGGAAGCCCTCCGCCTCTACTTCCGCAAGGTCCTTGGCAAGTAACGACGAGGGGCTGCTCCTCTTCGCCTGGCGTGGCTCGCTGTTCCGCGTCGCGGGCGGGGTCCAGCCGCCCAAGGCGGGGTCGCTCTTCTTCTGCAAGCACCTCGCCGTCCGTCCCGGCGAGCGCGTGCTCGAGATCGGCGGCGGGCTCGGGCTCGCGGCGGTCCTCATGGCCAAGGCCGGCGCCGTGGTGGTGGCCACCGACATCGTCCCCGGCGCCGTCGACCTGATCCGCGGGAACGCCCTCCTGAACGGCGTGCGCGTGGACGCGCGGCTCGGCGACTGCTACGCGCCCGTCGCGGGCGAGCGGTTCGACCTGATCTGCACGAACTCGCCGCAGATGCCCACGCCACGCGGGCACGCGCGGACGGATCCCGAGGCCGCGGCAGACAACGGCGGCGTGGACGGCTGGGAGATCCTCGACCGCGTGATCCAGGGCGCGCCGGCCCACCTCGAGCCCGGCGGCCGACTCGTCTTCACGATCTTCGCCTTCCTTGGCCGAAAGACCGCGTTCGCCAAGCTCGAGGCGGCCGGGCTCACGCCCTCCGTCGTCGCGAGCGAGACGCAGGCGTTCCCGCGGATCGGCTACGAGCGCCTCGATCACATCCGCGCCCTCGACACCGAGGCGACGGTGCCGGCGGGAGTGCCGACGACGGTCGAGCGCGTCGTGATCCAGGGCGCGCGCGCCGCCTAGCACGCCGTGACGCGACGCCTGATCGTGAACGCCGACGACTTCGGGCTCACGCGCGGCGTGTCGGCCGGCATCCTCGCCGCTCGCCGTCACGGCATCGTCACGAGCACGACGGTGCTCGTCACCCTAGACGTGGATCGCGACTCGCTCGTCGCGGCGCGCGACTCGGGACTCGGAATCGGCCTCCACGTCAACCTGACGCTCGGCGGTCCGCTCACGAGCGCGCGGTCCCTGGTGGACGCGTCGGGACGCTTCATCCGCGACGCGCGCCGCGCGGCGCAGCGCGCCGAGGTGAAGGACGTCGAGCGCGAGGTGGAGGCGCAAATCCAGGCGTTCGTGACGCTCGCGAAACGCGCCCCGACGCACCTCGACACGCATCACCACGTGGGCCTCCACGAGCCGGTGACCGGCGTCGTGCTCGCCGCGGCGAAGCGGCTCGGCGTTCCGGTGCGGAGCCAGAACCAGCTTGCGCGTGCCCGCGCGCGCTCGGCCGGCCTCCGGACGCCCGACCATTTCTTCGGCGAATCGGGCCCCGGCGCCTACTGGACCCTCGCGACGACCCTGGTACGGCTGCGCGATCTCCCGCCCGGCGTCTCGGAGTTCATGACTCACCCCGGCGTGTTCGACGACGCGCTCGCGCAGAGCCGGTATGCGCGCCAGCGCGAGACCGAGCTGGTCGGCCTCGGCACAGCGCCGGCACGCGCCGCCGCCATGGCGCTGGGCATCACCCTCTGCGACTTCGGCGATCTCTAGGCGACCCATGGAGGAAGACGCGCTCCTGCTCGGCGTGGACGTCGGCGCCACGACGACGGCCGCCGGCGTCGTCGCGCGCGATGGCAAGGTGCTCATCGAGCAGCGCGCGTCGACCCACCGCGATGGCAAGGGGCGCGTGCTCCCGACGATCGTCGGGCTGATGGCGGCCGTCCGCGCAGAGGCCGAAGGCCGCGGCCGGGCGCTCGCCGCCATCGGCGTCGGCGTGCCCGGAGCCGTGGATCCGGTTTCCGGGCGGGTCGGCGAGCCCGTACCCCACGTGCCCGAGCTCGCCGGCCGGGCGCTCGCCGCCGAGCTCAGCGAGCGGTTCGGCCTGCCCGTATTCGTGGACAACGACGTCAACGCGCTCGCGCTCGGCGAGTGGATGTTCGGCGCCGGTCGGGGCGCCGGCTCGCTGGTCGTGCTGGCGCCCGGCACGAGCTTCGGCGCCGGGATCGTGCTCGACGGGCGGGTCGTGCGCGGCGCGGCGGGGTTCGGTGGCGAGCTGGGCCACGCGCCCGTGAAGTTCGACGGCGGGCCCTGCTGGTGCGGCGGGCGCGGCTGCCTCGCCCTCTACGCGAGCGGCCGGGGAATCGCCGAGGCTGCGCGCGCGCGCGTCGCGGGGCTCTCGGACGCGCCGCTGCTCGCGGCGGCCGGCGGTGACCCGCGCGCGATCACGGCGCCGCTCGTCTTTCGGGCCGCGAGGGAGGGCGACCCCGTGGCGTCATCGGTCGTCGACGAGGCGTGCCGCGCCCTCGGCGCGATGCTCGGGACGGTCGTGAACGGCCTGAACCCGGAGGTCGTGGTGATCACCGGCGGCGTCGCGGAGTCGCTCGTGCCCCTCGCGGCGCAGATTCTCGCGCGCGCCGGCGAGTACGCGTTCGACCGGGCTCTCGCCGCGACGCGCGTCACGATCGCGCCGAGCGACAAGCGAACGAGCATGCGCGGCGCCGCCGCGCTCGCGATCTACGAGATAGAGCGCACCGCGCGCTCACGGTGAGGCTCCGGCCCGAGGAGGCCGCCCCACGAGGCCGTCGAGGATGCGCGGCAGGCGGGTCACCGCCGACTCGCCATGGATCCGCGCGACCATCTCGCCGCGGCGGTCGACGACCACGGTGTAGGGCGTCCCGTTGAAGCCGAAGCGGTTCGCGATCGTGAGCCGCGGGTCGAGGGCCACGGGATAGGTGACGTTCTGTTCGCTGACGAAGCGCTGCGCGTCGACGGTGGTGTCCTGGACGTGAAGTGCCAGGACCTCGACGCCGCGCTCGCGGTAGCGCTCCGCGACGCGCGCCAGCGCCGCCGACTCGGTCACGCACGGCTTGCACCACGACGCCTGGAAGCGCAGGACCAGGACCTTCTTGCCGATCAGATCGCGCGAGTCGAACGCGCGCTTGCTGCCGAGGATGCGCACGCTGAAGCCCGGCGCCGCAGGCGCGGCGGCGAGCGACGAGACGAAGCACAGCAGGAGCAGGAGGGCGCAGAGGGGGCGAGCGACCACGAAAGCTATAATAACCCATGCTATCGATCGAGGATCTGGGCCTGTCTCACCATCACGGGCTCGCCCCACCACTGCTGAGAGCGCGCCTCATCGATGTCCTGGCGGCTCACGTGCGGAGTCTTGCCGTCACGGTTGCGGAGAGAGAACTCGATGTGCTCGGCCGAAGCGAAATGGGCGGGGTGTTGGCTCCATAACGCCCATTCCTCGCTGGTGGCGCAGGCCCCACTCACGAGCGCGGCGGCGACGACCAACGCCAGACGGCAGTCGCGGATTCGCATGGGCTATCTCCTCCTTTCGTTCCACTCACTATCAAGGCCAGATGAAGCCGTGATGAGGCGCGCATGAGAAATCGCTTAGCCGAGCAGGCGTCGTCGCCTCGGTGAGAAAATTATCATCCAGACTTCATCGCCCTTTCATCTCGTCCTGGTACGTGTCGGGTTCAGGGGCACGAGGCACGTAGCCCTGAGGAGGTGACGCAGCCATGAGGAGGTTCCTCGTTCTACCCATCGTCGCGACGGTTCTGCTCGCGATGGTCGGGCCCAGCTTCGCCCAGGCCAAGCCCGGGACGATGCCCGAGGCGGCCGCCACCCTGACCAAGCCCGCTCGCGTGCGGCAGCTGGTGGGATCGATCGTCTCCGTGGACGCGCAGTCGAAGACCGTCGTCGTCCAGCGAACGGCGAAGGGGAAGTCGCAAGAGTACACGTTCGCCGCGGACAAGGACGCGGCCGCAGCCCTCGCCCAACTCAAGCCGGGTGAGCGCGCGAGGGTCAGCTACATCGAGGAGAACGGCCGAATGACGGCAGAGAAGATCACCGACGTCGGCCACGCCGCGAAGAAGTAGGGCGGCTCCATCCCGGAATCGGGAGGCCCCTGTGCAGGAGCCCGCGCGCTCACTGGCGGGCTCCTGCACACAATAATGGAGTTGTTCGCGGCACGGGTCATCTTGTGGAGCGTCATCGCCTTCTGGCTCTGGCTGGTCTTTGCGGTGATTCTCCGACGTCTGCTGCTCCCCGTGCCGTCGCTGGTCGCCGCGGTCCTGGCCTGGGTCGTCGCTGGGCTGACCCTGCGCTGGACGATGCCGTGGGCCACACACTGGGTCAGCTGGGTGCTGCACACGATGTACGGGTGAGGCATCCAGGTCGCGACTATAATGGCTCGTGTGAACGACCTCGAGCACGAACTTCGCAAGGTCGTCGCTGGCGACGTTCGCTTCGATCCGATCTCCCGCCTTCTCTACTCCACCGACGCGTCCATGTATCAGGTGGAGCCGATCGGTGTCGTGATCCCCCGCGATGCGGACGACGTCCAGGCGGCCGTCGAGGTCGCGCGGAAGCACCAGGTGGCGCTCCTCCCGCGGGGTGGCGGGACCTCGCTCACCGGCCAGACCGTCAATCGTGCCCTCGTCCTGGACTTCGCCCGGCACATGAACCGGGTGCTCGAGGTCAACTCTGAGGAGCGGTGGGCACGGGTCGAGCCTGGGCTCGTTCAGGACGAGCTCAATCACCATGTCAGGCCGACGGGACTGTTGTTCGGCCCGGACACGTCGACGTCGAACCGCGCGACGCTCGGGGGGATGCTCGGCAACAACTCGGGCGGCTCGCATTCGATCGCCTACGGGCTGACGGTCGACCACGTCATCGAGGTCACGGCGCTCCTGGCCGACGGGACCCGCGTCGTCTTCGGCGACATCACCCGCGCGGAGCTCGAGGCGAAGGGCCGACGCTCCGGCCTCGAGGGACAGATCTACCGCGAGGTGGCACGGATCCGCGACGAGTACGGCGACGAGATCCGCGCGCGCTACCCCCAGCACTGGCGACGCGTGGCGGGCTACAACCTGAACGAGCTCGTGGCCGTCGGGATCAAGCCGGGTTCCTTCGCGGGCGGCGGTGGGGCGCTCTCGGAGGGCGGCCGAGCCCCCGCTGATCCCCGAGGGCGGCCGCGCGGTCTCAACATGGCGCGCCTGGTCGTCGGCTCGGAGGGCACGCTCCTGACGATCGTCGAAGCCAGGGTGCGCCTGGTGAAGCGGCCCAGGACGACCGCGCTCGACGTCATCCACTACCGCGACCTCCAGGAGGCGCTCGAGTCCTCGCAGTCCATCCTCGAGACGGGTCCGTACGCGGTCGAGTTGACCGACAAGATGATCCTCGACCTCGCGCGCGAGAACATCGAGCAGTCCCAGCGCATGGGCTTCGTCCAGGGCGACCCCGCCGCGATCCTCATTGTCGAGTATGCCGGTGAAAGCGACGCGGAAGTCCGCGCCAAGGTCGCCGAGCTCGAGGCGCGGCGCCAACGCGAGCGCTTCGGCTACGCCGCGACGCTCGCCTTCGATCCCGCCGAGCAGCAGTCGATCTGGAAGCTCCGCAAGGCGGGGCTCGGGCTCCTGCTCGGGATGAAGGGGGACAAGAAGCCCATCGCCTTCGTCGAGGACACCGCGGTTCACCCCAAGCACCTGGCGGAGTTCGTGCCGCGCGTCCGCGACGTCTTCGCCAAGCACGACGCCGTCGGCGCCTACTACGGCCACTGCTCGGTCGGGTGCCTGCACATCCGCCCCGTGATCAACCTCAAGACCCCGCGCGGGCTCGAGCAGGTGCGTGCGATCGCCGACGAGATCACGAGCCTCGTGCTCGAGTTCGGCGGCACGATCTCGAGCGAGCACGGCGACGGCCGGGCGCGGAGCCCGTTCCTCGAGCGGATGTACGGGCCGCGACTCATGCGGGCGTTCCGCGAGCTGAAGCGCGCGTTCGACCCCGAGAACCGCATGAACCCGGGCAACCTCGTCGACTCGCCCGGGATCGTCGAGAATCTCCGCTACGGCGTCGGCTACACGACCTGGGAGCCGGCGACGCTCCTCGACTTCTCCGGCCAGGGCGGCTTCGCCGCGGCCGTGGAGCTGTGCAACGGCGTCGGCGTGTGCCGCAAGACGCTCGAGGGCACGATGTGCCCCTCGTACATGGCGACAAAGGACGAGGAGCACTCGACGCGCGGGCGCGCCGACGCGCTCCGGGCCGTGCTCTCGGGCACGCTCCCGCCCTCCGAGTTCACGGGGAAACGCCTGTACGAGGTCATGGACCTCTGCCTCGAGTGCAAGGGGTGCAAGGCCGAGTGCCCGGCGAACGTGGACATGGCGAAGCTCAAGTACGAGTTCCTGCATCACTACTACGAAGCGCACGGGCTCCCGCTGCGGAACCGCCTCTTCGGGCGGATCGAGCGGCTGAACCGGCTGGGCGCACGGCTCCCGGCCCTCGTCAACTGGGCGTCGGGCCTCGCGGTGACTCGGTGGCTCCTCGAGAGGGTCGCCGCCATCGACCACCGCCGGCCGCTGCCGAAGCTCGCGGCGGAGACGTTCACCGCGTGGTTCAACCGCCACGCGCCCCCTGCCGAGACCCCGCGGGGCGAGGCCGTCCTCTTCCACGACACGTTCGTGACCTACAACACGCCCGAGATCGGCCGCGCGGCCGTCGAGCTGCTCGAGGCGGCAGGATTCCACGTGGCGCTCGTGGACAAGAAGTGCTGCGGCCGGCCGCTCATCTCGAAGGGCATGCTCGCGGAGGCGCGCGCGCACGCCGCCTGGAACGTGGCCCGGCTCGCCCCCTACGCGCGGCGGTCCATTCCCATCGTGGGGCTCGAGCCCTCGTGCCTGCTGACGCTGCGCGACGAGTCGGTGGATCTCCTTCGCACCGATGACGCCCGGACCGTGGCGCGGCACGCCTTCCTGCTCGACGAATTCCTCCAGCGCGAGCGCGCGCGGGGCCTCGAGCTCCGCTTCGCCGGCGACGGACGGAAGGTGCTCCTGCACGGCCACTGCCACCAGAAGGCGCTCGTGGGCACGGCCCCGACGATCGCGGCCCTCCAGTGGGCGGGCTTCCAGGTGGAGGAGGTC
>Ga0209266_1003163_pt1 | contig 10128 bp, 7 predicted proteins | sample GraSoiAngelo_132_FD_185889 | JGI IMG/M metagenome (GOLD analysis project Ga0209266, IMG submission 185889) | Grasslands soil microbial communities from the Angelo Coastal Reserve, California, USA - 14_0929_02_40cm (SPAdes) (version 2) | ecosystem: Environmental > Terrestrial > Soil > Grasslands ...
TCCCGGGCAGCATCTATGTCCCGGGCGCGTACTATCACATGGGGCTCGCCTACACGGGTCTCGGCGACACCGCCCGGGCGCGACAGACCTTCGAGTACGTGCGCGAGCAGTTCCCGCGCGACGAGACCGTCAGCCGGATGGCGGCGGAGCGGCTGGCGGAGATGCCGGCGGACCGCGAAGCCGGTCTGCTCGGCAGGCTCTGGAAGAGGCTCTGGCGGCGCTGATGCCGTCCTGACACCCTCGACGCGCGGTCCCGGAAGGATGGACGGACGGCAGGCGGTGAGCGAGCACGCGGCGCGCGGCGGCGGCCCGTGGTGGAGGCTCGCCTGGCTGTGCCTCGTCCTGGCGATCCCGCTCCGGCTCGCCTTCTTCGCCGGCTTCGGCCTGGGAGACGACCCGGGCGAGTCCTTCGCGCTGATGGACTTCGCGCAGCACCTGCGTCTCAACCCCGCCAACTTCATGCACTACCGGGTCATCAACGTCGTCCTCCGAGGGTTGCTCTACCGCGTCTTCTCCGTCAACGAGCTCGCCTTCGTCCTGCCCATCCTGGCCTTCGCGCTCGGCACGCACGCCATGGCGATCGTCCTCGCGCGCGACGTCTTCGGCGCGCGCGGCGCCTTCCTCACCTCGCTCCTCTTCCTGGTGACGCCCTACGAGACCCTCGCCTCGACGGCCAACGTGCCGGACTACATCCACGCCTCCTTCGGCGTCGCGTGCGCGTGGGCGGCTTACCGCGGCTATCACGGCCGGAGCGGCGGCTACATGGCGCTCGCCGCCGTCTTCCTCGTGCTCGGCCTGCTCAACCGGCTGTCGATGGTCCTCCTCGTGCAGACGCTCGGCGTCGCGACCCTGTGCACGCTCCGGCAGTGGCGCCGCTGGGTCGCCCTGTGGGCCGTGTTCGCCGTGCTGGTGGGGCTCATGTGTCTCGCCGACTTCTTCTACTCCGGGGTGCCGTACGGCTGGATCATCCACTACTCAGACCCCGTCATGGGAGGCTACGACGTCACGAGCATCCTCGGCTACGAGCTGATGGTGTACCCGCGCTACGTCTTCCACCACAACGACTACCCGGACTGGATGTTCGGGCTCACCGGCTGGTGCGCCCTCCTCGGGGCACTCCTCGCCCTCGGGCGCGCCGTGCTCCGCCGGGCCGGTGGTGCGGAGTGGTTCGTCGTCCTGGCCTTCTTCGTGTTCGTCGCCCTGTTCGAGTTGATGCCGCACCGCCTGACGCTGCACGCGTACTGGTCCCATCCGCGGATCTTTCGCTACCTCGCCCAGGTCTCGCCGGCCCTGTATCTGAGCGGAGCGTACCTCCTCGACCGGCTCTGGGCGGTCGGGCCGCGCGGCTCCCCGGTCGGGCTCGGCGCGGTCCTCTGCGTCCCGGTCGCGCTGTTCGGGCTCCAGCAGACGCCGCGCGTCGCGGGGCCGCTGTGCGACGCCAACCGCGACGGCCGCCAGCTGATCGCGTATCTCAGGACGATCGCGACCGACAAGCCGGTTCCGCTGTTCACCGACACCTGGCGGATGCTACTGGTCCAGGCCCAGTACCCCCGCCACGACAAGGCGTGGGCGCCCCACGGCGTCCTACCGGACTCGAACGACGAGAAGGTCCGCTTCCTCCGCTCCGTGCAGGAGGGGCTGGTGATCACCGGCGGCGCGACGCTGCCCTGGTACAGCGGCATCGACCTGATCGTGAGCCTCTCCCGGCTCGACTTCACCGTCCCGCCCAGCTGGACCCTGCTCCGCGAGTTCGACGGCAAGCTCACCAGCTGGCGGGTCGAGCCGCTGCGGGTGTGGTCGGTGAAGGGCCAGGATTCCGCCGCAACGCCTGCGGTCCACGTCGACACGAGCCAGGAGCCGAAGGCGCTGTTCGCGGCGGGGATGGCGAGCTTCGATCGAGGCGACTGCCCCGGCGCACGGCCCTACTTCCAGGCGATCATCGACCGCTCCCCGCCGGCGGAGCTGGCCCCGGACGGCTGGTACTTCGACACCATCTGCAGGTTTCGCGACGGGGACTGGGAGGGGACGCTCGCCGGCTTCCAGGAGCTCGTGCGCAGGTTCCCGGGCAGCATCTATGTCCCGGGCGCGTACTATCACATGGGGCTCGCCTACGCGGGTCTCGGCGACACCGCCCGGGCGCGACAGACCTTCGAGTACGTGCGCGAGCAGTTCCCGCGCGACGAGACCGTCAGCCGGATGGCGGCGGAGCGGCTGGCGGAGATGCCGGCGGACCGCGGAGCCGGTCTGCTCGGCAGGCTCTGGAAGAGGCTCTGGCGGCGCTGATGCCGTCCTGACACCCCCGACGGGGTCGCCGCTCAGCGCCCCAGCTTGGCGCGCGGCGCCCGGATCTCCGCGCGCAGCGCGAGGAGCTCCCAGAACGCACGCGCGATCACGCGGGGGTTGCCGCCGGTCTGCGTTCCCACCCGTCGCGGCAGGTGGTGCACGCCCACCTCGACGATGCGCGCCCCGGCGCGCTGCGCTTTGCCGAGCAGCTCGGCGTTGATGAGGGCGCCGTCGGACCTGAGGTCGAGGCCGGCGACGAGATCGCGGCGGAGCAGCTTGAAGGCGCAGTTGAGGTCGCGCACGCGCACGCCGAGGAGGGCGCGGACGAGGAGACGGCCGAAGAGCCAGGCGTAGAGGCGCCGGAACCACGGATCGTGCCTGCGCAGGCGATAGCCGGCGACGATGTCGGCCCGCGCCGTGTGCGGCAGCAGCGGGAGCAGCTCGCGCAGATCGAACTGGCCGTCCGCGTCGGTGAAGAACAGCCAGGGCAGGGTGGCGGCGGCGAAGCCCGAGCGGATCGCGGCGCCGTAGCCCCGGTTGCTCGGGTGGTGCACGGCGCGGACCTCGGCCGTCTCGCGGGCAAGCGCGTCGGCGAGCGCGCCGGTCCCATCACGGCTGCCGTCGTCGACCACGATGACCTCGAACCGTCCGCCGAGCTCGCGCAGCACCGCGAGCGCGCCCGCGACGGTCGCTGGCAGGTTCGCGGCCTCGTTGTAGGCGGGGAGGACCACGCTGAGCGGGATCGCCGCCTGGGCGCCCGTGTTCGCCGTTCCCTCCGACGTCCCCCCGGTCCCGTCCATCTCACCGCTCCTCCCGCAGCGCCCGCTTGTCCACCTTGAACATGGGCGCGTGAGCGGCAGCTCGGCGAGCACGGTGAGGCCGTCGGGGCCGAGGGGTCGGCTCGAGCCGCCCGCACATCTAGTCGAGCCGCTCCTGCGCCTCCCGCCCGGTCCCTTCGACGACGCGGTCCACGATGAAGAGCGGCCGCCGCTTCGTCTCGTCGAGCGCGCGCCAGAGGTACTCGCCGAGCACGCCGAGCGTGACGAGCTGGACGCCGCCCATGACAAGGATCACGACCATGAGCGCCGTCCACCCCTGGATCGGGATGTTGTTGGTGAGCCGCAACACGGTCACGACGACGGCGTGCGTGAAGCCGGCGACCGCGAACAGCACTCCCAGGAGCTGCACCAGGCGGATCGGGAAGTACGAGAACGAGACGAACGAGTCGATGAAGTACTTGAGCCTCTTCCGGAGCGTCCACATGCTCCGGCCCTTCTCCCGGGCGCGGCGAGCGTAGGGAATCGTCGCGCGCCGGAAGCCGGTCCAGAGGATGAGCCCCATGAGGGTCGTGTTCTTCTCCTTGACCGCGACGACCGTGTCGACCACCTTGCGGTCGATGAGCACGAAGTCGAACCCGCCGACGGGCATGTCGGGCAACGCCCATCGCCGCATCGCGCGGTAGTAGAGGCCCGCGACCAGGCGCTGCACGAAACCCTCCGCGCGCTCCGCGCGCACGGCGAGGACCACCTCGTGGCCCGCGCGCCACAGCGCGACCATCGCTGGGATGAGCTCGGGCGGATCCTGGAGGTCGGCCGAGATGAGCACCGCGGCGCGCCCGCGCGCATGGGCGAGCCCCGCGACGCAGGCGGTGAAGGAGCCGAAGTTCCGCGAGAGCTTCACGAGCCGGGCGCGCGGCTCGCGCGCCGCGTACTCCTCCAGGACCCGCCACGACCCGTCCTCCGACCCGTCGTCGACGAAGACGTACTCGAACTCCGGCCCGGGTGCCGCGCGTTCGAGCGCCGCCGTGAGGTCCGGGAGGCTCTCCTCGTTGTGGAAGACCGGGACGACGACGGAGATATCAACCATGAAACTCCAGCACCGCACTGACGACGGCCGCGATCTCCGCTTCGGTGAGCTGGGGGAAGAGCGGCAGGCTCACGAGCCGACCGGCCGCGGCTTCCGCGACCGGGAAGGCGCCCGGTCCGAGGCCCCAGGCGCGGTACGAGGGCTGAAGGTGGAGCGGGACCGGGTAGTGGATGAGCGCGGTCACGCCGCGTCTGCCGAGATGCGCCAGCAACTCGTCGCGGCGGTCCGAGAGCACGGGGAAGAGGTGATGGGCCGATTCGCCGCCCGCCGTCACGGCCGGGATCTGGACCCCGCGAACCTCGCGCGCGTAGATCGCGGCGATCTCCGCGCGGCGCCGGTTCCAGGCATCGAGGTGGCGCAGCTTGACGCGCAGGATCGCGGCCTGCAGCTCGTCCATCCGGCTATTGAGCCCCTGGATCTCGTGAACGTAGCGCGTCCGCTGCCCGTACTGCCGGAGCATGCGAAGCTGTTTCGCGAGCCCGGTGTCCGACGTGGCGACGGCGCCCGCGTCGCCGTACGCGCCGAGGTTCTTCGACGGATAGAAGCTGAAGCACGCGAGCACGCCGAAGGTGCCGACCTTCCGCCCGGCGTAGCGGGCGCCGTGCGCCTGGGCGCAGTCCTCGACCACCGGCACGCCGAGCTGGAGGAGCGGCGCGAGGTCGGCGGGGCTGCCGTAGAGATGAACGGGGATCACCGCGCGTGTACGCCGCGCGACGGCCGCCCGCGCCCTGGCCGGATCCATCATGAGGGTCGCCGGATCGATGTCCACCGGCACCGGCGTCGCCCCGGTCATCCGGATACCGGTCGCCGTCGGCACGCACGTGTTGGCGGGGAGGAGCACCTCGTCGCCGGGCCCGACGCCGAGCGCAAGGAGCGCGAGCGCCAGGGCCTCCGTGCCCGACGCGCAGGCGACGACGTGCTCGACGCCGAGCCACTCGGCGAACTCGCGCTCGAATCCCTCGCCCTCCTCGCCCAGGAGGAAGCGGCCGCGCGCGAGCACGGCGGCCACGGCCGCGTCCACCTCGGCGCGGATCGCGGCGTACTCGCGCGCTAGGTCGCCGAACGGGACCGTCGATGTCGACATGTGCGCGGCCGGCTCGCCGTCCTGGCGCCGCAGAAGCAGACCCAGCCCGCCTGCCGGAGCGGGTTTCCGTAGACGAGCACATGGTCGGGTACGTCCTTCGTCACGACGCTTCCCATCCCGACCATGGCCCAGCGCCCGATGGTGACTCCCGGACCGATCACCGCCGCCCCACCGAGCGATGCCCCCTCCCGCACGGTCGTGATCGCGGGCTCGACGGGGCGCCGGCTTCGCGGCAGCGGGTCGTTCGTGAAGGTCACGTTCGGACCCACGAAGACCCGATCCTCGAGCCGGATGCCGTCCCAGAGGTACACCCCGCACTTGACCGTCACGCCGTCGCCGATGACGACGTCGTTCTCGACGAAGACGTGCGAGTTGATGTTGCAGTTGCGGCCGATGCGCGCCCCGCGCAGCACGTGGACGAACTCCCAGATGCGAGTGCCGGCGCCCACGTGGGGCGTGTCGACGATCGCCCGGCGGTCGACGTACGTGGCCGCCGCGGTCACCAGTAGTGGGCCTTCCACTTCCGGTAGTAGTCCACCGTCGGACGGATCCCGTTCTCGACCGACGTCCGCGGCTGCCATCCCACCACGTTTGCGATTCGGGAGATGTCGCCGTAGAAGTCGCCCGGCTCCTGCGCTGCGCGCTCCGGCGAGAACGGCGCGTACTCCCAGCGTCCCGTGCCGGCAATCGCGATCAACGTTTCGGCAAACTCCTGGAAAGTGGTCGGCGTCCCGGACCCGACGTTGAAGACCTGACCGTGCGCCGCCGGACACCGGGCACACTCGACGAGCGCGTCGACGCAGTCGTCGACGTAGAGGAAGTCTCGCTTGATCGATCCGTCGCCGAAGATCTCGATCGTCTGCGCGTCGATCGCGAGTCGCACGAACCAGTTCGCCACTCCGTACTGCGAATGACGCATCTGCGCCCGGGGACCGTAGACGTTCGTCAGCCGCAGGTTGACGGAGCGAATGCCGAACTGCTCGTGGTAGACCTGCATCATCCTCTCGGCCGTGAGCTGCGAGATCTCGTAGATCCCCTTTGGATTGGTCGGCGCGTCCTCGGACACCGGCAAGCGCGCCGCGGGCCCATACTGCCCCCGGGTCCCTGCCCGCACGATGATCACGCTGCGGTTGTGCGCCTTGCAGGCCTCGAGGAGGATCGCGCTCCCCTTGATGTTGATGTCGATGTCGTCGAAGGGGTCGACTACCATGCTGCGGAGGTGGCTCACCTGCGCGGCCAGGTGGAAGACGTAGTCCTTTCCGCGCACGATGTAGTTCATGCCGTGGCGGTCGCGGATGTCCGAGATGTTGAGCGTCACGCGGTCCCGGATCGGTTCGATGTTGAAGAGGTTTCCGCCGTAGTCGGGAATCATCGCGTCGAGGAGCGTCACCCGCGCGCCGAGCTCCACGAGGCGGATGGCGAGCGCGCTGCCGATGAACCCGACCCCGCCCGTGACGAGGACGTTCGCGCCGTCGAAGTCGCGTGCCGTCATGCGCGTCGTTGCCGCCGGGGAACGGGTACGTACCGAACCGCGAGGGCGCCGGACCTTAGCGGGAGCGCGCTGCGGTTGTCCAGCGCCGCCGCGCTCCTCACGCCCGCATGATCGCCGCGGGGGACCTCCTGGCCGCGTCGCCCCGGATCGCGCAGGGTCTCGCGCTCGTGGTGCTGATCGGCGCGGTCGCGCTGCTCGTCCGCTCGCTCTTCGCCGCTTCCCGGCCGGCCCCGGACGCCAGGGCGACCATCGGCCGCCGCCACGAGCTCGCGCTGCTCGGCCTCGTCCTCACGGGCGCGGTCGCCATGCGCCTCGCCTGGTGCCGGAGCGACTTGACGGCGCCCTTCTGGTTCCCGGAGGCCGAGACGCTCCACGTGGCCAAGCTCCTCCAGTCCGGTACCGCCTGGAGCGCCTGGCGGCGGTCGTGGGGCAACTTCCAGGTGGGCTGGCTCCACGACTCGCCGCTCATGCTGCCCGTCGCGCTGGCATTCCAGCGGGTCCTCGGGCCGTCGTTCCACCTGCCGCTCGTGATCGGCGCCTTCTACGGCACGGCCGGCGTGCTCCTTGCCTGGGCGGCCGGCCGCGCAGCCCACTCGCCGCCCGTCGGCCTCCTGTTCGCGGCCTTCGTCGCGGCCTCGCCGCTCGAACTCGTCTGGTCCCGGCTCGGCGGGCTCTACATCGCCTGCGTGCCGCAGGTATTGCTCACGATCTGGCTCGGCTTGCAGGCCGGCCGGCGCGGCTCGCTCGTCCTTGCCGTGCTCTCCGGCCTCGTCGCGTGGTCGAGCCTGTACTACTACTACGCGGCGCGCGTGGCGATTCCGCTCGTGCTCGTGGCCGTCGCGCAGGGCCTCCAGCGCACGCGGACGAGCTTCCTGAAGGCGGTGGCCCTCGTCGCCTGCCCGGCCCTCACGATGGCCGCCGTCTTCCTCCTCTGCCGGATGGAGGCCGTTTTGCCGGCTGTTTGGCCGTCCTACACCGGCTACATCGGCAACCGGGGCGAGCACAGCCTCGCCGAGGTCCTGCAGACGATGCGGGGCAGCGTCGACGAGTTGGACCGGCAACTCCGGTACGCCCTCGAGCAATACTTCCTCTACGACCGGGCGGGCGCCGGCTACTTTCACGGGCAGTGGCTGCAACGCGGAGACGGAAGGGCCCTCGGCTGGGGGATCGATCATGGCGGTTTGTGCCTCGCCCCAGCCGCGGCGCTCGGCGGGCTGGGTCTGCTCTCCGCCCTCCGGCGACCGACGCGCTCCTTCCTGTGGCTGCTCCTGACGGCCGCCGGGCTCGCGTTGCCCGTCCTGAGCTTCACCACGGCGCGACGGCTCCTCGTTCTCGACCTCGGCTGGTGCGCGCTCGCCAGCCTGGGCGCGTTCACCGTGCTCCGCTCGCGGCTCTGCGACGCCCTCCCCCCCCGCGTCGTCGGGGGCCTCGCCGTCTTCGCGTTCGCGCTCCTCGGCGCGTGGTCCTTCACGTGCGTGACGCTCCTCAACGCGACGCTGCCGAAAGGGGGGGGTGAGCCGATCCCCTTCGGCGAGTCCGGTTTCGGGGACGGGCTCACGTGCCTCCGCTGCTTCGAGGCAGGGCACGAATGGCGGCGCGAGTTCGCCGCGGGCGCCTTCGTCGTCCTCAGCGAGAACGACCTCGAGCGCGAGAATCGGACCAGCCCGGGCGGCCTCCCGCTCTACGGGAAGCTCGCCGCGCTCGTCGCCGGGCAACCCGACCGTTTCCTCGACCTCTACGCAGCCATGGCCGACTTCGACGTCGAACCGCCGTCCGTTGGGCCGCTCTACGACGGCACGCGGATGAATTTCGACGCGTGGGTCGTCGAGCGCATCGAGAAGGCGCAGCCCAGCCGCATCCTCTGGCACTTCGAGCGACCGACCCAGTGGGAGCGCTGGCTTGCGGGCCGGCTCGCCCGCGCGGGCGGCACGCTTCGCACATTCACGACGCCGCTTTCCGCCACGCCGGCGATCGAGGTCGCGACGCCGTGGGCGGCGCGCGACGGCGCCTTCGCCGTGCTCCGCGAGCTGGCGGCGCCGCTCACCGGGGACCCGGCTGCCTGCTTCGAGCTGCGGAAGGTTGCCACGACGCACGCAGAGTCGCTGCCGCTCGCACTCGCCGGCGTGCCCGAGGAGCGTCCCGCCGCGGCGCCCGACTGGGCCATCGGCAGCTGGCACGTGCTCCAGTACCGCGGCCGGACGATGCCGGCCACGGAGCCCGCGGGCCTCGCCGTCGAGCGCGACGCGGGCATGGGTGGGGTGCGTATCCACCTCCTCGGCCGCTGGGGCGAGTACGGAATCTACGAGGCGCCGTCGGGCGCGACCCGTGCCGCCAGCGTGCCGGTCTCCGCTCGGCAGGGGCTCGGCTGCGGAGTGCGCGTCGGAGAGCGCTGGTGGATCGTCGATCCGACGACCGGCCGGCTCCTGCCCACGGATCCGGGCGCCGGCTGGGTGCCCGCCGGGGCGTGGACCGGGATCGGTCGCACCCCCGATGGTGATGTCCTGCTCGCCTCGGCCGGGCAGGCGCTGGTCGTGCTCGACGTCGCCCGGCACGCCGAACGGGCCCGCTTCTCTGCGCTGGTCGGGCCGTCGCGCCGGGTGACGACCGGCGAGTGCACCCCCGTGCTCGCCGGCGATGGCTGGTACGCCACGTTCAACAACCTCACCTCGGCGCTGAGCGTCTACGACACCGCCGGCCGCCCGCTCGGGACGGCGCGTCTCGACCGAGTCCTCGGCCTCGGCGCGAACACGATCACGGCCGTCGGAGCCGCCGGGAACCGGGTCGGCGTGGGCTACGCCACGAACGTCGACACACTCGAGCTCGAGGTCCACCCGGGCTGCACGGTGCCGGCGTCGCCGTCGCCATAGGACGAAATTCGGCGTGAGCTTCGTCGCCACCCTGCGCGGGTAGCTTGTCCGTGCCGGCGGCCGCCCCGGCGGTCAGCGCCTCCCCCGCAGCGCCTGCTTGTCCACCTTGAACATCGGTGTGAGCGGCAGCTCGGGCAGCACGGTGAGCCCGTCGGGCCGCTTGAAGCTCGCGAGCTCCCCGCCGACGAAGGCGCGCAGCTCGGCGAGCGTGGGCGGGTCCGAGGGGTCGCGCGGCACGACGAAGGCCCAGCCCACCTCCCCGAAAACGTTGTGCGGCACGCCGACCACGGCCGCGCGCGCGACCTTCGGGTGCCGGGCGAGCAGGTCCTCGATCTCGGCCGGGTAGACGTTGAAGCCGCCGCGGATGAACATCTCGCTCTGCCGCCCGCGGAGGTGGAGGTAGCCGGCGTCGTCGAGGAAGCCGACGTCGCCCGTGTGCACCCAGCCCTCGCCGTCGATGGTGGCCGCGGTGGCCTCCGGGTCGCGCCAGTAGCGTATCATCGCCGCGGGCGAGCGGACGACGACCTCGCCCGGCG
>Ga0209266_1003170_pt1 | contig 10110 bp, 10 predicted proteins | sample GraSoiAngelo_132_FD_185889 | JGI IMG/M metagenome (GOLD analysis project Ga0209266, IMG submission 185889) | Grasslands soil microbial communities from the Angelo Coastal Reserve, California, USA - 14_0929_02_40cm (SPAdes) (version 2) | ecosystem: Environmental > Terrestrial > Soil > Grasslands ...
GGCAGACGTCCCGCGGGAGGCGCATAACGACGAGCTGACCGGATGCCGATCCGTGACGGACCAATGAGGAGTCTTGACGACAATCATCAGGCTATTAGCCCACACGTCCGGAAGAGGGAATCCATCGCGGGGGGAATGGTCTTGTTCCAATCATACCGTTCCGCGGCCAGTCGCGCGTTACTCGAAAGACAATCCAGTTTCGCCGAGTCTTCCAAAAGGCGGATGACTGCATCTGCGAACGCAGTTTCATCATGAGCGACAATCCCAGCGTTTGTCTCGAGTAGGAGGTCGTCGACACTGCCGCCTGGATGGCCGAGGTATGCAACGGGGAGGCCCATCGCAAAATATTCGAAAACTTTCGTGCCCACCAAGACTCTACTCGACTCCTCCGGGTACAGGGAATAAATGCCAATCCGAGCTTCAGACATCAATTTCAGCAGCTCTTCGCGAGGAAGCTGCCCCCGGAACTCAACGTTCTTGTCGAGCCGGAGTTGCTCAACCTTCAACCGCGTCGACGCCACATATGGATTCTCGCGACAATCGGTGAATACTAGTCGTGTATGAGGCCTTCGGTTACAAATTCGTTCGAACGCCTTGATGAGACGCAGACTGTCATAATACACGCGTGGCGAACCTGCGTGAATCAACTCGACGTCCGATCGTCGGGAGTTTCTGACCGGCGTCGGGAATCGATCCGAGTCGAATCCATTGTACAGGACAACGGTTCGCTGCCTGTCCATGCCATAACTCAGAACCAATTCGTCGAGCATCTTAGGCAGAACCACAAATGCGAAATCCACATGGTTGACAACGAATCGTTCGAGTAGGAGTTTCGGTTTGCGCCAGGGACTTCCCCTAGCGAAAACCTCGTCCTGGAGATAGATATCTTGGATATCCATGACGAACTTTGCTCCCGTTGCTCGGGCAACAAGAAGTCCTTGGATCGGAAGAGTATACGAGGGCTGACTGGCGATGATAACGTCAGGCTTGAGCCGCTTGACCCGCAGCGCGAGCAAGAAGAGGAATATCGGCACCACAAGAATCGCGAGAACTGGGGGAAACCATTGTCGAAGGGACTCGTATGTTACGTGTCGCTGAATCGACTCACCTGATTCTGAAGCACCAGGAGGGACCTTTGATCGACCCGGTGCAATTACGGTGACATCGTGACCATGCCTTCGCAAGAACTTCACAAAAGCCACTCCTCGTACCGACAGAGCACGACCGAGCTCTTCGGGCGGATAGTGTTGCCAAAACAGGAGAATCCTCATCGATGCCTCGGGAATTTCGCCTTCCCGCTCAAGATAGCTTCACCCCGAACTCGGCCGCAATCGACGCTAGACTCGCAGGCGAAAAAGAGCTCGTAGCTTGCTCCAACAAGTTGGCCATTTCCTTGGTGTTCTCCTTGCATATCGCCAACAGCCAACCGGGAAGATCGTCTGAGGCTTGAGTCAGATCGATACACTCCCACGGGTGGATAAGAAAAGTCACCGGATCCCCCTTGGATTCGCAAAGTGCCTTTAGTGTATGATCGACCCCCTTCCAATTCAAGTATCCTGCGCCGATCGGACCGCCCTCGTTCAACGGGTTGGAGGTGACTGGAATTTCGAGTATTGCTCCATTGCCCGGGTTCGCATGATCGGTCGCATCAGGTCGGTAAGGATTGACCGGTGCACCTCGATGATCCACTAATGGCCAAATTCCATATTTTCTGACGCACCGGTTCGGAAGCACGGATGAATCAACGAGAAAACCGCATCTCGATAAGAGAACCAGGGAGCGCACATTCACTGCAAAGTTCGCCTCCCGGTACACAACCGGCGAACGGCCGGTGGCTAATTCGAGCGAGCGCTTCGCTTGTCTCATTTTGGCCTCGAGGATTTCCCCCCGCAATTGACTTGCGAGTAGAGGATCGACGTGGTCACCGTGGCATGCCAAATATGACCCTCTTCTCGCTGCTTGGGTCAGTATGAGCGGGTACCTCGAAGCCACCGTTGCCTCGACAAACAGATCGGGAACGAATTCTGTATCCTTCAAAAGTTCGAGTAACGAAGGTATCGCCTGCTCGACGCCGAGGAACGAATCTCTGAGATAGCGTGGAATGTCTCTCTCTAGGTCGATGCTGACAAGGAGCCTCCTTTTCCTCACGAATCTACCCCGTACAAATCCAGAAAATTCCTCGCGACTTGTATCCAGTTGAAAAACCTCTGCGCTTTCCATTCGGCCCTTTCTCCCAATCGTTTGGCTAGGACCGAATCCGAAAGAACGCGCGAGAGCATGTCGGCGAGCGAGTCGACGCTCTGGTCGGCAAGAAGCCCCTCGGCGTCATGAGTTATTGCCTCCTTCATGAAAGGCGTCCGAAATCCAACTATCGCGCAACGGAGACGCATCGCCTCTAGAACAGAGAGGCCCATTCCTTCCTGAAGTGACGCGTGGCAGTAAACATCGCACCCTGCATAGACGAACCCTGGGTTCGCCACCTCGCCAAGAAAGAGGACTCTGCGCGAGACACCTAGCTTGTCAGCGTACTTCTTCATGCCGTCAAGGAAAGACCCCTCGCCAGCGACGGCTAAGCCCACCCCTCCGAGCGAAGGTTCGGCGAGAGCTTCCAGCAAAAAACCGAAACCCCGGGCTTTTTCGCGCCAATGAAATTGACCTACGTATCCGATACTTCTCGTGCACTTTCTGAGGAGAAATTCCGCTCGCAACCGGTTTCGAGCTTCCTCATCAATAGAGAGAAGTTCGGACCCTGGATAGACGACCTTCACCTTGTCCGAAGGGAGGGCGAGATGGGTTGAATCCCGTAGGTGCTGACTGGGAAAAGTAAGATGGTCGCACCTGGCCACCAATCTTTGGAGGAATCTTTTCCTCAGGATTCCTCTTGTTGCCCAGCGGGTATGGAAGCTGAAAACGACCTTTGAGTCAGGTCCGCGAGCGTCGAGGGCGGCGCGGACCGCGTACCAGTGCCCATGAGCATGAATCGCGTGTGGCTCGAATTTACGGGCAGCCAGGCTCGCCTGATGCGCGAATGTACTTGCGTCGCCGTGGAGGACTTGCACCCCGGCGTCGGCTGTGCCTTGTCGGGAGAGAATCAAAACATGGGCACCCTGCTTCGTCAGTTCTGTGGAGAGATTACGAACAAACGTCGTTATTCCCCCACGGACGGGTTCTGAAAAGGGAGTAATCATGACGATGCGTGGTCGCTTCACTCACTCACCCAGAAAAAAGATTGACTCCTCGGAGTCTTGATAGATCGCATACCTCGATTGATGGGCTGTCTGAAGAAGCAGCGACGGGTAGAAGTTGGCATAGGCGGTGTACTGCCCCTCGAGCGATCGCGATTCGAGAGCGTAGTGCACATCGTAATGCGTGTAAGCCTGAGGGATGCTGTCAACCGGAGCCAAAAGGAAAAACGCCCAGTCGGCCTCCGCTTGGACTCCCGGCAGCTCGAATGGCGAATCTGAGTCAATCGTGAGTTGAGTAAATGGGACGAGCCGAATCTCGCTCAAAACGTTGGTTCGATTGACGAAGCCAAACATTAGCAATTCCGGACTCTGGAAGGCAGTAGTGGCACCTCCCACCGGTAGAAATGGCACACCCGACACTGCGGATGCACGACTTCCAATCAGTCCTTCGTTCGCGATAACGGCACCATTCGCATTGACTCTTACATAGAGAGCCATGGAGTACGTTCCGTCCGACATGTGAGAGGTCGCCTGGACGTTGTAGGCCGAGATCGCAGCTGAAGAACCAGCCACCAAGGAAAGAACGAGAATTATGCCAACCACACGCAGCCGGTTCGAATGAACGGATCGGCCGAGGGCATACAAACCGTAAGCAACAAATAACGAGGTAAATGGGACGGTGTAGAAACCAGTATATTCCCTCAAAAAAAGCATGGGTGTAAAGGTGAGCAGGGCGAGAATCATGAACGGCTCCGTTAGGCCCTTGTTGCGCTTCACCGTTAAAGCGAAGAGTCCCGCAATCGCAACTGGCAGTAATATCCCAGAACTTCTAGCCAAACTAATACCAAGGTTGAGCAGCTGGACAGCAGGCGAAGTACCTGAAACAACCACGCCGGCAGAATATTCCGATAAGACACCGGTAAACAAGACTGTCCCTGCCGCAACGCTGCCAACCACCGAAACCGCCAGAATTGGAACACCCCTGACAAATGTGCGCCGGTAAAACACTCGAGGTTTCCAGAGTCTGAGCGTTTTGTATCCAATCAAGACAATCCCCGTCAGAACGTAGGATACGGCAACGAGAGAGACCAGAACCGTTAGCCGATGGAACGCCGCCATGAGGATGATGAACAACGCGAACAAGAACGCGTGTTGGCGCTGTGGGTTTCGGGCCAGGCGAATGAGCAGCCATAGGAAAAACGGAAGTAGAGTTGTAAACATAATGCGCGTCGGGATTTGCCATGTGAGTCCGCTGATCATTGTTGGAGTCAGCGAGAACACAAACGACATGAGAAGCGCAAAGCGCACATCATGCGTGAATTCCAGACCGAGAACAAACGCTCCCAAGACTGCGAGGGTTGTAATCCCCAAGTCAACCACTAGGATCGCGCCTTCGATTGGCACTCCACTTAGATCCGAGACGGCAATTACCAGAAACGGGCCACCACTCGGATGGCTCAGGGGGAAAAGACCCAAGTACGACAGTGGGTTGAGAGTCCATAACGCCAAGCCGTTCGCCTGAAGCGAAGAGGCCAAGCTGTGGAACAGAAAGCTGTCGACTCCAAGCTCGTGAGGGGTCGAAGGGTACCTGAGGAGTAGATTCAGGATCACGATGGATGCCAACGCGCTTAGAACAGAGCGTCTATGAAGCGGCAAATAGTACCTCCGACACCCGTTGACCAACACGGTCCCAGCCATATGGTTGAGCCGCACGCACACAATCGTCCCGAAAATTGCCTGCGTCCTCGAGGTGAGCCTCCAAGACACCACGTAAAGACTCCGGAGAACCATCAAAGAAATAGCCGGTCCGCCCGGGCACGATGACTCGAGGTAAGTCACCCACCGGCGTTGTTGTAATTGGAACCCCGCACGCCAGCGCCTCCAACGCGATAGTGGGCATCCCTTCAAAAGCGGATGGAAGTACTAGAAGGTCTGCTGCCGCAATTACATTCGGCATCCCGCCATGCTCAACTGGGCCGAGAAAGACTGCGTTGGTGCCGCGCGCCTTGGCTTTGATCGCCGCCTCGTTATGCCCGCTCCCCGCAATCATGACCGTTGGTGGATCGCGCATCGATGAGACAGCCTCGAAAAGTACACCCACACGTTTCTCCGGGTCGAGCCGTCCTGCATAGAGAATTGTGGGCCGATCGCGAATTCCAAGCCGATCACGCTCCTTTTGTTTATTCTTCGGGGTAAACCTGTGTAAATCGACTCCATTGGGAATGTGCGCCACTTTTCCCTCGAGGAACGGATACCTCACGAGGTATTCCGCAAGACCGCTCACGCTCACTGAAATTACGTTATGCGACGCGGTGAGTCCGGCGCCCTCAGCCAGACCATAGGCCATCGCCCCCAGGGGGTGACGTTGGTGAATCGCAGAGAAAGGATTGCCGTGAAGAGTCGATACCAGACTAAGTTTCGCGGAATTCCTAATGAACGAGCGAAGGAAATCGGGCCGTTGGGCATCGATGACGTCCCCGTCCGCGAACCGGGCGCGCCGCACCCATCTCGATAGTCTCCGATGATATTCGAAGTTGGAATTCAGCGATTTCTCTGACACGGCCACAAACCCAATGTCTCCGTCAATAATAGGCGGTCCATTTCCCACAATTGTGACCATGAGTCCCAAGTTCGTCAGGCTCCGGCCGAGCCCGAGAGTGTAAGTCCGAGTGCCTCCCACGTTGGGGCCGTTCGGGTTCACTGGGGCGACGAGGAAAACCTGAATTCTTGCAACCTCCTGTCCTACGGCCCCTCGATTGCCGTTATCATCGATGATGCCGCCCATCCGGACTCCTCGGCATAGTAGAAAGGTTCGAGATGATGCTGGGTTTGCTTGAGCTAGCCGAGAGGGAATCCAGAAATTGCCGGACCACCTCACCGACCTCAGGCCCTAAACGGACGGTTTCCAGGGCCGGCGCTTCGTTAAGTCGGGCAATCGCGCTGGCTAATTCAAGCGGATTCGTGACAAGCGTAATCCACCCGAGTCTCGCAAGTTCCTGCGCGAGATCTGAGGTGGTGTGATACGACACTTCGCCTTGAGACCACATCCGCGGAACTACGACAACCGGTTTACCTGTGAAAAAAGCGTCTCCGATCGATCCTGCCCCGTCGTGTGTGACGACAACATCTGCGAGGCGCATGTGCTCGAGCAACGAGTCACGCGGGAGGAAATCGAGGTAACCATAGTTGCGAGGCCGGTACCGTGCATGGCCCACTTGGGCAAAGACGTTGGCCTCCAATTCACCTCGCTCCAGCAATTCATCAATTGATGCGAGGAGTCGATCAAAACCTCTGCTATGGGTTCCTGTTAGGACCACGATGTTAGGAACTGACGGCACGGTGTCGCGTGTGCCTCGCGGCCGAAAAATCGGTGCGGCGAGAACAGAGCTAGCGTATGCAATCGAGAGCCCGGGCCATTGGACCACCGTGAGTTGAGCGAAACGGTTGATGATCCTGCCGAACAAAGAAGGATTCTCTGTACGGGCCATGCTCTCTACGAAGACGACCGGAATACCAAGACAGGCGGCCCAGAGGGCAGTGGGGAGAGCGTCGCCCGCTCCGGTGGTGAGGACCGCGCACGGTCGCTCACGAATTAGTATTGCCACACTCTGGGCAGCGTTCAAGACAAACCCGATTGGGTTTCTCAAAATCTGATGAACATAGTGCTTCCTGGTCTTCGGAAAGACCGATAAGGCTTGAGGCGAACGTACAGTTACCAGATACAAGTCGTAATATTGCAACGACGCCGCTATCGCTTCCAATTGAGCCAAGTGTCCGCCTGACGTCGAGGCCAAGCAAATAGTTCCTCTATCCGCAAGGCTGCGTGATTGTCTTTTTGTACGGCGCAGTTCTTGCGCGATCGGTCCACCGGTCATCCTAACACCGCAAGGGCCACAACGAAGAGAGAAACACATCCCTCTAGGCACCAAAGGGTAGCAACAATCTGCCACTCCTTCATTGGCCGCTTCTGCATTACAAGATGTGTGAGTGATCCAATCTGTCCCGTGTGGTGGAGTCTTCCGACATCGTCGGGGGCTCCGTAGTTCTCCGCATGGAAATGGCTTCGAAGTTTGAGTCCAAACTCCACAATCATTGGGGCAAACAGAATGGCACCAATGGCCTTCTGGTGGGAAACTATTGCAATCGAAGCAATCGCGGCTCCCATGAACAAAGTCATTGAGTCACCTGGAAAGACCCGCGCAGGATATTTGTTGAACGCAAGAAATGCGACTAAGGCTCCTAGCAGCGGAAAGGCTATGAACAATCCACTGTACGACCCCTGCAAGAACGCAAGGGTCACCAGGGCAACAGTCATGATGATCCCCATGCCCGCTCCGAGTCCATTCAAGCCTTCGAGCATGTTCGTGGCGTTCGCAGCGCTGGTTACTCCAAGTGGGACAACGAGGACAGTCAGGAGACCGAGGTTGACCCCAAGGAGGTACGTGTCGCCCGAGCTGTACGCGACCGCGCCCAACGGAATCGCTAGTAAGTATGGAAGTATCGCTTTCGCTCGTTGTCTGAGTCCAAACATATCGTCGATCAGACCGACAAAGCCGGCTCCAAGCGATGCCGCTAGCGACGCGTAGAAAACGGACGGTGGCAGGCTTGCCGCGAAAACGATCAGCAAAGAGACGCCGATGTAGAAACCGAGCATCACAGCCAAGCCACCCATTTCAGGAACCAGTGGGCGCTCGCGCTTGTTCAGATCCTTACCAACTGCGGTTGTCCCTCGCAAACTGTGAATTAGCCACGGGATAAACGCGTAAGTAGCACCGAACGCTGCTAGGGCTGCGATTATCAGGAAGAGGATCTCCGTTCGGCTACCTCATCTCGCCGATGCTTGCCCCGTGTATTTCTCCGTTTAGACGACATTACGAAAAACGAGAACGCTCGCGTAGCCCTGGCGTACCAATTCTATCATTGGCGATAGTCTGCAAGAAAGATACTTAACCCATCTTGGAGACCTCTTACCCAGATGCACGCAGAAAAGATCCGAACTGCAAATCTTCCCGGTTTGCGCTTAGAAACCCGGGACGCGCTGATTCTGATGAGTTTCATCGGCGTCTTGGGATTTGTGCTCGGTCTCTTTGTTGGCGTACCGTAGCTTCACGCCGACGTGTTTTGACTTCAGCCAACCTCGCTCCGCAAAAGGTACTATTAGTGCCATAGACATTTGCGACCCATGTCCGGTTCGGTTCATCCCACCGCAGAAGTCTCTCCCTCGGCGGCCATCGGCGACGGGACTCGGATCTGGCATTGGGTTCAAGTCCGCGAGGGAGCCCGCATTGGCAAAGGCTGCAACATCGGGAAGGATGTGTACATCGACGTTGATGTCGTTGTAGGCGACCACTGCAAGATTCAGAACTTTGCGACTCTCTACAAAGGCGTCACCCTGGCCGACAATGTCTTCATCGGGCCCCACGTCTGTTTCACAAACGACACATACCCACGAGCTACTAGTCCGGATTGGAAAGTTGTGGCAACAAAGGTGGAGGATGGCGCCTCGATCGGGGCAAACGCGACTATCCTGTGCGGACTGACCATCGGCCGGAACTCGATGGTCGCTGCAGGTGCCGTCGTTACCACCAATGTCCCTCCGCAGGCCCTTGTCGCAGGGGTTCCCGCAAAGCGAATCGGTTGGGTGTGCGACTGCGGCCGACCCCTCGACCGAAACATGCGGTGTACCTTTGACGGAAAGTCGTTTCCCGCGTTGAAGTCGAAGGCTCGAAAATCTAGTTCCCGTCGTCGCAAGTGAGTGGCGAACCTTCATACTCCCACGGCTCTTCCGCGCCCCGATGATCCCCATCGCTCGCCCGATCCTCGGTAACGATGAACTTGCCGCGGTCAAGGAAGTCCTCGCCTCGGGGATGCTCACGCAGGGCCCGAAGGTCACTGCGTTCGAGGACGCGTTCACGAAAGACATCGGCCGAAAGCATGGCATCGCGGTAGCGAACGGGACAGCGGCCCTGCACATCGCGCTCCTTGCCCACGGAATCGTTGCAGGCGCAGAGGTCCTCATTCCTCCGGTCACGTTCTTTGCGACAGCGTCAAGCGTCCTGGTCTGCGGGGCGAAGCCTGCCTTTGTCGATGTCGATCGCAATGGCTACAATATGGACCCCGCGAAGGTCACTTCGCCAATCACCCGAAAGACTATGGCCATTATGCCGGTCCACCTCTACGGCCAAACGACGGACATGGAACCGATCGTCGAGGCCGCGAAGGAACACAGCATCCCAGTCATCGAGGACGCCGCCCAAGCGCACGGCGCCGAATACCACGGGAGGAAGGCGGGCAACCTCGGCGACACCGCGTGCTTCTCCTTCTACGCGACGAAGAACATGACGACGGGCGAAGGCGGCATGATCGTCACCGACAATGACGAGATCGCGGAGAAGGCCCGCCTCCTCCGGGACCACGGCCAGGTTTCCAAGTACCAGCATGTCCTCGTCGGCTACAACTACCGCATGACGGAGATCGCCGCGGCTATCGGGCTTGTGCAACTCCAGAAGCTCGACGGCTGGGTGAAGCAGCGTCGCGCGAACGCTGCCGCCTTGACGAAAGGCCTCGAGGGGATCGACGGTCTCGTCCCGCCCTCGGAAGGGAACTGGATGGTCCACTCGTACTACCAGTACATCGTTCGCCGCGAGGACTCATTCCCGATCTCCCGCGACGAGATCGTCCGGCTGCTCACCGAGGACGGAATCGGTTCCCGGCCCTCCTATCCGATGCCCCTGTACCAACAGAAGGCGCTACGGGACCTCCGGATCCGAGGACGCTGCCCCGTGGCCGAAGACGTCGTCCCGCGGCTCTTCGAGCTCCCGGTTCATCCGGGGGTCGGCCCTGCGGAGATCGAGCGGATCCTCGCCGCGGTCGAGAGAATCGCCCGACCCGCCTAAGCAGGCAAGCAAAGGGAGAAATCGACAGG
>Ga0209266_1003171_pt1 | contig 10109 bp, 9 predicted proteins | sample GraSoiAngelo_132_FD_185889 | JGI IMG/M metagenome (GOLD analysis project Ga0209266, IMG submission 185889) | Grasslands soil microbial communities from the Angelo Coastal Reserve, California, USA - 14_0929_02_40cm (SPAdes) (version 2) | ecosystem: Environmental > Terrestrial > Soil > Grasslands ...
CAGGCGGAGGGCGAGCGACTCCTGGAGCATGAGCAGGAAGGCGACCAGCGACGCTGCGGTGGCGATGAGGGACAGGATCGCGTCGGGCGTAAACCTCACGGCTTGGGCGCCGGCGAGGTGCGACCATACGCCGGACCCCAGAGGAAGTGCCCGAGCAAGACCCCGATCACGACCGCGATCACGAACGCGTAACCCGGGTAGGAGTGGACGGCGGGCCGGATGTAGTCGGAGATCGGCGTGTTCCCGGTCAGGAGCGCCCAGCTTTCGAACGCCAGCAGGACCGTGATGACGCCGAACAACGTCGTCACCGTCCAGGAGAAGAGGTTCCCGATCACCAGCGCGTCACCACGACCTTCTTGCGCGTGTAGAAGTCGATCCCGTCCGTGCCGTGCACGTGGAGGTCTCCGAAGAACGAGCCCTTCCAACCGCTGAAGGGAAAGAACGCGAATGGCTGCGCGATCGGGACGTTGATGCCGGTCATGCCCGCCTCGACACGCTCGCGAAACTCGCGTCCCGCGCGCCCCGACTGGGTGAAGATCGTCGCCATGTTCCCGAGCGACGACTCGTTGGCCTGCGCGATCGCCTCGTCGAGGTCGGCCGCGCGGGAGACCGACAGCACCGGGCCGAAGATCTCCTCGCGGCCGACAGTCATCCCGGGCGTGACGCGGTCGAGGATCGTCGGCCCCAGGAAGAATCCCGGCCGCGACATCTCCGGCCGGCCGTCGACAAGCAGCTCCGCCCCCTCCGACACCCCTGCCTCGACGAACGAAGCGACGCGGTCGCGGTGCTCGGCGCGGATCAGCGGGCCGACCTGCACGCCCTTCTCGTCGCCGGGGCCGACCACCATCTTCGACGCGGCGTCGCGCAGGGGTTCGAGGAGCGCATCCGCCGCCTTGCCCACCGCGACCGCGACCGAGCCCGCCAGGCAGCGCTCACCGGCGTTGCCGAAGGCGGAGTTGAGGATCGCGGGCACGGCGATCTCGGGGTCGGCGTCGGGCATGACGACGATGTGGTTCTTGGCCCCGCCCAGCGCCTGGACGCGCTTGCCGTGCGCCGCGGCCGTGGTGTAGACGTGGCGCGCGACCGGCGCGGAGCCGACGAACGAGATCGCGTTGATCCCCGGGTGCTCGAGCAACGCATCGACGGTCTTCGCGGCGCCGTGGACGACGTTCAGCACACCGGGCGGGAAACCCGCCTCGAGGAAGAGCTCGGCCAGGCGCACCCCGCCGAGCGGGGTGCGCTCGGACGGCTTGAGGATGAACGTGTTGCCCGCGACGACCGCGAGCGGAAACATCCAGAGCGGGATCATCACCGGGAAGTTGAACGGCGGCACGCCCGCGCAAACGCCCACCGGGTAGCGGTACAGGTCCTGGTCCACGCCGCCGGACACGTCGCGGAGCGTCCGCCCCTGGAGCAGTGTCGGGGCGCCGCACGCGAAGTCGACCACCTCGATGCCGCGCCTGACCTCGCCGCGGGATTCGTCGAGGGTCTTGCCGTGGTGGCGGGTCACAAGCGCCGCCAGCTCCTCGAAGTGCTCCTCGAGCAGGGCCTTGAAGCGGAACGTCAAACGGACGCGGTCCATGACCGCGGTGCGCGACCAGCTCCCCAACGCCGCTTTCGCCGCGCGCACGGCCGCGTCTACGGCGGCCGCGTCCGACAGCGGCACGTGCGCGATGACTTCGGCGGTTGCGGGGTTGAAAACCGGCAGCGTGGCCGCACCCTCGGGCGCCCGCCACTCCGAGCCGATAAGGTTGCGGATCAACATTGATACGGTACTTCGCATGGCGCCGACAGCGCGCGAGCTGCTCGAGGAGGCGGCGCGGAATGGCAGCGACCTCGAATCCCTGGCCCGCGGCGTGCTTGCGAGGCTCTCGGACCTGACCGGCTTGAGCTCGACCTACCTCGCCGAGACCAGGCTCACGGCCGACGAGCAGTACATCGTCTTCTCCTGCAACCGCAGCGACCTGTTCCACATCCCGGAGGATGTGACCCTTCCCTGGTCCGAGGGCGTGTGCAGGTTCGTCGTCGAGGGCGGGCCGCACTACACGTCCGACGCGCAGAAGCAGTTTCCCAGCAGCAGCGTCGCGAGGCTGCTGGAGATCCGGACGTTTGTCTCCTACCCGGTGTTCACCGCCGAAGGCAGGTTCTTCGGCACGCTCTGTGGGGCGAGCAAGGAGCAGGTGGAGATCGAGGAGCAGATCCTGGAGCTGATGCGCGAGTGCGCTCGACTGATCGGCCAGCGGCTCAGGGCGGACGTCGCCGCCCACCCATGAAGCTGCTCACCTTTCGTTCGAGCGACGGCCCGCGCCTCGGAGCGCTGCGCCATGGCGACGAGGTCGTCGAGCTCGCCGATCCGCCCGACATGCTGTCGCTTATCGACTCCGGCGAGGAAGGCCTCGAGCTCGTCAGGAGCGCGCTGACCCGCGGCAGAGGCAAGGTCCACGGGCTTGCCGACCTGCACCTGCTCGCGCCCCTGCCCAACCCCCGCGGCAACATCATCGCCATCGGCCGCAACTACCAGGCCCACGCCGAGGAGAGCGCGCGGGCCACGGGCAAGGCCGTCGACCCTCCGACCGTCTTCACGAAGGCGGCCACGAGCGTCGCGGGCCCGCACGACGACGTCGTCATCGACGGCGCGGTGACCTCCCAGGTCGACTGGGAGGTCGAGCTGGGGGTCGTGATCGGACGCGCCGGGGTCAACATCGCGCGCGAGCACGCGCCCGAGCACGTCTTCGGCTACACCGTGGTCAACGACGTCAGCGCCCGCGACGTCCAGTTCGGCTGGGGCGGCCAGTACTTCAAGGGCAAGAGCCTGGACGGGTTCTGCCCGACGGGGCCGTGGATCGTCACCGCCGACGAGCTCGACCCGGCGTCGCTTAGATTGGGCCTTCGCGTCAATGGGGAGACGAAACAGGACGGCAGCACGCGGGACATGATCTACCCGGTCGACGCGGTCATCGAGTGGGTCTCGAAGGGCATGACGATCCCAGCCGGAACGATCATCGCCACGGGCACGCCGGACGGGGTCGGGTTCGCCCGCACGCCGCCCGAGTTCCTGAAGGCGGGCGACGTGGTCGAGGCCGAGGTCGAGGGCATCGGCACGCTCCGGAACCGCTTCGTCTCCCGATGAGCTCGGCCCCGGGGTTCGAGGTCGAGCGGCTGACCGGCGTGCTCGTCGCCCTCGCCTCGCCGCTCCGCAGCGACGGCGGCGTGGACGAGCCGGCGACCGGCAGGCTCGTGGAGCACGTGCTGGCCGGAGGCGTGCACGGGCTGCTCGCGCTCGGGTCGACCGGGGAGACGGCGTCGCTTGACGAGCCCTCGCGGCGGAAGGTCCTCGCGGCGGTGGTCAAGGCCGCCGCCGGTCGCGTGCCGGTCCTTTGCGGCGTCGCCCAGCCGCAGCTGCCCACGGCGATGGCCGAGGTGGAGGCAGCGGCCAGCATGGGCGCCGGCGTCGCGCTCGTCGCCCCGCCGTTCTACTACCCGATGAGCCAGGCCGCGCTGGTCGACTTCTACCGGCGGCTGGCCGACCGCTCGACGCTGCCGCTGATGCTGTACAACATCCCGCAGTTCACCAAGGTCGTCGCCGAGCCGCAGAGCGTCGCCACGCTCGCGCGCGAGGGCGCGATCAAGGGCATCAAGGACTCGAGTCGCGACTTCGAATACTTCGAAGGCGTCTGCCTGGCGACCCGCGACCTGCCCGAGTTCCGCATCTTCACCGGCAGCGACACCATGCTCCTGGCGTCGCTGACGATGGGCGGCGCGGGCACGATCTGCGGCGCCGGCAACATCGCGCCGCGCTGGGTGGTGCGTGTCTACGACGCCTATGCAAGAGGGGATCTCGAGGCGGCGCGCAGCGCCCAGGACGAGCTCTACCGGCTGGTCATGGCCGTCCGCGGCGGCGTCTTTCCCAGCGCCATCAAGGCCGCGCTGCACCTCCAGGGGATCTGCGAGCCGTGGCTCGCCCCGCCGGGCGGCCGCTACGACGAGCAGGCCACGGCGCGACTCCGCGAGCAGCTCGCGAACATGAACCTGCTCAGCGGGGAACCGTCAAGGCACTGAGATCTTCGCCACGACCTGCTGCTGGTAGTGCTGCGGGTTCGTCCCGTCGTCGTACGTGCTGATGAAACTCGCGTAGTCGATCGAGCCCGCGATTTCGTTGCCAAAGTAATCGCCGAGGAACGTATCGAGCGGGTTGCACGGGCAGGACCGGTTCGGGCTGTTCAGCTGCGGGTCCCAGACGTGCTCGGTGATCCGGATGTTGTTGCCTTTGGGAGCCAAACGGGCCGTGTAGAACTGCACCGCCGAGGTGATGCAGTAGTTGCCCGCGCCGTATGGGGGTAGAGCACCGCCGTAGTTGGGGTTGGCGCGGTCGAGCGCCAGGCCGGCGGCGGCAGCCTCGGTCGTGCCCGCGTCCGGACACGCGAGCCGCCGGTCGTAGAAGTTCACGCTCACGGTCCCGGTCGGCCCGACAGCCAGGTTCGGCTGGAACTCGTCGACTGCCGTGGCGTTGTCGTTGACCTGGACGGGGTAGGTCCACGTCTGGCCGCGGTCGTACGAGGCGGTGAGCAGCATGTTGCCGAAGCCACTGCTCTTGGACTCGTACGCGAGGTAGATCGGGTAGTTGGGTCCCGAGCGGGTGAGATGGTTGCCGACCGCAAACGTCTCCTCGATCCCGTCCTCGTTGGTGGTGTTGGCGTAGCCAGGCCCTGACAGCGGAGGCGTATGCACGCCGGGTGCCGCGAGAAGCGGTCCCTTCCAGGTGGCGCCCCCGTCCATCGAGTAGTCCACGTAGATGTCGACGCAGCACGAGCCTTGCTTCGAGGCGTAGTTGACGACCGGCGTGTAGACGACGCCGTCCGGATCGATGTGCGGGTAGAGGTAGGTGTTGTTGTTGGTGGCGCCGTTGCCTGTGGGCAGCAGCACCGGCTGGGTCCAGTCGGTGTGCGTCCCGTCTGGGCGCGCGATGGCGGTCTGCACGTACGGCTTGCTGCCGTTGCCGTTGAAATTGACGTACATGACGTAGATCCGGCCGTAGTTCGGATTTGTTCGTGGGGTGCCGTTGCGGTCGATCGCGATCCACTGCTTGTCGGGTTCCTGACCGAGCCCCGCATCGGTCGTGAACACGTGGTCCGGCCTGCCGTTGTGCGTCGTGATCCAGTCGCCCACCGCCGTCGCGCCATGCGGCCGGACCGCAATCGAAACCGCCTCGTTCACCACGGCCGGGTTCGGCTCGTTGCCGACCTCGTACTTCTTGTGGCCGCCCTTGTCGTAGTAGAACTGGTAGGGAAGGATCGCCTCGTAGTAGTTGCCGTACGGGTCGAAGGCACCCACCGGGTCGGTGTTGTCGGTCCAGCCCTCATAACCGGGGATGTGGCCCATGACCGGCCATGTCTGGCCGCCGTCGAAGGACTCGTAGAAGCCGAGCAGGTGGTTGTACCCCTCCGCTCCCGTGAACCACTTGCTCGAGCCGATGACGTGGCTCGGATCGGTCGGGTCGATGCGGATGTCGGACTCCGACTTGTCGGTGACGAGCATCGGTGTGGCCGCCGGGTAGCCCGGCCGGCTCCCCACCTGCGTCGGGTAGAGGGTCGCCCCGATGTTCTCGCCGGTGGTCGCACCCGGGCAGGGGGTCTCGCCGGTGTAGCCGTCGTTCGGCCCGTTGTTGAAGGGCGACGGGACCTCGGGCCGGTAGCAGCTCACCTGCTGGCTGGTCACGAAAACGTTCGTCACCTGGTGACCCGCGTAGCTGCCGGCGTAGGCGGCGTCGGCCTGGAGGCCCTGCGGGACGTTGCCGACGCCGGGGTCGAGGCCGGGCGGCGTGGCCGATAGGGTCGGGGTGGGCGCCAACGCGAACAGCGCGATCGCCGCGCCCATGAGTCGGTGCTTGATCCTGCTCACCTTCACCCCCGATCCAGCGAGGCCTCGAACCCGCCTAACATAGCCGCCGCCGGTCCGGCTGACAAGCAGGATTTCAGGCGCGCTTAAGGATCAGCCCAGGGGCGAGGTCAGGTCGTAGATGGTCACGCCGTCGACGCTCGAGGCGGTGAAATGCTGGGTGACCCACGTTGTGATCGCGCTCGCCGAGCCCGATCCGCTCCCGCGCATACCGCCGGCGATGAAGTAGTGGATCTGTCCGCGGCTGACGTAGTCCTGGAACTGGGCCAGGGTGGGCGCCGGGTCGGAGCCGTTGAAGCCACCAATCGCCATCACCGGGTCGCCGGTGGCCAGCTCGTAGCCGGCGGCCGAGTTGGCGTCGACGGTGGCCGCCACCCAGCGGAAGCTTCCCGAGCTCGCCTGGAGCATCGCCGTCAGCGCCGAACCAGGCCGGCTCGCCTGGAGAAAGTTGCCGCCGCCGCCCTGCGGCGGGACGAACGCTCCCGCCGGAGGCTGCCCGAACCCGCCCCGCGCCCGCAAGGCGCCGCCGGGGCCGCCGAAGCCGATCGTGGTCCCGACGACCGAAGGGCCGGCGGATGGGATCGCGCCGCTGTGGGCGGTGGCCACGGTCTCGAGCGTGTATGCAGCGGGACCCGCCAGGACCGCGAACAAGGCTGTGGCGGCGACGGCGGTCGCGAGCGCCCGGCCGGGCAGCGGACCGGCCGCGATCATCGCCCCCGCGACCAGCCCGAGGACCAGGATCGCGACCTTGAGCCCGGGGTACCAGTCGGGGCTGCGGTCGAGGAGGACGTAGGCCCAGGCGGCGGTCACGGCCACGGCGCCCGCGAGCAGCAGGCGCGCGCGCACGTCACGCCGGCGCTTCCACAGCTCCACCGAGCCGGAGCCGACCAGGGCGCCGATCGACGGCGCGAGGGCGACCGCGTAGTAGGGGTGGATGATGCCCTGGGCGAAGCTGAACACCGCGCCCGTGACCAGCAGTCCGCCGCCCCACATGAGATAAGACGCGCGCGCGAGGTCGGTGCGCGGCCCACGCCAGGTGAGCCAGAGGCCGGCGGCCAGCAGGAGCAGGGCGGCCGGGATCAACCACGAGACCTGGCCGCCGAACTCGGACAGGAAGAGCCGGTTCCAGCCGGTGATGCCCCAGCGCGACCCGATGGCGCCCAGGCCGCCGACGCTGCCGGCCTCATCGCCGGTGATGCGGCCGAAGCCGTTGTAGCCGAAGACCAGGTTGAGCAGGCTGTTGTTCTGCGAGCCGCCGATGTACGGCCGGCTCGCGGCCGGCCAGAGCTCGACCACGGCAACCCACCACCCTGAGGCGACCACCAGGGTCAGGCCCGCGATCAGCAGCTGCTTGATGCGCTGCGCGAGAGCCGGGCGGCCGGCGAGGAGGTAGACGAGGATCACAACCGGGACGATGACGAAGGCCTGCAGCATCTTGGCCAGGAAACCGGTGCCGATGAGCGCCGCGGCCAGCAGCAGCCAGCGCGTCGACCCAGACTCGGCGGCGCGGAGCGTGGCGTACATCGCGGCGGTGAGAAGCAGGACCAGCAGAGCGTCCGGGTTGTTGAAGCGAAACATCAGCGCGGCCACCGGCGTCAGGGCGACGACCGCGCCCGCGACGATTCCCGCCGCCGGGCCGAACCAGCGGCGTACGGCGACGAACACGATGGCGACCGTGGCGACGCCTTCGAGGGCCTGCGGCACGAGGACACTCCAGTAGTTGAAGCCGAAGATGCGTGCCGAGACCTCCATGACCCAGAGGAACGCGGGCGACTTGTCGACCGTGATGAAGTTGGACGCGTCGAGGGAGCCGAAGAAGAACGCCGTCCAGCTCTTGGTACCGGCCTGCACCGCCGCGGCGTAGTAGGCGTTCGCCCAGCCGTTGCGGTCGAGCCCCCACATGTAAAGGACGAAGGTCACGGCCAGCAGGGCCGCGAAGGACAGGCGCGTCGCCAGGACGGCGGACACGCGGAAGGGCATGGCTCGGGGATAGGTGATCGCCGCCATGTCGACCACCCTGACGGGGACGGATGGGCGCGAACTTTGAGGTCGCTGAGAGCTCGCTGAGAGCTAAAGAGCCACGCGCCCTGGCGCATGGCTCTAACCCCCCAACAGCGCCGGGGGGACCCAACTCCCCGGCTACGCCGAATCATCCGGCGCCCAGGTGGCCGGCGGCCAACCACAATTGCGCGATTTCGCCCTACCGCAATTGCGGTACCTCGGGCATCGCTATCCTCGACGGGTCTTGATCGTGTCCATCGGCGACCTGCTGCTCGACATCACGGTCGTTCCCGAACGGCCGCTCCAGCCGGACGACGACACTCCCGCCGCCATCACGCTCGGAGGCGGAGGCCAGGCGGCGAACTTCTGCGCCTGGATCGCCGCCCTGGGCGATCCCGCCCGGCTTGTGGCCCGCGTCGGCGACGACGAGAATGGCCGGCGCCTCGTGGCCGACCTCGAAGCCCGCGGCGTGGAGGTGCGCGCGGTCTGGGCCGCGGAGCCTACCGGCGCGATCGCCGTCCTGGTCGACAAGGACGGACGGCGGACGATGGCGACGCAGCGCGGCGCGAGCGTTGGCCTCAGGCCGGACGACCTCGAAGAGGCGTGGTTTCGGGACGCCCGGCTGATCCACGTCCCCGCGTACTCCCTCTTCGTCGAACCGATCGCCGACGCCGCGCGGGCGGCCATCAGCCTCGTGCGTGACTCGAAGGGCATGCTCGCGGTCGATCTCTCCTCGGCGACGGGGTTGCGCGCGTATGGACCGTCGCGGATGGCCTACGTCCTGGCCCGCCTCAAGCCCGAGGTGCTGTTCGCCACCGAGTCCGAGGCCGAGACGCTCGCGGTGCCGCTGGACAGCCTCGCCCAGGTCCCCGTCCTCAAGCTCGGCCAGGCCGGTTGCCGCGTGTTCGGCCGGACGATATCGGCGCCCGACGTTCACGCCGTCGACCCGACGGGCGCAGGCGATGCCTTCGCCGCGGCGTTTTGCAGCGCCTGGCTGCACGGCGCCACCCCCGTGGAGGCGGCCGAGCAGGCGGTGCAGGCCGCAACCCGCTCGGTCCTGGTCGTGGGGGCGCGGCCCAGCTGAGCGACGTGCTCGCGGTCTCGCCCGAGGTCGCCGCCGCCCTCGAGATGAAGCGCCCGGTGGTCGCGCTCGAGACGTCGATCGTCGGCCAGGGTCTTCCCGCCCCGCACAACCTGCGGGCGGCTCGAGGCTGCGAGGAGGCGATTCGCGCCGAAGGCGGCGTGCCGGCGACCGTCGCCGTCCTCGACGGGCGCCTGCGCGTCGGCCTCACCGACGAAGAGCTGGAGCGGATCGCCTCCGGCTCGACCAAGGTGAGCACGCGCGACCTCGGCCCGGCGCTCGCGCAAGGGGCGGCGGGCGCGACGACGGTTGCGGCGACCATGCGCGCGGCGACCATGGCGGGTGTCAGGTTCATGGCCACGGGTGGGATCGGCGGCGTCCATCGCGGGCGCCCGGCTGACCAGTCCGCCGACCTGGAGGAGCTCTCCCGATCGCCGGTCGCCGTGTTCTGCGCCGGCGCGAAGATCATCCTCGACCTTGCTCTCACGCTGGAGCGGCTCGAGAGCCTTGCCGTGCCCGTGCTGGGCTACGGCACCGACGAGTTCCCCGCGTTCTACTCGCGGCGCAGCGGCTGGCCGGTGAGCGCCCGCGTCGAAGGGTCCGCCGGCGCGGCCCAGGCTTTGCGCGCGGCGTGGGCGACCGGCAGCCGCGGGATCGTGGTCGCGGTGCCTCCCCCCGCCGAGCTCGAGGGAGCCGAGGAGATGGCGCGGGCGGCGGCGGCGGAGCTCGGGCACATCACCGGGGCGGCGGTGACGCCGCGCCTGCTCGCGCGTGTGGCCGAGCTGTCGGGGGGTCGCTCGCTCGACCTGAACGTCGACCTCGTGATCAACAACGCACGCGTCGCCGCGCAGGTGGCGAGGGCCTACTTCAGCTAGGGTCTTGCCGCGACCAGGGGCATCTGCCTGGCGACGCGAATCGGCTGGGAGACTAGCTGCGACGAGCTTTCGAGGCTGCTCTCCCGCGACCCGTAGGAGTCTTCGCGACCGGCGTCATCATCTCGCACCACGCGCGGGCGACGTTCGAGAGCTCGCTCGTTCGTGCCTCGACCTCGCCGAGGTCCGCAAAGCGCATTAAACGCGCCGAAGGGCCTGACCCCTCCAGGTGGGGAAACTTGCCCTTGATCTTCGCCCCG
>Ga0209266_1003175_pt1 | contig 10106 bp, 5 predicted proteins | sample GraSoiAngelo_132_FD_185889 | JGI IMG/M metagenome (GOLD analysis project Ga0209266, IMG submission 185889) | Grasslands soil microbial communities from the Angelo Coastal Reserve, California, USA - 14_0929_02_40cm (SPAdes) (version 2) | ecosystem: Environmental > Terrestrial > Soil > Grasslands ...
CTCGAAGTGGCTTCGTCGAGGATCAGCACGGCGGGGTCCTTGAGGAGGGCGCGCGCGATCGCCACCCGCTGGCGCTGGCCTCCGGAGAGCTTGATGCCGCGCTGGCCGACGAGCGTCGCGTAGCCCCGCGGCAGCCGGTCGATGAACTCGTCCGCGTGCGCCGCGTGGGCGGCGGCGACGATCTCCGCTTCATTCGCAGTCGGCCGCCCGTAGCCGATGTTCTCCGCCACCGTGCCGCTGAACAGCGTCGGCTCCTGCGGCACGATGCCCACCGCCCGGCGCAGGTCCGCGAGCCGCACACTCCGGATGTCGATCCCGTCGAGCGTGATCCGGCCCCCGGTGACGTCCCAGAACCGCGGCACCAGGTTGCCAAGGGTGGTCTTGCCGGCGCCCGAGGGCCCGACCAGCGCGACCACTTCGCCGGGGGCGATCTGGAACGACACGTCGTCCACGGCGAGCGGTAGCTCGGACTGGTAGCGGAAGGAGACGTGGTCCAGCACCACGCTCCCGCGCACCGGTGTCGCCAGGGGACGTGCCTCCGACGGGTCAGCTACGGTCGGCTTGGTCTGGAGCAGCTCGAACACTCGCCGCGCCGCCCCCGCAGTCTCCTGATAGCTCGTGAACAGGCTCGTGAGGGCGGCGACCGCGGCGGCGATGAACACCGTATAGAGAAGGAAGGACACGAGCGTCCCCGCCGTCACCACGCCCGCGAGAACGAGCCGGCCGCCCTCCCACAGCACCGCTACCGTGCCGCCGAAGGTCGCAAACGTGATCACGGCGAAGAAGGCGCCGCGGATCACGGCGCGGCGGATCGCGATGCGCACGACCTCGGCCATGCTCTTCCCGTAGCGCGCGGCCTCCCAGGCTTCCTGCACAAAGCTCTGCACGATCCGGATCTCGCTGAACGCCTCCTCGGCCACCGCGGTCGCGTCGGCCACCTGGTCCTGCACCTTGGTGCTCGCGCGCCGTAGCAGCCGCCCGAAGAACATCGCGGAGCCCACGACGAAGGGCACCACGACGAGCGCCGTCGCCATCAGGTGGGGATTGGTGAGCGTCAGCAGCGTGATGCCCCCCACCAAGTAGAGCGACTGCCGCGCGAACTCGGAGATCTGGAAGCTCACGAGCCCCTGGATCGTGCCGATATCGGCGGAGAGGCGGCTCACGAGCTCGCCGGTTCGCCGCTCGGCGAAGAACGCGGGCGAGAGCCGCACCAGGTGCTCGAACAAATCCTGGCGCAGCCGCGCGACCACGCGCTCACCGGTGGCGGAGAGCAGATAGGTCTGCACGAAGTTCGAGAGCGCCTGGATGGTGAACAGTCCCGCGAGCAGCACGGCGATGCGGTCGAGCATCCCACGGTCGTGCCGCACGAACGCCGCGTCGAGCAGGTGCCGTACGACCTGGGGAAACGCGAGGCCGATGGCGGCCGAGAGCGTGAGGCACGTGATCGCCGCCGCCAGGGCCCCGCGGTGCGGTCGGACGCGCGGCCACAGCCAGCCGAGCCCGCGCAGGGAAGGAAGGCGCAGCGCCATTACAGCCCGACCAGCACGAGGCCCGCCCACACGCCCGCCCCGACGGCGACGTGCGCCGCCTGGAGCGCGCCCGGCAGGGCGAGCAACACCATCGCCGCCGCCACGGCGACCTGCGCGGCAACGAGGGTAACCACGTACCACGCACCACGTCGTTTGGTGCGCGCCGCCCACACGACGACGTACGCCGCGAGCGCATAGGCGAACAGCCGGTGCGTCCAGTGGATGTGCTGGAGCGGGTCGTCGGCAATGAGTTGGCCGCTGCAGAGCGGGAAGCCGAGGCACGCGCTCGCGGCGCCCATGTTGGCCGTCAGCGCGCCGAGCAGCACGGTCACGAACCCCAGCGCCGCAGCTCCCCGCCCCGTCCGTGAGGGCGGGGCGAGGGGAGTCCCGCGCGCCGCGACGAGCAGCGCGCCGAGCAGCAGCATCGCGGTGCCCAAGTGGAGGATCACCGTCCAGGGCGGAAGCGCGAGCTTCACGGTGATCGCGCCGAGGGCCACCTGCAGGACGAGCAGGCCGAGGGCGACGAGTGAAGCGGCGATCCTCACGCGTTCCCCCTCTCCCGACAGGAAGAGGGGGTCAGGGGGTGAGGCTTGCCGGTGCAAGGTCCACGCGTATCCGGCCAGCGCCACGACGAGCACCGTCACCGCCAGCGCGGCCAGCCGGTGGCCGTACTCGATCATCGTGGGGAGGTCGAGCGGCGGGAGTAGCCGGCCGTTGCAGAGCGGCCAGTGCTCCCCGCATCCCAATCCCGAGCCGGTGATGCGCACGATCGCGCCAAAGATGATGAGCAGGTAGGTGGCGACCGCGGCGGCCCAGGCGAGTCGGGTGAAGCGGCGCGTCATAGGTGCCGAAATGTATATTCTCGCACCTTATGACTGCACCCGCGGATCGCTGGGGCGACCGCCTCCCGCGTCGGCTCGGGTTGTGGAGCGCGGTCGCGGTCCTCGTGGGCTCCACGATCGGCGGGGGCATCTTCCGCACGCCGGCGATCATCGCGGCGCGTGTGCCGTCGCCCTGGCCGATGCTCGGCGTGTGGGTGCTCGGCGGCCTGTTGGCGCTGTGCGGGGCGCTCACCTACGCGGAGCTCGGCGCGCTGTTCCCGCGCTCGGGGGGCGTGTTCGTCTACATCCGCGAAGGCTTCGGCCGGCTCCCCGCGTTTCTGTTCGGGTGGACGGAGCTCACGCTGATTCGCGCGTCGGCGCTGGGCGCGATCGCCACGCCCTTCGCCGAGTACCTGTTGCGGCTGCTAGGCTACGACCCGGCCCAGCCCGGCGTCGCGGACGCGGTGCACTACGTCGCCGCCGGGGCGATCGCCGTCACCGCCACGCTCAATTACGTCGGCATCCGCTGGAGCGCGCTTGTCCTCAACGCCTCGACGGCCGCGAAGTACGGCGCGCTCGTCGTGCTCGTCCTGCTGGCGTTCGTTACCGCGCGCGGAAACTTCGCGCACTTCGCCGCCCCGGCGGGGACCCTGTCCGGCGGGCTCTTCGGCTTGTCGCTCGTGTCCGTGCTCTGGGCGTACGACGGCTGGGGCGACCTCTCGTTCGTGGGCGGGGAAGTGCGAGACCCCGAGCGCAACCTTCCGCGCGCGCTGATCCTCGGGACCGGCGCCATCATCCTCATCTACCTGCTGGTCAACGCCGCCTACCTGTACCTGTTGCCGATCGAACAGATGGCGCGATCGCCGCTCGTCGCTGCCGACGCGGCGCAGCTCCTCGTGGGGCGCACGGGCGTGACGCTCGTGTCGCTGGTGGTGATGATCGCGACGTTCAGCACGCTGCTCGGCTCGATGCTCACCGCGCCGCGCATCTTCTTCGCGATGGCGGACGATGGGCTGTTCTTCCGCGCCGTGGCGCGCGTGCACCCACGGTTTCAGACGCCGTCGGTCGCGATCGTCCTCACCGCCTGCCTCGGCATCGCGTTCGTCCTGGCGCGGACGTTCGAGCAGCTGGCGGACCAGTTCGTCGTGGCGATCTTCCCGTTCTACGCCCTCGCCGCCGCCGCGGTGTTCGTATTGCGACGTCGCCGCCCCGACCTGCCACGCCCCGTGCGGGTGTGGGGCTATCCAGCGGTCCCGTTCCTCTTCGTCCTCGCCTCTCTCGTGATCCTCGGCAACGCGCTGCGCGAGCACCCGGGCGCCACGGGGCTCGCGTTCGGCGGCATCCTGTTGGGTGTGCCCGTCTACTTCCTCTGGAGTCGCATGCGGCCTCACCCGTGACGGTTGCGCATTGACGTTCGTAGTGGCGGCGGGCATTTTTGACACGCCCTTGCCAGCCGTCGTTCGGCAGTGCTCCGGAGACCGTCACCATGAAGCGATTCCTGTGGTTCTCGTGCGTGTGCGGCGCGATCGCGCTGCACCAGTCGGGGCGTGTTGCATGGGCGCAGGGCGTTACTTCCGCCGCGGTCGCGGGCCGGCTGAGCGACGAAGCCGGCGCCGCCGTCGCGAGCGCATCCGTGACGCTGGTGAACGGGTCCACCGGGCAGCGCTACTCGCGGCGGTCCGCGGAGGATGGGCGCTACAACTTCGAAAACGTCGAAGTGGGCGGGCCCTATACGCTCGAGGTGCGGGCGCTGGGCTTCGAGGCCGCGAAGAGCGCGCCGTTCCAGCTCGCGCTGGGGCAGCGCTCCGCGGTCCACCTCACGCTCAAGCGCGCCGCCGTCGAAGTGGCGGCCGTGACCATCACGGCACAGGCCGATCCGTTGCTGTCGACCGGCCGCACCGGCGCGCAGACCTTGATCTCGGACTCCGCGCTGCGCCGGCTGCCGACCTTGAACCGCAGCTTCGACAACTTCCTCAGTGCGACGCCCCAGGTCGTGGGCCGCTCGTTCACGGGGCAGAACGACCGCTTCAACAACATTCAGATTGACGGCACCGTCAACAACGACCTCTTCAACCTCGGCGCCAGCAACGGCAGTCCCGGTGGCGGCGTCAATGCCAGACCGCTCTCGCTCGAGGCCATCAAGGAATACCAGGTGCTGATTGCGCCGTTCGACGTGCGCCAGGGCGGCTTCGTGGGCGGCCTCGTCAACGCCATCACCAAGTCCGGCACGAACGCGTTTCACGGCTCGGCATTCGGCTACGGCCAGAATCAGAACTTCGTGGGGACCGACACGGCGGGCGTCTCGGTGCCCGTGTCGGACTATCAGCAACAGCAGTACGGGTTCACGGTCGGCGGCCCGATTATCCGGGACCGGCTGCACTTCTTCGTGTCGGGCGACCTGCGGCACGACAATCGCCCGTTCGCGTCGAGCGTGCAGATCGGGCCCGATCCCAGCAACCCGGTCGATACGGCCGGTGTCGGCATCACTCAGGCCCGCGCGGACTCGGTCCGGACCATCCTGCAGGGCTTGCCGAACGGCTTCGACCCTGGAGATTGGCACGCTCCGCAGATCAACAACCCGGAGACGAACCTGTTCGCCAAGCTCGACTACGAGCTGGGCACGAACAGCCACCTGGAGCTGTCGGGGACGTTCGTCAGTGCGAACCAGGACAAGCTGATTCACTCGTACCGCCTGGGGTACACGAGTCCTCCGACGTTTGCCAACGCGCGCGACGGATACGAGCTCTCGAACAGCGGGTACGCCGTGCAGAATCACACGCGGACGGTGCGCGCCAACTGGACCACGGCGTTCGCCAACCGGTTTTCCAACGAGCTGATTGTGGGGCGCACCACGATCTCGGACGACCGGCCACCCGACGTTCCGCAACCGCTCATCCTCGTGTGGGGGAACTCCCCGTACGCGTACCTGGCGGCTGGTGCCGAGCGCTTCTCGCACGCGAACATCCTCGACCAGCGGGTGGTGGAGGCGACCGACAACCTCACATTCTCGCTGGGCCGGCACCTCTTCACCCTCGGCACGCACAACGAGTTCATCCACTTCCGCAACGTGTTCTTTCCGGCGTCGATCGGGATTTGGAGTTTCGCGAGCCCGGCGGCGCTTGCTCTCGGCACGCCCAACATGTACGCCCGCGCGCTTCCAGGCGTGCTGCGTCCCGACGGCCCCGTCGCGGACTTCGACGTCACGCAGATCGGCTTCTACGGTGAGGATCGCTTCTCACCACTTCCGAACCTCGATCTGACCGTGGGTTTGCGAGCCGATGTGCCATCGTTGCCCGCGCCGGCATATAACGCGGTGATCGAAGACAGCCTGGGCGTGAACACCAGCTCGACGCCGAGCGGAAACGTCCTGTGGTCGCCGCGGCTGGGCTTCCACTACGATGTGGGCGGCAGGCAAGAGATCGTCTTCCGCGGCGGCGCGGGCGTCTTCAGCGGCCGGCCGCCGTATGTGTGGGTGTCCAATGCCTACGGCAACACCGGGCTTGAGCAGCAGACGCTGTTCTGTGACGGCGCAGCCTCGACGGCGAACAACAATTCGTCGTTTGACACGGTGCCGGCGTTCACGCTCGACCCGAATAACCAACCGCTGACGTGCGGCGGGACGAACCAGATCGGGCCCTCGTCCGCGGCGACCTCGATCGTGTTCTACGATCCCGACTTCAAGTTCCCGCAGTCCCTGAAGGTGGCGCTCGGCGTCGATCGCTCGTTGCCCTGGCACCTGTTCGCGACGGTAGACTTCGTCTTCACGAAGGCGATCAACCAGTACTATCTCCAGGACGTGAATCTGGTCGGCGTGCAGTCGACCTCCACAGGGGAAGGCGGCCGCGCAGGCACGGGCGGCCGGCCGCTGTACGGTACGATCAATGCGAGCAACGGCCGCTCGACGCCAACGCGCGCCACGTCAAAGGCGAACGACGTGGTTGAGAACCGCAACGTCAGCGAGGACCAATCCACGTCGCTGACGTTCCAGCTGCAGAAGCGGTTCAGCGACGGGATCGAGTTCAGCGCCGCGTACACCTACTCGCATGCGCTCGACGTGATCTCGATGACGTCGGATATCACCGGATCCAACTTTTCGAACGCCGTGGTGGACGGCACGCTCGAGAACCGGAACCTCGCCCGGTCGCAGTTCGACCGGCCGCACAAGGTCACCGTGAGTGGCACGATCAACGCGCCGTTCGACACTCGATTTTCGCTCATTTACAACGGCGTTTCCGGCACACCGTTTACGTACATGGTGAGCGGCGACGCGAACGCCGACGGCGTGACGACGAACGACCCGGTCTACGTACCGCGCAGCGCCCTCGACATCTCGCTGCAAAATCCGCCGGATTGGCCGACCCTGGACGCCTTCATCAATAACGAGCCCTGCCTCAACAACAACCGGGGCCGGATCCTGCCGCGCAACGGCTGCCGCAACGGGTGGCAGAACATCTTGAACGCGCGGCTCAGCAAAGTGGTCCCGACCGTGCACGGGCAGTCGATCGAAGTCACGGCGGACATGCTCAATGTGCTGAACTTCATCAACTCGAGCTGGGGCCTGATTCGGCAGACCGGCATCTTCGAGAACAGCCCCAACCTGCTTCGTCTCGTGGGTTATGACACGACCAACAACCGGGGCAAGTACGCGCTCAGCATACCGGTCAAGGATCAGGTGCAGATCAACAGCATCGGGTCCCGCTGGGTGTTCCAGCTGGGGATGAGGTATACCTTCTAGGTCTTCGTCTTTCGCAACAGCCACGCCGCCGCGCCACCGAACAACAGGTTCGGCGTCCACGCGGCGAGCAGCGGCGGCAGCACGCCGCCGGCTCCGATCGCCTTGGTGAGCTGAACCAGCAGCAGGAAGACGAACGTCGTGCCGAGGCTCACCGCCACGCCCCAGGCGGTGCCGGTGCGTGGGCCCGAGATCGCGAGCGGCGCGCCGAACACCGCCACCACGATGCAGGTGAACGGCACCGCGAGCTTGAGGGCGCGCTCCACCCGCAGCTTCTTCGTGTCCGAGCCGCTCCGGGCCAGCGCGTCGATGTAGCGCCCCAGCTCGAAGAAGCGCATCTCCTCGGGGGCCTTCGGCTCGGCGAGGAGATCGATGGGCCGCTCCCGCAGGTCGCGGATCCGCAACGAGTCGAAGGTGAACGCCGTCTCACCCGCGGCGCCCTGCAGGTAACGCACCGCGCCGCGCCGCAACGTCCACCCGCGCCCGACCCCCTTGGGCCGGTACGTCGCGCTCGACGCGGCGACCTCGATGGTGGGGTACTCGGGCCCGCTCCCCTCCCGCTCCATGATCACGTCCTGCATCTGCCCGGCTCCCGTGTCGAGCGAGCGGATCGCGTACACCCAGCCGCGGTCGGCGCGGTACACGAAGTTGTAGCGGAGGCTGGTGGTGTGGACCGGCCGCTCGCCGAGCAGCTCGCCTCGCCGCAACGTTCCGACGGGCGCCACGTCGCCGATGATGATGCCGAACAAGACCACGGCCGCGGCGGCGACGAATAGGGGACGCACCAAGCGGTGGAACGACATCCCCGACGCCTTCGCCGCAGTGAGCTCCGAGTGGCGTGCCAGGGGCCCGACGGTGAACACCGTGGCGAACAGCACCGCGGCCGGGAGGACGAGAAACATGATCTCGGGCAGGTAGTAGAGGTACGACAGCGCCACGGCGCCGCGCGTCAACCCGCGGGCCAGATAGCTGCCGAGCTTGTCGGTGATGTCGATGATGATCACCACGAGCGGGAAGCCGAGCTCCGCGAGCAGCAGGATGCGGAGCCACTCGCGCAGCAGGTAACGGTCGAGCGTCTTCAGCGACGCGTCCACCGGATCCACTGCACCAACAGGCCCTTGACGTCGGCCCAGTCTCCCGCCCCACCCGTGATGCTGTGGGCCGGGCGGCGCGCCAGCGCGAGCCCGGCGAGCCCCACCGCGGTGAACAACAGGTTCGCCGTCCACATGGCGAAGAACGGCGACACCACGCCGCGGTCTCCCAGCTCCTCCCCTCCGATCAGGCCGATGTAGTAAATCGTGAACACCACGAGGCTCATCCCGATCACGAGCCCGATCCCCCCGCGCGGGAAGCGGATCGCCACGGGAACGCCGAGCAGCGTGAACACGATGCATGCCACGGCGAGCGCGTACTTCTTGTAGATCTCGATCTCGAATGAGGCCTGGCGGGCCCGCGCGCCCTGGCGGTGCGCGGCTGCGGCGGCGGTGACCCCGGCAGAGACCAGCGGGGCACGGGGGACGGCGGCGGGGGGAGGTGGCAGCCGCGGCGGCGCCACCCGATGTCCGCGCGGTGGCGCGGGCGTCTGCGCCGCCGCCGCTCGGGGGCCCAGCCATACGCCGATGGCGCGCAGCAGGTGGCAGTACGGGCCGACGGGCGTAGAGTCGGGGGGAGCGGGCGCGAGCGGCGGGGGCGCAGGGGCGAGCCCGGCGAGACGGCGCAGGTCATTGCCGACCGCGATCACCGCCTCGCTGTCGGCCCGCTCGGCCACGCGCTCCGTCTCCTTGACCACCTGCCGCATGTCGCACACCGACATCTCCCGGTCGGAGCGATAGGTATCGTTCTCGGTGCGTTCCAGGGTGTTACCGACGCCCGCCACGCGGATGCGGTTGGTGCGGTAGTGGGTGCGGTTGAACTGGGTCGGGTCGGTGCGGTTCACCTGCCGCGTGTCGCCGTCGAGCAGGGTGAGGTACAGGTCGCGGCCGCCCGGGGTATAAGCCATCTGTCCGCTGTCGGCGCTGATGATGCGGCGCCGCTCGGCGTCCTCCAGATCGTAGATCGTCACATCCTTCAGCCGGTTCGACGCGGGGTCGATCCGCGCGGCGCGCAGGAAGAATTGGCCCGCGACGACCTCGTTGATGACCTGCTCCCGGAGACTGAAGGAGGGCTTCTTGCGCTGGATGTCCATCAGCAGCATCCGGAGCTGATGATTCGCGCGGGGCAGGACCTGGTCGTTCCACAGGAACGCGAGCACCGCCACGCACGTCGCGCCGCCCAGCACCGGCGCGAGCAACCGCCCGACGCTCACTCCCCCCGCCTTCATCGCCGTGATCTCGTTGTCCGCCGCGAGGTGGGTGAACACGTACAGGACCGCGACGAGGACGGCCATCGGCAGCGTCGTGGCGACGATGAACGGGATCGACAGCACGAACACTTCGACGATCACGCCCCAGGGGAGGCCCTTCCCGACGAGGTTGCCGAGCTGTTTGGCGACCTGCTGGATCAGGAGGAAGCAGGTCAGCGCGGCGAGAGCGAAGACCAGCGGTGCGAGGTGCTGGCGCAACACGTAACGGCTGAGGATGCGCACGGTCAGTCGCGCCATTATATTCGCACCTCCACGGCTCTACAAGTGCCGTTCCAACCTATCGTGTCACGGCACATCGGTCCTGGAGTTTCCGGGAAACGCGTTGGAACGGCACCAGGGATGGCGCGCCCCGTCCTGGCCGGTCTGCTCACCCTGGCGCTCGTCATACCCCAGGCCCATGCGCAGGATCGAGCCGCGGCTCCTCCCGCGTTTCATGCGTCATTTCACGCCGCGCCGCTCGTCCCGCCGCGCAATCCTGCGCTCGCGCCCGGCGGGCGACTTGGCCCGCGCACGTCGCCCGCGCTCGTCGCCGCCGCCTGGGAAGCGGAGGTGCGCGCGTCGCTGCCCCGGGGCCTGAATCCAAGCACGCTCGCCGCCGCAGCGGGCGCGGCGGCGCCCGAGGCGCCAGGCGCGCCGCCGCTCGCTCCCCGTCTCCCTCCCCC
>Ga0209266_1003183_pt1 | contig 10093 bp, 9 predicted proteins | sample GraSoiAngelo_132_FD_185889 | JGI IMG/M metagenome (GOLD analysis project Ga0209266, IMG submission 185889) | Grasslands soil microbial communities from the Angelo Coastal Reserve, California, USA - 14_0929_02_40cm (SPAdes) (version 2) | ecosystem: Environmental > Terrestrial > Soil > Grasslands ...
AAGGCCCATCGCGGAGAGACGGTCAGGGGGTGAGGACGAAGGCCCATCGCGGAGAGACGGTCAGGGGGTGAGGACGAAGGCCCATCGCGGAGAGGGGGTCAGGGGGTGAGGACCAAAGTCAGTCGCGGAGAGGCGGCCAGCGAGGTGAGGACGAAGGCCCCATCGCGGAGAGACGGTCAGCGGGGTGAGGACCAGCAGAGGGCCCGATGTGAGAGGACGCCGCGATGCGCACCGCCCGCAACAATCGACCCCTACACGCGCGAAAGCGATGGCGCCTGACTCTCGCCCCCGCTCCACATTGACTCGGTTCTTTCGCCGAGCCGATATTGTGCACATGGCGCTGCGCCCGCTCAAAGGCCCGTTCACCGTGGACACGTATCAGCGCCTGGGCGCGCTGGGCATCCTCGGGGAAGATGACCGGGTCGAGCTCATCGGCGGCCAGGTGGTCGAGATGAGCCCGATCGGCGACCGCCACGCGAGCTGCGTGCGGCGGCTCAATGGCCTCTTTGCCCGACATCTGTTGGACGTCGCCGTGATCGACGTGCAGAATCCGGTCGTGCTCGGCGAGCGCGACGCGCCGCAGCCCGACGTGACGCTCCTCAAGCCCCGGGCCGACGCCTACCCGCACCACCCCCGCGCCGAGGACATCCTGCTGGTCATCGAGGTCGCCGATACCACGGTCGCGTATGACCGCGACGTCAAGCTCCCTCTCTACGCCCGCGTCGGCATTCCGGAAGCCTGGCTGGTGGATCTCGCAAGTGATCGCATCCAGGTTTGCCGGGAGCCCGCGGCCGGCCGCTATGCAAGCGTCCGCGTGGTGTCCCGCGGAAACACGATCACACCGCTTCATTTCCCGAACATGACGGTTGCGGCGGACGACGTTCTGGGATAGAAGCCTCGGAAGTGGATCACCGCTTGAAGTAGAGCCCGATGACCACCAATGCCACCGGTACCCAAAGCCCCAAGCTCCACTTGAGCACGTCGGCCTTGGTCGAGTGGAGCTCGACGCGCAGCTGCTCGATCTTGATACCGAGTTCTGCCTTCGCGATACCGAGTTCTGCCTTCGTGTCCAGCAACCGCCGCTCGAGCTTTTCGTCGAACCGCCCGAAATGCGCGTCGAACAGCTCTCTCAGTTCCGCGCGGTAAGAGGCTTCAATCGAATTCAAGCAGTTCACCAGATCAACCTAAGCTCGGCGTGCCGCATAGGCAAAGGATTGCGTGGACCGACCCCGGAGCCGAAGTGCACCGGGGCGCGGCCTTTTGCCTATGCGCCCGGGCGACGTACATTGACATTGGTGACCGGCTCCTCACGAGGCTATCATGCCAGTCACCGCGAAGCTCTCCCGCAAGTTTTACGACACGTTCGGCGACGAGATCGCAAACGAGCTCGTGGAGTGGTTCAACCAGGTGGATGCGACGTATCGGGGTGACTTGAGAGAGCTGAATGAGCTGAACTTCGGGCGGTTCGACGCGAAGCTCGAGCAACGTGTCGCCGAGCTCGACGCGAAAATCGAGCAGCGCTACGCGCAGCTCGACGCGAAGGTCGATCAGCGCATGGCTGAGCTCCGCAAGGACCTCGCCGACATGAAATCGGAGCTCGTGCGCTGGATGTTCATGTTCTGGGCGCCGACGGCACTGGGCGTGGTGGGCACGGCGCTCAGCGTGGTGGCACTTCTGCTGCGGCGGTGACCGGGATAGGACCCTCGGAAGGGGATCACCGCTTGAAGTAGAGCCCGATGACCGCCAATGCCACCGGTACCCAAAGCCCCAAGCTCCACTTGAGCACGTCGGCCTTGGTCGAGTGGAGCTCGACGCGCAGGTGCTCGATCTTGATACCGAGTTCTGCCTTCGCGATACCGAGTTCTGCCTTCGCGATACCGAGTTCTGCCTTCGTGTCCAGCAACCGCCGCTCGAGCTTTTCCTCGAACCGCCCGAAATGCGCGTCGAACAGCTCTCTCAGTTCCGCGCGGTAAGAGGCTTCAATCGAATTCAAGCAGTTCACCAGCTCATCCGTGAGCTTGTCACCGAACTTTTCATAGAACTCCCGCGACAGCTTGGCCACCGGCATGCAGGCTCCCTCATGTTTTGAGGCAGCCCGAAGATCAACGTAAGCTCGGCGTGCCGCATAGGCAAAGGATTGCGCCGCGGGTCAGTTTCTTCCCAGGGGTTGACTCTGCCGGCCTCTGCGACGACGATCCACGGTGCCAACCTTAGCAAGGAAGGACCCGTGCTGATCCTCGCGCTGCTGCAGCTCGCCGCCACGTCAACCCCTGTTGCCGCTCCCGTCCCTGCCGCCACGGTCGTCGAGTATCTGCTGCCACGGCCCAAAGCCTTCCCGCACGATCCCGCCGTGGGTCGAGACGGGATCGTGTGGTACACCGACCAGGCGAACAGCTACATCGGCCGGCTCGATCCGGCGACGGGGCAGGTCACCGACTACCCCACGCCGACGCAGGCGTCGGGGCCGCACGGCATCATCGTGGCGCCCGACGGCGGCGTGTGGTACACCGGCAACTTCAAGGGCCGGCTCGGCCGACTCGACCCGGCGACCGGTGCGATCAAGGAGTACATGCTGCCCGCCGAGGCGCGCGACCCGCACACCCCGCTGTACTCGGGCGGCAAGATCTGGTTTACCTCACAGGGCGCCGATTTGTACGGCGCGCTCGACCCCGCCACGGGACAAGCGAAGCTGTTCCCGGTCCCGACACCCGGCGCGCGGCCCTACGGCCTCGTGGCGGGGCCGGACGGCTCGATCTGGATGGCGCTGTTCGGCACCAACAAGATCGGCCGCGTCCACCCCGCCGACGGCGCGCTCAAGGAGTTCACGCTCCCCGATCCCGCGGCGCGGCCGCGCCGGCTCGTCGTAGATGCCAAGGGGATCGTGTGGTACTCCGACTACGCGCGCGGCCAGCTCGGCCGGCTCGACCCCGCCACGGGACAGGTGCGCGACTTCCCGTGCCCCGGCGGCAGCGGCAGCCAGCCGTACGGCATCGCGATCGGCACCGACGGACGCATCTGGTACAACGAGTCGGGGAAGAACGAGATCGTGGCCTTCGATCCCGCCACCGAGCACACCGAGACCGTGGCGATCCCAACTCCAGGAGCGGTGGTGCGGAACATGGCCGTCGATTCCACCCGCGCGCGGCTGTGGCTCGCGCTCTCCGGCACGCAGCGACTCGGCAGGATTGACCTGGCGCCGCAGCGGTAGCAGGGGTGCTGAAATAGCCCGTCGAGTGGTTGGGACCGGTGATTGCACGGGCTGAAGCCCGGCCTCGGCCGCCGTGTCGTCCTGAAGGACGCTCGTTCGCAAGCGTCCTTCCAGGACGCACCGGCGCCGAGGGCGCCCTTCAGGGCGTCCAATCACGTGACGCACACGACACTCAGATGGTTTTTCAGCACCCCGGGTGACCCGTACGTCGCTCGTAGCGCTGCGCGGTGCCGCGCTCGGGGCTGGCCTTGCCGCCTGCGCCGCGATCGCCCCCGCGCAGCGGATCGCGTCCGCGCTCGCCAAGCGCGGGGATACTTCCGACTTCGCGACTCGGGCGGTGCGATATCGCCTGGTGCAGGAGCAGCTCGAGACCAGCTATATCACCGTGCTGGGCGGCGGCGGCAACATCGAGAAGCTGTTCTTCGAGGCCGACGTGGCGCCGCACTTCAGCGCCGGGTGGTCGCGCTGGGCCCTGGTGGTCACGAGCAAGATCGTCCTGCGGATGCGCAACGATTCCACCCACTCCGCCCCCATCCGGACGCCGAGCTACATGCCGAGAATCGCGGCGTACTGGTGGGGCCCGTTTCGTGGTGGCGACGACCACGGGGAATTTCTGTCGTTCACCATCAGCCACCATTCCAACGGTCAGGCGGGTCCGTTTTTCTTCGCCAACACGACCACCCCGAACACGTTCGACGGCAGCTTTTCGACCAACTTTGTGGAGCTGGCCTACCATCGGGTCTTCAAGCTGGGCGATGACCGCGGCGTGGGGTGGGCACGGCTCGGCTTGCGGATGCACGTCCCGATCGACGAAGACCCCGAGCTGCGCAGCGGATCGGGGGAGAATCAGTATGGCCGGTATCGGCTGCTGTTGTCGACCCTGTCCCGGCGACTGCTACCACTCGTGCCGCGCATCCCGTTCGTGTTGCAGTTCGACTACTTCTACATTCTCGACGGTCGCTTCCAGGGGCATCGGTTCTTGAGCGCCGATCGCCTCGGCGTCTCGGGCACTCTCAACCTGGCGTTCCGCACGGAAGCACTACTCGGCGCGTTCGTGAACGGCTACGTCGGGCAGGACTACTACAATATCTGGTACAAGCAACGGTTGAAGGTGGTGCGCGTGGGGGTCTCAGTGCAGTCAGTCACGTCGTTTCACTCGCCGCCATAACTGCGAGGGCTCCCGTCTTTTTCTGGGAGAGGGGAGAGGGTTTTACAGCAGCTTCCGATACACCTCCGCCGTTCGCTCCGCGGTCTTCTGCCAGGGAAACTCGCGCGCCCGCACCCGCCCCCGCGCGATCAGCAGCTCCATGCGCGCCGGATCCTCCGACAACGCCTCGAGCGCCTGCACGTAGGCGGCGGGATCCCGGCCCTCGACCACGACGATCGCGTCGCCGCCCACCTCCTTGAGCCCGCCCGCGCCCGACGTCACGACGGGCAGCCCCGAGGCGAACGCTTCGATGACGGGGTAGCCGAATCCTTCATAGAGGGAAGGGAACAGCAGCACGTCGGCGGCGCGGTAGGCACGCCGCAGCGTGGTCTCGTCGGCGAATTGGGCGGTGCGCACGTAGCGGCGCAGCCCCAGCCGCTCGACCAGCTGCTCCTGGTCGCCGGTGAAGCGCCCGCCCACCTGCAGCAGATAGGCATCCGCCTCGGCGCGGAGCCGCGCCACGGTCTGCATCACGAGCGGCACGTTTTTCCGCTCGACGGTGCTCCCCACGTGCAGCACCACGAAGGCGTCCTCGGGGATGCGCCAGTCGGCGCGCCCGCGCGCCCGCGCCCCCGGCGCCTCGGAGAAAAAAGCGCGGTCCACCCCGAACGGCACGACGGTGATGCGCGTGTCGTCGCCCAGCCACGTCGCCAGCTCGCTCTTCAGCCACTCCGTGCCCACGATGTACGCCTGGGCGAGCCGCAGCGCCTTGAGCGTCTGTCGCAGGAAGCGATTGCGGATCCCCTCGCGCCAGCCGTCGGTAGGCGAGCGCAGGACGATCACCGGCATCAGGTCGTGCACCGTCACCACCACCGGCCGGCGGTGCACCCGGGTGATCATGTGCGCGTAGCTGTGGTCGAGGATGTGCACCAGGCGGGCGCGCTTGGCGTCGCGCTTGAGCCACCACGGGTAGAGGAAGTGGCGCGCCACGTAGCGCTGCGGCTCGCGCAACGGGCCCGGCAGCACAAGGGCCGTGGGATCCACGTCCTGGGCCCACCAGCGGGGATAGCCGCCCGACTGGCGCCCGTCCTTGGTCTCGCGCGTCAGCGCGCCGATGTGCGCCGCCAACCGCACCTCGAATCCGGGATCGGTGCTCTCCAGCCAGTCGTACAGCCGGTGAGCGTAGCGGTCCATCGAGGGCCAGCGCTCCAAAGGCAGGTCGGGCACCAGGAGGACTCGGGTCATTGAGGGTGAACGCTTCTCCTCACGCGAGTATCTCCTTCCAGAACGCCACCGTCCGCTCCGCCACCGCATCCTCACTGAGCAATTGCATCACCCGCGCCCGCCCCGCCTGGGCCAGCGGCCGGCGCAGCTCGGCGGCGCTGAGGCGGCGCAGCGCGCCGGCCAGCGCGGCGGGATCATCGGGCGGGACGATGGCGCCGGCGTCGCCGATCACCTCGGGCGTCGCTCCCGCGCCGGTCCCCACCACCGCCACCTCGTGCGCCATCGCCTCGGCCACGACATGCGCGGACTGCTCGGCCCAGCTCGCGAGCCCGCGCGACGGCTGCACCAGCACGTCCAGCTCGGCCCAGAGCCGCGCCATCTCCTCGGGCGGCAGCCCGCCGGTCCAACGGATCCGCGCAGCCAGCCGCAGCTCGCTGGCCATGCGCTCGAGCCGCTCGCGGTCGGGCCCGTCGCCCACCACCCACAGGTGCCAGCGCCCCTCGCGGTTCTCGGCGAGCGCCTGCAGCAAAGTATCGACTCCCTTCTCCGGCACCAAGCGCCCCACGTACCCGATCGCGAGCCCCTCGTGCAGCGCGTGCTCCGGCTCGGGCGGCACCTGGACGCCGAGCTGCGGCACTACCGCGACGGGGAGATCGGGGACGGTGCGGTGCAGCACCGCCGCGGCGCCGGCGCTGCCCGCGATCGCTCCCTTGAGCCGCCGCAGCGTGCGGCGGCGCCGCGCGCGCGGGAAGAGCCGGAGCGACAGCTCCACGTTCTGGAGCGTGAGCAGCACCACCGGGAACTTGAGCTTGCGGGCCACACGCACCACCTGCTGGCAGACGCGCGTGGTCGGCTCCTGCTCGACCTGCACCACGTCGGGGCGCTTGTCGCGCAGCAGCGAGATGAGCGGGCGCTTCCGAAAGCGGGCTTCGTCGGGGTTGGTCCAGTGTCGCACCGGGATGGGGAACACCTCGACGCCGTTCTGCCGCTCCCACCCCGCCTCGACGGTGCGGCCCAGCGCGGCTTCGCGCAAGCGCTCCGGGACGCCGACGGTGACGTCGAGGTCGCGGGCCGCGAGCGCGCGCAGCTTGCCGCGGTTCGCGGGGTTCAGGTAGATCGGGGAGACGATCAGGACGCGGCGCATGGCGATCGAATGCGGAACGTAACCAACGCGGAAGGCGGAACGCGGAACGCGGAACAGGCGGGCCGACCGTCGTGCTGATGTTCCGCGTTCCGCGTTCCCACTTCCGCGTTCTGCATTATATTTGGTCCCCTCGGGCCCTTAGCTCAGGCTGGTTAGAGCAGCGGACTCATAATCCGTAGGTCCCAGGTTCAAATCCTGGAGGGCCCACGGTAACTACTAGGTGCGAAGGTGCCAAGGGGCTAAGGCGCGTAGGGCTGTGCGGGTGGATATGGACACCTCGGCACCTTGGCATCTCGGCACCTCAGCACCTATTCGTTCGGGTGGCTAGCTCAGCTGGTTAGAGCGCCGGTCTCACATACCGGAGGTCACAGGTTCGAGTCCTGTGCCGCCCATGCGCTGCACCGTCGCTTTCCTTATAATCGCCGTTGCGGCGCCGTGCCGCGGGCAGTCCGACTCGGCCGGGCTGCACGCCACGCTGGCGGCGTGGGCGGAGGACGCCTGGCTCCGCCTGCTCGATCGTGACGCCGCCCGCGACGGGCGGCTCAGCGACCAAGGCATCCTGCAGCGCTTCAATCCCACCATCGATCCCGACTACCAGATCAACCTGATCCGCGCCCGCTTCGGGCTGCTCGACGACGCCGACTGGGCCCGCCACGCCCGCGGAGCGCGCTATTGGGGCGGCAGCATCAACACCCGCGACTTCGCCGAGGGCGCGGAATTCAAAGAAGTGGTGCCGTTGGGGCGCCGCTGGTCCACTGCCGTCGACTTCATGAAGCAGGACCTCCCCGAGCTGACGCGCAGCCTGGTGCGCATTGGGTTCGTGCGCCGCACCGACGCGGGGTTCTTCTCCTCGATCGAAGGAACGCTGGTGCCGCTCAAGCCGAGCTCCGATCTCGAGGCTGGCGCCGGGTGGCGCCGGCCCGGGCGCGAGCTGGCGCTGTACGTGGCGGTGCTCGATGCGTTCAGCGATCTGATCTACCAGGACCTGGAGGTGCTGAACGCCGCCGCCGACACGGCGCTCGACTACGAGCGCCAGCCGGTGACGCTACGCGGCAACCTGGATCTGCGCCTCGCAACCCGCTGGCGCGTGGAGGGGCGGGCCGGCGTGATGCTGCCGGCGACGCTGCGCGCGTACGTGCAACTCTTTCCTGACTCGGGGTTTCGCCAACGGGAGCGTTACGGCTTCTCCGGTCTGCTGGTCGAGTGGCAGGGGAACGCAGGTCTGACGCTGGGCGGCTTCGCGACCTACGTGCGGGCCGTGACCGATCGCACGCCGCTCCCCGACGGCCGGGCGCTCGACGACTTCCGGCTCACCGAGCGGACGATGCAGGCGGGCGGGCTGCTGCTGGCGCGCGTCGCGCCGGAGTGGGTGATCGAGAGCTGGCTGGCGCGCAGCTGGCGCCCGGAGCGAAAGGTCTACAGAAACGCCGCCGCCCCAGCCGCGGATATCGACTACCAGGACGTCGCCTGGAGCGGGCAAGCCGTCCTGGAACGCCGTCCGGAGCACGGGTTTACGGGCGGTATCACCTACGAGCTCGATGTACGCGATGTGACGCGCGGGGCAGGCGAGGTGCCGGCGCGCGAAGGGTCGCTGGCGCGACATAACAATGAGGTACGGCTCGAGTTTGGCTGGCGCGCTGCCAACCACTGGGCCTTCCAGCTGGGGCTAGGGCTCGATTCGGACCCCGGGATGTGGCCACGCGGCTGGTTCGGCGGGGGGCACGGCCGGTTCGTGCTGTACTGGTGACTCGCCCCGCTCCACCACCCCCACGGGACCCGGTGTCCGGAACCCGGGGCCGGGGAGGGGTTGGGGGGCCCGGACCCCGAACCCCGGACCCCGGGCCCCGTTGGGGGCGGGGAGGAGGGGGGTAGGGGGGCTCAAAACTGTAAGCGTTATGTGGCGCCCCTGCGACGAGGTGCGGTGTGGCGCCCACGAAGCGGGCGGTATGAGCCTTGCGACACCTGGCGGGCTGACGCCACTCACGCGAGCTCGTGCCCGGGCCAGAGGAGTCCCGCCGACGTAGCAGTGTGCTCGTCGCCGTTCAGCGGGCGATGGGCGTCGCGGCGTGCACCCTGCTGCTGCTCATCGTCACCACCTGCAACGTCGACAAGCTCACCAATAGCCAGCCGCCGGTGGCGACCCTGGCCGTCGCGCCCGGGAAGCTCAGCCAAACCGCCGCCGTCGGGAGCATGGCGCTGCGCCTGGACAGTGTCGCGCTGGCGAACGCTGGCGATGGAGGGGGGCCGCTCTCCTGGAGCGCCGGCTCCATGCTGGGGTCGGCGTGGCTCTCCCTCACCCCGAAGAACGGGGCCACGCCGGCGTGGCTGCGGGTCCAGCTCGACCCCACTGGCCTCACCCCGGGCGCCTATCACGATACCGTCGTGGTCTCCGCCGGGAATGCGACCCACAGCCCCGCGGCGGTCCCCGTGGATTTCGTGGTCCATCCCTGCGTGGCGGCCGCCATCACCCCCGATGCGCTGCTGACCGACTCGCTCACACGCCAAAGCTGCGGGGCGCCGCACCGCGCCGGCAGCTTCGCACAGCTGTACAGCTTCACGGGCCGGGCCGGTGACTCGGTCTCCGTCCTCATGGCGGCGCCGGCCCTCGACGGCTACGTCGTGCTCGACAGCTCGACCGCCGGCACGGCGCCCGCGCTCGCGGAGAACGACCGGTGCGCCACGTCGGGCGAGGCCTGCCTGCGCTATGAGCTGCTGCGCGTCGGTGGCACGTACACGATCGAGGCGACGAGCGCGGCGGCGGGCGCGACGGGAGCCTACACGCTGAGCGTGTCGCGGCCCCGCGCTCCCGCCGCTCCGGGCTCCGTGGCCCAGCTGCGCAGCGACTCGACGACGGCGGTGCCGCTCGGCAGCGTGACCGACGAGCCGACGGTCGTGGTGCGCGGCGTGGTGACTGATCCAGACATCGCCGACACGCTGCGGCTGCAGGTGGAGGTGCAGCCGGTCGGAACGGCGTTCACCGATCTTCCGACGGCGGCGAGCGACCCCGTCGCGAGTGGCCAGCCTGCGGTCGTCGCCCTGACCGGCCTCGCGGACGACGCCGCGTATCACTGGCAGGCGCGCGCGCTGGACCAGACGGGCCGTTCCAGCGCCTGGGTGCCGTTCGGCAGCAACGCCGAGACTGTCGCCGATTTCGTCACCGCCGTACCGCAGCCGCCCGCCGCGCCGGGCGCGCTGGCGCAGTTCCAGAGCGACGGGGTCGCGTCCATCGCGGTGGGCGGCACCGCCAAAGGCCGCTCGGTGGTGTTCAAGGCCACCGTCACGGACCCGAACGCCGCCGACCAGCTGCGCCTGGACGTCGAGGTCGAGCCGCTCGGCACGGCGTTCAGCGGGGTGCCGAGCGGGGCGGGCG
>Ga0209266_1003205_pt1 | contig 10059 bp, 8 predicted proteins | sample GraSoiAngelo_132_FD_185889 | JGI IMG/M metagenome (GOLD analysis project Ga0209266, IMG submission 185889) | Grasslands soil microbial communities from the Angelo Coastal Reserve, California, USA - 14_0929_02_40cm (SPAdes) (version 2) | ecosystem: Environmental > Terrestrial > Soil > Grasslands ...
GCGGCGCGTTCGCCTATGTCCACGGGAACGAAGTCGGCGGAACGAACCCGGCGCTGCTGAAGGCGCTGGGTTACGGAAATTGCGTGCTGGCCCTCGACGTGCTCTACAACGCGGAGGTCGCGGGGGAAGGTGCGCTGCTGTACAAAAAGGATCCGGAGGACCTGACGGCGAAACTGAACCTGATACTGGGCGACCCTGCGCTCGTGGAGCGGCTGCGTCAGCGCGCCAGGGAGCGGGTGAGTCATGCCTACCGTTGGGACGCGGTGGTCGACGCCTACGAGCGGTTGCTGCGTCGCGTCGCTGCGGGGGACTACCGCCGCCCGCTTCCGTCCGACACGGCGCTGGCGTCGCCGCCCAAGGCGATCTGATGCCCACGACGCTGGTGACCGGGGGTGCGAGCTTCATGGGGTGGCACCTCGCTGCCGATCAGCTGGCGTTGGGCCACGGGCCGTCGAGGCTCGGGGACTAGGTCGTCCCGGTGAGGATCGGGATCGATTGTCACACGGTGGGAAGCGGCGTCGGCGGGAATGAGACCTACGTCGTGCATCTAGTCCGGGCCCTCGCCGCGATCGATGGTCGCAACGAGTACAGGCTCTACTTCACCCGTCCCTCCCCCGTGATCTCCGAGCTCGCGGCGCGGCCGAACTTCACGGCGGTGCGGCTGGCACCGCACACCCCCTTCGTCAGGATCCCCGTCTCGCTCCCGGTCGAGCTCAAGCGCCATCCGGTCGACGTGCTCCACGTCCAGTATATCTCCCCGCCGTTCGAGCGGACGCCGATCGTGAACATGGTGCACGATCTGGCCGTGCTGCACATGCCGCAGCTGTTCCCGAGACTGCAGGTGTGGCGGCAGCGGTTGCTGTTGCCGGGCTCGGTGCGCCGCGCCGCGAGGGTCCTGACGCCGTCGCAGTTCTGCAAGGATGAGATCGTCCGCACCTTCGCCGTGCCGCCGGCTCGTGTGGTTGTCACGCCCGAGGGGGTAAGCGACCACTTTCAGCGGGTCGAGAATCCGGCCCGCGATAGGGCGCTCGCGCGGTACGGCATCGCGCCGCCGTATCTCCTGTTTGTCGGCAACATCCAGCCGCGGAAGAATCTCCGGGGGCTCCTCGACGCCTTCGCGCTGCTCAAGCGGCGGGAGCGAATCCCGCACCGTCTGGTCGTCGTGGGGCGCAAGGCGTGGCTTTACGCCGGCGTATTCGCTCAGGTGCGCGAGCTGGACGTCGAGAGCGACGTACGCTTCATCTCCTATGTGCCCGACGCCGACCTGCCGGCGCTGTACAGCGGTGCGGACGCGCTCGTCTACCCGTCGCTGTGCGAGGGATTCGGCCTGCCCCCCCTCGAAGCGATGCGGTGTGGAACGCCCGCGCTGGTGTCGGATCGGCCGGCGTTCCCCGAGGTCCTGGGCGACGCCGCGCTCATGGTAGACCCCACGCAGCCCGAGGATATCGCCACCGGTATCCTGGCCGTGCTGCATGACCCCGATCTGCGACGCAAGCTGGTCGCGCGGGGGGGCGAGCGTGCCCGTCGCTACCGCTGGGAGGACACCGCACGCCGCACGCTTGCCGTGTTCGAGGACGTGTCCCGCACCGGGCGGTGAGCGACGGCCCCTGTGATCGCGGTCACCACCGTCGTCGACATCCCAGTCTGGCCAGCCCCCGCCGGAAGGGTCATATTCATGGCCCGCGCTCTCGCTGCGGCGACACCTGCACGCTGTCGGCGAGGGGCCACAACCTGCACGCTGGCGTCCACGAACCGGCGCACCCGGTTGCGCGGATCCCCGTAGCGGAGGGAGTGGAGTCTTGGAGTCAATTCCCAGCCCGTCATCCAAGGCAGGCCCGCATTCGAGCGTCGCGCCGGGAGCTGCTCGAGCGCCAGCACAGGCCCCGCGCCCCCGGGCCCTTGCCGCGTCCCTGCGTCTCGACCGGCTCGCCGAGGCGCGGCTACAGCTGCAGCGCCGTGCGTCCGCCAATCTCGGCCAGCACCTCCGGCGCGCGGTCACGCGCTTCACCGTGCTCATGATCGGGGATCTCGCCGCGGTCGCCGTGATCCGGACGGTGGTTGACGCCCTGCGGGACGGTGCCGTCCTGGGCCCGGCGCTCGCCGAGTGGCTGCGCTCCGCGCTCCCGCCCGGCTATCTGAACGGCTGGCAATTCGCTCCGGCGCTCATCCTCGGTCTCCTGGTGACCGGCAGCTATCTGCCGGGGGATCGCCGCCGCGACCCGCGGCGCCTGTTTGTGGCGTGCGCACTCGCGACGGCGCTGCCGCTGTGGACCATGCTGTGGAGCCGCGGGCCGGGGCTGGTTGTGCTGCAGTACTCGGTCACGGTCGTGCTCGTGTGGATGGGCGTGCTCGCCGAGCGCGTCACGGTCGACCGAGTGCTGGCGCTGGTATACCACCCGCACCGTGGCGCGGCGGACACGCTGTTCGTCGGAGTGGCGGACGCGTGCGCTCGCGTAGCGGCGAGCCCCGCGTTCGCGGCGGGGAGCGGGCATCGCGCCGTGGGCTTTGTGGACGTGACCGATCCGCCGGCACCAGGAGCGCTGGGTCAGCTGGCCGACTTCGCGACGCTGCTCGCGGCCCGCCGCGCGGAGGTGGTGGTCATGTGCGGCACCCTGACCGACGCCCAGGTCCAGGACGTTGCAGACGTCGCAGCTGCGGCAGGTTGTCAACTCCTCTCCGTGCCCCGCATCTTCGAGACCGCAGGGCTCCAGCCATCGCTCGTTTGGCGTGAGGGTCAGCCCTTGATCCAGCTGAGCGAGCCGAGCCTCCGCGGCCAGCAGCTGCTGCTGAAGCGGCTGCTGGATCTGATCGGCGCGTCGCTCGCCCTGTTGATCGCGTCGCCGGTCATGTTGCTCGTCGCCCTCGCGATCAAACGCGACTCCCGGGGGCCGGTGCTCCTCAGGCAGGAGCGCATAGGTACGGGTGGGCAGCGCTTTCGGGTACTTAAGTTCCGCACGATGTACGACGGCGTGTCGGATGCGACTCACCGCGAGTGGGTCACCAAGATGTTGCAAGGGCAGGAGGCGCACGCCGAGCAGCTGGGCGCGGACGGCAAACCGGTGTTCAAGTTGGTGAACGACGAGCGCGTAACGCGCGTGGGGCGCTGGCTGCGGCGCCGCTCGCTCGACGAGTTGCCACAGCTGATCAACGTGCTGCGTGGCGAGATGAGCCTGGTGGGCCCGAGGCCGCCGCTGCCCTACGAATTCGAGCAGTACGAGCACTGGCAGTTCCATCGCCTGCAGGTGCGGCCCGGCATGACCGGGCTGTGGCAAGTATCCGGTCGGAGCCGGCTCACGTATCGTCAGATGTGCGAGCTGGATCTTCAGTATGTGCGCGAGTGGTCGCTCTGGCTCGACCTCAGCATCCTGCTCAAGACCGTCCCGGTCGTCTTGTCCAATTCGGGCAGCGCGTACTAGCAGGCGCTGCGGCTAAGGGGTGCGCATGCGAGGGGTGCGTGTTGGCGTCATCGGCTGCGGCTACTGGGGACCGAATCTGGTCCGCAACTTCGTGCGCCATCCTCTGAGCCAGGTGGAAGCCGTGTGCGACGTGCGCTATGAGCGCGCGGCTCGGCTGGGGAGCGAGTATCACATCCCCACAGTCACCGACCGCACTGACGAGGTGCTGCGGGCGCCCGACATCAATGCGATCGTCATCGCGACTCCGTCGTACGTGCACTACGAGTTGGCGAAGATCGCGCTCCAGGAGGGGAAGCACGTGCTCGTGATGAAGCCGATCACCACACGGCTCGCGGATGCGGAGGAGTTGTGCGACCTGGCGGCACGGCAGGGGCTGCTGCTCGCGGTGGATCACACGTTCGTGTTCACGGGCGCGGTGCGGCGCATGAAGGAGCTGATCGTCGCGGGCGACGTCGGCGATCTCTACTACTTCGATTCCGTGCGGATCAACCTCGGCCTGTTCCAGACGGACGTGAACGTCGTGTGGGACCTGGCGCCCCACGACGTCGCGATCATGGACTATCTCATCCGGCAGGATCCTGTATCGGTGTCTGCGGTGGGCGCGTCGCACGGCGGCAGCCCCACCGAGAACATCGCGTACGTGACGGTGCGCTACGAGGGGTCGCTGATCGGGCACGTGCATGTGAACTGGCTGGCACCCGCCAAGGTGCGCCGCACGATCGTGGGCGGGTCGAAGCGGATGATGATCTACGACGACATGGAGCCGAGCGAGAAGCTGAAGGTGTACGACAAGGGGTTCTCCATCGGCGCCGACCCAGGCGTCGAGCGCGAGTATCAGCTGATGATCTCCTACCGCTCGGGCGACATGCACGCGCCCCAGCTCGACGCCCGTGAGGCCCTGGCGGTCGAGGTGGACAACGTGGTCCAGGCGATCCTCGGCAGAGAGTCGCTCGTGGTGGACGGACGGGCCGGGGCCCGGGTCGTGCGCATTCTCGAGGGCGCGCAACGCTCCATCGACCAGGGCGGCGCCGTCGTCGCCGTGAACGGGACTGCGGTGCCGCGGAACCTGTGAGGTCCCAGCCCCCCCTACCTTCCCCCTACGAGCGTGACGAGCTGCTGCGGCGCATCGCGCCGGACGTGAAGCTCGGCAGGGACGTGCGGCTATACGCGTTCGTGAACCTGTACGGCTGCGAGATCGGTGACGAAACGTCGATCGGCACCTTCGTCGAGATCCAGAAAGGCGCCAAGATCGGCGCGCGCTGCAAGATCCAGAGTCACAGCTTCGTGTGCGAGGGCGTGACCATCGAGGACGAGGTGTTCGTCGGCCACAACGTGAACTTTCTCAACGATCGCTATCCGATGGCGACGACCTCCGGTGGCCGGGTGAAGCGCGACCGCGATTGGCAGTTGGAACGCACCCTTGTCAAGCGCCGGGCGGCGATTGGCACAGGGGCCATCATCCTCCCGGGAATCACGGTCGGCGAGGAGGCGGTAGTCGGCGCCGGTGCCATCGTGACGAAAGACGTGGCAGACCGTACGGTAGTCGCGGGCAACCCCGCCCGGGTGATCCGCTCCGCCGGCTGAGGCGCTCAACGTTCGGCACGACGCTGCTCGTGCTCCACGGCGCGCTCCACGGCGCGTCCCCTGCGCCGCCGCTGCGGTGGGTGCTGGTCTACGCGGGCATCGATCGCCAGGGCGCCCCGGCGTACACGACACCTGAGCTGACCCGCCTGGTCACCCACGTGGACAGCGCGGGGGACCCCGAGTACTGGCTGTGCACCGGCGCGATTTTCCTGCACCTCTATGCGCCGTCCGGTCACGTGTTCACCACGTGGATCGGCGGCACCCCGGCCAACGGGGTCGATTGGGCCGCCTACCTCGATTCGCTCTTCCTGCCGGGGGCCGCGCTGCAGCGGCTCGACTCCGCCGTGGCCTTGGCGAGCGGGCAGCTCGGTCCGCGAGCCTTCCCCGTGGCCCTGATGATCCCCTATCCGGAGCCGAAAGAGGATACGTTGCGGTTCGCTGGCGTCCGCTATGATTTGCGGACGGTGCCCGGACGGGTGGGAGCAGCGGGCGCCTACGTGGCGGAAGCCGAGCGACGCTTCCAGGCCGCCGGCCTGCGTCATGTGAACCTGGACGGGTTCTATTGGCTGCTCGAGAAGGTCCCGTCCGCCGACGTCGCGGTGGTGGGCCGCGTCGCTCAGGCGGTGCACGCGCGCGGACTCAGGTTCCTGTGGATTCCGTTCTACGATGCCAAGAACTGGGATCGCTGGCGCGAGCTGGGCTTCGACGAGGCGTGGCTCCAGCCGAACTATTTTTTCCACCTGCACATGAGTGCCAAGCGCCTCGAAGCCGCGGCCACGCGCGCGGAGCGCGCGGGGATGGGGCTCGAGCTCGAGCTCGACGGGCGGCTGTTGTCCGACGCCCGCTTCGCCGGCCGGCTGGACCCCTACCTCGACGCCCTGGAGAAACATCCACGCCTGCGAGAGCGGGCCATCGCGATCTACGACGGGGAGGGGACGCTGCCGCTCCTGTCACGCAGCCAGCGGCCAGTCGATCGGCAGGTGTACCGGCGGCTGGGGGAGGTGTTGCGGTGAGCGGACGCCCCTCGATCGCCCTGTTCTTCGGCACGCGCCCGCAGATCATCAAGGCGAGCGCGCTGCGAGAGGCGCTCGCCGCCGTGGGGCCCGTGATCGCGCTCGACACGGGGCAGCACTACGACTATCAGCTGCACCGGGTCCATTACGAGCAGCTGGGCGTGCGTCCCCCGGACGTGTACCTGGGCGTGGGCTCCGAGTCCCACGCGCGGCAGACTGCGGCCATCGCGGTGGCCGCCGAGGACTGGTTGACGGCAGAGCGTCCGCGTCTGGCGGTCGTGATCGGCGACACGAACTCGACGCTCGGCTGCGCCCTCACCGCCGCTAAGCTGCGTGTTCCCCTCGCTCACGTGGAGGCGGGGCTGCGCGCCGTGGGTCCGCTGATCGCCGAGGAGGTCAATCGTCGCTGTGTGGACGCGATCGCCGATCTGCTATTCGCCCCCAGCCGGCGTGCCGAGGCGACGTTGCGACGCGAGCGGCCGAGCGCGTGCGTGCACCTGGTGGGCGACGTCGCGTATGACGTGCTCCGAAGGACGCTGCAACGCAGCCTCGATCCCGCGAGCGTGCGCGGTTATGATCCGCGCTGGGGCTCCGAGTTCGTGTACGTGACGCTGCACCGCGCGGAGCTGGTGGACGACGTGGCGGCGCTCAGCGCGGTGATGCGGGCGTTGTCCCAGTCGCCGCTGCCGTGCCTCTTCCCCGTGCACCCGCGGACGGCCCTGGCGCTCGAGCGGATCGGCGACGTGACCGGCGGAGCGGTGCGGTTGTGCGAGCCCCTAGGCTACGTCGAGAGCATCACACTGCTCAAGCATGCGGCCGTGGCGGTGACGGACTCGGGAGGCGTGCAACGCGAGGCCTACTGGCTCGGGGTGCCGTGTCTGACGGTGCGAGACGAATCGGAGTGGGTCGAGACGCTCGAGTGCGGGGCGAACGCGCTGGTGCCCCCCAGCGCGGTGCAGCGGCTGCCGGGTGCGATCAGGGATGCGGCAGGCCGGCGCGCGCGCGAGCTTGGCTGGGACCAGACTGCTTACGGAGACGGGCGCGCCGCCGCGCGGATCGCAGGGATTCTGGCCGAGCGGCTCACATCGGGCGTGAGCAGCTCATCGTAAGCCTGGAGGAGACGAGCGCGCTCGAGCGGCCAGGCGATGTCCCGCAGGCACGCTTGCGCCGCCGCGGCCCGCGCTGCGCGCTCCTCTTGCGTGGAGCGGGCGAAGGCAACGATGGCCCGCACGAGATCGTTGGCGTCGCCCGGGCTCCAGAACCAGGCGCTCGCGTCGTCGAGATAGCGGTCGTAGCTAGGCAGCCGCGCGGCGAGCACCGGGATGCCCAGGTGGACGTATTCGAGCAGCTTGTTCGAGAGCGAGTAGCGGGTCATGCCGTCCAGCCGCGTGGGGACGAGGCCAGCGTCGGCGCGCCGCAGCGCACCGGGGAGCTGATTGGCCGGCAGCGGCGCCTCGAGACGGACCGCTGGGGCGACGCCAAGTTGAGCGATGAGTCTCTCGAGCTCGGGCTTCTGGGGGCCGTCGCCCAGGATGGTGAGCCGGACGTCCACGCCCCCGCCCGTCCGCCGGGCGCGGGCGACGCTCGAGATGGCGACATCGACGCCATAGAGTCGGGTGAGCGTGCCGTGATACACCAGGTGGATCGCCGCCGGATCCCTGGGGTGGGGAGGGGGAGGGGGAGGGGGAGGAGGAGCAGCGGGCAGAGAGGGACCGAAGTCGCCGGGATCGGCGGCGTTGTGGATCACGATCCGACGCTCGGGGCGAGGGCGGCCGATTAGGCGCGTATCCAGCAGCTCGGCGATCGGGTGGTTCACGACGATCGTCAGGTCGGCGCGGGAGCGGGCCTGGCGCTCGAGCGCCCGGGCGATGGCGGCCGCGGCGCGACCGGCCAAGCCGCGAAACTTGGACTGCACGAATTCCGGGAAGATCTCGTGCATGTCGAAGACGAGTTTGGCGCCGCGGCGCCGCGCCGGCGTCGCCGCCCACATCAGGAAGTCCGGGAGGGTGTGGACGTGCACGAGCTGCACGTGGCGCAGCCGGGGATGACGCGCAACCAGGCGGCGGCAGCGCCACACGAAGGCGGCGTATTGGAGCAAGTATGGGATGAACCCCCCGCGGGACTTGCGGCCCGGGAGGCGGATGACCGTCAAGCCGTCCTGTCGCTGGACGGGCGGCGCGCCCGGGGACCGGAGCGCCACCACGGCGACGCGCCGGCCGGTGTCGCGCGCCGCGAGAGCTTCGCGTCTGACTCTGGGATCGGCGGGGAAGGTCGCGTAGGCGAGATGCAGGATTTCGATCGGCATGTGCACCCAAGAAGCGGCCGCACGTCGGACCGGTCAAGGGCGAGGTGACGAGATGGGCTCACGCGGCGTTCCGTTCCTCGACCTGCAGCCGATGCAGGAGGAGGTGCGCGCCGAGGTCGAAGCGGGCTGGCGCGAGCTGATCGCTCGCTCCGCGTTCGTTGGCGGGGCGGCGGTGAGCGACTTCGAGCGAGACTTCGCCGGCTACTGCGGCGTGCCGCACTGCGTGGGCGTCGCGAGCGGAACCGACGCCCTGCGGATCGCCCTCCAGGCCGTGGGTGTCGCGCCCGGGGACCTGGTGGTGACGGTGCCCCACACGTTCATCGCTACGGTCGAGGGGATCACACAGGCGGGCGCCGCGCCGCTGTTCGTCGACATCGACCCCGCCTCCTACGGCATGGCCGTGGAGCAGGTGGCGCGCTACCTGACGCGGGACTGCGCTGTGCGGGACGGAGTGCTCGTCGATCGACAGCGGGGCCGGCGCGTTTCGTGTCTCTTGCCCGTTCATCTCTATGGTCAGCCGGCCGATCTCGATCCGCTGGTAGAGCTGGCTCGGCGCTACGGGCTCAAGCTGGTGGAGGACGCCGCGCAGGCGCACGGCGCTCGCTACCGGGGGCGCGCCTGCGGCAGCATCGGCGATGCCGCCGCCTTCAGCTTCTATCCCGCCAAGAACCTCGGGGCCATGGGCGAAGCCGGCGCCGTGATAACGCGCGACGCTGGGCTCGCCGAGCGGTGCCGCTTGCTCCGCGACCACGGCCAGCGTGAGCGCTATGTGCACGTGACGGGCGAGGGCGGCAACGCTCGTCTCGACGCGCTGCAGGCGGTAGTGCTCTCCGCCAAGCTGAAGCGGCTCGACGCCTGGAACGATGCGCGCCGCCGCGCCGCACGCGGCTACGACGACCGGCTCGCCGGGCTCGAACTTGTGGTGCCCCGGGAAATGCCGTACGCGCGCCACGTCTATCACCTGTATGTGGTGCAGGCCGGCTCGCGCGACCGCGTGCGCCGCTGTCTCGAGCAGGCGGGGATCGCGACCGGGCTACACTACCCGATACCGTTGCACCTGCAGCCGGCCTACGCCGGCCTCGGTCTCGCCAAAGGGAGCTTTCCGGCGAGCGAGCGCGTCGCGGCACGCGCGCTCTCGCTGCCGATGTTCCCCCACCTCACTGAGGCGCAGCAGGACCGGGTGGCCGCCGCCCTGCAGGCGGCGCTCGCGGTGGGGACGATGGTGTCGTGAGGGAGCGACGGTAAATGTGCGGCATCACCGGTGTGATCGCCCGAGATCAACGCCGCGACGTCGGCCCGCTCGTAGAGCGGCTCACCCAGGCGCTCGCTCATCGGGGGCCGGATGGGAGCGGAATCAGGGTGCTGCGGGGCCGGTACGCCGCCTTCGGGCACCGTCGGCTCAGCATCGTGGACCTCGAGTGCGGCGCGCAGCCGATGGCGAACGAAGACGGTCGTGTCTGGGTCGTGTTCAACGGCGAGCTCTACAACCACCTCGATCTGCGGCGCGAGCTCGAGTCCCGGGGCCATCAATTCCGCACCCGCGCCGACATCGAGGCCGTGATCCACGGTTGGGAAGAGTGGGGCTCAGGGGTGCTGCAGCGGATGAACGGGATGTACGCCTTCGCGCTGCACGACGGGCGCAGCGCGGTCGGCGGGGGCGAGATCTGGCTCGCCCGCGACCCGGTGGGCATCAAGCCGCTCTACGTCGGGATCGGGGACGGTGTGTGGTGGTTCGCGAGCG
>Ga0209266_1003209_pt1 | contig 10055 bp, 10 predicted proteins | sample GraSoiAngelo_132_FD_185889 | JGI IMG/M metagenome (GOLD analysis project Ga0209266, IMG submission 185889) | Grasslands soil microbial communities from the Angelo Coastal Reserve, California, USA - 14_0929_02_40cm (SPAdes) (version 2) | ecosystem: Environmental > Terrestrial > Soil > Grasslands ...
GGTCGTACTCGTTCACCGCGGCCTTCTCCTCGCCGTCCTCGCCGGTGGGGGCAACGTCGACGACGAAGCCCTCCTCCTGAAGCCCCTTGGCCAGGAGCCTGGCGGCTTTCCGGTCGTCCTCGATCAGCAGGAGTCGCATCGCGGTCTTATCCTAGCGCGCGGTCGAGGGCGCGGCGCAACCTGAAGGAAAATTCAGGCTCCCTTCAGGGGATCTTCAGCCGCGATTTCGTACACTCAGGCGGTGAAGGCGCGTCTCGGGCAGATTCTGCTCGGTGTGACCCTGTTGATGACGACCGCGGAGTTCATGGACGTCCAGCGGCTCTCGGTCGACGAGCTTCGGACGCGATTCAGACTGGCCCCGTCGTGCCAGCCGTCGTTGACGGCCTTGTCAACCGATCCGATGATCAACCAAGTGGCGGTCGCCATCGAATGCCGAGTTGAGCTGAGTGCGCCATCCCCCAGTCGTGCGCCAGGCAACCGTCGAGGATCATCGCTTCCCGGCAAGCCGGATCAGTAGTGCCCGGCGCGCTCCACCGGGCGATCACCCCTGCGGTTCTTCTCCTGACGCAGGCGCTCTCGTCGCCGAGCGCCGCCGCGACGTCGCCCGGGACAGCGGTCATCATCTTTCTGGACTTCTCTGGAAGCATACAGAGTGGCGAGCGCGCGCGCTACCAGCGCGAGATCGAGACGCTGATCCTGCCGTCACTCTCCGCAGGGGACCGACTCCTGATGGCCCCCATCCACGACAAGACCCTCACCGAGTTCCGTCCCCTCGTCCAGGTCATCTTGCCGGCCAAGCCCGAGTTCAGCGGGTGGCGGGACAACGTCTTGACATACAAGCGTCGAGTGAAAGAGGTTGAGATGCGGGTCCTCGACCTGAAGGCGAAGGTCAAGACAGAAGTCGCGGGCGTCATGGGGAAGCGTTACTCGAGCCCGTACACCGACATCTTCAGCTCGCTCCTCATCGCCCAGAAGCTGTTTCACGACGAGCCCAGGCGAAAGGTGCTCGTGCTGATGTCGGACATGATCGAAGACACCCCCGAGTACAACTTCGAGAAGATCGCCTGGAGTCCGTCCGCCGTCGAGAAGCTCCTCGTCGAGCTCGAGGCGAAGGCGCTCATCCCCAAGCTTCTCGGCGTGTGTGTGTATGTGTCGGGCGCGTCTGCCAAGTCCGCCGCGCTCGCAGAAGACATCGCCCGCTTCTGGGAGGGCTACTTCCGGCGGACCGGCGCGGACATGCAGCCGAGCCGCTATGCCCACGTCCTTCTGCATTGGCCGCCGTCCACGTCCTGCCGCTCGGAATGAGGATACCGGGTCCTTCAGGATTTCGTCAGATTCGGGCTGGTAGCCGCCAACCTCCCGAAGTCCGATTCTGATGGGCCGTCGCGGGTGGAGACGTGCGAATAGTTACGCGGAAGGAGGATCACTCACAGACGGACACACGGGAGGTGTCGAGCCATGCTGAGGACGATACTCGCTCTTCTGTGGTTTCGCGACACGGTGAGGTCCGAGACACAGGTCCTCGCGGTGGCGCTCGCCGCCGCTGGCGCCGTGGTGGCGATAGCACCGGTGCCGGCTGCCGATACGGCTGAGCCTCTACAGCGCCACACCCTCTTCGTCGGCGTTGACACGAGCGGGTCCTTCCGTCATGCCGGGTACGACGACGCCATGACGTTCCTGGCGTATTACCTCTACGGCCATGTCAACGAACTGGGTGGGCTGGCGAAACCCCGAGATCTCTTCGTCGCAGCGCTCGGCGGCAAGGACAGCAATGAGCCGAAGGCGTTTCGCCCCATCCACGACTTGGCGGGGAAGAACATCCCCCAGATCGAAGCGGACCTGAGACGGTGGTTTCCGCCGACCGATCCCCTCACGGACTTCAGCGCGTTCTTCCGTCAGGTCGCGCGGATCACGAAGGAGCGGAACCTGGTCCTCACCCCGATCACCGTCGTGGTGGTGAGCGATGGCATCCCCGATGTTCCCGGCGTTAAGGCCGGCGCGCCCGATTCGTTCAAGACGATCGACCTCGGTGCGCTGGAATTTCTCTCCCGGAACGTCACCGTTCGGCTCATCTATGCGAGCCCGAAGGTGGGCGAGCTCTGGCGAACGCGCATCCCGCGTCAGCGCGTGCGGTTGTGGGCCGTCGAGCGCGAAGTGATGATGGGCTGGCGTGCGCAGATGAAACCGAAGGCCGATCCTGCCAGCCAGGACCGGTTATGGAAGTGGGTCCGGGACACCGTCGACTACCGCGTGCACGCTCGAGCACTCTAAAGCCGCGAGGCCGCATCGTGCTGGGGGCGAGGTCCTCGCTTCGCCATCTCGTCTATTGAGGCATGTATTGTCTCTGCGTTTAGGTCACTCACTCGTGCCACCCGTCCCTCGCGGTCCCGGGTGAAGGTCAGGAAGTGCTCCAGGCTCCGGCGGGAGGTTTCACGGGTCGGACGCCCTGCGCGAGCCGGCATTCTGCCCGAACGGGACGAGAGCGGACCCATAACCCTATAACCGACGGGCTTCACAAGACTGGCACATTTCCTGCGTCGAGAGGGCAGTCAATATGTGCGGGTTGGGAGGTGCCCACGACGTTTGAAGTTCTCTCGATGAGCTACGTCTAAGCGAACTGTATGAATGGGAGGACGACGTGCCCGTGTTGCAGGCGATGCATCCAGCCGCGGTCAGGGCGTGTCAGGCATCGAGGTTGATCCGAGTAGGGCAAGTGACCGCTTCGACGCGGGTCGCTCGACCTGGGGATCCTTCCGGGAGGAGGGCCCATGAATGGTGATTGGGTCGGCCCAGCGGACAGGCCGCTGGCAGACAACATTCGAGTGCGTCATGTACCTGACCACGTCGCGCTCCTCGACGGAAGCCCGCAGATGCGGGCAATCCGGACGACCATCGACAACATCGCCGACACTGATGCGATGGTCTTGATCCGCGGCGAAAGCGGCGTGGGCAAGGACCTCGTCGCCCGGGCCATCCATGCCGCGTCGCGGCGCCGCGAGCGGCCGTTCGTGAAGGTCAACTGTGCCGCGATCCCTTCGGAGCTGCTCGAGTCCGAGCTTTTCGGCCACGAAAAGGGCGCCTTCACGGGCGCGCACCGGAAGAAACCGGGGCAATTCGAGTACGCCGACAAGGGCACGATCTACCTGGACGAGATCGCGGATCTGCCGCTCGCCCTGCAGGCCAAGCTCCTCCATGTGCTCCAAGACTTTCGGTTCTCTCGGGTCGGGGGGCACGGGTCGATCGGGGTCGACACGCGCGTCGTCGCTGCGACGAATTGGGATCTCGAGTACGCGATGACGCGTGGCGAGTTCCGCGAGGACCTCTATTACCGCCTCAATGTGGTCGAGATCCGAATTCCCCCGCTCCGGGAGCGGAAAGAGGAGATTCCTCGTCTGGCGTCGTGGTTCCTCTCTCGATTCAACGTGCAGTACGGGCGGAAGAAGGAGCTCTCGCCTGAGACGATGGCCCGCCTCACGGAGTACTCGTGGCCAGGCAATGTCCGCGAGCTGGAGAACGTCATTCGGCGAATGGTGGTGCTCGCGGACGGTGAGCAGGCGTTCGAGGCCCTCGTCGCCCGCGGTCGGAACGAGCACGCTACGGCCCGTCGGCCCGCGCCAATCGCCACCGAGAGCTTGAGGGAGATCGCGCGACGGGGTGCGCGAGAAGCCGAGCGAAAGGTTCTCGAGGAAGTGCTCAAGCGGGTGCAGTGGAATCGAGCCGAGGCGGCTCGTATTCTCAGAATCAGCTACAAGACGCTGCTCATCAAGATCGCAGAGTGCGGGCTGGCGCCGGCGTCGCGGCGGTAGGTCGAGGGCGGGGCCAGTTAAACGAAAGCCCGCGATTCTCAAGAGAACCGCGGGCTCCGAGGGTGGAGCGGCCGACCGGATTCGAACCGGCGACGTCCAGCTTGGGAAATCTTTCGCGGCTGATCGGCTGGTATCCCACGGTATACCTCACGCGTGGTTAGCGAGCGGGGGTTCTGTCCATCGAGGCCTGGGAAAGGGTCATCTACCGACGTTTTGTCAGAAAATTGTCAGAACCCTTACCCGCGTCGAGAGCCGTGGCCGCTCAACGTTACTCGGCCGACCGCTGTACGAACCTCAGCCCCGCAGATTCCCCCGGGCACGTCGTCTCCCCGGGGCAACCCCTTGCGGCGCCCTACGCGCATTGTCTGGACACCGCCCGAGACCGGCGACAGCGGAGCCGCCGCCAGCGACCAGATTCACCGCCTAGCCAGAGCAGCGATGAACATCTTCTCTGGCCGCCCCTCTCACCCAAAACCGGAGGGGCGCCAGAGAAGTCAAATCGGGAGGGCGCGTAGAGCCACCGCCAGCTTCTTCGGCCGGGTAACCGTTCCGAGCGCTGTGACAAGCGCAGCTCCGGGCGCTTGGCGCATCGCTTGGGGTCGCGCGGCCGCCGTGACGCGCAGCCGGTCAGGCACCATGCGCGTCATTCTGTGCGGAGCTTCCCGCGAGGGGCTGAACAAGCCGGGTCTTGACGTCCCTGGGAAGTCGAGCACGAGGCACAACGGTCGGCCAAAGTTCCAACGGTGGGGCCTCGACCAGGCCACGGTCGAGCGTCACGACGTCCAGGTCGTCATGCAAAAAGGGCCGGCGCCCACAGTGGCGAGCGTCGCAGGCCAGCCGGACTCCGGGTCGACACTCACGCCAATGGCAGATACGGCCGATGTACGTGCCGGACGGATCGGCGAGGAACACATCGGCGCCCTTGTTCCGACTCTGCGCTCTGCCCTTGAGTCGCCGACCGGCAGTCGCGAGAGAGGCGAGGTCGGCATCGTCATCGACCGTGACCAGCACATCGGCATCTTTCGGATCGCGCTTGTCTCTGACCAATGACCCGACGAGAGCAATTCGTCTCACACCGGGGCAACTGCGAGCGCGCTCGACGAACCGCAAGACCTCCGAAAGCAGGAAGCTCCGAATCGACTCATCGTCAGCCGCGCGCGTCGCCATGTTCGCTGCGTCCGCTAGTACCTTAACGGGGCCGTTCACCTGCGACGGACCGAGTGACCAAAGAGAGCGAGGGCCGGCGTCAGGTGAAACGGCTTGTTAGACGGAAGGTATGTCATTTCCCGCCACCTCCGAACGTTCTCAACTGTGCCAGCGCTTTCTGATACGACTCGTCCTCGTCCCGTAGCATTTCCCGTAACCGCTTGGCGGCGTCGATGTGAGGGAACGGGAAGATCGCCAAGCCAGCCGCGCGTTCTTCAGCGACGATGCCTTCCGTGATCTTGGCAACCCGCGGGGTGTGCGCCTCGGTGAGGACTCGGATTCTCTCGTCCAGATAACTGGGCGTGACCGCTGACTGCGGTGGCCTGTCCTCGCGGAAAGCAGGAAGAAGAGACCTCACCGATGGTAACTGGCTCACCGTTGCACCGGCGATGAACGCAGAGCTGATGATACCTGCAAGGTACAACCACCCGGATAGCGGGACATGTCGCACCGCCCACGCGATTGTGACCTTTTCCGGCAACGACAGTTCGGTCTGAGTCTTCGCCGCAACCTCCCTTGCTGGCCGCTCCACGGTGAATTGCCTCGCTAGGTGCGAAGCGGCCTTCCGTGCAAGCTCCGCCAGGTGGCCGCAAGCGGCTGGCGCCTGCCTCAAAGCGACGACCTCGGCCAGAACCGTGAGGTGGGGCGGTGGCTGGAGCCCTTGTGTAACGGCCAGGGAGTCGCGTGACATCAACTGTCCGGATGGCAGCCACGCGCGCAGCACTTGCCCTTTCGACCGAATCGCTGTCTGCTCTACCTGCTCTCGAATTGAAGAGATGAAGCTGTCCGCGCGATCAGCCGCTGCGGTTGTGAGAACTGATAGCACCTCTGACTTGGTCCCGCCGAACAGGGCTTCTGCGCGCACCGCGAGATCACCCGCCGGGCCGAGATCGGGGTTGCCGGCGAGTCGTCGAATTGTCCGCTCGATGTCGTCGGGGTCGTGCTCAACCCAATCACCCGTGGTGGCGGCAATGGGCCAGGAGTCCTGCATTCCCCACTCTTGGCTGAAGTGGTGTCCTGGCGGGGGCGGTTTGAGGCCCCGATAGTAGATCCGAGCGTGGTACCCCAGCGCGGAGCCGCTCCAGGCCTTACCAACATGCGTTGCCGACTCTTCAAGACGGCGAAGCGGGTCCGCGATTTCTGGAGCACCCGCACGCTTGGCTACCTCGTCGAGACGGTTCGCAATCTCGAGCAGCTCCTCATGGAAATCAGTCGTCATGCAGGTGAACTATTGTGCTCGTATGTCCAACGCTATTTAGACGCGCCCAAAGAATCGCTGCATTCATGGAGAAAACTGACGACGAATGGACTCCATCTCTCGTTGGAAGCCCTCGAGGTTGGACAAGCGGAAGAACATCGTCATCTGTATCACCTGGGGGCTCTCGACGGAGGCTAGCTCAACACCGTCCTCCAGTTTGCGCAAAGCGTCAACGGGAAACGTCTCAAACTGGCTGACAAGGTCGTCGACGAAGAGTGCCAGCTGTGCTCCGATAGCATCGAATGGCGGTTCCAGTCTCGCACAGCGAATACGCTTCGCCCATGTCAGCAGACCATCAAGTACAGCGGCGAGCATGTGTGCAACCCAGACGATGTCTTCAGCATTGCCTGGCTCGCCAGGGGCACCAAATGCTTCGTGGGTCGGCGAACCGATGAGTCGGTTCGCCGACTCTGCGACGCCCTTGAGTTCATGGAGCCGCGTTTGAATCCAGTCTAGGGCGGTTGCGGCGGGAACAAGCTCGGCCGGGCCCAACATAAGGGCCGATCGATACTCTTTGATCTGAGGACGCCGTCGCTCTATCTGGTCGATCCATGACTGGAGTAAGAGGCGGTACTCCCAGGCTTTTGGTCTTTCAAGAGCGATCCGAAGGGCCCTCGGCCCGAGTGATGCGAGGTACTCAGGCAGTTCAGTGCCGCTCAACCGTAGTCGGATGCGTAGCGCGTCGTGGAAGAGGTAAGCGATCTGTCGCCTGAGTACGCCGATGATATCTTGAGCCGTCTCAAACGGAAAGGTCCAGACGCGTTCCTGGGCCCTGACGTACTCGACAAACTCGAACAGCCGCGATGTGTCGACTGCCGCCGAGAAATCCGCGGCAGCATTCCGTTTCCAAGTCGGCAATAGGGCCAAGATGCTTTTCTCGACGAAGCTGTAGACAGGGATCCCTTTCCTTCTGGCCGCCAAAAACTCAAGGTTCGTGACCGACGCGTCGGTCTTGTCATCAATAGAGCCGTATCTTCCACCGATCACCAGTATGAAGATATCGGCGTCCTGCTCGACGCGTGCACGACAGTTCGCCACCGTGTCCAGGTCGGGGTTCACCGGGAACGACGGGAGTTCGGAAAGGAGTGCGATATAGCCGAGCTCGTCGCCGATAAAGCGCGCCAGATCGGCGCGGATCTGACGTAGGTCGTAGAACGTGGAGCTCACCATCACCTTCGGCGCCGAGCTCATGAGTCCACTACCATACTGCTCCCACCACTGGCCGTCTAACGCCCCGGTTCACGCGCGCCGGCGTAGCCGGTCGCGTGGAACCGGTTGTTATGTGTCTATTCATGACTGCGCTTCACAGCCTTTACAAAATACGCTTTCCAACTGCTTGGTTTGCTTTTTTCTGGCAATTCAAACAGTGCGTATCCCCTTTTGACGTGACCCTTTGGAAATACTTTAAGGGCTTAGCTTTTCCGCTGCGTATTAAACTCGCCACCTCCTTCTCCGGCAGCTTAAAAGCCAAACCTACAGGAGACCACGACGCGCAAGTAACGTTATTCACGTAAAGGGCGGCCCCAGTAAAAAGATGTCTTACCTCAATTCGATAATCGACTTCTTTCTCGATGTTCAGCCGCAAGATTAGCCCTGACAATTTCTCAAAATATTCCTTCGTCATTTATCTATGACACATAACGCTCGGCATCAGCCGCGGCCGAAGGCCGTCGGCTGCATGGCGAAGTTAGGCAGCTCACGCGACACACATGGCATAGTGGACGTTCGGCACTCACGTATGGTACTTGTCGCTGAGCGCCAACCGCACAAGCCGGTCGTCCAACACCCGAGAGAGCGCAGTAACAAGATCTGCACTGCCGGCAATGTACAGAATCGGCGTATCTCCCGGATGATGCATGTACCAGACCCCGCCACGAGGGAAGATCGCGTAGAGACCTCCCGCCGGAGGTACTCCGGCGGGAGGTACCTCTGCGAGCGGATCCTCGAGCGCGAAGAACAACTCGCGGTCGATAGTCCAGTAGGCCGCTTCGTCCCAGCCATAGGGCGCCGACTTCACCATTACGGTCGTCGCCGCGCCTGCAAAGCGGTCGAGCACGGCCCGAACGACGCCCGGAATCGCTTTACAGCCCTCGATTACCTGGAAGTCGTCGTACAGCTGATCGAGAGTCACGGATGCCGGCAGGGACAGGCCGAAGGACCGATAGGCTTCCGACGGACCGTCCACCTCATGCCGTTCCTGCCCTCGGTATGCGACAAAGGGCAGGACGATTCCAGCATAGCCTTCGTAGTCGAGAGGCATGACCTGGCTAATGGGCCCCAACCTGGACTGCCAGTCCTGCGATCCCCACTCAGCACGGAGTCTTTCAGACTCGTCGTGCGAGATCGTGACGAATCGGATTCCAGTCACCTCGGGCGAGTCAGTGGCGAATTGCCTTGTTCGTTCTCGTGAGAACTCCTCGGAGGTGATCTTGCGGTAGAGGGGCGTCGCTGTCATATCGCCGCCCTCATGGCTGCGGTCACTTGAGTCTCGGTGGATTCAAGTCGACTGCCTAACGTCGGCGATCAGCGGCCGGGCCGGCGTCGTTCGCGAAAACACACCAGGTGATTTGCCCGGTCCGCTGCATCGCCATTGTTAGGCGGCACCTTCGTTTGCAGAGCCATTGATCGGCCGCGGAAGGGCGCCGGCCGAGGCGACAAGATTCTCGTGAGCCGTCCATACCAATCCTCGCCAGGTGCCCAAGCGATCACCGTAGACGGCGAAGTCCCGTGAAGCATCACGGCTTAGCCCCAGCCGCCTCATTACCGCTTGCGAACGTATGTTCTGAGCGTCAGTGTAAGCCAATACCTCTATCAGTTTTACCCGCCGGAAGACGTCGATGAGCGCAGCTCGTGCGGCCTCGGTCGCATACCCTTGGCCCCACGCTTCCCGAATGAGCCGCCATCCGATCTCGTCATGGATACCGATCGGATGGTCCGCTCGGGCGGGCATAACGCCGCAGTATCCCAGGAACTTGCCGCTGATGGTCTCGACCAGCCAGCGGCCGTAGCCATTGTTTCCCCATGCCTTTAGGTAGCGGTCAAGCTTCGCGTCGCTGTCATCACGACTCAGCGGCCCGCCGAGGTCCTTCATGACGATAGGATCAGCGTTGAGTGTGGCAAAGTGATCCCGGTCGGCCTCCTCCCAGACGCGCAGGCGCAATCGTTCGGTTTCTATGTGCATATGCACGGACCTGCGGCCTCACATGATCCCGGTGCAGCGACTAGCGCTCGGCGTTTCATCTGCCGCCTAACGCGGCGCTGAGCGGCCGGCGCAGCCGGTCCGCTCTAGCGGCTTGTTAGACCGCCCATTGCGATTACTCAGGGGCATAAACATCGCTCGCCATCGCGGCTGAACCTGGTGGACACCGTTTCCACTTGGGCCACCAACTGAGTTGCGCCACCTGGCCGCGCACAATGGAGATCGTTAGGCACGTGTGCGGTAGAAGCCGGTAGTAGCTCAGGTCCGCGTCTGCGCGAAAGACGACGTGGCCAGCGGCGTGTCTCACTACCAGGACTTGCCACGTCGTCGGGCTCACCGAAGCGTTCTCTGACCTCCACTTCCGGAGACCCAACGAGATCACCCATCCCGAGCGAGTCGATCTCGCTATGCACGGTCTCCCAGTCCCAGGACTCCCAACCGGCTTCCATCGATGTCGGTCTAACTCTTAGTGGCTTGAACAGTGTTGCAGCTGTGACGCAGCGCTCCCGGACAGGCTTGCGCCGGCAAACCCCATCGGCGCCCCGGCAGATTCGCCTGCTGAGATCGTGCCCTGATCACGATGGCC
>Ga0209266_1003210_pt1 | contig 10051 bp, 8 predicted proteins | sample GraSoiAngelo_132_FD_185889 | JGI IMG/M metagenome (GOLD analysis project Ga0209266, IMG submission 185889) | Grasslands soil microbial communities from the Angelo Coastal Reserve, California, USA - 14_0929_02_40cm (SPAdes) (version 2) | ecosystem: Environmental > Terrestrial > Soil > Grasslands ...
AATCATCTGCAGATAATCGATCCGGGCTTGTCGGTCGCGCGGCAAGCTATAAATGGTGAAACCGACGCGGTCCATTCCTGTGGTCTCGCATGCTCTCTCGAGCATTTCGACACAATCTTTTGGAGACCCATGGATGGTCCAGTCATCCAGGTCGTGCTCATGCCCGAGCTGGAGTGAAACCATGCTCTTCTCCTGCATTTCCCACGTTTGATACATATTGAAAGTTTTGTCGAGGTACTGCCGAGCCGTCCGGGCGGCATCCTCCTTACTTTTGGCGACCATCAGACTGCGCGACGCGCCGATGGTCCCCGGGCCCGGGTGACCTGACTCCGCGCGCGCTTCGCGGTATACCTTCGCTAATTTCTGTATGTCGGCCCAGGCGACCTGGGGTCCAAAAAATACGCCATCGGCCAGTCGAGCGGCTCGCCTTGTAGCTCCTTCGCTCTGGGCTCCCATCTCGATTGGCGGGTGCGGCTTTTGATAAGGCGTGAAGCCTACACGGCCTTTGGTCACTTTCGAGTACCTGCCTTCAAATGTGACTTCCTGTCCGGTCCAAAGCTGTTTCATGAGTTCGATGGATTCCTCGAGCTTGGCGGTGCGGTCCTTTCGAGTCAGTCCGGCCGTCTCGAGCTCCGCCTCGCGGTAACCGATCGCCACACCCACCACGAGCCGGCCATGAGTCATGTGATCCAGTGTGGAAACGTTCTCGGCAACCTCCACTGGATTCAATAGAGGCAGCAGGAGGACTGAGCTCTTGATTTGCATGTTTCCGGTTTCGGGAGCCAGCCGCGCGATCAACGGATAGGGCTGCGGCCAGATAGTGGGGTACGTCAGCCAGTGCTGTCCCATGGAGACCCAGGCGTACCCCATCGTCGATGCCGCGCGCACGACCTCGATCGCTTCGTCAATGATCTGGGTCGGCGAACGGTCGGTCGGACTCCAGAAGGGCGTTAAATGAAAACCGATTTGCATAAAAACTCCGGTCGTCTATTAGCGTCGGGCCCACCGTTTTATTGATGGCTGCGCCCTATCGGGCTTGCATTCGCAGCCGCTCATGCCGGATCAGTTCGGTACGCCACTTGCGTGGCCTCGTTACTGCCGGCCGGTTCCCCCACGCAAATCAATAAGTCTCGAATGCCTCAGCAATCTTCTCAGGATCGCTCGTCCGGGCAAGCATCAAACTCAAGAGGATGCGAGCCTTTTGTGGACTCAAATCGTCCCCGGCGACGATCGACATGTCGCGAAGATAGCGGCGCGGCGCGATTCTTCCGCTCGGAGCTCGACTGCACTGAACCACGACGACACCGCGGGCCTGAACACGCTGCAGTGCCTCGGTTTGCAATGGAGTGGTGAGTCCCGGCGCAAAACCAGCCATCACGATTCCGGATGCCCCAGCCGCGGCCGCTGCTTCAACCAAAGCGCCATCGGCGCCCGCATAAGAGTAAACGATGTCGACGCGCGGCAAGGCCAACTTTTCCATCGAAGCAAACTCGGTATCGGGTGCGTGGCGCCGCAACGGAGACCGATAAAATCGCACGGCATCTCCATCCACATGCCCGATGGCGCCAAAGTCGAGCGAACGAAACGTCTGAAGTCGATACGTGGAAGTTTTGATCACATCCCGCGCCGCATGGATTTCGTCATTGAGAACAACCAGCACACCTTTGCCGCGCGCATCCGGGCTTCCAGCGACGCGCAGTGCACTCACGAGATTCATCCCCGCGTCCGAACTCAGCGCGCTCAAAGGCCTTTGCGCGCCGGCCAAGACTGCGGGTTGAGCGATGTTCAATGTCAGGTTGAGAAAATAAGCAGTCTCCTCGAGCGATCCCGTACCATGCCCGATTACAAATCCCTGGATTTCGGGATCCTGTTTCGAGCGCTGGTGAAGGAGGGTTCGGAGTTCGAGCCATTCCTCGAAACCGATCGCACTGCTGCTGACGCTTCGGAAAGAAATCGGAAGCGGATCGGCAACCAATCGCGTCTCGGGAAAACGTTGGAGAACGTCTTCAATCGGGAGTTTCGAGCCGAATTCCGGATAGTCGAGCACATCCAGACTCGAGGGCGCGACCGAGGCGATTGTCCCACCACAACCAATGACCGCGATACGAGGTAAACGTGTCATTACGGTCGCCCGACTTTTTGGGCTGGTTACCGCCCTGAAACCGGCGTTAGCCCCGCCTTCCGGATCGTGGCCGCCGCGTCGGGCGATGCGAGGAAGCGGATCAGAGCTCTGGCGGCCTCCGGCTGACGGGCGGTGCTGGTGAGGGCCCCCGCGAAGGAAACGTCGGGCTGAAGCTCGGCCGGAATCGTGCCGACGAAAGTAACACCAGGGACGTTGATCAGCTCACTGACCTGCTGAAAGCCAATCTCCGCCTCACCGCGTGCGACGACTGCGGCGACCGGCTCGCCGGACGGCGGCCCGCGCACTTTTTGAGTCTTGCCAGCCACCTGGTCCGCAACACCGAGCTTCGCAAACAGAGTCGTAGATAGGTAGATGCCGCTGGCGCTATCTGAATACGCGATGGACTTCACCGCAAGCAGGACTTTACGGAACGCTTCGACGCTGCCGATGTCCGGCTTCGCGGCCCCAGCGCGCACCACCATGCCGACCAGCGAGCGGGCGAGGACGATCTTGCTGCCGGCCTGCACCAAGCCTCGCCTGGCGAGCTCGTCAGCCGACCCTCCATCCAGGATCACGACATCTGCGGTCTCACCTCGCCCCAAGCGGGTGGGAATCGCCTCCGGAGAGTCACCCAGTGATGGACCGCGCGTCGTGATCAGGTGGTGGCCGCTCGCGCGCTCGAAGGCCGGACCCAGTTCGGAATAGACCCCATAAAAGCCGGCCGAGATCATCACGTGCACATCGGCGGCAGACGCCGCGCCACCGATCGCCAGGACAGCCGCACAGAACGTGAAGAACCATCGAACGAGCGATCTCGGTTTCATAAGCTCCTCCAATCAACGATCCGGAACCGCGGCATCGTTGCCGCTAATGCCTGCGGATGTACAGGCCACGCGTCTCGGGAAACGATGAAAGAAGTCCTTCAATCGGAAGTTTTGTTCCGAACTCGGGACAGTCGAGCACATCGACGCTCGACGGTCACGACCGACGCAATTGTAATACGGGACTTCCACTGCGCGCAGGAATCTTAAACGGATGGGGTTGCGGAAAGGGCCTAGCCGGAGTGGCGCATAATAGCGCGTTAGGTTTGTCGGCACCGGATATCGCGCTCGCACTGCGTCGGATATGCCGGTGACAAATTCCGGGAAAGGTTACCCTTAAGCCCGGCAAATGCAATTCGATAATTGTGTCTTCAGTTTCTGAACTTCTTGCGTATATCTGTTTCGCTCCCGCTTCACCTCAACGGTGAGTTCCTGGAACTTTCTTTCGAATTCGTCTCTGATCAACTTCTCCCTTGCTGCCAAGAGCGATTGGGGACGACGGTCATCAGCGGTCCCATTCTCGGATTCCTTAGATAACCGGATGAGCTGGGCGCGTAGGTCCGCAATTTCCGAATTCAACCGAGTCCGTTCGCAATCGAATTCAGCTCGCACCCGATCATGAAGCTGGGTCATTGCCGTTATATCATCGAGTGCCTTACTGAGACGACAGGTGAGGTCCTGCTTCTCGTTAACGACAGATTCAAGTTGCTCCAAAAATTCGTTCAGCGAAGGTCTACGCCGGTGTGTGCCGTGATGCAAAAAGGAGCCTGGCTCTCCGCCCTTTGAAGAATCATGTGGTTGGATGGTTCTAGGTTTCTCACCGTATGCGGAAGCGAGGTCGGGCCGAAGTGCTGCACTCATTGCGCAATCCCCCTGAAGTTTAGTGTGACGCTGAGAGTATTGCAGGTCAGAGTCCCAAAACCAGGGTGAGTCCAGAAAGAGGCATAACGTCCATTAACGGACGTGGATCCGCCTGTATCGAGGAGGGGGGTGGTGCCAACCGTACAGCTACTTCGTAGACGATTGCCCACAAGTTCACGCTTCAGCACAAAGGCTGGTCAGTTCTGAGCACCTGAAGGACCAATAATGTTCTCCCTCAGAATCATTAACTTACGGACGGATCTGTTCCGGCAATGACAAAATTTGTCATTCCTAATCAAGCGTTCTGTCAGTAGCCCTCGGCTCTCGATGAAACAAGGCGGGGCCGTTCCGGCCAAATTGTCATCGAGGTGAACTTCAGGCTGGTCCCCGATAGTAGGACGTGAAGGTTTCCTGATATTTCCCGTTCGAAACTGAAATGACTTTGAAGGAGGTGCCCAGGCGGTAGCTGGCTTCGACCACGAGCTCGTCCGTGCCGTCCCCGTTCAGATCGAGGGAGGCGGCGAAGTAGGCGACGTACTGGTCTTCGGAGGCAGGAGGTTTGAAGATATACAGTGGTTCCAGTTTGTCTCCCTGCTCGAGGAAAATTCCCCAGGGATGAGTTCCCATTGTCGTATCGGGGTGACTGTAGTTGAGGAGCCACAATTTGTTGCGGCGATTTCGAATCAGCGCCTCGATCGATGTCCCGTAAATGAATCGCTGCGGGGCGTTAGAATTCCTGTCATCGAGCAATTCCTTCACGGCCTCATAGCCGGCCGGCAGATCAGCGGCGTCTTCAACCGGCAACAGGTGTTCCCATTTGGTTTCAGAAAACTTCTTCCGGAGGTGTTTGGGTTTCGGATTTCCGGCAAAGCCGAAGACCAAATTGCCAGGGAAGGGTTCTTTTCGCAGGCCGAGAAAGGGATCGTGCGGCATGGAAGCCACCGAAACCAGGTGATAGCCGCCTTCGGTAGAGGTCATCTGGGCTCCCATGAAAACACCAAGCGCCTGAAAACTCTTCTCCTTCATCTTGCCTTCGAGATCCAGGATCGTCCACTGGCGGGGGTTCACCAACTGCGGCGTCCGGACGTTCAACTTCATGAACGGAAGCAAAGCCAGACCGAAGTTCAATCCCGGTTGAGGCAGAACCCGTTCGGCTTCTCGAACGGCTGACTTGAAATCGTTATCAGGATTCAATTCGGGCGCTTCGAGTATAGTTGCATTGCCGAGATCGAAACCGATTCGCCATTGCGGCTGTCGAGGTTCGGGAGTGAAAGGCACCGGCGTGGGTGACGGCGCCTCGTCCACTTGCGCGGCTGCCGCCAGGCACAGCGCAATGCAGCCACAAATAAGACGAAGGATGTGAAGCCACAATCTCGACTCTACGCGAAGCCTTTCAGAAAATCCACGACCACTTTTGTAGTCTTGCCAAACCGTTCACGCGATCGGCATCCCGCGCCGTAATTTCCATTAGCCGAGCCCGGCAGTATTATTGAGCCATGCAATCATCGGCGCAACTACCCGACGAACTCCTCTCGAAACTGGTCTAAGCGACGTCAACCGCAAGCTCCTCCCAACCGAGCGCTGTTCGATCGAGATCGTGCGGTAGTTCTCGTCGGCGAGTCTTCAGCCGAGCTCGACGACCAGTCCGTCGTATGCGCACTCCTCCGGCACGTTGTCCAGGTGCGCCAGCATCTCCCGCCCCATGTGCGTCAGGATCACGCGCTTGGCGCCGAAGTCGGCCAGATGCGCGCGGATGTCCGGATAGTTCAGGTGCCACTTGATGGGCTTGGCGTAGTAGTACGACTCGGCAATCACGAGGTCTGCGCCGTGCCCGATCATGGCGAGATCGTCGGTCCACTCGCCGTCACCGGTATACGCGATGACCTTCCCGGCGATTTCGACCCGCAGCGCCGTCGGATTCGTCTGCGACGTGTGCCGCGCCGGGTGCGGTGTGACGACGAGATCGCCGATCGGATGTGACCGACCCGGTTCCATCTCGACGTAGGCGAGCGGAAACCGCGGCCGCATCACTTCGCTGCCCGGAAAGAGGACGTCGAGCATCGCGCGCATCCTCGCCCGGAGATCGATCGGCCCGGCGATCGTCAGCGGTCGCGTGCGCCGCGCGCCGAGCATCGCGTCGATCAACAGAAACGGCACGCCGCCGCAGTGGTCGCCGTGCAGATGCGTGATGAGGATGCTGTCGATCGAATTCGGATCGATTCGCTGCTGAGCGAGCGCGATCAGCGACGAGGCGCCGAAATCGATCGTGAATCGCCGGCCCGGCGCGTCGACCAGGATGCACGTCTGGAATCGTCCGCCGCTGCCGAACGAATCACCGGAACCGACGAACCGAACGCTGACGTTCATCGTTTCTTTACGCTCGACGTATCCGGAAAGGACTCGATGCACTCGCTCAAGCCCCGGCCTGGAAAATCCCGATTTGCGCTCAATACTCGTCGTGTCTTCGCCACCACGTGTACGGCGGGGTTTGCGGCCAACCGGGAGGAGAGTCTTCCCATTCCTCCTGGCGACCGTACGGCGTGAGGTCCAGCAACGACCAGACGTTGCCGAGGGCCTCGACACCACGTCGTTCGGTGAAGTACGTGCGATAGACATCGTCCCCGTCACGCAAAAAAACGCTGAGACCGAATGTTTCACCTTTCGGAGTGGTGCGACCGAAGTCGATGTTGAAGTCATTATCGGCCGACGAATACCACGGAAGCGTCCAGCCCATTCGCTTGCGGTAAGACTCGATATTCGCCAGCGGCGCTCGCGAAACGAGCGCAAGTGAGACGTCGCGCACATGAAGGTGAGCGGGATGACCCATCTGGTCGACGACCAGGGAGCAGCCCGGTCAGCCGCCATCCGGCCAGCCTTCAACGCCGGGAGCGAACATGAAGTGGTAAAGCACCAGTTGCCGCCGCCCTTCGAACAAGTCTCGCAAGTGCGCTGGTCCACTCGGACCGGCGAAGACGTAGTTTTTCTCGATCCGATACATTGGCTGACGGCGCCGCTCCGCCGCGAGCGCGTCGCGCGCGCGAGTCGCCGCCTTCTCTTTCGCGAGGAGTTCGGCGCAAGCCGCCTGCCACTCGGCCTCTGAGACGATCCGGGGCAAGGGAATCGGATTACCGGATTTCATATGTATCGTAAGCAACTTACTAGAAGTCCGCCGGAGCGGGAGCGTTATTGCCGTCCCAATCTTTGACGGTTCCGTCCTTTGCTTTTAAAAATCCCAGCAGGCATCCGTTGGAGCCGTCCCTGAGGTGATGGCATCGTGCTTTGACGCTATCGCCCGGCTTGACGTAGTCTGCGGTGACTCCGATTCTCTGAAGCCCCATACGGCCGGTCGCTTCAAGGGCCCACATTTGAGTCTCACCTTTTGCGTCTTTGACTTCCATATAGATCCAGGAATGCGGAACGACCAGATGCACTTCCTTCACCACACCCTCAATGTCCATGAATGTGTCTTCATTGTTGTTCGTGAGTTGGATTTGACGTCCTTCGACCATGTCGACAACACCCCAGACAAAGAGCGTCAGTTTCGCATCGCGTTGCATGAGTTGCCAGGACGCGTAGTCGATCGCGCCACGGATATCCGCCTTCCAGTGCCCTTCATCGCCGGGACCTCCCAAACAAGGTTCGGCGCCCGCAGGACAGGACTTCGCTTTCTCCGTGAGTATTCGTTGGGCCTGCGTGTAATCAATGACTGTCACCAAATAGCGGCTCTGGCCTTGACTTGCGCTATAGCTACGTACCGGCAGGTCGGCTTCATGTTGCGATCGGTAGGTGGTCTCCGTTACCTTGGGCTGGGTCGGGAAATTACACGTAAACCGATCTTCACGGCTGGCAAACTCGATCCATTCCTGGGCGAACAAAGGCGACGCAACTGCGATCGCCAATGTTGCTGAAATGAGTGGCGTCAGACGCATGATTATTCTCCTCCGACGAAAACTCTACTCGAATAAGCAAGATTTTACAGGCGAGAGCATAGTGGAATTGACCGGCGCGGTGCAATGTTCTCCATAGTCACTTTCAATCGTGCCACACAAAGAAGGCCTGGTCACGCCTCAAAACAGCGCCGCCTGGCCGCGCCGGAGTGCTCTTCGGGCCGCCCGTTCAGCATCGGCCGCAAGAGTGCGGTGGCCGGCAAGGCCGTACCATCGGGCGGCTTCCAGCCAGTCTTGGCGGGATGCGGCGGCATGTCCCATGGCGGCAGCACAGCGGACTGTATCGCCGATGGACTGCCAAAGATCGGCCGCCTGTTTCCAATCTTTGTTCTTCTCACAAACGAGGGCTTGCGTCTGGGCAATTCCTTTGTTGTATCCAGCCGATTCGAAAGCATCGCGCGCCTGTTCATACTTGCCGATTTTCAACAACGCGTAGCCGCGGCTTACGGGGTCGGCAATGGCATCGATGGCTTTGGCTTGAGCGATCGCCGCGCGATCCTCCTTATCGATACGCCGCCAGAGTGTGGCTGCTTTCTCCCACACCTGGGATTTTTCGGCTATCAGGGCTTTGCACTCGATCCCGAGATCATCCAGCAGATCCCGTTCTTTCATGAGTTGCTCGTCCTGCTCAGAATACGACCAGCCGCGCCGGTCGAGCCGCTGTTTAATAAACGCGTGCCGGCGGTTGGCGAGCTGAATCGCAAGACGGTAGCTTCCGCGCCCGGCGAGCTCGCGGACAAATGAAACCTGGTTTTGCCGGATGTCGGCGCGCTCCACGCGGAAACGGTCCACCGCCTCCTGGTTGCCTGCTCTTTGGTACAACTGAAAGGCGCGATCTTTCTGATCCAAACGCTCCCAGGCTTTGGCCGCTTTCGACAGCTCGCCTGCCGCCTCCAGCGCACGAGCCTTGCACTCTCGCGCTCTCACGGGTTCGCCGGCGCGCTGGTAAGCGGCGGCAGCTTTAGGCCAATCGGTGAGGGCTTCATGATGGTGCGCCATCGCCAGCGCAGCTTTCCGCGTATCGCGGCAACGGCGATAGCAGCGCGCCGCGGCTTCCCAGGACTTCACCGAGAACCAGCACTCGGCCGCTCGCTTCCAAGTCTTTTGAGCTTCCGCCGCTGTAGCTTCCAACGTCAGCGCGCGGGCGTTGTTGCCGGCTCGCTGGTAACAACGGACGGCTTCGGTGGGATTGCCCGCATCTTCCCATCTTTTCGCCGCCTCAGCCCAGCGTCCCTGCTTTTCCAGGAGCACCAGCTCGAGCCGTTCGATTTCAGCCGCGCGTCCGAGCTTCTGATAAATGTCGAGAGCTTCGGCGTGACGGCCAAGCTTTTCCAGCAGGAATCCCTGCCGGTCGAGCTGGCCGATCCCTTGCCAGAGCGACAGCGCCCGCTGCCAGTCCTCCATGGTTTCAGCGAACATCGCCAATGCAACGGTTTCCTGTTCCAGCAAGCCTGCACGCCGGTAACACTCTGCAGCCTGACGGTAGCGAAGGCGTTCGAAATAGTAACGGCCTTCCGCGGACCATTCCCCGGCAGTGGCCGATTCGCGGAACAACCGGCCGAGCGTTTCCGCGTCTTCCATCTCAATCCGGCCCCGGAATCTCTGCGCGGTCCAAAAAGGATGCGGCTGCGGACCGTCAAACACGGCCAGATGCCGCCGGGCGCGCGTCACGGCGACGTAGAGATGATGGAGGAACTGTTTGAACCGCGCGTCGCGATCCATGGCGGAACCGCCGCGAATGAAGCGGTCGACCACACCGTTCGATGACGCGAAAAGTTTCCACAGGATCACGGTTTCGAATTCCAATCCTTTGGCGTCGCGGACGTGGAAAATGCGTGTGGTGTTGATAAGGTTCGCCAGGTTTCGGCCTTCGGTCTCGTCCAGCACCAGGACCGCGCAGCGTGGACCAAAATTCCGGATGGCGTCCAGAACCCGTTTCTCGTCAGCCGCAATCTGAATCGGCGCGGGGCCCTCAACGATAGCGTCTTCGAGGCTGTCTTCTTCGTACCGCCCGAAGATCTCATGCTTCAGCGTCAGTATGGAATTCGCAAGCTCGACCAGCGGCCGCACGCTGCGGCAATTCCGGCGGAGGCGCGCCGGCTTCGGCACAGTAGACGCTCCGGCAGCCTTGCGCAGCGCCTGGCGCACCTCAGCCCATCGAAAACCTGTGGGATTGACGATCTGCTGGGTGTCTCCGGCAAGCATCACCCCGCCGAGACCGGCGTCTGCGGACAGCGCGAGGACGAATGCGATCTCGAGCTCTGTCAAGTCCTGGACTTCGTCGCATACGATGACGTCGT
>Ga0209266_1003219_pt1 | contig 10034 bp, 11 predicted proteins | sample GraSoiAngelo_132_FD_185889 | JGI IMG/M metagenome (GOLD analysis project Ga0209266, IMG submission 185889) | Grasslands soil microbial communities from the Angelo Coastal Reserve, California, USA - 14_0929_02_40cm (SPAdes) (version 2) | ecosystem: Environmental > Terrestrial > Soil > Grasslands ...
CGGCTCCCTCAATTGCGGGCCACAGGACAACGCGGGCGGCGTCTACCGGGTGACGTTCACCGCGGGAGTGCCCTCGCTGCCGGCGGCGATCGCCACCCAGCTCAACTACCCCACCAGCGTGACCGCGTGCGATCCCACCGTGCAGACGTGCCCGATGCGAGCGAGCAGTGGCACCGGCACGAGCAACTGCGGCGATCCGTCCGGTGAGCACCAGGTCACCTGGGAGCCCACGACGTTGTGGCCCCCCAACCACCAGTTCGAGTCGGTGACGATCACGTACTCGGACACCAACCCGAGTCACGATCTCACGCTGACGATCACCGGTGTCAGCGACAACCAGACGGTCGGCGGCGTCGAGCTGACCGGTGCAGGGAACACCAGCCCGGACTGGCAGGTGACGAATCCGGGTGGAACGGGCCGCGGCTCGGTGTCGGCGGCGGTCAATGTCCGGTCAGAACGATCAGGAACCGGCACCGATCGCGTGTACACGATCACCTATATCGCGCGCTCGAGGAACGGACTGCTGGAGGACAACGACTGTGACGGGACGGCGACCGTCACCGTCCCGCAATATTGCGCAAACGGCTCCTGCCGGTAGTCTCCGCAGCCGATATTCAGGGCACCCTCGACCGGAAGTCGGATCGCAGGGATACCCGATGGCCGGTGCGTCCCCACTGGGGCGCCATCTCCTGCGGAACGCTGTTGACCGCGGAAACGCCAGCCAGTACAAGGCGTTCCTCGCCACGCGCCCATAGCTCAGTTGGATAGAGCGTCTGACTACGAATCAGAAGGTCGGGTGTTCGAATCACCCTGGGCGCACTCCCGAAATTCACGTAGTTAGGCCCTCTCTCCACCCGAGCACGCGCCGCTGGTCACCGTTTCAACCGCCACTTGGTCACCACTTCGGTCCGAGACGGTGTGCGCCGCCGTCGTCGAGCGTGCCGGGAGCCACCGCCCGTAGGTGTCGAGCGTGAGCTTCGTCGAGGCGTGCCCCAACTGCCGGGCCACGTAGTAGACGTTCTCGCCGGCCGCGATGCGCTGCGCGGCGTAGGTGTGGCGCAGGCAGTGCAGCGAGAAGTGCAGCGGGAGCTTCGCCCGCTTGAGCACGCGCTTCATGTCGCGCAGCACGTTGCGCTGGCTGTAGGGCTTGCCGCTCGCCGTGGAGAAGAGCCAGGGCGAGAGCTTCACCACCTTTGCCGCCTTGCGGCCGTCCAGCAACGCCTGGACCGCAGCGACGGCGGCCGGCGAGCGCGAGAGGTCCACGGTGCGACCGTATCCGGCCTTCGGGGTGTCGAGGTGGCCTCGCTGCGACAGGGCGCGCTCGATGCGTACCTCTGGGCGGTTCCAGTCGAAGTCCTCGGGCTTGAGGGCGAGGGCTTCACCGATGCGCAGCCCCGTCTCGGCGAGGAGCACGAAGAGGCCCCCGAGGTCGGGTGTGAGGAGCGTGCGGGCCTCCCGCAGGAAAATGGCGAGCTGCTCCTCGGTCATCGCCTTCACCTGTTCGCTGCGCGCCTTGGCCGATGCGACCAGCCGGAGACGACGATGTATCTTGTCGGCCGGGTTCGCCGTGAGCAGTCCGTCCTCCACGGCTTCGGCCAGCATCGCCCGCAGCGTGGCGTGGATGATGCGCACGCTGTCGCGCGAGTAGCCGTCGCCGCGCTTCGCCACGAGCAGCGCCTTGATGTCACCCTTCACGAGGCGGCGCACCTTCTTCTCGCCGAGCGTCGGGAGGACGTGGAGCCGCAGCACGTCCCGATACGACTGCACGGTGCGGGGCTTCAAGTCCGGCGCCCGCATGGCAAGCCAGTGCGCCCCGTATCCCTCCACCGTCACGTTGGGGTCCACCAGCGGGCGCGTCCGCTGCTGTGATTCCTTGATGGCGTCCGCGAGCACGGCGTCGGCCTCGTTCTTCGTCGTGCAGAACTTCATGCGCCGAAAGCCGAGCGCGTCGCGCCAGTCGGCCACGTACACCTCCTCTCCGTTCTTTTTGCGTTTGCGTACACAGGCCATCACGAGTCCTCCTTTCTCACCGTCTCGCCGGCCGCGGCCTCGCCAGGATGCGCAGCAGCTTCGCCACGGGCTCGGAGATGCCGACCTCGCCCCGTTCCCAACGCGCCACGGAGTTCCAGTGGACGCCGAGTTCCTTGGCGAGTTGCACCTGCGTCAGGCCGAGCCGCTTGCGGACCCTGCGGAGTTCGTCGCCGGTCATGGTGGGGTGAACTATACAGGATGGTGGGTGGTGCCACAAGCCTCCGAGCGAGCCAGGCGGTGAGGTCGCTGCGTCGGACAAGAATCTCCTTCCGGCTGACCTCGATGCGGGGCAGGCCCCCGGCTTCGCGGGTCAGTTCGAGCACGCGCTTGCGCGAGACGTGGAGGTGCTCGGCCACCTGCTCCAGCGTCATGGGCTCGTGGGCGGCCTGCGTCGACCCTTCGGCCACCAGCCGCGCCCCGGCGGCGGCCGTGAGCGCCGCGAGCCGCGTCACGAAGGCGGGCAGCGCCTCGACGGGCAGCGCGTCGATCGCCTCCACGGGCGGCAGCGCGGCGAGATCGGCCCGATCTATCACCGGGCCTCCTGACGCGATGGAGCCGGGTGGCACACCACGCAGACCTCGCCGCCTCCCGCCCGTCGCCACACTGTGGCGCGGCAGGACCTGCAATGGGCGATCGTCGCGCCGGGGAACACGGCCAGCACGTCGTCCACGAGCAGGCCGCCGACTATCGCCAGCTGCTGCTTGGCGTCGTCCACTGCGACATGGCTGCGAGCCAGCTCTTCCGCACGGGAGCGTGCGCGGCGCTCGAAGGACGCAGCGGCCCGGCACCGTCCCGAGCAGTAGCGCCGATGGCGCCGCCGTTTCACCATCAGCTCGTGACAGAAAGCGCAGTGCGCCTCGCCCGCGGACGCGGGAATGACGCTCGACCCGGAAGCCGTCCCAGGCGCGGGAACGGCTACAACTCGCGCACTGCGCTTTCCAGAGGCGTTCTTCGTAGGCATCATGGCCGGGCCGCGGGGGTGTGCGCCCCCGAGGCCACGATTCGACCTCGGGGGCGGGCAGTCAGGTCGTCAGTGAGTGAGTCCTGCTCATGCAGGAGCGCGCCGTCTCCCGAGCACACCACGGCGCGCGCATCTCGGACACGCGGTGCCTGCAAGTGCTCGCAGACACGCAGACTTCTCGATGGGGAGGCAGGTACAGGTACGGGTACAGGTAGAGGCAGAGGCGGAACTTCATGGGGAGGCTCCGCCTGCTTTGCGCTCGATGATGCGCGAGATGACCGAGTAGGTGCTCTCCGGCGACAACTCGTGCTGGCGGCCGTTCCGAGTGACAGTGTGGACCTCGACCGCGAAGAGCACCCGCTCGAAGAAGTGGGGCGATAGGCGGTCGCGCCGAGAAGGCCGGCGACCTGCCGCGATCACCCACTCGCGCCAGTAGTCGGAGGTCGCGCGCACGCGGAAGCGCTCGTCGGGGGCAGGATGCACGCGGTAGTGCCGGTACAGCCGCACGCGGTCGAACCCATCGGCGGCCTCAGGGTTCACCACGAGCACGTCGAACGGGATGTAGAGCTTGTACGTCTTGAAGATGACGCGGGGACGGTGGGCGCGGCCACCTATCGCATCGTAGATGCCCTCGGGGATGAGCGGCAGGTGATCGTCGGCGAAGATGTCAACATCGCGGTTGGGAACCGCGTGGTGCGCCGGGCGTCGTCGTGCTACATGTGTCATGTCGTCGTGTTTCTCGCGCGCCCGGCGTCACCCGCCGGGCGTCCGCGTCTTAGGCGCTGCTACTCCTCTCGTTTCTCGGCGCTGCCTGCTCACCTCGCCCGGCGGGTTCGTTCTCGGAATCGAGCAGCGCCTCGAACGCCTCGGTTGCCAGTCGGCGCAGCGATGTTTCACGCCGTGCTGCGAGCACCTTGAGCCGCGCGCGGAGCGCACGCGGGAGCCGGATGTGTGCGACCACATGCTCGGTTGCCATGGTGCGCACCATAGCTACACGAGCGCGCCTGCGCGCGGGGACGAATAAGCGATCGAGGATTCTGCCCGCTCCCGCTGACCTTCCAGACTACGGCGCGGGACGACTCTTCGCGAGGTTCACGAGCTCGCGCGCAGCCTGATAGTCGCGCTTCACGGCGCGCGCTTCGGCGAAGTCGTCGAATCCGATGGGCGGGACATCTGCGAGGTCGAACAAGACGCGCGCGGCACGGCGCCAGCCGCGACGCTTCAGCTCGCCGTAGCCGTGGAGGAGCATGTAGACAACAACCTGGCGTAGGTGATGGTCGAGGCGCATCCGTCTCGCTCCGGCGTCTCGCTGCCAGGCGTGCCGAGTGAGGTTAGCGCGCGCCTCACGAAGCGCCGCTCGAATGTGCTCTTGGGCAAGCCGGACGGCCGCTCGCTTGCCGGGAGGAAGCCGGCCCCGCCACGTCCGGCTCGGCAACCTCGATCCCAGCTCGCCCCAGGAAGCCTCCGACCAGCCGATCCCGGCGAGCTTCCTCGCTTCCTTCAGGTGAAGCGCGCGAGCGGCCGGCGTGGGCCGCGATACGCGCACACCAGCAACGCCGGCGGTGATCTCCCACCCGTTCGCGCTCGCCGCCTCGTCTTCACGCAGACCCGGCTCGGCGGCGATTTGCGCTGTGACCCAGGCGTGACCTTCAGCTGGGCGGCGTGCACGCGAACCCATGAGCGCCACATCCTTGCCAGCCAGGTGCGCCCAGACGCGGTGCCAGCGATCGGCGCGGGTTTCCCAGCGCTCGGCCAGTGTCATGATCCGCCCACCGCGAGTCGCCCACCGCGCCGAGTCAGAAGCGACGGCAAGGTCGAGCAGCTTCCAGAGCTTCCTGTCGCCCGTCGCCTCAGCGAGCCGAAGCGCCAATGCCGATCTCCGTCGCCGCTCGTCATCGACAACTACCAGCGTCCTGCGCCCGCGCCTCCCACTCGCCATGTGTCCCCACGGCGTCCCCCGGAGCCCGGGGAAGGCGCGGGGGACACCGCGCCGTGTCGAGCGGCCGGCTCTATCCCCGGGAAGCGCCGCGATGCTATCCAGCGCCGGCGAGGCGCGCCAGCGCTACGGGAGACCGGCGCGAGCTTCGACGCGGGCCATGTGATACCTACCTGCCCATGCCTCGCGTCTGCACCGTATGTACCCATCCCGAGCGCTCGGCACTCAACGCCGCCTTGATCGTCGCGGAGCCGATTCCGGCCGTTTCCGCCCGTTTCGGCCTGTCCGAGTCGGCCTTGAAGCGACACCGAGCGGGGCATTTGCCGCTCGCCCTTGTGAAGGCGGCAGAGGCAGCCCAGATCACCGAGGCTGATGCGCTCCTCGATCAGGTGCGCGCCGTGCAGCGGCGTACGCGCGCGTTCGAGGTGCAGGCAGCGGCCGCCGGCGACGTGCGCGGCGCATTGATGGCGCTGCGCGAGGAGCGGGCAACGCTGGAGCTGCTGGCGAGAATGAGCGGCGAGCTGGAAGGCCGGCCGGTGGAGACCGCAACTCTGATCTGGGGGTTTGATCCGCTACAAGCGTTTCCCGATCCGCCGCCCATCGCAGGTCATGCGAACGGGAACGGTGGCGGGAACGGCGCAGCCGGCGCCCCGGGGGTGAACGGGAAGGAAGGCCCGAACGGCAGCGCGTAGCAGCCAGGTCCGTCCAACCGATCTGGGCGGTCCCGCAAACTACGCCACCTTCTCGCCGGCGCGCTCGGGCTGCCCACGGATGACGGTCCAGTATTCCTCGCGCACCTCATCATCGATTTCGACCGGGACGCGCTCTCCGTAGAGGCGGTCTGTACCATCTTTGCGGCATCCAGAGATCCAGAACTCAGCACCCGTTTCGGCGTCGAAGTAGTTGGCCTTGAACCCGCCGCCTTTGAGACTCCTGAAGGCGCCCGCCGTAGTAGATGGTCTTGCGGCTCTTGGAGAAGGTGACCCGCCCGATCCGAGCCGGCCCGCTGAGACCGCACGACTTGTCCTCGATGTACATGATTCGGGACCGCATCGCAGCACCACGCTCTCCGTAGGGCGCGGCGGCTCAGCGGCCGCCGATCTGGAAGGTAGCACGCCGGGACTCCGGCAGGTCAATGCCCCGGCGGCCGCGGGCTCCGCTCCAGCGCCTTGTTGGGCCGCAACAACTTGGAACGAGGCGACGCTGGCGTCTTGCTTGTCTTTCCCCGAGGATCTTCTGCCCACGAGGTCGGCCCATGTTGAGTAGGAAGGGCGGAGAGAAGCGTCGCGAGCGGACGGGGGACCTGACGGTGCCAGACGCGCGCAGGAACGATGAAGATCGAGCCAGCACGCACGAAGACGTGAACGGGTTCATCGTCGGTCAGGAGGATCACCTCGATCTGGCCGTCGAGAACGTGGAGAAGCTCGTCGCCGTCCGGATGGAACTCCCACGGCCCTTGCGTTGCGAATCGCCCGACGGTGACAGCGCCTTTGTCGAAAGCCGCGAGCTCCGGGCAAGCGGCCCTGAACGTTTCGTATGTCGTACTCGCGGTGATCTTCGGCTTGCCGCGCAGCGCGGTGCGGATGTTCTGGGCCTGCATCATACGTTCAACCTTGCCCTTTGTCGGGTTCCTTTGCGGCCCAACGTGCTGCCGCTGAGCCGCGGCGGGTAAACGAACGCCTCAATTCGAAGGTCTACGCGCATACCCGCCGTCGGCTCCAGCGGCTTGTTGGACGGCCACCTGCCGCTCGCCGATCCAGGCGAGATGAGCACCGGGCAGGTGCGCCTGCGTGTTGAGCCGCCACCTCACGCTCCTGCCCCGACCGAAATGAGGCTCAAAGCGATCAGGGTCGCTGAGCACAGCAAAGCGGCGACGTACATCGCACCTCGTAGGCGCGGTCGGTCGGCGATGTAGAAGATCTGGAAGAGGAAGCGGGCGATGGGGTGGAGGACTGCTGCCGTCGTCGCGGCAGGCCCGTCCAGGCCAGTGATGTACGCCATCAACGCTGCTGGAGCGAAGAGCGCGAACGCCTCGAACGAGTTCTCGTGCGCCCAGGTAGCGCGACGCGCGTAGGGGGGAACCCGGTCGATCATTGTCCGCGGTTGCCGCAAATCGTATCCGACCTGGAGACGCCCGTACGCGGCAACGACGAAGCCCGGCACGTACAGAAGCAACGCCGAGAGAGCGATGCAGTAGAGGTAGACGACCGGGTGGTCGCGCGAGGCCCCAGTCACTATTTTACCCCCTCCTCCATAAAGTTACCCCTGTCGGATCTTGGCCGCCCAACGATACTTGGACAGGTCTGTATAACACCACCACCCTGACAGCGCCCGCCCACGTAGCAACAAACTCGACATTCGACCCAACCTGGCGACTTCCCAGCCAGTCTCGCCCGCCATCACCTTCGCACTGGAGGCGTTACGCTGCGACGGCCGGCCGCCCTCGGCGCTGAGCCATGGGAGCTGCTGCACCCCAGAGTCTGGTAGCCGAAGCCCCCGCCGTCCCGGAGACACCACGAGGCGCCGGGCGAGGGCGCGGCCGACGGCGACACGAGGCAGGCCGCTGACCGCCGCGCCCCGCGTGATCCGGGGGAGTCAGTGCGAGCAGCACGCGCCCAAGCGGCATACGCGCCGCGGGAAGTGTCGGGCTACCTCTACGCGCCGTGCGTGGCTCTGCGGGCGGCTCCGTGCGCCGCGCGGGCGCCCGTGAAGGCGCCACGGCCTACGCGTTCAAGAGCGGGGCGGTGGCGGGCCTGGGCATGGTCCCGCTGCACCTCGCGTGCACCCGCCCGGAACCGCACACCCTGAAAAATCCTCGTGCGGTTCCGGGCGGCGCCAGTTGCGGGCGATGCCGCCGGAGCGCGTCGGCTTCGGCGCGGCGGTGGTGCCGTCAGACGGTCGATGCGGTGACCATGCGGTGACCAGCGTCGGGAGAGCCATGTGCCGCAAGGGCTTTTGCCAGGTCGTCTGATCCCGAATCAGAAGGTCTGGTCTCCTCTTGCCCGCCCACCGACGGCCGCGCTACGCAGGGACCTTCGTTCTCAGGACTGCGGTGGTGGTTCATGCAGGCACCGACATTGGATTCACTGTTCGTTCGGTTCTTCTCGCAGGGAAGGTGGCAGGGAGAGCCCGTCCTCGTCACCGACCCGAGCGCAGATACGCTCCGTTACGACAACATCCCCCAGCATGGCCGATTCTTCTGGCGCGAAGCGGAGATGTGGACGGCGACCGAGGAGCCGTGGCGACTCTTCGGGGTGCCCGCAACAGCTATCACGGCGTCGGAGAGGAAGTTCCACGTCGACTACGTCGACTTGGTGGCCAGGACGGCAACCGAGTTGTGCGCGGACCCAGGACGCGCTCCGGTCTGCGTGCCGCAACTGCTGTTTCACCTCCTTGACGAGGAACGTCTGGAACGTGAGGCGGCCGTGAGGGTGGGTGGCATCCCCGTGCTGACCATCATCCAGCCCACCCCGCACCCTGCCGACATCAGTTTCTTCTGCGGAGGCCATTGGCGCGTGCTGGAGATCGACGGAGCATCGCACGAGACCGGGGAAGGAATGCGCCAAACCAAGAGACGGGACGCGATGTACGGGACCGTGCCGGTGCGGATGGCGGTGCTGGAAGGCGACTACGAAGGCAGGATCGTGCCGATGACGGCGATTCTCGACGCGCTCGGCATCGACCTGCGCAAGCTCATGGCAGCTTGACTCAGCCGCGTGTCTGGTCACCACTTGGTCACCACTTCGTTCGGACTCACCCCGCTTCACCCGGCGCGACCGCTGGCGTGCAGCGAGCGATGACGCCGGGATGAGCGGGATGCAGCCGGATGGTACGCCTCGGCCTCCCGCTACGAATCAGAAGGTCGGGTGTTCGAATCACCCTGGGCGCACTCAGCTTTTGCAGAGATTCCTCCGCTAGGTCGGCTACTTCCATCCGGTTCGTTGCAACCGATGACGACGGATGACGACGCGTCCGAACGGGTCATCACCCATCTGGTTGGCGACAACTTGGCGACAATTCGAAGGCTGATGACGGATGAGAGCACCGTGCGCGACACCCAGCGAAGGCTGGACGAGGTGCAGGCCGCGCTCCTAGCTCCGAAGCGTGATGCTCGTCGCCGCAAGCGGGCGACAGACGCGTTTGAGTCCGCGCTTAACGACCTCGTTGACGTTCTCGTGGCGGACAAGATCACTGAGCGACGACACGAACAGTCTCAGCTACCTCTTGACACCGCAACTAGCGCGGCGGGAGACTTCGCCGGGTTCGTCCGAACGTCCGTGTTCTCCGCCGCCGCGTCGCCGGAGCGGAGGTGAGCGGGCGGTGAGGTGGCACGCGAGGGCCTCAACAGACGCAGGAGGTCAAGTACGTGACCGCTCGCAAGGTGCTCGTTGGGTTTGCGGTGCTGGCGCTCGGTGCCGGCATAACGGCTTCGGTAGCTACTGCTGTCTCGCCGTGCGGCTATCGGGCCTGCAGCGAAGAGGTCGCCGCGAGCGGGCTCAGCGGGCAGGCAAGGGGGGCCTGCCTACGGCAGGTCATGGCCGACTGCAGGGCAGGTCGTTGCAGCTGCACGGGTGGGTCGCCGCCCTGTAGCTGCGGATGTGGGGACGGGCTGTGTGGGCCTTCCGAGAACTGTTCGACGTGCCCGCAGGACTGTGGCCCGTGCCCTACGACGACCAGCACCACCACGACCCCGACCAGCACCTCGACGCAAACCACGCTGCGGCTCTGCGGCACCTACCCCGACTCCTGCGACGGTCCCTGCCCTGCTGGGCAGTCGTGCGTCCCCTATGCCGGCTACTGCCAGTGCGTCCCTTCCGACCAGACGTGCCGCGCCTCCCAGGGGCCGGCGTGCGGGGGCACGTGCCCTGCGGGCCAGACCTGCGGTCCGTACCTCGGTGGCGCTACCTGCATCTGTGTTGACTCAACGCAGACGTGCGACATCTCCCAGGCTCCCGCCTGCGGTGGCACGTGCAGCCCGGGTCAGATGTGCGGCCAGCGCAGCGGCACGAACTATTGCACCTGTTTTGCCCCGGACACTACCTGCTTCGTCTCCGACACCCCCGCCTGCGGGGGTACGTGCCCGAGTGGCCAGGTCTGCGGGCCGGA
>Ga0209266_1003223_pt1 | contig 10027 bp, 9 predicted proteins | sample GraSoiAngelo_132_FD_185889 | JGI IMG/M metagenome (GOLD analysis project Ga0209266, IMG submission 185889) | Grasslands soil microbial communities from the Angelo Coastal Reserve, California, USA - 14_0929_02_40cm (SPAdes) (version 2) | ecosystem: Environmental > Terrestrial > Soil > Grasslands ...
TGGTGCTCGCCGCATGGAACCGATGCCCGGCGTCCACGAGCAGCGAGTCGGGGCGATCGAGGCGCCGGTAGAAGACCCCGACGCCCGTGTTGGGCGTCTTGGCGATGCGGGTCACGACGCGGGTGAAGAGATCCTGCGCGGACAGCGGAGCCGTCGCGGCGGCGAACGTGAGGCCCAGCAGCGCCAAGCGTTTCATGCTCGCCAATATACCGCTGACTGCAGACATCTGACGTCAGACGTCAGCGGTTCCGCGACCGATTATCTTTCCCGTGTGAGTTCTTTCGTCTTCGGCACCAACAACGCCGCGTTCGTGCAGGTGATGTACGAGCAGTACCTGCGCGATCCCGCCTCCGTCCCGGAGGAGTGGCGGATGCTGTTCGATAACGGGAAGCTCGCGGAGTTGCCGGTGATCCCGACGACACGGGCGGAAGTGGCGGCAGAGGCGGTACGGGCGGCACCAGCAGCAACGACGGCATCGGGTAGCGCCCCCACCGCGACACCCCCCCATCCCGCATCCCCCATCCCCCATCCCGGCCTTACGCCGATCACCGGCCCCGCCGCCCGGCTCGTTCAAAACATGACCGAGTCGCTCTCGGTTCCGACCGCGACCTCGTTCCGCGACGTGGCCGTCGCGGTGCTCGACGCCCGGCGCAAGGCGCTGAACGCCCAGCTCGCCGCGAGCGGCAAGAAGATCTCGTTCACACATCTCATCGGCTACGCGATCGTGCAGGCCGCGAAGCAGTTCCCGGTGATGACGCACGCGCTCCAGGAGGTCGACGGCAAGCCGAACTGGTTCGATCCGCATGGCGTGCACCTGGGGCTCGCCGTGGACGTGGAGCGCAAGGACGGGACGCGCGGGCTGTTCGTGCCCGTCATCAAGCACGCGGAAGCGATGGACTTCGCCGCGTTCCACGCGCGCTACGAGACGCTGGTCGAGAAGGCGCGGACGCAAAAGATCCTCCCCGACGATCTCCAGGGCGCGACAATCACCCTCACCAATCCGGGGACCATCGGCACGGTGGCGAGCGTGCCGCGACTCATGAAGGGTCAGGGCTCGATCATCGCCACCGGCGCGATCCGCGACGTCGCCGGGGCGAAGACCATGACGATCACCAGCACCTACGACCACCGCATCATCCAGGGCGCGGAATCGGGAATGTTTCTCCGCAAGGTTGATTCGCTGTTGCAGGGGGAGGAACGGTTTTACGACAGTGTTGCGGAGAGCCTTGGAAGCACGGGAGGGGGGATGGGGGATGGGGGATGGGTACCCGCAGCAATCCCCACGCCGACGCCCACGCATCCCGCATCCGCCATCCCCCATCCCGATGATTTGCGCTCCGTCGCCGCCGCCACGGCCCTCATCCGCGCCCACCGCAACTTCGGTCACCTCGCCGCGCGGCTCGACCCCCTGGGCTCGGAGCCGCCCGGCGATCCCGCTCTGGACCCCGGCCCCTTGGGGCTCACGCCGGAGATCATGGCGCGCATCCCCGCCGAGGTGCTGCGCATCTACGTGCCCGGCGCGACGCTCGCCGACGCGCTGCCCGCCCTGCGGGCGACGTACTGCGGGACCATCGCCTACGAGGTCGAGCACATCGGCAGCCACGTCGAGCGCGTGTGGCTGCGCCAGGCGATCGAGTCCGGCGAGCACCGCAAGCCGCTGAGCGCCGACGACCGCAAGCAGCTCCTCGCCCGCCTCACCGCCGTCGAGACGCTGGAGCGCTTCCTCCACAAGGCCTACCTCGGCCAAAAGCGCTTCTCGATCGAGGGGCTCGATGCCCTCGTCCCGATGCTCGATCTCACCGTCGAGCTCGCGGCCGACAGCGGTGCGCGCGACGTCGTGCTCGGCATGGCGCACCGTGGCCGCCTCAACGTCCTCGCCCACGTCGTGGGGTTGCCGTACGAAACGATCTTCGCCGAGTTCGAGGGGGGCCTGCACGTCGAGGAGACGCTGACGCCGGAGGGCGGCACGGGCGATGTGAAGTACCACCACGGCGCGCACGGCGTCTACCAGACGCCCAACGGCCAGTCGGTCGACGTGTCGCTGTCGCCCAACCCCAGCCACCTCGAGGCCGTGAACCCCGTCGTCGAGGGCCGGGCGCGCGCGGAGCAGACCGATCGCCGCACGGCCACCACGCCGCCGCCGCTGGACCTGACCGGCGCGGTGCCGGTGCTGATTCACGGCGACGCGGCGTTCGCGGCGCAGGGCGTCGTCGCCGAGACGTTCAACCTCGCGCGGCTGCCGGGCTACACGACCGGCGGCACGATCCATCTCATCGCCAACAACCAGGTCGGCTTCACGACGGACCCCAAGGAGGGCCGCTCGACCGACTACGCCAGCGACCTCGCCAAGGGCTTCGACGCGCCCATCGTCCACGTCAACGCCGACGACCCCGAAGCGTGCCTCGCGGCGGTGCGGCTCGCGATGCTGTACCGCGACAAGTTCCACGGCGATGTGGTGATCGACGTCGTCGGATACCGGCGCTGGGGACACAACGAAGCCGACGAGCCGGCCTACACGCAGCCCGTCCTCTACGAGCGCATCCGCAAGACGCCCCCGGTGCGGCAGAAGTACGCCGAGCAGCTCGCGGGCGCAGGGCTCGTGGACGCGGCCCAGGCCGCGGCGGACGCCGAGGCCGCCTATCAACGGTTGACCGAAATCCAACAGGCGCTCAAGGCCAAACTGGGCAAGGGCACCGAGCGCGGAGCCGAGCCACAGCGCATCGTGCAGCAGGCGGCGCCCCCCCCGGAGCCCGACACGGCGGTGGCGGCCGAGGTGCTCACAGGACTGAACGAACAACTCCTCGCGGTGCCGGCCGGCTTCACGGTGAACCCCAAGCTCAAGAAGCAGCTCGAGCGGCGGCGGGACACGATCGGCGCCGAGGGTGGGATGGAGTGGGCGCACGCGGAGGCGCTGGCGTTCGCGTCGCTGCTCACCGAGGGCCTGCCGATCCGCCTGACCGGCCAGGACACCGAGCGCGGCACGTTCAGCCAGCGTCACCTGGTCCTGCATGACGCGCAGAACGGCGCGCGCTGGGCGCCGATCCAGCACCTCCCGGGCGCCAAGGCGCCGTTCGAGCTGTACAACAGCCCGCTCTCCGAGTTCGCCTGTCTGGGATTCGAGTACGGCTACGCCGTAGCGGCCCCCGAGGCGCTGGTCTTGTGGGAGGCGCAGTTCGGCGACTTCGCCAACGGCGCCGAGGTGATCATCGACCAGTTCATCTTCTCGGGGCTCGCGAAGTGGGGGCAGACCTCACGGCTCACGCTGCTCTTGCCCCACGGCTACGAGGGCCAGGGACCGGAGCATTCGAGTGGCCGGCTCGAGCGGTTCCTCGCTCTGGGCGCCGAGGGCAACATCCGCGTCGCCAACTGCACGACGCCGGCGCAGTACTTCCATCTGCTGCGCCGCCAGGCGCGGCATGCCGAGATGCGGCCGCTGGTGGTGATGACGCCGAAGAGCCTGCTGCGCCTGCCGGCCGCGACGTCGCGGATCGAGGACCTCGTCGCCGGCCGCTTCCGCCACGTGCTGTGGGACGCGGAGCGGCCGGAGCGCGACAAGGTGACCCGGCTCGTGATGTGCAGCGGCAAGGTGTATTACGACCTGCTCGCTTCCCCCCAGCGTGCGACGACGCCGCACATCGCCATCGGCCGTCTGGAGCTGCTGTATCCGTTCCCCGCCGCCGAGATCGGCGAGTATCTGACGCGCTACCCGAACTTGAAGGAGATCGTGTGGGTGCAGGAGGAGCCCCGCAACATGGGCGCGCGCAAGTTCCTGCTCCCCAAGTTCCGCGATCTCGCACCGGCCAGCATCACGATCACCGACGTGTCGCGGCCGGAGCGGGCGAGCCCCGCCGAAGGGTATCCGGCCGCCCATCAGGCGGAGCAGGCACGCATCGTGCGAGAGGCGTTATACTAGACGTCGCACCCCTGCTGCGAGGTAATCCCATGAAGCGTTCGCTGCCATTCGGAATCGTCCTGTTCACCATCGCGGTTGCGGCGTGCTCCGACCAGCCCACCAGTCCGGCCGCGCGGAAGGTGACGCCGTTGCAAGGCGCCTTGGCGGCCGTGATGCAGGTGCAGGACCGGCACACGCCACACCTGTTGCGGCTGTCCGGCGTCGTCGGCACGGCTACGGGGCTCGACCCCGCGGGGCGGCCGGTGATCTTCGTGCTCACGAAGTCCGGCGACATGACCGGCATCCCCGGCGTGCTCGAGAACGTGCCGGTGACCGTGCGCGTGAGCGGCGAATTCCAGGCGCTCACCGCGGCGGTGGCTCCGCCCCCGGGAGGCCACGTCAAGCTCACCAACCTCATCCGGCCAGTGCCCAACGGGGTATCGGTCGGCAACAACCTCGAGTGCGCGGCGGGTACGCTCGGCACCGGTGTGATCGTCGGCGGGCAGACGTACGCGCTGAGCAACAACCACGTGTTCGCGCGCCAGAACGCGGGCGCGATCGGCGAGGTGATCGTCCAGCCGGGCCGCTTCGACAGCCACCCAAAGTGCGCCGACAAGACGCCCCTGAGCCAGCTCGGCACGCTCGCCGACTTTCAGCCGATCGACTTCGCCGGCGGCAATAACACCATCGACGCCGCGGTCGCCCTCCCGACGACGGCGCTCACCTGCGCCACGCCAGCGGGGTTCTACGGCTCGCCTGGGACCACCGTCGTCGCCGCCTCGGTGGGCCTGCCGATCCAGAAGGTGGGCCGCACCTCCGGCCTGACGACGGGCAGCATCGCGTTGATCAACGTCACGGTGACCGTGGGATACGGCGGCGGGCGGGTCGCCCGGTTCGTCAACCAGGTCGTGACGACCTCCGGCATCTCCAAGGCGGGCGATTCCGGCTCGCTCATCGTCACGAACGACGCGGACGCGAACCCCGTCGCGCTGCTGTTCGCGGGGACCGCCGACGGCACGACGGTCGGGAACCCGATCGGCGACGTGCTCACCCGCTTCAACGCGACCATCTGTCACGTGTGACGCTGCGACGCGCCGCGGTCCTGACGCTCGGGGCCGCGGCGCTGTGGTCGCTCGCCGCGGCGCAGCAGCCGATGCCCACGCGCCCCCGCCGCATCGCCCAGGTCTTCGCCGCCCACAGCGACTCCCTGATGCTCCTCCCCGGCGTCGTGGGGGTGGGCATCGGGCAATGCGGCGACGCGCCGTGCATCAAGGTGATCGCGGCGTACGCCAGCCCCGAGCTGACCGCGCGGCTGCCGAAGCGGCTCGAAGGCTACACGGTGGAGCTCCAGGTCACGGGACTGATCACGGCCCGCGCCCCGTCGGAGGCCAACATGGCGTTCACCCTCACCAGCCCCGCGTTCGCGGCGGGCGCGGCGATTCCCACGAAGCACACCTGCGACGGGCCCGATCTCTCTCCGGCGCTCACCTGGGGCGGGGCGCCGCCCGCGGCCAAGACCTTCGCGCTCATCGTCGACGACCCCGACGCCCCCGCCGGCACTTGGGTGCATTGGGTCCTCTTCAATCAGACGGCCACGCTGGACGCGCTGCCGGAGAATGTCCCGAAGACTGAAACGCTCCCGCAGCTGGGAGGCACGTTCCAGGGCCGCAACGACTTCGGCAAGCTCGGCTACGGCGGCCCCTGCCCGCCGCCAGGCAAGCCGCACCGCTATTTCTTCAAGCTGTACGCGCTCGACGTGGTGCTGCCGCTCGAGTGGGGGGCGACCAAAGCCGACGTGGTGCGGGCGATGAAGGGGCACATCGTGGGGCAGACGGAGCTGATGGGCACGTACGCGCGTCGACGCTAGGTGGCCGACACCCTCCCCGTCCTTCGCTACGCCGTCGTCGCCCTGGTGGCCCTCGCCATCATGGTGGGGGTGTTGTCGTGGCTGGTCCGCCTACAGATCGTCTCGCCGTTCGGGGTGCTCGGCCGGTTCTGCCGCGCGGTGAGCGATCCGTTCATCAAGCCCGTCGAGCGTCGGCTGGTGCGCGGCGGCGGAAATCCCGTCAACGCGGGGTGGTGGCTCGTCCTGGTGACGGCGGTCGTGGGGCTGGTCATCCTGGCCCTGTCGCGGTGGGTCACCGGACTCGCGCGCGACGTCAATTGGGCCGCGCACGGTGGCGCGCGCGGCGTGTACGTGCTGATCGTGGTGTGGGGCTACTACCTGCTCGTCGGCGCGCTGATCGTGCGCATCGTGGGAAGCTGGTTCGGGATGTTCCAGTACAACCGCTGGATCCGGCCGGCGTACCTGCTCACCGACTGGCTCGTGCGACCTTTGCGAAAAATCCTCCCACCGTTCTCGGGGTGGGATTGGAGCCCACTGGCGGCATGGCTCCTATTGTGGGTGCTGAAGAGGGTTCTGCTGAGCCTCGCGGCTGGCACCTAATGAACTCTGAAGACTTGATTATTCGTCGAACACCCTCCGCGCGACCCACCAGGCGGCGACGCCGCCCGCGATGAACCCCAACAGCCCACCGAAGGCCCCAAACATCTTGCTCCCGATCACGCCGACGACGGTCCCCACGATGAAGCTCACGAGTGCCTTGAGTAGTTTCATATCCCCGAGACTCAGTTAGGGCGCATCGCGTCACGCACGATATCGTCCACGGCCCATTTGACCAGCTCGGTGCGCTTCTCGCGGCGCCGCGCGGACTCGGCGCGCACGTCGGCGAGGCGTCGCTCGATGTCCGCGATCTCGAGCGCCCGCAGCTGATCCTCCAAGTCGAAGTGCCGCGTGATGAACGTCTCGATCTTCGCCCGCAGCGCCGGGCGCTGGGCCTCGGTCGCATCACGGTAGGCACGCTGCAGAGCCCGGGCCTGCGCCTCGGTCCCGAACATCTGCGCCACCAGCCCGGCACGGACGGAATCCCGGCGCACCAGGTTCTGCACCATGTCGAACTGCACCGTCAGCTGGGCGACTTCCATCCAATACTGATCGACCGAGCGGGCCCTCAGCGAGTCGAGCCCGGGCAGCCGATCGGCCGCCACGAGCTGCAAGAACGCGCGCGCGGCCGCCTCGGCCTCGCGCGGCCGCTCCTGCGCAATATGCTGCACCTGCAGCTGCATCGCTTGCGGGTTCGGCATCTCCTGGGCGGGCAGCGCGGCAGCCGGAATCAGGAAACCGGCAACGGCCATGAGTGGGCTAACGCGGGATTGCATACAAGGGCTCCTGTTCGAGTCGGGTGAGTTGCGAATCGATCTGCACGAGCGCCGTCCCGCCGGCGAGATAGCCGGCGGTCGCGGACCAGACGGTGGGCGGCGGCCAGATCCGACCGGCGGGACCGGGCGGCCGGGTGCCCACCCACACGGCGACCAGAACCGCGGCGGCCGCCAGCCCGGCGGCGACCCACCGTGCCGGGCGTTGCCGCGCCGGCCGCGCCCAGTCGAGAGCCACGCGCGCGCGCTCCAGCCGCTCCAGCTGCGCGCGGCAGCCCGCGCACGCCACGAGGTGCGTTTCCATCTCGGCCGTTTCCGCCTCCGGCAACTCGCCGTAGGCGAGGAGCAGCAGCCGGTCTTCGTGGGGATGGTTCATCGGTACGCCTCCAGCGCCACGGCGATTTTTGCGAGCGCCGCGCGCATCTGCGTCAGCACGGTGCCGAGCGGCCGGCGCAGCCGGTCGGCGATCTCCTGGAACGTGAGGCCGCGCTCGTGGCGCAGCTGCACGACCTCCTGCTGCGCCACCGGGAGCCCCGCGACCACACGGCGCACGGCCGCGCGCAGCTCCCGTTCCATCAGGCGCTCGTCCGCGGCGGGGGCGTGGACCGGCTCGGCCGCTTCCGCGAAGTGGGCGGCGCGGCGGCGCACCAGCTCGCGGCGCAGGTGGTCGTGCCACACGCTGGCGGCGATGCGGAACACGTAGCCGCGGAGGTTGCCGTTGCTTCCCGCGTCGAGGCGCGGCGCCGCCACGACCAGGCGCGACGCCACCTCCTGCAACAGCTCCCCGGTCAGCTCGTCGTCCCGGCAGCGCGCGCCGAGGAAGTTGCGCAGTGCCGGTGTGTGCTCGGCGAGCAGCTGGTCGGCCGCGATGGGGGCGCGCATGGTCTCTAAGAGTACGCGCCAGGCTTACAATTATTTTCCCGCCAAGCACGTCTTTGCACCGGTGCCCCGCCCCACTACTTTGAGCGGAGGGGAGCGCAATCGTGGCGATTTGCGGCGTATTGCGGCCACGTTAAACAACCCGCTAAAAAGCCGGAGCGTATCCTGCCCACCCTCAAAGACCTCATTGCCGACGGCCGTGTCCACGTCTTCGACGGGGCCATGGGGACGATGCTCTACGCCAAGGGCTTCTTCCTCAACGTCTGCTACGACGAGCTGAGCGTGAAGCAGCCGCGGCTCGTGCGCGAGGTGCACGAGGAGTACATCCGCGCCGGCGCCGAGATCCTCGAGACCAACACCTTCGGCGCGAACCCGCTGAAGCTCGGCAGCTTCGGCCTGGCGGACGACACCGAGAAGATCAACCGCGCCGCCGCCGAGCTGGCGCGCGCGGCGGCGGGCACGAAAGCGAGCGTCGTCGGGGCGATTGGCCCGCTCGGCATCCGCATCGAGCCGTTCGGGCCGACCTCGCAGGCGGACGCGGAAGCCCTGTTCGCGCGCCAGGTGCGGGGGCTGATCGCCGGCGGCGTGGACGGCTTCATCCTCGAGACCTTCAGCGACCTGAGCGAGATCCACGCGGCGCTGCGCGCCGTGCGGGCGGCCGGCGACCTCCCCGTCGTTTGCCAGATGACGATCGGCACCGACGGCCTGACCTACTACGGCACCGATCCGGAGACGTTCACCAAGGAGCTGACGGCGTGGGGCGCCGACGTGATCGGCGTGAACTGCTCCGTGGGCCCGGGGGGGGTACTCGAGGCCGTGGAGAAGATGGTCAAGGTCACCGACCGACCGATCTCGGCGCAGCCCAACGCCGGGCTGCCGCGCGACGTGGGGGACCGCAAGATCTACCTCGCGAGCCCGGAGTACATGGCGAGCTACGCCCGGCGCATGATCGAGACGGGCGCGCGGTTCGTGGGGGGCTGTTGCGGCTCGACGCCCGAGCACATCAAGAAGATCCGCGACTACGTCGCGAGCGTAGTGCCCCGCCAGGCGAGCGTGGTGGTGCCGCGCGCGCAGGTGCTGGCCCCCGCCGGCGTGACCCCCGCGCCGCTCGCGGAGAAATCACGCTGGGGAGCGAAGCTGGCGCGCGGGGAGCTGGTGACGAGCGTCGAGATCGTGCCGCCCAAGGGCGTGGACCCGACCCCGATGCTCGAGCAGTGCCGGGCGCTCAAGGCGGCGGGCGTGGACGCCGTGAACGTGCCCGACGGCCCGCGCGCCCAGAGCCGCATGGGCGTGCTGCCGTCGGCGATCATGATCGAGCGCGAGGTGGGCATCGAGACGGTGATCCACTACTGCTGCCGGGACCGCAACCTGCTTGGCATGCTGTCGGACATCATCGGCGCGCACGCCGCGGGGCTCCGCAACATCCTGATCATCACCGGCGACCCGCCGAAGATGGGCCCCTACCCCGAGGCGACGGCGGTCTTCGACATCGACTCGATCGGCCTCACGAATCTGGTCTACCGGTTGAACCAGGGGCTCGACCCCGGCAACAATCCGATCGGCGGGGCCACGAAGTGGGTCGTCGGGGTGGGCGTCAATCCCGGTGCGATGGATCTCGACCGCGAGCTGTCGCGCTTCGCCTGGAAGGTGGACGCGGGCGCCGAGTTCGCGGTGACGCAGCCCGTGTTCGACGCGCGGCAGCTCGAAGCGTTCCTGAGGCGCGTGGAGCAGTTCAAGATCCCCATCGTGGCGGGGATCTGGCCGCTCGTCTCCCTGCGCAACGCGGAGTTCCTGGCGAACGAGGTACCGGGGGTGAACGTGCCGGAGGAAGTGCTCACGCGGATGCGCCAGGCGACCGAGAAGGGCAAGGAGGCCGCGCTCGCGGCGGGCGTCGCGATCGCCCGGGAGATGTTCGCGCGCGTCAAGGCCATGGTGCAGGGCGTGCAGGTGAGTGCGCCGTTCGGGAAGGTGGAAGTCGCGTTGCAGGTGTTCAAGGCGTAATTTCCCGTCCATGCCCGCCCCTGGTTCCGCCTCCTGGGT
>Ga0209266_1003226_pt1 | contig 10022 bp, 11 predicted proteins | sample GraSoiAngelo_132_FD_185889 | JGI IMG/M metagenome (GOLD analysis project Ga0209266, IMG submission 185889) | Grasslands soil microbial communities from the Angelo Coastal Reserve, California, USA - 14_0929_02_40cm (SPAdes) (version 2) | ecosystem: Environmental > Terrestrial > Soil > Grasslands ...
CCGCGAGGTGCTGCGTCGCCTGACCGCGGTGAGGGACTGGTCGGGCGGCACGAAGATCGGCGAGTCGCTCGCCGAGTTCAATCGCGGCTGGCCCGCACTGGTTGATCGCCGCACGATTGTGATCATCCTCTCCGACGGCTGGGACACCGGCGACCCGGACGTGCTGGCCGCCGAGCTGCTGCGCATCAAGCGCCGGGCGGGCCGCGTCATCTGGCTCAATCCACTGCTCGGCAATCCGTCGTACGAGCCGCTCACGCGGGGGATGGCCGCCGCGCTGCCGCTCGTGGACCGGTTCGCGGCCGCTCATAACCTGGCCGCCCTGCGCGACCTCGCCGGATCGCTGTCGCTCTGAGCCGCGCGGCGGTCGCCGAGCGTCGCGGTCCGCTGCAGAGAGTCCGCGACGGGCTGCGGGACTTCTGCAACGCGCTGCATGATTCGCCTCCGGTCAGTGGTGCATCGCCGCGATTTTGCGAGGGTCCGCCTGGCTTCGTGCTTGCACTTCCCACAAACCGGCATGAGAAAGATCATCGCGCCGGTAATGCTGCTGCTCCTCGCGGTGGTGCACGGACCGACGCAGGCGCAGGCGCTCGTCTCGTCCCTCTTCCCGAGCGTTTTCCCGCTGGCGACGAGCGAGCCGGCGATGCTGTTCCTCACTGGCTTAGCGCTTCTCAGTCTCTCTTCGGTCGGCCGCGGTCGCACGCGCTAGCGTCGCCGCCGGGCGACGTTCGATTTCGTTTTCCCGCCACCGAGCGTATGATTGAGTGCCGTGGCGGAACTCTTCGATCACATTGACGAATTGCGGCGCGCCGGCGGGCGTGTCGCCGTCGCCACCCTCGTCAACACCCGCGGCACCACTCCGCGCAAAGAAGGCGCCAAGATGCTGGTGGGCGAGGGCGGCCGCGTGCTGGGCTCCGTCACCATCGGCGGCTGCGTCGACGCCCAGGTGATCGAGGAATCCGAAGACGTTCTGAGCACGATGCGCCCGCGCCTGCTCGAGATGAACCTGGGCGACGAGGACGCGTGGGAGATCGGCCTCACGTGCGGCGGGACCATCGAGGTGTTCGTCGAGCCACTCGCGCTCGACGGCTCGCCCGACGTCGGCGCGCGCATGTACGAGCACGTGCGCGAGCACGCGCGCCGCGGTGGACACGGCGCGATCGTGACTCGCCTCGACGGCCCCGGCGGCAAGCTGCTGGTCCTCGACGACGGCACCAGCGAGGGCACGCTGGGCGACGCGTTCCTCGACGAGCGCTTCGCCGCCGAAGCGCGCGACGCCATCACGCGCGGAGCCTCAGGGGCGCTGTTCCTCGAATCTGTGCGCGGCTTCGTGGAAGTCATCGCGCCGCCGTCCCTGCTGCTCGTGGTCGGCGCCGGTCACGTCGCCATGCCGCTCACCTCGCTGGCGCGGGTCCTCGGCTACCGCACCGTGGTCGTGGACGGCCGACCGCGGTTCGCGACCAGGGAACGCTTTCCCGACGTCGACGAGCTCAAGGTCGGCATCCCGTCCGAGCTCATTCGCGACTACCCGCTGGTGCCATCCACCGCGCTCGTGCTCGTCGCGCATGACTACAAGTACGACCTGCCGGTGCTCACGCACGCGCTGAGCACGGACGTCGGTTACATCGGCATGCTGGGCTCCTCGCGCCGCGGCACGACGATCCTGCATCACCTCGCTGAGGACGGCGTCACGCCCGAGGCGCTCGCGCGTGTGCACGTGCCGATCGGCCTCGATCTCGGTGCGCGCTCCGCACCCGAGATCGCGCTCGCGATCCTGGCCGAGATCCAGATGGTGCGCGGCGGCGGCAGCGGGCGCTTCCTGAGCCGGCGAACGTGAAGGCGGTTGCACAGCGCCGCGACGGCGCGACGAGCGACGTGCTCGTCGGCAAGGTCCTCTGCCACGACGTGCGCGACGCCGCCGGCAAGGTCGCGCTCGCCAAGGGCGCCCGGCTCGACGCCGAGGCGGCGCACGCGCTGCTGGCGTTGCCCTGGGACGAGGTCCATCTGCTCGCGCTCGAGCCCGGTGATCTGCACGAAGAAGACGCCGGACGACGGCTCGCCGCCGCGGTCGCCGGCGACGGCGTCGAGGTCAAGGGGTACACCGGCGGCCAGTGGACACTGACCGCGACGCGCCGCGGATTGGTCCGCGTGGACACGGCGCGGCTGGCCGGCGTGAACGTGCATCAAGGCATCGCCGTCTTCACGCTGTTCGACCGCCAACCGGTCGATCGCGGCGAGTCCGTCGCGAAGGCGAAGGTGACGCCGCTGGCGATCGGCGGCGACACGGTGAGCGGGGTCGAGCAGGCGGCGCGCGGCGGTGCGGTCAGCGTGGCCGCCTTCCGCCCCGCCGCGCTGGGCACGGTCGCCCGCGAAAGCCTCGAGCCCAAGCAGCGCGCGCGGTTCGAGGGCGCGCTGAAGACGAAGATCGACTGGCTCGGCGGACGGCTGCTACCGGTGCGCTTCGCCGGCGCCTCGCCGCGGGCCGTCGCCGACGAGCTGAGCGCGCTGCGTGCCGAGGGCGCCGACGTGCTGATCGTCGCCGGCGCGAGCGCGCTCGATCCGCTCGATCCGGTGTTCGGCGGGCTCACCCTGCTCGGCGCGCGCATGGAGCGTCACGGTGCGCCGGCGCATCCGGGCAGCCTGCTGTTCCTCGCGCGGTGGCAGGATCTGCCCGTGCTCGGGATGCCGACGTGCGGTATGTTCTCGCAGGCGACGACGTTCGACCTCGTCCTGCCGCGTCTCCTGGCGGGGGAAGTGATCGGCAACCAGGAGATCGCCGCCCTCGGCCACGGCGGCCTGCTCTCGCGTGAGATGGCGTATCGCTTCCCGCCGTACCGGGCGGGCGCCGCGCGCGGAGAGCTCGAATGAGCAGCGTCACGCGGCCGGCCCTGTACAGCGAGATGATCCGCGAGCGCTGGCGGCGGCCACGCTTCCGCGGTGAGCTGCCGGGCGCGACCGCGACGGCCGAGGACGTCAATCCGCTCTGCGGCGACCGCGTCCGGATGCAGGTGAAGCTCGACGGCGGGCGCGTGAGCGCGGCGCGCTTCGCCGGTGACTCGTGTGCGATCTGCACCGCGTCAGCCGACGTGCTGTCGGAAATGGTCGAGGGGCGCTCGCGCGCGGAGGCGGCGGCGCTCGGTGCCGGCGACGTCCTCGGCGTGCTGCAGGCCGACGTGCGGCCGACACGCATGCGCTGCGTCACGCTACCGATCACCGTGCTCGCAAAGGCGCTGGGATGACGCTGGACGCGCAGACTCGCGGCGACTTTCCGATCCTCGAGCGCACCGTCAACGGTCGTCCGCTCGTCTACCTCGACTCCGCCGCCTCGAGTCAAAAGCCGCGGACCGTCATCGAGGCGATGACGCGCTACTACGAGACCTCGCACGCCAACGTCCACCGCTCCATCCACACGCTCGGCGAAGAGGCCACCGAGCTCTACGAGCTCGCGCGCGACCGCGTGCAGCGCTTCATCGGCGCCGCCGCGCGTGAGGAAGTGGTCTTCACGCGCGGCACCACCGACGCGATCTCGATCGTGGCCGAGGCCATTGGCCGCACGCTGAAGCCCGGCGACGAGATTCTCGTCACGGACATGGAGCACCATTCGAACCTCGTGCCCTGGCAGGTGGCGGCACGGGATCGGGGCGTGCGGATCCGCTCGGTGCCCCTGATCGGCGAGGGCACGCTGGACCTTGGGGCCGCCGAGCGCCTGCTCAACGAGCGCACACGCCTCTTCGCATTCGCGCACGTCTCCAACGTCCTGGGCACCATCAACCCCGTGGCCGACCTCGTGGCGCGCGCCCGCCGGGTGGGCGCGTTGAGCCTCGTCGACGGGGCTCAGGCTGTGCCTCATCTGCCGCTCGACATGTCCGTGCTGGAGTGTGACTTCTACGCGTTCTCAGCGCACAAGATGCTGGGCCCGACCGGGCTCGGCGTCCTGTACGGCCGCCGTCCTGTGCTGGAGGCGCTGGAGCCGGCGCGCGGGGGGAGCGAGATGATCAAGGAAGTCTGGGTGGACCGCGCGACGTGGAACGATTTGCCCTGGCGCCTCGAGCCCGGCACACCGCCGATCGCCGAGACCGTCGGGCTCACCGCGGCGATCGAGTATCTCGAGAAGCTCGGCATGGAGCGCGTGCGCGAGCACGAGCAGGCGCTCGCCACGCAAGCGGTCGAGGTGCTGAGCGCGATCCCCGGCGTGCGGGTCTACGGGCCGCGGCGCGAGCGTGCCGCCGTCGCCGCGTTCGCCGTCGACGGCTGGCATCCCCACGACGTCGCTGCCGCGCTCGACGCCGAGGGCATCGCCGTGCGTGCCGGCCATCACTGCGCGCAGCCGCTGATGCGCTGGTGCGGCGTGGTCGGCACGAGTCGCGCGAGCTTCTCCGTCTACAACTCGTCCGAGGAGGTCGCGCTGCTCGCGCACGCGGTGGCCTCGCTCGGCGGGGCGCCCTGAGCCGATGAGCGAGCCGACGTCGCCGAAGAAGCCGCTACAGGTACCGCGCAACCCGTTCCAGTCGCCGCGGTTCGGCCAGATCGCAACCTTCATGCTGCTGCCGGCGGCGGACGTCGAGGGTCTGGACGTCGCGCTGCTCGGCGTGCCGTATGACGGCGGGACGTCATACCGCACGGGCGCGCGGTTCGGGCCGCGTGCGGTGCGCGAGCAGTCCTCGCTGATCCGCACGTGGAACCCGGTGCTGAAGGTGCATCCGTTCGAGCGGCTGCGCGTCGCCGACTGCGGTGACGTGGACGTGGTGCCGATCTCGATCGAGCGCACGTTCGAGGCCATCGAGCGGCGGATCGACGGGGTCGTGCAGGCCGGGGCCATGCCCCTCTGCATCGGCGGCGATCACTCGATCTCGCTGCCGATTCTGCGCGCGTTGGCGCGCCGCCACGGTCCGCTCGGGGTCGTGCACTTCGACGCGCATCCCGACACGTGGGACGAATATTTCGGCAGCAAGTTCTTCCACGGCACGCCGTTTCGCCGCGCCATCGAGGAAGGCGCGGTGGATGGACGCCGCATGATCCAGGTGGGCATCCGCGGGCCGCTGTACGGGCCGGAGGACTTCGCGTTTCACGACGAGCGGGGGCTCGAGGTGTTGCGCATCGAAGCGGTGAAGGAGCACGGTACCGCGTGGGCGGCCGAGCGGCTGGCGCGACTGCGCGGCGGGCCGGTGTACTGCTCGTTCGATATCGATGCGGTCGATCCGGCCTATGCGCCGGCCACCGGCACGCCGGAGGTCGGCGGGCTGACGTCGTTCGAGGCGCTCACGCTCGTGCGCGCACTGGCGGGTCACACGCTGGTCGGCGCCGACATCGTGGAAGTCTCGCCACCCTACGATGGTCCCGGCCAGATCACCGCGCTGCTCGCCGCGAACCTCATGTTCGAGCTCGTGAGCGTACTCGCGCTCGCGCGATGAGACGTCGCCTTCAGGGCCTTGTTGCGCTGACCCTTCTCGTTCTTCTCGCCGCGCCGGCGGCCGCGGCGCCGACACCGGCGCCGGTGGCTACTGTCGTCGTCGACGGCGTCATCAGTCCCGTGACGCTGCGCCTGGTCGAGAGCGCTCTCGCGCACGCAAAGGCCGGCGGTGCGCAGGCACTCGTGATCCAGCTCGACACGCCCGGCGGCCTCGAGCGCTCGATGCGCGCGATCTGCCAGCGACTGCTCAACGCCGAGATCCCGGTCATCGTCTGGGTGGGACCGACGGGCGCGCGCGCCGCCTCCGCCGGCGTCTTCATCACGATGGCGGCCCACGTGGCGGCCATGGCCCCGGCCACGAACATCGGCGCCGCGCATCCGGTCGCCGTCGGGGGCAGCATCGACAAGGAGAGCATGCGCAAGATCGAGAACGACGCGGCCGCGTTCATCCGCACGATCGCCGTCGAGCGTGGCCGCAATGCCGACTGGGGCGAGAAGGCCGTACGCCAGTCGGTGTCGGTGACCGAGCGCGAGGCCGTGCGCCTGAAGGTCGTGGACTTCGTCGCCGACTCCATTCCCGATCTTCTCTCGAAGCTGGACGGGCGCACGGTGAAGACATCGCGCGGACCGGTGACGCTCGCCACGCGCCAGGCGGTCGCGAAACCCATCGAGATCGGCTTCCGCGACCGCGTGCTGGCGATCATCACCGATCCGAACGTCGCGTACGTCTTGATGATGCTCGGCACGCTCGGCCTCATCTTCGAGCTTTCCACGCCGGGCGCAATCCTGCCCGGCGTCATCGGTGGCATCTCGCTGATCCTGGCGTTCTTCGCATTTCAGAGCCTGCCGATCAACTTCGCCGGCCTGCTGCTGATCCTGTTCGCGATCGTGCTCTTCATCGCCGAGGTCACGGTGACGAGCCACGGCGTGCTCGCCATCGGGGGCATCGTGTCCATGGCCCTGGGCTCGCTGATGCTCTACGATGCGCCGGAGGTCGGCTTTCGCGTGTCCTGGCGCGTGATGGCACCGACCGTCGCCCTCACCGCCGGCTTCTTCCTCTTCGCGCTCACGCTCGGCGTCCGCGCGTTTCGTCGCCGGCCGCTACTCGGGGTGAGCGGTCTCGTCGGGCAGAGCGGCGTCGCGCGCGGCGCGCTCGAGCCCGAGGGCCAGGTGAGCGTGCACGGCGAGATCTGGCGGGCCGTCGCCGACCGGCCGCTGGCCGACGGGACGCAGGTCACGGTCGTCGATGTGCAGGGACTGACCCTGAAGGTAAAGGTAGTGGGCAGCGACGCTGCGGGGGGAGGGACACGATGATCTCGATGGATTCGGCGCTCATCTTCCTGGTCGTGATCGCCGCGGTGATCTTCATCGGCTCCTACGCCAAGATCCTGCGCGAATACGAGCGCGGCGTCATCTTCCGTCTCGGACGCAACGCCCGCGCGCTGCTCAATCCCGGCGGCACCGGCAACGGGCCGGGCCTCGTGCTGCTCGCGCCCTTCATCGACCGCATGGTGAAGGTCAGTATGCAGACGGTCGCTCTCGACGTGGCGCCGCAAGACGTGATCACGCGCGACAACGTCTCGCTCAAGGTCAGCGCGGTGATCTACTTCCGCGTCATCGATCCCGTGAAAGCCGTGATCGCCGTGCAGGACTATCTCTACGCGACGTCGCAGATCGCGCAGACCACGCTGCGCAGCGTGCTCGGCCAGGTCGAGCTCGACGATCTGCTGTCCGCGCGCGACAAGATCAACCAGCAGCTGCAGCGCATCATCGACGAGCACACCGAGCCCTGGGGCATCAAGGTCGCCAACGTCGAGGTCAAGCAGATCGATCTGCCGCAAGACATGCAGCGCGCCATGGCCAAGCAGGCGGAGGCCGAGCGTGAACGGCGCGCCAAGGTCATCAACGCCGAGGGCGAGTTCCAGGCGTCCGCGAAGCTGGGCGAGGCGGCGGAGGTCCTCACGCGCTTTCCGGTGGCGGTGCAGCTGCGCTATCTGCAGACGATGCGCGAGATCGCGTCCGAGCGGAACACGACGACGTTCTTTCCGCTGCCGATGGATCTTCTCGGACTCTTTCAGACGATCCGCGGCAAGGACGGCGGCGAGACGAAATGACGCGCGGGGTTGGAGGCCTCGCGGATCGCGTGTAAGATATCTGGGTTTTTGACGCGGGGGCGTAGCTCAGTTGGGAGAGCGCGGCGTTCGCAACGCCGAGGTCGAGGGTTCGACTCCCTTCGCCTCCACCAATCCACCAGACGGAACGAGGGCCGGGACCAACCCCGGCCCTCTTGCTTTGCGCGGACGGCGGGAGGCAGACATGAAGGTAGAAGACAAGCTCGCGAAGCTCGGGCTCGAGTTGCCGAGCCTCGAAGACCTGTATCGCAGCAATGTCTCGGGCGCGCATTACATCTCTCACTTCCCCGTCCAGAACCTGCTCTATCTGTCGGGCACTACGCCGCGCAAGAACGGACAGACGTACCTGCCGGGCGTCGTCGGCAAGGACCTGACCTTGGAGCAGGGCCGTGAGGCGGCGCGGTATGCCGCGATCACGACGCTGGCGGCGGTGAAGTACGCGCTCGGTGAACTCGATCGCGTCCAGCAGATCGTGCACATGCTCGGCTTCGTGAACTCCGCGCCCGGCTTCAACGACCAGCCGCGCGTGATCAATGGCGCCGCGGATCTGCTGGTCGAGCTGTTCGGGGAGCGCGGAAAGCCGACGCGCGCGGCTATCGGCTGTCAGGGCCTCGGCGGGGGGGCCTCCGTCGAGATCATCGTGACCTTGCTGTTCTCCGGCAGCGATGTGCGACCGCCACTGGCGCGCGACCACTTCGTGAAGTAACCGTGCGTCGCGCGCTTGCCGGCGTCGCTGCCGTGCTGCTCCTCGCGGGGTGTCACGCGGCGACGCGCAGGGTCACGTTCGTCGCGAGCGTGCCGTGTCTGCCGCCCGGCGTCGGCGGTGATTTCTTCGGCTGGCCCGTCGTCGCGTTCGAGCCGATCGTGCTCCACCAGGAAGAAGGCGACGATGTCGAGGCGCGCGTGGTCCGCTATCAGCGCGCCCACGAGGCCGTGACCGTCGTGTGGGTGGGGGCGGATCTCGTCGTCGTCGATCCGAGTCCCGATACTGCGGAGCCCGACTGGGTCGACGGCTCGCTCGTGATCGACGACGAGCTCACGTTGCGCGCGCGGGCCGAGGCGCCATGTCAGTGGCGGCGCCATCGCGCGCCGGCCTGACGAGACGCCGCGTCGTGCTCAGGACTTCGTGGCGGGACGCGTGGGGCAGGACTTGTGATACCACGTGACGCCGAGCTTCACGTGGTTGCCATTCTTACGGATGCGCAGCTTGCACTTCGGACACGTACCCATGCTCGTGCTCCTTATCGTCGAAGCGATTCGGTGAACGCCGTATTATAGCAGCAGCGTTCGGGAGGCTTCGTGACCGACTGCGTGTTCTGTCGCATCGTCGCCCGCCAGACCGCCGCCGACATCGAGTACGAGGACGATCACGTGCTGGCGTTCAAGGACATCTACCCGAAGGCCCCCGTGCACATCCTGATCGTGCCCAAGCGCCACATCGCCTCGATCGCGCAACTCAGCGATGGCGATGCCGACCTCATCGGCCGCTGCGTTCTCGCGGCGCGGCGGCTCGGGGAGACGAAGGGGTTCGCGGAGAAAGGGTACCGGATCAGCGTGAACACCGGACCCGAGGGCGGCCAGGTCGTGTACCACGTCCACTTCCACTTCACGGCCGGACGCCAGCGCGGCGCCGGTGCCTAGGCCTTCGCTTCCAGCGGGAGTCCTGCGTTGGCCCACGATCCGAGACCGCCCTTAAGGATGCGCACGTCTCGAAATCCGAGCTGTCGTAAGCGCAGCGCCACACGGGCGCTCGTCATCTCGTCGGGTCACGTGCAGTAGGCGACGACGGTCCGTGACGGATCGGCGGGCACGGTCGCCGCGCCGTCCGCGAGCGAGTCGAGGGGCAGGTGCAGTGAACGCGGGATCCGCACGGGACTGCGCGCATAGGCATCGGAGGCGCGGACATCGAGGATGATCGGTGGGTCGGGCCCGTCGACGAGCCGCATGACCTCGGCGGGTGGGATGCGAAATCGGTTGCGCTGGCGGCGTCGCACGAGGAGCACCGCCCAGCCGGTCGCGCTCACGGCGAGCATTCCGATCGCGACCCAGGTCCACGGCAGCAGGGGCTCGCGCTTGAGACGCTCGTCGTTCTCCATCGTCACTCGCCGCACGTCCGGCAGCTCGGGTAGCAGTCGGTTCGCCTCTGCCAGCTCCGCCCGGGCACGGCGGTGGTTGCCGGCGAAGTAATCTCGGAGCCCCGCGTACCACGCCGCGTTGAATCGACTCGGCTCGTCACGCCGAACCGACGTGCCCTCGAGGAACTTCACGACCGCCGCCGCTGGAATGACGAAGTTGAAGCCCTGCACGATATCGGCTTGCGCGTCCGATGAGAGCGTGACGAACGTCAGCACGCCGACGACCTCGCCGGCGTCGTTCACGGCGGGTCCGCCGCTGTTGCCCCAGGCCGCGGCGGCGTCGGTCTGGATTACCGGCTGGTTGGCGCGATCCTGTTTGAAGCCCGAGATCGCGCCGCTCGTGATGGA
>Ga0209266_1003228_pt1 | contig 10020 bp, 5 predicted proteins | sample GraSoiAngelo_132_FD_185889 | JGI IMG/M metagenome (GOLD analysis project Ga0209266, IMG submission 185889) | Grasslands soil microbial communities from the Angelo Coastal Reserve, California, USA - 14_0929_02_40cm (SPAdes) (version 2) | ecosystem: Environmental > Terrestrial > Soil > Grasslands ...
GTATAGCGGAATCCATCGGTGAAATCGGTATTCAGCGGCTGCGATACCAACGTCGACAGGCCGGGAGATCCGGACTTATCGAAGTTCACGACCATATCGCTGCCGTAACGGTCGTACAGGATCGAACCGCCGGCGCGGATCACGCTGCCCTTGCCGAACAGTTTGCCTATGCGGCTGTCGCTCACGGGCGCATATGCAAAATTGAATCGTGGCGCAAACATCTTGTTGTCGCGGTTGAACCAGCCAGGAGCGTTGTTCTTCGGTCCACCCAGCGTATACGTCAGCCTCGCATTCGGCATGGCATATCCGGGAATCCCGTTCGCTTGAGCGAATATGCGCTCGGCGAGAAAGTTCTCGAGAGGAACGGTCGTGACGACCTCCAATCCATTCTTTTCGTAGGGCACGCCATTAAGGGAATAACGGAGGCCGTACGTCAGCGTCAGGTCGCGCCGGGCTTTCCACGTATCCTGAAAGTAGAATTCGCTTTCCTTCGTCACGAATGCTCGAACAGTCGGCAGACCGAAGGCAATAGCCGATCCGCTGCGATCGTAGTTGTAGGTGGCGGTATACTGATTAACCACTCCGAGCAGCGTTCCGAATGCATTTGTGACAGGCGTGCCCTCGGTGATGCTAAGCGAGGGATTACCGGATTGCTGTCGAATGTACGCGTTTACCGCTCCCGTAATGTCCGCGCCAAGACCCTTGAGCGTGTTCCGCTGAAAGCTGTAACTGGCAAACGAGGTCGCATAGGACGTGCGATCGTTTTCAACGAACCGGAGGTTCGCGCCATACTCGAACGTGTGGCGGCCCTTGATCCAGGTCATATCATCAACCAAATTCGTCGTCGGAATCGTTCTTGAAGATGGACGTGTGGCTGGCGTCGTGTCGGTCAACAGTGACAGAATGCCCCATGTCAGTGTCGGGCCGGCGGTGCTGCCCGATTGCCCGACACTCAACCGCGTATAGCCGAAACTGAACACATTGATCTTGTTCGGAGATATGACGTACGTGTACCGGCCGGCAAATCCCTTTGAACGGTCCAGCGCCACCGAGGCCGGCGCCTGTCCTGGGAATTCCGCGACCACGATATCCTGCTTATTATCGGCCAACGTGCCGCGCAGCATCAGCGTGTGCTTGCCTGCCGGATCCAGGTTGAAATCAAGCTTGGTCACGTAAGCGCGGTCATTGCGAGTTTGTGGCGCATTAAAACGGAAACCTGAAAAATTCAATCCACGATCAAAGCCGCCCGCCGGATCATTCCCTACAGGATACTGGTTCAACGTCCGGATCTGCGTGGTACTGAATCCAATGTGCAATGGATCGATTGCCTTAATGTCGTCTTGAGCAGTTCTGAGGGCACGGACCGCGCGGTTGCAAGCGCCGACCGGTCCTTCCGGTCTTCCCAGTTCACAAAGAAAAACGCCCGGTTGCGTACGATTCGTCCGCCCAATGAAGCGCCATACTGATTGCGGATCAAGGGCTCGCGCGCAACGCCGGCGCGGTTATTGAACCAGTTATTTGCTGCTGTCACCTTATTGCGAAGAAATTCATAGACCGTGCCGTGAAATTCGTTCGAGCCACTTTTCGTGACAAGCGAAACCTGTCCGCCGGAAGAGCGTCCCTGATCGGCGCCCTGTCCGGCCACGGTCGTACGGAACTCCTGGACGGAATCGAGCGGGATAGGAAGGGCCGCCTGGAAACCGCCAACTCTACGCAGCTGCTCGGGAGTCGCGCTATCGGATAGAACACCGATACCGCTCTGATTGTCGTTGACGTCAACGCCGTCGAGCGTCACATTGTTTTGGTCTTTCCGTGCCCCAAGAACTTCGCCTGTTGGTGTGACGCCCGGCTGCAGGCTTAGCAATTCGACCACATTGCGCGTTTGCAATGGCAGTTGCCGGACCTGCGTCTCGGTGAATGGATTTCCGATCGTCGCATTCTCCGTGTTGATGGCAGCGACCTCGCTGACAACGTTCACTGTTTCCGCGACCGTTCCCACCTTCAAATTGATGTTGAGCGTCGCCGGAGTATCGATCTGCAAGCGGAGTTGCGCGGTGAATGTTGCGAAGCCAGCCAGCTCACCCTGAACTTTGTACATCCCCGGCGGCAACTGAGCGAGTTCGTATGCGCCCATTTCATCGGAAACGGTCGAGCGCATAGCCGCAGTGTCGACGTTCGTGGCCGTGATCGCCACGCCCGGAATGAGCGCGTTCTGCGCGTCAGTAACCGTGCCTCGGAGCGAACTGGACTGGGCTCCGGCCGGTGACGGCGCGAATAATAACAACACGATCACGATGAGCACCACCGAACTTCGAAACATGTGGGTCTCCTCTCGCTTGAGCGGGTTATTCCCCTCCTTGCATCACCGCAAGGAGGGGTGGCCGAGCGACCAATAAAATGCCGCGAAGCCTCCGCTGATCGCGAGGCCGGGGTGGTTTTCCGATTGATACAGAGAGGAAAACCACCCCGGCTGCGTCGGCTTCGGTGGCTTCGCGAAATCTTTTTGATGACGCAGCCACTCCTCCTTGCGGTGATGCAAGGAGGGGAATAACGCCTGGTTCCCTATTTTTCACAGCTCCTGCGCGACAGCCGCGCCGGGCTCTTCATGCCACGATATCCTTGATGACATTCCCCGCGACGTCGGTCAGCCGGAAGTCGCGGCCACTGTAACGGTACGTGAGCTTCGTGTGATCGATTCCCATCAAATAGAGGATGGTTGCGTGTATGTCGTGGACGTGGACCGGTTTCTCGACAGCCTTGAAACCGAAGTCGTCGGTTGCTCCGTATATCGTGCCTCCCTTGACCGCGCCACCCGCAAGCCACATCGTGAAGCCGAAGGGATTATGATCGCGGCCAGCCTTGCGCCCAGCCTGGTTGCCGCCGATTTCCCGAACCGGCGTCCGTCCGAACTCGGAGCCGCAGACAACGAGCGTGTCCTTCCAAAGGCCTCGTGATTTGAGGTCTTTGATCACTGCTGCAAACGCCTGATCGGAGTCCTTTGCGTTTTTCTTATGCGCGAGAATGTCGTAATGCGCATCCCAAGGATCACCTTTCGCGTAGTAGACCTGGACGATTCTTACGCCCTTTTCGGCAAGGCGAACCGCCATCAAGCAGCCGCGTGCCGTGCTTCCTGGCCCATACAGCTTCAGTGTCGCTTCCGATTCCTTGCGGATGTCGAACACCTCGGGCGCTTCCGTTTGCATCCTGTAGGCGACTTCCATGGATTTGATCACGGCCTCGACTTGCGGATCGGCGCCATTCGCTTCCACCCGCATCTTTTCGATTTTCTCGAGCAAATCGAGTTCGCGCCGCTGCTCAGCCAGTGAGAACTTGGGGTTGTTGACGTAGCTGATCAGTTTCTTCGGATCGAAATTCTTCTCGATCGTGGCTTTCTCGCCCTCGGGGCCTTCAGGCACTTTGTCTGCGATATAGGTGCCCTGATTGATTGCGGGTAGAAATCCATTGCTCCAGAGCGGCGGCCCAACCGTAGTCGGCACATCGGGACATAGGACAACATAGCCCGGCAAATTCTCGTTTTCGGTACCGAGTCCATAGGTGAGCCAGGCGCCCATCGATGGACGTCCGGCCTGATTCGCACCCGTATTGAGCATCAAACAAGAGGGCTCGTGGTTTGGAATATCGGTGTAGACCGAACGAATCCAAGCGATGTCATCGGCGCAATCACCCAGATGTGGCCACAATTCGCTGATCTCCATGCCGCATTCGCCGTATTTCTTGAACGTAAACGGCGATTTCATCAGCGCGCCCGTTTTACGTTCAGTCTTGATAGCCTCGCCGGGTAGCGGCTGGCCGTCGTATTTCTCGAGCATCGGTTTCGGATCAAAGGTATCCACATGGGACATACCGCCGTTCATGAATAGAAAGATCACGCGCTTCGCGCGTTGGGGATAGTCGAGCTTGGCCACGCCGAGCGATTGCGCTTGAGCCAGGGATTGATTCAGCATGCCGGCGAACGCCATCATTCCGAAACCACCGCCGATCATGCGGAGCGCTTCGCGCCGCGTTATCTGTAGGGGCGCTCTATGAGCGCCCAGGCGGTCATAGACCGCCTCTACAGGTCTGTTCTTGTCGTAGCTCATTGTCCCTCCATCTAATTGATGAACGTGAACTCGCTGGAGCTCAGCAGAACCTTGGCGTAGCGGCCCAGCGGGGTGGGTGTGTATTCGGGCGTAGCAGCCTGGGCGCGCCGTGCGCCGAAGCCGGGAACGCCGGCCATCATGCCTGCGTCCGCTTCATCGGCTTCATCTGTAGCGCCCGGCACATCGGGCGGGATGCCGGCCAGAGTGGTTGGCTCATTCGTATTGGTTTGTTTTGAATCGGCATTGGCCGATTTGTCGTCGGTGGCCGGTTTTGAGGTACCAGACTTCTGATTCTTGAACTCGTCATATTCCATCATCGGCTCGCTCTTTAAGTAATCGAGAGCAAGCGCGATTTCGTTTTCGCTGGCTTCACGGCCGTAGGCAAGTTGATAGAGTTTTCGAACCCGGGCGCGAGTGTTCGCTTCAGTAGCGGCGCGCTTCGCTAATTCCTCTGCCTCGATTTGCATGAAGTCGCTGTTCATCAAGAACAGACGCTGCAGCGGAACCGTTGTGTTAAAGCGTTTCTCGGCACTGATCGCAGGGCTGGGAAAATCGAAGAGCTGGAGATAATCGTCGAGCTTGTAGCGCCCGACTTTTCCGTAGACGGTGCGCCGCAGGAAAGCCGGCGTGAGCGCTTCCGAAGGACCGCCCAGCGACTTGTCGAGATTACCCGCGACCGCGAGGACCGAATCGCGGATCTGCTCGGCATCGAGCCGCTTGGGATTGGCGCGCCAATAAAAGCGATTAGCCGAATCCTTTTCGTAAGCGGCATCGTTCATCGCCGTGCTGAGCTGATACACCGAGCTCAGCATGATTTCGCGATGCAGCTTCTTGATGGACATTCCATTATGCGCGAACTCGTAAGCCAGATATTCGAGAAGCTCTGGGTTCGTTGGACGCTCGCCCGTCACTCCGAAGTTGCTGGGCGTATCCACGATCCCTGTCCCGAAGTGCGCCTTCCAAATCCGATTTACAATCACGCGCATCGCAAGCGGCTGGGCAAGTATGGCCTCAGCCAATTCCATGCGGCCGCTGCCTTGAGTGAAGGGTTTCGGGTCGCCTTCGCTGAGGACGCTCAAGAAATGCCGCGGAACCTCCTCGCCGAGGTTGAAGGGATCGCCGCGCCGGGCAAGCTGAATATTCGCTGGTGACTCGGCCTCCATGACGCCGTGAATGAACGGGTAATAAGGCTGCAATTTTTTCTGCGCATCTTCGCTCTGTTTTTTAATCGAAGCGAGCATCGCGCCCGAATCCGCGCCCACGCGCCTCTCCAGTCCCCAGCCTGTGAAGGACAGAACGCCCGGTTTGCGGAGGCCCGGCAGATTCGGATCGTCGGGGGTATCCAGATCCCGTTGGAAGATTTCGGTATAGAAGTTCTGTTGCTCTTCCGGCAGCGTCTTCAATTGGAGGTTGCAACCCGGACAGAAGTCATCATTCGTGATGAACTCATTCGGCTTTTGCGCCCGCTTCTTTTTTTTCGTTGCCGGGAGCGCCTTATCCGCAATGACCTGGTTCTCACCGTTGATCTCGTTGTGAGCCAGCATCACCTCAATGACTTTCTCCTGAAACTGCTGCGCGAGCCGTTTCGCCTGTGCGGCCGTGCTGGCAGGCTGCTTTATCATCTCTTGCCAGTCCTTCTTGTAGGGATAGAAGGTCACCGGCTTTTCCATGTACTTGATCCACCGGTCCAGCAGTTCGTAATCCAGCTTCTTGTCTTCGACTACCCGAGCCATTTCTTTCTTTTGCGGGCCTGCAACCAGGTAAACCGCTTCGAGGTATTTCTGTGTTTCGAAGGCAAGCGATTGTGCCAGCTGTGACCCGAGATGCGTTTGCATCTCACGCAAAATGTCTTGTTTCTGATCCAGTTCGTTTTCGAGCACTTTGTATTTGTCGACGACCGCTTTCGGAACCTGCGGATACTCGTGGTAGATCGTGTTGTAAAAAACACCGGCCAGAGCGTAATAGTCCTTCTGCGGAATGGGATCGTACTTGTGATCGTGGCAGCGGGCGCAGGCGACCGTCAGTCCGAGTAATCCTCGCGTAACGACGTCGACGCGATCGTGCCGTTCGTCGGCATGTGTGACTTCAACTGCGCCGTTATCGAAATACCAGGGGCCTAGACCGAAGAATCCGGTCGCGGCGATCGTCCTGTAGCGGGCCGATTCGTCCATCAAATCGCCGGCGATCTGCGCCTTCACGAACTGGTCATAAGGCATGTCGTCGTTAAAGGCGTGGATGACCCAATCGCGATAGAGATATGCGTTCGGATAATCGTGTCGCCCTTTGTTGGGCGGCGGTTCCAAACTGCGATAGTCATCTTCTCCGAAACGTGCGACGTCCAGCCAGATGCGGCCCCAACGCTCGCCGTAGTGCGGCGAGGCCAGCAGACGATCCACCACTTTTGCGAACGCGTCCGGCGAGGAATCTTTCTCGAATGCGGCGACCTCTTCGTACGAGGGCGGAAGACCGGTAAGATCCAGCGCGGCACGTCGTATAAGATCGCGCTTGCCCGCGGGTTTTACCGGCTTGAGCCCCTCTTTCTCGAGACGGCTGAGTACAAAACGGTCGATCGTGTTTTTCGCCCAAGTTTTGTCTTTCACGTCCGGTGGCTGAGGATTTTTCAGTGCCTGGAACGACCAGAAGTTTTTCCTTTCCGGTGGGATGACGTATGCGCCTTTGTTATCGGCAACAGCCACGACGGGTGCGTCAGTCTTACTCCACACCGCGCCGTTCTTGATCCACGTAGCGAGAATATCAATTTCGGAATCCTTCAATTTGCCGCCCATCGGCATCTTCAATCCATCGGCGGCGCTGTGCTTGAGCGCTTGAATCATCAGGCTGTTTTCGGGGTCGCCGGGAATAATCGCGGGGCCACGCTTGCCGCCCTTCTTCATTGAATCGAGGCTGTCGAGACGGAGTCCACTCAAAGCCGAATTCGTATGGCAACTGTAACAGTTGTTCGCGAGGATCGGACGGACCTTGGTTTCAAAGTAGTCTCCGGAAGAATCCGAGGGAAGATTCTGCGCAGCCGCTGACCCGACACCAGTCAGGAGCAAGATCAAAACACTCCCAGCAGCAAGCACCTTCCTGCGAGCCATACGCATGGACCGTCCTCCTTTGGGAATTTGGAAGTTAATCGCAAAATGTTGGCGCTATCTTAGCATGATGGTGGCCGTGATCCGCAAAATGGGATAAGCGGAGTGACGGTGTGACGAAAAGCCCTTAAGCTGCGACGACCGGGCGCCAAGAGAGTGCGTAGAAGCTGATCTGCAAAACGGTAATGACTCAGTTTCGAAAATCGGGAGTTTTGGTTTCCGAGGAATAATCCCCTCCTCGCAGAGGAGGGGAGGCTGCGCGATCAATCAAGAAGCTGCGAAGCGACCTTTTTCCGCGCAGACGGGGTGGTCAGTTCGGCGCAATATTTAGTTTCGCCGATCTGACCACCCCGTCCGCTCCGTCAAAGGATGCTTCGCAGCATTCTATTGATGTCGCGTCCACCCCTCCTCTGCGAGGAGGGGAATGTCGTCTCGCATGAATTGGCAAAATTGAAACTGAGTCACTACCTGCAAACCCGCGAAGCGCAAGCCCGACAGGGCGCAGCCGCAATAAAACGACGAGCATTCGAAAGCCTTATCCCGGCGATAGCACGCGATCACGGTACCGGCGGCTCATGCGCAAGACGGTTCGGTCTTTAAGCACGACCTCAAAGTCTCCATGCCACAATGCCCTGATCGTGTCGATCCGCTCGATATTCACCATTGCCGAACGGCTGATCCTGGCGAAACACAATGGATCCAGCTTTGATTCAAGATCGCTAAGTGGCATCCGCATAAGATACGAACGGGTACCCACGTGGACTTCGGCGTAGTTTGAGGCTGATTCGATCCAGTGTATTTCTTCGGTCTTCACTAGAACGAAACGATCACGATCCTTAATGACGAGTCGTGACCAATACGGCGATTTGTGCTCCGCCGCTTCGACGCCCGGTGATAATCTCTCCCTGCCGTCCGCTCTGCTCTCCCTCTGCCCGATCTCAATCCGTGCGCGCCGGATCGCCTCATCAAACTGGTCATCGTTAATCGGTTTCAATAAAAAATGAAGTGCGTACGAGTTGAAGGCCTGGACCGCATATTGATCGTGAGCTGTCACAAAGATCACTTCGGGCAGGTGAGCAGGGTCCAAGTCTTCCAGTAACTGGAACGCATCAACCCCAGGCATTTCGATATCGAGAAAGATCAAATCCGGCACAAGCTGGCGGATAAGCGAGTGAGCTTCCGTCGCTGTTGCGGCCTCGCCCACCACCTCGAAATCCTTGTTTTCCTGCAGCCGAATCCTGATTGCTTCCCGGGCCAGTTCGACATCATCGACAATGAGCGTTCGAATCATGACAGTGTGGCCTGCCGCCCCATTCGCAAATCAACCGGTTCGGTTCGAAATGGAATCGAAATCGTAACGCATGCTCCGCCATAAATTGAGCGGCCGTATTCGATACTTTGGGCGGTTCCATAGTGATGTTCCAACAGCGCCTGGGTGCTCGCCAAGCCGATTCTCCCGCGACCTGTCGGTCGAGAATCGAAGCCCGAACCGCTGTCGGCCACCTGCAAACGCAACATCTCAGTATCTCGACTTGCTTCGATCCTGATTCGCCCCGGCCCAGAATTGTGCGAGATGCCGTGCACAATCGCATTTTCGACGATGGGTTGCAGAATCAAGCACGGCACCGCCGCGCTGATGACATCAGGGTCGATAATCCGCTCAATCGCCAGACGATCTCCAAATAAGAGCCGCTGTATTTCCAAATAGTTGTCGATCAACTCCAACTCTTTAGCCAACGTTATGATCTGCGGATACTGTTCGTTCAGACCGATCCTGAGAAAATCCGTCAGGCGCGCAAGAGCACGGGCGACGGCCTTTCCCTCACCCTTTAACGCCAGCGCTGATACTGCGTTCAATGTGTTGAACAGAAAATGAGGATTGAGCTGTGCACGCAATGAGCGGAGGCGAGCCTCGGCGAGGTTTGCCTGAAGCTGAGCCGCGGCAAGGTCGTGTTGCTGCGAGCGAGAATAGAAATGCAAGGCGTATGCGATACCGATAATGGCCCAGTACGCCAAAAAGTCGATCGGAAAATTCAAAGTCACAATTCTGATGAGCGTTGGCGAAAGAGGCGCGTGGGTGCGCAGTCGCAACGGATTTAAAACAGCGTTGAACGATGTATGAAGATAAGCGAAAGCCATAGCAGCGCCAGTGTGTATGAACAGCTTTCGGGGCGAGCTTTGGAGATCTAACCTGTATTTCTCGGTGAGAAACAACACGCACGGCACCAAAGCCGCGTATGTCGTCCAAAACAACACAATATTGTAGAGGGTATTACGCGGCGGCCGCTCTGTGAGGAACCCCTCACCGAAGAAATATTGGATATAAACATGCGCGACATCCAGTAGCCCGCAGACCGTGAGAATGCCGAAGACAACGATGGAGGTATGGGCAGCTAAATGGAGGGTTGCTCCTCGCCTGGTAGGCAAGAGTCTCATTTTCCGCGCCTGTCGTGATTCTATATCTTATTGCAACGGGTCTACTGTCTCGTCGGCAGGTCCCTGCGAGCAACCCGCGGTGCACATTGTGGCCGGATCAGGCCCGCGCCCCTCAGCAAAGGCCTTGTCCACGGCGCGCGCGCCTTTGAGCAGCGCCGGCATTCCGAAGTTTCCTTCGTGACATCGGGGCTCGGAGTAAATCCGATTGGCCTCGTCGCTTTGCTTGGACATTTCTTGCTTGACAGTCCATGGTCGCGTCCATGTCGTCGGATCCTCAATCGTGACCACGTAATCGAGCGTGTTGGGACCGGTGCGGGTCCAGCGTTCGACGAGATGCAGGTTCTCATGCGATCCTTGGAAATTCGTTTTGGGCGTGAAATTCGTGACGT
>Ga0209266_1003230_pt1 | contig 10017 bp, 11 predicted proteins | sample GraSoiAngelo_132_FD_185889 | JGI IMG/M metagenome (GOLD analysis project Ga0209266, IMG submission 185889) | Grasslands soil microbial communities from the Angelo Coastal Reserve, California, USA - 14_0929_02_40cm (SPAdes) (version 2) | ecosystem: Environmental > Terrestrial > Soil > Grasslands ...
AAAGCGGCCGGTATATAAATGTCGCTCTCGATGCCTCGAACTTTCTCCTTCGGAATGACAAATCCATATCCATCCCGATGGACGAGAATCGTTCCTTCGATCAGGGTGCGGGCTGCGACCTCATACCGGCTGCCACGATGCTTCGCCAGCTTGCCCTCTTTAACCAACTGGTTCAGGATCTCTCTGATTTGCTTGCGCGCCGCCGGCGCGACATTGAAATCCTCCAGAATGTGCCGGAAATTTACGCCGCGATCGGCTGACTTCCGAACATACCGCAGCAGATCGTCTTTATCGAGGTGCGCTTCCCTGTTTGGCCCCGCGCCACGTTTGCCAGCCTTCCTCCCGCCCATATTTCCAGTCTATTGACTTCACAAATCGAAGAACATAGATTTGAAGTCTTTAGCCGAAATGGCGGAATTGGCAGACGCGCTAGATTCAGGTTCTAGTGCCCGCAAGGGCGTGGAGGTTCGAGTCCTCTTTTCGGCATAACAAGTTACAAGGAATTAACGGCAACGGTAACTGATTGACATTGCCTATTCGTTGCCATTCCTTGCAGGACTTCAGTATCCCCATCGGTTTCCTCGGGCAAAAGGTGCGCGTAATCATCTGTTGTTGTGATTGCTTCGTGGCCTATGAGTTCTTGAATTCGGCGAAGTGGAATCCCTTGAATTGGCAGTTGCGAGCCAAACGTATGGCGAAGGGTGTGAATAGTAACGTTGCGAGTCCGGTCTTCGCTATAGAGACCCGTCGACTGCACGCATTCGCGGAATTGATGCTGCCCTTTCATCGTCGGCGGTGCCCCCCAGGGCCATGTGAGCTTTCCTACAGCCTCGGCAAGGTTTGGTTTAACGATTCCCGATCGGCTCGTATTACCGTCAATTGAGATTTCAGAGCCCCAACACAACCACGGCTGGCGATCCATGAGTTTCCATGATGCGGTTTTCCATGCCCGTCGCCACTGCGACCCGCTGCTTGCCGCCCGCACCATAAGTGATCACGCCGCCACCGGTGGGCTGTCCGAGTTTGATCCGATGCAGCACCTTGCCGCTCGCCGCATCAAACGCCAAAAATTCGGAAGCCATGTCTGCGGTGAATAGCAAGCCGCTTGCGGTAACCGCAATTCCGGCCACCATGGGCGTCGGCGCCTTGAATTTCCACTTCACTTCGCCGCTATCCGCATCAATCGCGGTCACCCATCCGGCACTGTTTTGGTCCTTATCGCCGAATGCGTTGGCTGAACCCAGCATGTTCTTCTTGCCGTCGTAGTCGGGATCATCCTTTACTGTTGAGCAGCGATCCACCGCGTTGGTATAGACCAGATTCGTGGCCGGCGAATACGCGGGTCCGTTCCACTCGACGCCTCCTGCCGTGCCCGGGCAAAAACGCGTCCCTTCGGGCGAGAGCGGAGCCTCGATATTTTCAATTGTCGTTACCGGGGTTTTCCAGGTGATTTTCTGCACTTTCGGATCGAGCGAAACCAAGAAGCCGTCTTTACCAGCGACCATCACGCGCTCTTTTCCGCCCTTGGTCTTGAGCACGAGCGGCGCGGACGTCAGGTCCCAATCGTGATAGTCGTGCGGAACGATCTGATAATAGGCGCGCAACTCGCCACTGTTCGCGTCGAGCGCAAGAACCGAGTTGGTGTAGAGATTCGCGCCAGGCCGGTACTTATCTGCAAAATCAAAACCAGGATTGCCTGTAGAGACGTAAAGCAGTCGGTTGGCTGCGTCGAGCGTGAGGCTGGTCCACATCGAGCCGCCGCCGGGCGTAACTCCAGGGGGCCACGTCTCCGAGCCCGGCTTTCCCGCTCCGGGCACGGTGTTAAACGTCCACAACGTTTTCCCTGTCGCTGCGTTGAGCGCCGCCACGAAACAGGCGCAATTCGTCTCGCCGCCGGACGTTCCGATGAACACCATGCCGTTCCAGGCAAGCGGGGAAAGCGCGATAACGGCCACGCGCCCGTCGGGGGCGGTCAACTTCGTGGACCATATTTGCGGTCCGTTGTCGATGTCGTAGGCGATGAGAGTGCCGTCGCGAAAGCCGCGAAACAGGCGATTGCCCTCGATGGCGACGCCGCGCACGGTGCCGGGATTGCCTGGCATGTCGTGCTTTTGGCTCCACTTCAAGCGGCAGTTGGTAGCGTCGAGCGCATACGTTGATGTTGGGGACGTGAAATACAGCGTTCCGCCGATCTCCACCAGGCTGCTCTCGAACGTCGAGTTTTCGGGCAGCGCGTACGAGCAAACCTGCTTCAGGCCGGTAACGTTCCTGGGCGTGATTTCAGTGAGCGGCGAATAGCGCGTGGAGGTGAGATCACGCGCGTACATCGGCCAGTCGTTAGCGGCGTTTGAGCGTGGGCCAGCAGCAGGGCCAGAGAGCCTATCGAAGCGATCAGAAGCGTCGAACGAAATGTGATTTGCACGGCGCAAATATATCATATGGGGATGCAGAGACCGGTGGGCGCGAAGGACGTCTTGGAGCCTGCCACGTGGCGCAAGCAACGAGCTAAATCACGATAAAAATCCGCAGCGTTTGCCTTTGGTTTCTTCAAGTTTCACGAGTAGCGCCAACCGAAACTGAACGTGCCTGAATCCAAAGTCCCCACTTTCCACGATCGTGGTTACGGCCGAGCGACCGGTGCAGCAAAAGAACCCGCGTGTCAGGACGAGAAGCCCAACGGGTAGATAGACTGCAGGAGGCTGCGAGCGTTCGCGGCCTGTCTCAAAGACAGTGAACCATACTGTTGCGGGTTATCCTACCGTGCAACAATGGCACGGAACTCGTAATCTTTGCTCAAGCGCGGCCCGATACGCTCACTCTGGTTTTTGACCAGAGCATTGACCGACGCTATCCATCGAGAGACCAGATCGAAGCGAAGCTCGCATGGCTCGCGGAGCGCGGCGTTCACGGAGTAACTTATGAATCACATCCATGCTTTGTGCTGGTCTCTGCCACGAAGGCAGTTTTGGAAAGGGCCATCGAGACGCTTTTGCAGGAGTCGCGGCTTCCTGTTGGTCGCTTGGCGCGCATAAGCAACAGACGCAGAACACGCCGTTGCAGCCAACCGCTGAAAAGCGCGGCGGCTGAAGCGCAAAATCGTTGGGCCGACACCGCTAGCGTGGAAGAATCGTTTGCGCCCTGACTATCGAGGCAGAATGTCGGCATGCGCAAGGGATGCCCGAATCGACGAGCATTTTCGGATAGGCTTATGAGAAAGTCGGTGACGTATGTGTAAAACCATCAAGCACAAAGTTCGCTTCAAGGCTTCACCCGAAACGATCTATGACCTGCTTGCCGACTCACGCAAGCGCACGGAAGTCACTGGCCGCCAGGCCGTCATGAGCGGCAAGGTCGGCGGCAAGTTCTCGACGGACGCAGGGCACGTCACTGGTGTGAACGTAGATCTCGTCCCAGGACGTCGCATGGTGCAGGCGTGGCGTCGAAAGGATTTTCCCGAGGGCATCTACTCGATGGCGGCGATTACGCTCGATCCGATCCCCGGCGGTGGCATAGAGCTCGTGCTCACACATCGCGCCGACCGCCACTGAAACTTCATCCAAGCAACCGATCGCAGCCAGATCTCAAAATCCCACGTCCTCGGCAGCATTCTTGTTGCGGGCTGTGGCCCTCGCCGGCTTGAACAGCCCTATTTCGAACATCGTCGAGACCGGGGCCAGGGCTTGCCGTGACACGGCTTCATACGCGCGGTCCATCGTTCGCAACCTTCTTCAGGGTGCGTTCCTGAAGATATGCGGCTCGGTGCCGGTCGTTTGTGACATGAATGAAGAGGTTTAAGGCAGGTGTCGGCGCCTGGTATGGGTCGGATGGCGTCACAGTATGGGGGTGTTATGTAAATATCAAATACGTCGTCGCTTATTATAACCATCAATGGAAAGGATCAGTAGTTATGGCGGCGACTGCGACGAATCCGGGAGTGGCAGCGAATGAGAGTGGCCGCTTTCGTCTATGGATGGCGGCAGCCTTCTTCACGATCTACTTTGTTTGGGGGACAACCTACCTGGCGATTCGCTATGCCGTCGAGACGATCCCGCCGATCGTAACAGCGGGTCTTCGCCATACCACCGCTGGACTCATTCTCCTCGCTCTCGCCTGGTCGCATGGTTTCCGCCCTCGCCGCGAGCACTGGATCGCCGGCGCTGTCCTGGGAGCGCTTTTCTTTCTGATCGGACATGGCACCCTGCATTGGGCCGAGCAACACGTCTCTTCCGGATTTGCCGCACTGCTGGTTGCCAGCGAACCTCTATGGATCCTTCTGATTGGCGCCGGCATGCGCCAGCAAAGGATTAACTGGCTTAATGGCCTCGGTTTGCTGATTGGAATGGCCGGAGTGGCGATTCTGACTATCCGGGAATTCACCACGATGAGCGCGACCAGCTGGGCCGTGATGGCGGTACTGGTAGGAGCGGCATCCTGGGCGATCGGAGTCTGTATTTCTCCGCGTTTGCGTCTTCCCAACCACTCCATGGGTCGGGCTGCCGTGCCTCTGGTGTGCGGGGCAGCCATGCTGCTATTGACCGCCGGGCTAACCGGTGAGTTTTCAGAGATGCAGTGGAGCGCGGTGACGCTGCGTTCACTGCTCGGGTTGGCTTATCTGATCACCTTCGGCTCAGTCGTGGCGTTCAGCGCCTACACGTGGTTGCTGCAGCACTGTTCACCGACGATCGTTGCCACGCACACTTTCGTGAATCCACTCGTGGCCGTGTTGGTCGGTTGGCTGTGGGCCTCGGAGCCAATGAGTCTGCGCATCCTAGTCGCAACCGTGGTCATCCTTGGATCGATCGTTTTGATACAGCGTGGGGACCGTCACGCGAAGATGCAGGCGGAGGCGGTGGGATCTGATTGATTGCAGTCTCGCCGCAAAACGTCGAACTTGGTGTCCTTTATTTGCCCGGGAGCCGTCCGTGCAAACAACCGAGCGCTATTTGGGCTGCAAACAGCGATTTCGCCAAGCTGTAAACGATCGGATCGGCACTTGGAGGAGCGTGGGCGATTGAAGGTCGAGGACCCGCAACACGTTCGCTCGCGATTTCACTTCTACGACTAACCGCGTACCCTTCACTTGGCCGGACATGTTCAGGACGAGAATCTCATTTTCCGGGATGCCGACTGGATACATCCACTGATCGCGATGCCGATTATTTTGACTGTCCGCCCGAGACGGGCTATGCTTCCCCGACGCGATTTCCTACAAGGCTCATTTTCGGAGGAGAGACTCATGGGTTCGAAACGACCTGGTCGAAGAGAATTTCTGAAAGGCAGCGCCGCGTTGGCCGGCGGCTTGTTGGGAGCAGCGGCACCCGCGATCGGCCAAACACCGGCATCCCCACCAATGATCAAGGGCGACAAGGATCAGATTGCCTACGGTGACCGCTCGATTTTCGTCAAATCGGTACGAATAGCCCACGGCGCCAGGCCTTCGCCCGATGACTTCGGGCTCGTCTTTCATGTGGCGTCGCCGCTTCAGGATTCGGTGGGGGTGATCACACCATCCTCGCTCCACTTCGTAGGGACGACCCGTGGTTCCTACGTCCCGCAGATCGATCCCAAGGAGCATCGTCTCCTGATCCACGGGATGGTGGACCGTCCGCTGACCTTCACCGTGGACGATTTGAAGCGCTTCCCTTCCGTGACCCGCCTTCATTTCATGGAGTGTGCGGGGAACCGAACGTCGCGCAGGGCCAAGACGGTTCAGGAATCGCACGGGATGACCAGCTGCGCCGAATGGACCGGCGTGCTCCTCTCTGTGCTGTTCAAGGAGTGCGGCGTGAAAAGCGGGGCAACCTGGTTCGTCGCAGAAGGGTCGGAGGAAGTGAAGGGAGCGTCGAGCATTCCGCTGGCCAAGGGAATGGAAGACTGTTTCGTGGCCTACGGCATGAACGGCGAGGCCTTGCGGCCCCAGAACGGGTTTCCGCTACGGCTGATGGTCCCCGGCTTCGAGGGAATTTTTCATACCAAGTATCTGCGGCGAATCAAGGTGGTCGACCGGTACTACATGAATTACAACGATTTTGGGCATCTTGATAAGGAGCCTAACATCGCTGCGTTGGGGTTCCAGATCGGGCCTAAATCGGTCATCACTTTCCCTTCCGGCGGACACCAGCTGCCTGGCCCCGGGTTCTACGAGATTAGCGGCCTGGCATGGTCCGGTGGCGGAGCCATCAAGAAGGTGGAAGTGTCCACCGACGGCGGCCGGCGCTGGAACAACGCCGAGTTCAAGGCGACTCCGAATCGCATGGCGCATACCCGGTTCGGTTACACGTGGAATTGGGACGGGCAGGAGACCGAGATTCAGTCGCGCTGCACGGACGAACTGGGTCAGGTTCAACCGTCGCGAGCACAGGTCGCCAAACACTGGAACAAGCCCCTGGATGCCTCATTCAGCGTGCCGGGACTGGACAACACGATTCAGCCCTGGAAGATCGCCAGAGATGGGAGCGTGACCAATGGGCTTGCTTAGGGTTCTGCCGTTGGTGTTATTCATGGGGGTCTCCGCGCTGGCGCAGTCGCGTACCTATGGTGTGGGATCCGTGCGTGGGATATCTCGATCGGCCCTACCGGGGAGGAACTCCCGCCAGGACATGGAACTCCCAAGGAGGGCGCGCAGATCTATCGCACGAAGTGCGCGGTATGCCATGGGGCGACGGGTATCGAGGGCAGAGCGCCCATTTTGAAAAGCAAGGCTGGCCCGGCTGGCTCGGATACCGACATCTGGGCACGGGAACGAATACTGCCGCTTCGCGCGCCGTTCGCGACGATTGTCTGGGATTACATCAATCGCGCCATGCCTCTCAATAGAGAGGGAACGCTGACCGCCGATGAGGTATACGCGCTGTCGGCGTTTCTGCTCAATATAAACGGCGTCATCCCGGAGGACGTAGTGCTCGATGCCAAGAGTCTGCCGAAGGTCAAGATGCCGATCGGTGATAGATACGCTCCCCTACCTGAGTGGAAACCCAGGACGCCAAGGCTTAAAGGCTACCCGTACTAGCTCTCCGTTAAACCGCAATTTCTTTTTTGGGCCGATAGCAACTATCGGCCTGTGCACCCGCCGGGTTCGGCCTCGGTCCCGGCGACGCCGGGCAGATCAATGGCGTGGCAGTCTGTGCAGCACGCGATCACGTTCAGTTTCCGTAATACCGACTTCGTCAACTGAGCCGATTTCCATAAAAAAGGCCCGTCAAGCGGAAATCTTGAATGGCTGAACGGTAACGTTACTCGCACTATTCGCACAGCACACCGGAATGTGCAACGCAAGCACCGGGTATAGGAAGGTTTCTAATTTGTGAAATGCGCGTCGGATGATGGGGAACATGAATTCGGTTTACGTGAAGAGCAGATGGGCCACTGTTCAATTTCAGGCAGGATGGATATCTACACTGGTTCCGAGTACTAACCGTGACGCGGTTAATCGCCTTCCCTCGCTTACGTCAGATCTTCCCACGCCACCCCGCCCTCTGCGGTCGCAGCAGCCCGCCACCTGAGATGTCTATAGGTGAGTCGAGGAATTGACGTTGTGGTTGCTTTCACCGGCCGTACAGTTCTCTACTTCCGCTTCTCGACAACCACCCGCCCCGCAGCGTTCAGATAGACACGATACTTGTTTGCGTCTTTACACAACACGGCATAGTCGTTCTCGGCCTGCGTCTTGACGGAGACAACCTCGCCGCACGGAAATCCTTGAAGCGCGATTACCGCCGTTAGATCTTTCTTCAACGCTTCATCTTCGGCAGCGAACGACGGTAAGGCAAAGAACGCCGCCAAGAAAAGCGATTGGTTTAATGCCAGGATGCGTTTGTTCATGGGTTCTCCTAATTCAGATTTGAAGGTTAGCGAATTTTTTCGGGTCTGACAGCAGATCCCATATCGCCTCACGCGAGGACACGATCGCGGACGCCAACTTCTCGTCTTTGTCTTGAAGCAGCGATAGCACCTTCAGCAGCAGCAGGTTATAGGACCGGCGCAACTCCATCATGTCGGTCTTCGACGTACCCTGGTAGTACTTGCGAAACTGATCCAGGAGATCATCGACCTGATTCTTCAGCGCGATCTTGGTAAAGAGGCCAATTGCCTTGGTTTCCTTGAGTTGCGTCTTCAGCCCGTCCAAATCCAGCGTCACGGCTGCGCTGGGTGGAGCGGCATGCTTCGGCGCTTGTCCAATGGGTGCGGGCGTCTTCGCAACGGGCGGGGCGGTTTTGTTTGCTGCCTGTGGCGCCCTGGTCGTCGTTACACTCGGTTTAGGCACCGCGGCAGGTGCGGGCCGCGAGGTCTCCGACGGTGGGGACGTGACGGCAGGCTGCGGCGTGCGCGATGCAGTGGGCGCCGGAGGAGGAGACGGAGTAATGTGTCCCCGACCCGCACAAGCGTTCAGCCCGAAAATAGCTGCCGCGATAATACAAATTTGTGCTCCCGACATCAGTATTCCCTTTCCACCTATCCTGCGGATGCCCGTGCTCTTAGCGAGCTTCGGCTAATGGTCCTTCTATTTTAGACGGCGGAATTTGAGAACCATCGCTCCGGCGGTTGCCGGCACGTCCTTCTTCGCCCCAGAACCGGCATATCTAGCTGTACGAGAATACCGCCTACGATTCCATCGGCCGGAGCGTCGGCTAAAGAGCGTCAATCTACGGGTACGCGACTGTACGTCCACAAAACGGCGTTTCGTAAACACTGCGGCGTTGGAACGAAGCCGTGGAGCACAGTGCCATCAATCACCACGACGTCATTAGTTGGAGTCAAGGAGGAGGAACCCTATTTTGGAACCATTCGGCCCCAGCGTAAGCAGCGCACGATCACCGATGGCCACTTCGAAGGAACTGATCGCTACCGCGTTTCTTAGATTCGTTTCTCCCGGCGCGATCTTCTGAATGATGGTGTTGGCGAGTAGCTTGAATGGAACAGGTAGCGTATTGTCGGGCTTGATCTCGATCGCCTTCGCTTCTGCGTTAAACGCTGTAACGGTGCCGAGGATGGACTTTGCATTTGAGGTCTGCCCCACCGCTAGCACTTGGCTCAAGAAGATCAGAGTAAATGCCCACATCAAAGCGTTTCTCATTGATCTCTCCAGTGCGACACACAACTGAAGGCAGATTAAAATTCAAACACTGAAAACGTCGTCTCTGATGACGACGCAAGATCTGAAAAAAAGGTTCCAGAATTTTTCTTTTTGTCTTCTAGACTAGGCAGACTCCGGTGTTTGATGGGTGGTAACTGCGTTCCTTTCGCCGGCTAGGTAATTCATAAACCACGATGGATAATTCCGTGTCGTATTTGAAGCGATCCGCGAACTTACGGATCGATCCCCAGCCCGTTCCTCCATCCCGTTCGAATCGGCTTAGGATTTTTCTAAAGCGGTTCGGATCGGTTCACCCGGTCACTTCCCTTTGCGGATAAAAATGTTGCCGTTAAGGGTACGAAGCCCGAAGTCGGGTCCGCCGCCGTTGATGGTGCCGGTCGTGTTCTTGTTGAGTTCGATTCGGTAACGCCCGCCCCGCCTTCGGGTGTCTTCAACAGTGGGTTGCGTGTTATTCGGCATCAGCTTGACTTCAAAGTCGCTGTAAATTTCGCCTAAGTCGGTGCGCATTTTAAGATTAGCTTTGGTGTTCGCTGGCAATGTGACATCCACGTTGCCGTTCATGGACGTGAAGGACATCGCCTTATCGCTGGAGACCTGCCGCAACGATACAGTGACCCCGCCGTTGAGCGAATGCGCGACAACAGAGCCGGCCACATTGTCCAGTTCGACGCCGCCATTCATATTGGTTACTTCCAATTCACCTTCGACTCCATCAACAATAATATCGCCGCCATTCAACGCCGACAGATTCAGATTCGTCTTGGTGGGAACCTGGATCTCAATGTTGCTGCAGCACCGCCGGCTGAGGCTGCTGGTGCCGACGGTCATCACGTTGTTGGCTTCTTCAACTCTCAGCCCCGTCGTATTTGAATCGATCCGGCGCAGACCGCCCACGCCCCCGGTCGGGGCGGGCCTGGCGTTGT
>Ga0209266_1003231_pt1 | contig 10016 bp, 6 predicted proteins | sample GraSoiAngelo_132_FD_185889 | JGI IMG/M metagenome (GOLD analysis project Ga0209266, IMG submission 185889) | Grasslands soil microbial communities from the Angelo Coastal Reserve, California, USA - 14_0929_02_40cm (SPAdes) (version 2) | ecosystem: Environmental > Terrestrial > Soil > Grasslands ...
GCAACAATATTGTTGCGTATATGGCGAGACGCGTCCGCGCCAATAAATCGCTGATCAAGCAGCGCTACCACGCGGCCAAGGTCGCCTTTCCGGACGATGCCGACCTGGCGCGCAGCCTGGGCGTGCATCGCAGCGCCGTGGTTCGCTGGAAACGGGGCGAGAGCCCGGCGCCCGAAAACTGGGAGCAGCTCGTGGGCCTGGACACCGTCGTCTCGCTACTCGAGGGTTTCCTCGACACGGGCAGCATCGCCAAGTGGCTGCGCGGCCTCAATGCGCACTTGGGAGACCGCCGGCCGATCGACGTGATTCGCCAGGGACGGCTCTCTGAGGTGATCGCCGCGATCGAAGCTGAAAAGGCCGGCGCCTTCGCCTAATGCCCTGGCGGGTGTTTCCGTGGGAAAAGGCCGCCAAGTCGGGCGAGCCGTTCTCTTCCTCATATGTCTATCCCAATCAAGGCGGCGGCCGGTTCGACTTGCGCGACGTGCCGGTTCTGTACCTCGCCGAGACGGCCGTGCATGCGGTCGCCGAGAAGTTGCAGCGGTTCAGGGGGCAGCGGATCGATCGCAACGATCTCAAAGAATCAGGCTGGCCACTAGCCCTCGTCGAGTGCCGGCTGCCGCTTCAGAAAATCGCCGATCTCTGCGATCCGGAGGTGCTCGCGAAACATCACATCGCGCCGGATAGCCTGGCGAGCCGCGACTTCACGAAGACGCAGGGCGTCTCGAGGATGCTATATAAGGAAGGGTATAAAGGATTGCGCTGGTGGTCGGCGCTCTCGGGCGACTGGCACACGATCGTGCTGTTCCTGGACCGCGTCTCGGCGGAGGACCTCGAGTATGGCAAGCCGGAGCAACTGACCGTCCGGCATCCAACCGTCAAGGAAGCGTGTACTGCTCTGGGCGTCCGCGGATAATCTCGACGCGCAGCTCGATCCACCCGTCCGTCTGATTGTATTCCACGCGCAAAGTGTGCTGACCCGCAGGCATTTCCGCGTAATCGACCTTCGACTCGTGCGGGGTCCAGGCGTCGATCACGACCTTGTCATCTAGGTACAGGCGCATGGCGTTGTTGCTGATGGCGCGGAGCGTGTAAGAGCCGGGCGACAGGGTCACCGTGCCGGTCGCTTGCAGCGACCAGTGGCCGGGGCGATAACGAAAGAAATCAATTCTCGGCACTGGCTTCGATTCAACAGTCCAATTGATCGCCGGCTCGAAACGCGCATACGAAAAGGTGTCGTTCTTCGCCTGGAGCGTCACCGCCCAGTCGCCCGTCGAGTCGGGCCTCGGCGTGACCGCGAGCGTGTCGCCGATGCGACCCGACGTCTTCGACAGCGTGGCAATCCCGCGCTGCGAGAGGACGCGCCAGGTGCCTGGTTGACCGAGCACCGCGAGCCGGAGCGGCACCGCCCGAGTCGAGTCGATCGGCCAGAGCTTGGGCGACTGCCAGTCGTATGGTCCCCACTCGTCGACGATGATCGCGGAGCGGTCGCGCAGGGAAAGCGGCGTCGAAGGGCGGCGAAGAGAGGCGGCGGCGTGGAAAGGCGGCGGCGAACTGACTGTGTCTAAGCCCGTCGTGTTGCGCACATCCAGCACCGTCCGATTGCCGATGAACTCGTTTCCAACGATCAGGTAATCGCGGCTTCGAGTGTCGTGGTGTTTGGGATAGCCCCACCCCGACGGTTCGATGGAGTCTGCCCAAAGACGAATCGCGGTCGAGTCGTCGGCGAAGTGGTTTCCGACAATGACATTGTCCTGTCCGTGCTCGATGGCGACGCCCGTACGATTGGCGCGAAAATCGTTGCCTTCGATTCGCGTGTCGTGGCTGTAACCTCCCCACACGCCGTATTCGTTTCCCCACGCGCGATTGTTGGTGATCGTGTTGCGGCTGAAGGTGGCTTCGACGCCGTTGGCGGTCGCGTGGCTGACGTCGTTTGCGTCGATCAGGTTGTCGTTGGCGCCGCCGGTCCCCGAATCCATGGTCGTCTGACCGGCCCAGAGAAACACGCCGTCCCCGCCGTGCGTGAGCGAGTTATGCGCGATGACGTTGTGCGAGCTTTGCTCGTAAATCAGCAGGTCTGCCGAATCCTGGCCGCGCGAGTAAAAACCGTGACTGTAACCGCGGACGTTGTAGTCGATCCAGTTGTGCAGGATCGTGTCGTACGAGGAGCGATACAGACCGACGCCAACCCCTGAGTTGAAAGAAAAGTTGTTGCCCCGAATCGAGAGGCCGTTGCTCCGCACCAGCAGTAAACCGTTCATGCCTTGCACGGCACCGTTTTCAACGATCTTGCCGCCCGCGACGTCAGCGAGATAAATCGCCGCACCAAAGCGCAGCCACTCGTCCTTCTCGTTGTGGTGAAACGACAGCCAATCCACCAGGCTTTCGTGCTCCACGAGACTGAACAGCCGTGGCTTCCAGTTGTAGCTGAGGTCATTGTCTTCGAGCGTGAGATTGCGCGTGCCGCGCGCCAGGATCCCAACCTTGTAGCCCCGCGCACGCGCTTGGATGATGCGCACGTTCTTGCCGCCATCGATGCGAATCGCGGTGTCGGCGGGCGTGCCTTGCAGCGTCGCGCCGGCAAAGTCCACCGTGATGTTGTCTCCGCGGATCACCACGCCAGAGATCCGATAGGTGCGGCGCAGGACGCGCGTGGAACGGGTGATGACTTGGCCTGAGTGCAGAGCGATCGGGCCCTGCGAGCCTTGCGGGCCTTGCGTAAGCAAGAGGACGAGTAGCAGCATGGTGCCAACTTATGCACGTCGCGCAACTTCCGCTCCTCACCGTCGTGCCGTTCGTGGCACTGCTGCTGGTGATCGCCCTGGCGCCGCTCGGGGTGCCGCGGTGGTGGCACCACAACCGGAACAAGGCGCTCGTTGCGTTCCTCATCTCGGTTCCGGTGCTGTTCTATCTGGGACGGACGGAAATCGGCCGGCAGCTCCTCCTCGAAAAGGCCCACGAGTATGTCGGCTTCATCGTGGTTATCGGCGCGCTGTTCATGATCACGGGCGGCATTCACATCGAGGGATCGCTGGCCGGCACGCCGTTGGTCAATACGGCGATGCTCGCGATTGGAGCGGTGCTCTCCAATCTGCTGGGCACGACCGGCGCTTCGGTCCTGCTGATCCGCCCGCTGCTCCGCGCCAACCAGCGCCGCAAGCGCGTCGCACACATCGTCGTCTTTTTCATCTTCATCGTCGCGAACTGCGGCGGACTATTGACGCCGATCGGCGACCCGCCGCTGCTCCTCGGCTTCCTGAAGGGCGTGCCATTTACGTGGACGCTCAGGCTCTGGCCGCAATGGCTCGCGCTTAACGGTATCCTGCTGGTCCTCTTCAATATTTGGGACCGATGGGCGAATCACGACGAAGTGAAGGTGCCGAGTCACGAGCCGTTGCGCGTGCGCGGTGCGATCGAGCTCGCCGCGCTGGCGGGGGTCATGGCGACGATCATCACGGGCGGCTCACTGCTCGTGATCCTGATCTTCGCGGTACTGGCCTACTTCCTCGGATCGGAGGAGCGCCGCACCCTAAACGTCTTCACGTTCGTGCCATTGGTGGAGGTCGCGGTGCTGTTTGCGGCGATCTTCGTCACGATGACGCCCGTGCTCGAGATTGCCCGCGCCGCGGACTTCGGCCTCGCGAGTCCGCGGCAGTTCTTCTGGGCCTCGGGGACGTTGTCGAGCGTCCTCGACAACGCGCCCACCTATCTCGCCTTCGCGGCGAGCGCCGCCGGCCTGCAAGGGATTCCGCCGCACGGCCCCTACATCGGCGCGCTGGCGCTCGATCCGCATGCGGGAAAGCTGCTCGCGGCAATCTCGACGGGATCGGTGTTCATGGGCGCCAACACCTACATCGGCAACGCGCCCAATTTCATGGTGAAAGCAATAGCCGAAGGAAGCGGCGTAAGGATGCCGTCTTTCTTCGGCTATATGGCCTACAGTGTAGGCCTGCTGGTGCCGCTGTTTGTGCTGGTGTCGGTCGTGTTTTTCTAAGCAACTCCAACCGGCTGCTTACTCCACTCCTCCACCAGCTCATCAACCGTCTTGAGCTGAGTCTTCGGATCCGTCGCGTACCACGCCTCGAAGTAGCCGAGCCCCGCTTGGTGCGCTTCGTCCGTGAAGGCTTGCAGCGCGTCGGTGACCCAGACGAGGTCGAAACCCCGCTGGAACGCGTCGCCCGACGTGTGTCGAGCACAGCAGTCGGTATGCAGGCCGGTGATGTAGAGCTTGGTAATGCCCCGCTCCCCGAGCATCTGCTCGAAGCCAGGATTCAAGAAGGGAGAGTAGGTCTGCTTTCCCCATACGACGTCGCCCGCCCCCGGCTGAGGCGTGAGCGCGTCGACGATCTCGGCCTGGTGCGTGCCCGCCATCGAGTGCGGCGGCCATTTGCGCAGCTCTTTGTCTTTGAGCGTATGGGCGTCGGTGGCGTAGATGACGGTGATGCCGGCCCCGCGCGCCGCCGAGAGTAACCGCGCGAGTGGCGGAATGATGGCCTGGGCCCGTTTCTGATACCCGGGACCGCCGGCGTCGGCGATCGTGCCACCGGGATAGACGAAGTCGTTGGCCATGTCGATGACGAGGACCGCGGCATGCTGTGACATTGGGGTGACTCCCATTGTTGGTAAGAGTCCGACCGGGACATCCGGTCGGGGGCGGTGGGCCGATTGGGCAACGCCTCTCCCGCGCTCCGAATGGTAGACAGTTAACGGAAGAAACGGGAGTGACCTGAAGGGGGTGTGATAACTCCGGGCTGGCAGCCCGGGGTTAGCGCACCCTATTATGACTTTGTTGACACTCACCCCTCTTCCCCAGCAGCGCCGCGCGATCGAAGCGCCGCTCGGCCCCGTGCTCGTCGTGGCGGGTCCCGGCGCGGGCAAGACCTATTGTCTCATCGCGCGCATCGAACATCTCGTCGAGCGGGGATTCGATCCGCACCGGATCTGCGCCGTCACCTTCACCAACCGCGCGGCCGGCGAGATCGCCACCCGGCTGCAGCACACGCTCGGCGCCAGGGCCGAGACCGTGACGCGCGGCACCATCCACGCCTTTTGTCTGGCGCTCTTGCGTGAGTACGCGGAGGCCGCGGGGTTGCGCAAGGGCTTCGGGGTGGCCGATGACGATTATCAGCGCGTCATTCTCAGCCGGCTGCGCGTGCCAGCCGACCGCCGCGGGCAGCTGCTGAATCTCTTCGGCCGCCACCGCTTTCAGGGATATCGGCTGACCGCGAACGACGCGCGCCTCTTCTCGGAATACTCGAGCTGGCTCGCCCACCGCAACATGGTGGACTTCGACGACCTCATCGTGAAGGCCGAGCCGCTCGCCGACCGGATCGCCGATCGCTGGGACTACTTGCTCGTGGATGAATTTCAGGACGTGAACGATGTGCAGTACGACTTGCTGAAGCGCCTCGCGGCCCCGCACGGCAACATCTTTGCGGTCGGGGACGACGAGCAGTCGATCTTCACCTGGACCGGCGCGAACCCGATGGTGCTGGTGCGATTCCAGCGCGACTACGACATCGCCGAGCCGATCATTCTCGACAAGAACTGCCGCTGCTCGCGGCAGATCTTCGAGACCGCCCGGCGGGTGCTCACCCAGAATCCCCCGCTCTTCCAGAAGCAGCTGTCGGCGGACCGCGAATCGCCGCACGAGGTGTGTGTGTACACGTTCCGCGATGAACATGAAGAGGCGACCTGGCTGGTCGACAACCTCGGTGCCGAGCGCGACGCGGCAATCCTTTATAGGAAGCACCGGGTCGGCGAATATCTCGAAGGACGGTTACTCCGCGCCGGGATTCCCTGCCGGCTCGCGCGCGGCCGGTCGCTCATGGAGGATGACGTCATCAAGTACGTCGTCACTGCGCTGCGGGTCGTTCGCTTTCCGGCGGATCCTGTCGCGCTCGAGGCATTCGCCCGCTGCGTCTTGTCGGAGCACTTCCTGCAAGAGGTCGAGGCGGCGCTCGATCAATCGAGCGAGGATTTTCTCGGCTCGGTGCGCACGCTCGCGCGCCGCCGTCCCGCGCAGGACCCCGACACGAAGAAGCTCTGGCGCCTCGTGTATCAGGTGGAAAACCTGCGCGCGCTGCCCCGCTCGCATGGCACGTTGCAAGCAGTCGTGGACGAGCTGTTGTCGCAGAGCATTGGCCCGTATCGAAACACGCTGGAGGAACGGCATGACGAGCTGACGGATCCGGCGGCGATGCCAGACGCAGTGCGGCTAGCAGAGAAATTGGAGCGCGCAATTGCCGGGGGGCAGACTCTCTCCTTTGAGCCCATGCAGGGCCTTGAGGTTGCGTTGCGGGGGATGTTAGCGGCGGCTGGGGTTCGCAGAGTGCGCTCGACCGTCCACGGTGGGTTAACCCCGGGCTGCCAGCCCGGTAACACACCCGAACCAGCGTCGAACCCCGGAGTCTGCACCTTGGGCCACGCCGACTGCGGACCTCACGGCATGGCCCTGACGCTGTTCAAAGCCCTCCAGCTCGTGCATGCCCGCGAGCTCGACGCGCGGTTGCCGAGTTACGTGACGTTTGATTTCGAGACGACCGACAACGACGTGGCGACATGCGGAGTCGTGGAGATCGGTGCCGCGCGGGTCGTGAATGGCGAGATCATCGATCGCTTTCACTCACTGGTGAACCCCTACAGACCGATCTCCCCGCGGGCAACAGAGGTCCATGGATACGCCGATGCCGACGTGGCATCGGCGCCGCCTTTTTCTGCCGTATTCCCGCTGTTTCTTTCTTTTGTCGGTTCCGACATCCTCGTCGCTCATAACGGCCAGAAGTTCGACATCCCTGTCCTGCGCCGCCTCGCGGCGGGACAGGGCGGCGTGGACACGCTCGTGTTCTACGACACGTTGCCGTTGGTGCGCTCGCTCTCGCAGGACTCGGGGAAACTCGAAGACGTCGCGCGGCGCTGCGGGGTCGACTGCGGCCGAGCCCACCACGCGCTCGACGACGCGTGCACGCTGGCGCTGGTGTATCGCGAGCTCGAGAAGCAGCGGGTCTTGAGAGCTAGAAAGGCCGTGCTCAACAACGTACTGGACTATTTGGGCCTCGCGTTGGCCCTTGAGTTCTCGGGAAACGGGACACGGGAAACGGGAAACGAACGTCAGCTTCTCTTCGACGTCGCGCGATTTCGCACGCTCGGACCGTACAGCGATGCGCTCGAGTTCTACACGATGGAACGCGAGCGCACGGGCTCGCCGGCACCGGACATCGAGGAAGTCATCCGGAGACTCGGCGGACGCAAACTCATGGCTCGGCTGCGTGAGCGAAGAGATCCCGCCGAGCGCTATGCGTCAGCCGTTGCGAGGCTGAGAGCGTTGACGGAGGAAGCTGACGGAACGTTGAATGGCAGCATCGATCGTCTGCTCGAGCGCGTCGCCCTTTCGACATCCGAAGGCGTCGACCTCGCGCCCGATCGCATCAACCTCCTCACGCTGCACTCGACCAAAGGCCTCGAGTTCTCGCGCGTCTACATCGTCGGCGTGGAGGATTACGAGATCCCGGGGTTCCAGGCCGCGACGAACAACATCAAAGACGAGATCGAAGAGGCGCGGCGTCTCCTGTATGTGGGCATGACGCGGGCGCGCGAACGGTTGGTTCTCACGCGGGTCGAGCGCCGGTTTGGGCGCGATGCCGGGGGCAGCGCGTTCCTCGAGGAGATGCAGCTCATCCCTGATGCAGCCGCCGCACCATCTCGATAGTGTCGGCCTCCTCCGGCTTCTTGTCCTGCCGATAGCGGACCACGCGCGCGAAGCGAAGCGCGAGCCCACCCGGATAGACTGCGCTTTCCTGTAGACCGTTGAACGCGACTTCGACCACGAGCTCGGGACGTACGTAGACGACGATCCCTTCGCGGCGCGTCTCCAGCTCCTGCAGCTTCTTCGTCTGCCACTCGAGCAGCTCGTCGGTCATTCCCTTGAATGTCTTGCCGAGCATCACGAACCCACCGGCGGGATCGCGGGCACCGAGATGCAGGTTCGACAGCCAGCCGTTCCTCCGGCCGTGGCCCCACTCGGCGGCCAGGACCACGAGGTCGAGCGTGTTCGCTTGTTTGACTTTGATCCAATCCCAGGTTCGCCCGCCCGCTTCGTACCGCGCGTCCAATCGTTTCACCATCAAGCCTTCGTGGCCGGCTTTGATCGCCTCGTCAAAGAACGCTCTCGCTTCCTGCTGGTCGGCGGTCACGAGACGAGGTGGGCGTTGAGAGACGTGCTGAGAGAGGACCTTGAAGCGCGTCGAATACGGCTGGTCCATGAGGGATTCGCCGTCGAGATACAGGATGTCAAAGAAGAACGGCACCAGCGGCAGCTCGCCCTGAAGCGCTTCGACATCGAGCTTGCGGCCGAAGCGACGCATCGTGGTCTGAAACGGCAGTGGTCTGTTGTCAGTTGTCAGTGCGATCGCCTCGCCGTCCAGGATGACTTCCTTCACGGCAAGTTTTCGAGCGGCCTCTACTACCTCCGGAACAGCCACTGTTACCTCGTTCATCAAACGCGAAAACACCTTCACGTCGTTGCCTTGCTTGTGAACCTGAATCCGCGCGCCGTCGAATTTGTATTCGAACGCCGCGGGACTGGAACGCTCGAGTGCCTCCGCCACGTCATTGGCGGTCTGTGCGAGCATCGGCTTGATGGGCCGAAAGAGGCGCACCCTGAACTGTGCAAGGCCATGCGTGCCAGCCTTCGCCACGGCGCCGAGATCGCCGGAAAGCATCGCTGCTCGACGTACATCCGCCGCCGGGAGCTCCAGAGCTTTGGCGACGGCTTCGACCATGATCAATTCGAGCGCGCCCTGGCGCAGCTCACCGGTGAGCAATCGAAACAGAAAGTCCTGCTCTTGTGCGGTTGCCCGCGCAAAGAGATCGCGCAGCAACTTCGTCTTCAGCGCCGCCGAGCCTTTGCCTGTCGCGTTCGCAACCAGGTCGAGAGCCGCGTCAACATCCTTGAGCGCAATCGTTGGCGTCTTAGCCGCTTGGCCCTTAGCGGCTTGAAGAGTCGCCCAACCCACGCCCACCTTCGCCTGACGAATCGCGCCTGACAGATACGCGATGACCGCTTCGATTTCGTCAGGAGCCGCCTGCTTCAAGAGCTCCGCGAGGAGCTTGATCTTCGCGAGGCGGCCGGACGTCGAGGCCACTTTGTCAGAGGTCTGTACGAGCTGGTTGAGGAGCACGGACCTAAAGTACCTTGTGGAGGTCGGTAACGAACTCCATCGTCATCCCTTCCTTCAAAGACGCCGGTGCACTATGCGTGCAGCTCCGCTGCTAGCGAGTCTCGTTGCACTGCTTCCGATTACCGCAGCCGCGCAAACAAACGGTCCGCCGCAGACTCCGGTCCGCGTCGTCACCGACACGATCGCCGGCACGATCGTCCAGGATCCCTACCGCTGGCTCGAGAATGTGCCGGACAGCGCCGTGCTTCGATGGCTGCACGCGCAAGACGACTACACCCGGCATTTGCTCAATGCCATTCCGGGTCGAGCCGCGCTCGCCGCGCGCATCCATGCGCTGTCCAATGCGAGCGCCAATGTCGGCGGCGCGCAGCTGACGACGTCGCGGGTCTTCTATTTCAAGCGTCTCCCTGGCGAAGAGGTCGCCAAGCTGTACGTCCGGGACAGCCTCGGTGCGACCGAGCGTCTGCTCGTGGATCCTGAAAGGCTGCGCCAACCGGGCGGGCCCCACTGGTCACTCGATTATTTCTCGCCTTCATGGGACGGCCGCTACGTCGCGTACGGTGTCTCGCCGGCCGGCTCGGAGAACAGCATTCTGCGTGTGCTCGAGGTGTCGAGCGGCCAGGTGCTCCCCGATTCGATCGATCGCGCGCAATTCGGCGCCGCCTCGTGGCGGCCGGATGGCCGCTCCTTCTTCTATAATCGGCTGCAGAAACTCGGGCCCGGCGCGCCGGCAACCGATCACTACCGCAAGAGCCGCGCCTATCTGCACACCCTCGGCCAGCCCGACTCCGCCGACGTGCCCGTCCTCGGGATCGGCGTGTCGAGCCGCGTGCCCCTGGG
>Ga0209266_1003232_pt1 | contig 10015 bp, 9 predicted proteins | sample GraSoiAngelo_132_FD_185889 | JGI IMG/M metagenome (GOLD analysis project Ga0209266, IMG submission 185889) | Grasslands soil microbial communities from the Angelo Coastal Reserve, California, USA - 14_0929_02_40cm (SPAdes) (version 2) | ecosystem: Environmental > Terrestrial > Soil > Grasslands ...
CGGTGCACGTTCTGCATCGTTCCGATGACGCGCGGGCCGGAGCGGAGCCGCAAGTTGGCGGACGTCGTGCGTGAGGTCTCCGGGTTGGCGGAGTCCGGCACCAGCGAGGTCACGCTTCTTGGGCAGACGGTCAACAGTTATCACGATGGCGACCACGACTTTGCCGACCTGCTGCGCGCAGTCGGCGCCGTTTCAGGCATTCGCCGCCTGCGCTTTACGTCGCCCTATCCGACCGATTTCACGCCGCGCGTACTTGCGGCGATGGCCGAAACGCCCGCCGTCTGCGAGCACGTGCATTTGCCGGTGCAGAGCGGCAGCTCGCGCACGCTCAAGCGCATGCTGCGCCGCTATGACCGTGAGGCGTACCTCGAGGTCGTGCGCGCTCTACGGGAAGCGATACCCGGCATCGCGCTGTCGACCGACATCATCGTGGGATTCCCTGGCGAGACGGAAGCGGACTTCGCCGCAACGCTGTCGCTGGTCGAGCAGGTGGCATTCGACGACGCGTACACTTTCAAGTACTCGGTACGCGAAGGCACGCCGGCCGTGCGAATCAAGGATCACCTTGCGGAAGAGATCAAGACGGAGCGCATCGGGCGGCTCATTCAGCTGGTGCGGCACGTCGCGAAGCAGAAGAACATCGCGCTCGTCGGGACGACACACGAAGTCCTGGTCGAAGGGCCGGCCAAGCGTGGCGGGTTGTTGCAGGCCCGCACGCGCACGAACAAGATCGCGCTGCTGGAAGGTCGGACCGACTGGATCGGCACGTACGTCAACGTTCGCTTCACAGGCACGACCGGATCGACCTTCACGGCCATGCGGGAAGCACTCGTCGAGTCGTGGCAGTAACGAATGTGACGTTCGAGGTCGTGCAGCGCGAATACCGCAGTCTGCGCGACGGTTTCCCCAAGTTTTGCGGCTGCGATACGTGCCGCGGCGATGTGCTCGTCTACGCGCTCAATCGCCTGGCCCCGCATTACGTCTCCACGCGCCAGGGAGAGATTCTCACCGAGCTGTCACTCGCGAGCGACCAGGAAAAAGCGAAGCTCGACGTGGCGCTGCTCGAAGGATTCCGCAAAGTCGCCCTCGCACCTCGCTGCGGAGCAAAACCCAGCCAGCTGTAGTCTGAGGCGGCCTCCGTGCGGCCGCCGATCCTCTATCTCACCGTAGCGTTCGGCGCCGGATTGTTTACGGCGTTGAGCGGCCTGGACCTGCGGGTGACGGCGTGGTGCGTCCTCGCCGGGGTCGCGCTGGTTCACCGTCGGGCTCCTGTCGGCGCGGCGAGCGGATTGATGCTCGTGGTAGGCTTGTTATGGGGCGCGGCGGCGCAGCGGGAACGCGCGGTTACATGCGCTGGACAATGGGGCCGCCAGGGTGTGTTAACCCCGGGCTGGCAGCCCGGGGTTAACACACCCACTCGGGCTGCAGTCATTGTGCTGGTCGACCCGGTTTCCGAATCAGGCGGCGTCGCTGAGGGGACCGCTCAGTCAGGCTCGTGCAGCGGCTTGCTGACCATTCGTTGGCCCGACCACCACGCCGCCCATGGTGGTACGACTTGGCTTGTCGCCGGCCGTTTCCTGGGCGCGCCGAATCGCGGCATCCTCGTTGCGCGGCGCCTGCGCGAGCTCGATGGAACACCGCGCGGCCGCGGCGCGCTCCGCGACCGGATCAGCGAGCGGAGCCGCCGCCTCTTCGGCAAGCGGGCGCCGCTCGTCGACGCGCTCGTCATCGCGCGCCGCACCGACCTCGACGCCGAGCTGCGCGAGCGCTACGCGCGCTCGGGGCTCGCGCACCTCCTGTCGATCTCCGGGTTACACGTCGCCTTTTTCGCGGCCTGGCTCAATCTCCTGCTCAAACGGCTGCGTCTCAGCGCTCGCGCGCAATTCGTTGCCGGGACCGCGGTCATGCTCACTTACGTCTGGCTACTCGGTTTTCCGACGCCGGCGACGCGCTCCGCGGCGATGCTGGCGCTCCTCGACATCGCGAAGTTGCGCCAGCGGATTGCCGCACCGCGGGGAACGATCAGCCTCGCCGCACTCCTGATCATGCTGACCGATCCGTGGTCGGTGCAGTCGGTCGGCGCGTGGCTCTCGGTCGCGGCGGTGGCAGCCGTGATCTGGGCCGGGCGGGCGACGGAACGCCATCCGAGAGCTGTGCGTCTGATCGCGCCTGCCGCTGCGGCAACGCTGCTCACGGCTCCGATCACCGCGTACGCATTCGGCACGGTCGCCCCGATCGGCGTACTCGCAAACCTGCTCGCGATTCCGCTGGCGGGCGTCGCGGTCCCCGGTCTCATGGTCGCGTTGCTGACTTCGTCGAATCTGCTCGCCGCAGGATCAGGACTATGCCTGGCCTTGCTCGACGTGGTCGCGCGCGCGGCGGCGGCGATTCCGGGCGGCCATTTCATCATGATCGCTGGGCCGCGCGCCGCTATGCTCTGGCTCGGCGTCGTCGTGCTGGCGTGGTGGCTCTGGCATTCCCCGCGGCGTCGCTGGGTCGTTGCCGCGCGGCTCGCATTCGTCGCCGCGCTCGCCACGTGGTCAGCGTCTTTCGGCGCCCTCCGGCGTCTTTCAGATTGTCATTGCCTAACCGTACATTTCCTGGACGTCGGTCAGGGGGACGCGATCGCGCTGCGGACGCCCGCTGGGCGCTGGCTCTTGATCGACGGCGGACCGCGTGGACCGCCGCCGCTTGGCGATGCGGGGCGCCGGGTGGTGGTGCCGTTCCTGAGGAGTCACGGCGCGACGCGGCTCGCCGCCATCGTCGCGACGCACGCGCACCTCGACCACTTCGGCGGGCTGCCCGCGGTCCTCGAGGCGTTCGACCCGGCGTACGTGCTCGAGCCCGGCGAGCCGGTGCCGGACGCGAATTACTTCGGCTTCCTGGGCGCCGTCGAAGCGGACGGCGCCGAATGGCGGCCGGCGCGCCGTGGCGATCGGCTCGAGCTCGACGGCGTAATGTTCGACGTGCTGAGCCCCGATTCCGCCTGGGCGGTCAGTCAGACGGATATCAACGAGGAGTCGGTCGTCCTCCTCGTGACGTACGGGACGACGCGCCTGTTGCTCGCCGGCGATGCCGGCCTGCCGACGGAAGCGCACATTGCCGGCACGGTTGGGCACGTGACGCTGCTCAAGGTGGGGCATCACGGTTCGCGCGGGGCTACGTCGGACCGCTGGCTCGACGAGCTGCGGCCCGAGGACGCGGTGATCAGCGTGGGCGCGCACAATCGGTACGGTCATCCAGCGCCCGAGGTGGTGGCGCGCCTCAAGGCTCGTGGCATCATCGTGCTCCGGACGGATGAGCGGGGTACGATCACCTTCACCGTTTCCAGACAGGGGACGAGTGCACTCACCGACGTCGGTCATCACGATTGAGCGCTTCATCATGGAGCAGGAGCGGCTTCATCCCGAGGCCACGGGGGAGCTCTCCAACCTGCTGTACGATCTCTGCCTGGCCGCTAAGATCATCTCGCGCCAGGTGCGGCGCGCTGGGCTTACCGACATCCTGGGTGAGTTCGGAGCGATCAACGTCCAGGGCGAGTTACAGCAGAAGCTCGATGTTTTCGCGAACGAGACGGTGCGTCACAGCGTCGAGCACACCGGACGGGTGTGCGTCGTGGCGTCCGAGGAAGACGAGCATCCCATTCCCGTGAAGGTCCGCGAGGACCGGCGTGGGGGGAAGTACGTCCTGCTCTACGATCCGCTCGATGGCTCGACCAATATCGACGTCAATGTTTCGATCGGGACGATCTTCTCTATCCATCGCCGCACGGCAACGAAACGCGGACCCGGTTCGCTCGCTGATTGTTTGCAGCAGGGGCGCGCGCAGGTGGCGGCGGGCTACATCCTCTACGGCTCGAGCACGATGCTCGTCTACACGACCGGGCAGGGCGTGCACGGCTTTACGCTCGACCCGACGATCGGCGAATTTCTGCTCTCGCACCCCGACATCCGCTCGCCCGATGTGGGCAAATACTACAGCGTCAACGAGAGTCACTGGAACAAATGGGCGCCGGGCATCCAGCGCGTGGTCGGCGCGTTCAAGAATGGCGACGGCGGCCGTGTGGAAGCGAAGAACGCGCGTTATATCGGATCGCTCGTGGCCGACATCCATCGCAATCTGATGTCCGGCGGCGTCTTTCTGTATCCGGCCGACGCGATTTCGCCGCAGGGCAAGCTGCGCTTGCTGTACGAAGCGGCGCCGCTCGCGCTCGTGGTCGAGCAAGCGGGAGGCGCCGCGACGGATGGGCAGCGCAACATCCTCGACATCAAACCGACGGCGCTGCATCAGCGCACGCCGCTGATCATCGGCTCCAAGCAGGACGTGGCGTTCGCGCAGTCGGTGCTCGCCGGGCAATGACCGCGGCCGACCAAAGCGCTCCAGGGGAGTGGCCATACACGCGCGGCATCTATCCCACGATGTACCGCGGCAAGCTGTGGACCATGCGCCAGTACGCCGGCTTCGGCACCGCTGAAGAAACCAACGCCCGCTTTCGTCATCTCCTCGACGCCGGCCAAACGGGTCTCTCGGTCGCGTTCGATCTGCCCACGCAGATGGGTTACGACTCCGATCACGCGAGGGCGGAAGGCGAGGTGGGTCGAGCGGGTGTCGCGATCGACAGCGTCGAGGACATGGAGCGCCTGTTCCATGGCATTCCACTCGATCGTGTTTCGACGTCGATGACGATCAACGCGACGGCCGCGATTCTGTTGGCGATGTATGTCGCGGTTGGGGAGGAGCAGGGGGTCCCGCTGGCCAAGCTGGAGGGCACGCTCCAAAACGACATCCTCAAGGAATACATCGCGCGCGGCACGTACATCTATCCGCCCGAGCCGTCGCTGCGACTCGTCGCCGACATTTTCCGGTTCACGTCGGCCGCCAAGATGAGCTTCAACCCCATCTCGATCTCCGGTTATCACATGCGCGAAGCGGGCGCGACGGCCGTGCAGGAGATCGCGTTCACCTTTGCCAACGGTTTGGAATACGTCCGCCGGGCGCAATCCACCGGGCTGTCCATCAACGAACTGGGGCCCAGGCTTTCCTTCTTCTTTGCCGGCTATACCGACTTCTTCGAGGAAGTGGCCAAGTTTCGGGCCGCTCGGCGGCTCTGGGCGCGACTCATGAGGGAAATTCAACGCCGACGACGCCGCGGCCCGGCTGCGCTTTCACACGCAGACCGGTGGCGCGACGCTCACGGCACAGCAACCCCTCAACAACGTCGTGCGCGTCGCGCTCCAGGCGATGGCGGCGGTGCTCGGAGGCACCCAATCGCTGCATACCAACGCCTACGATGAAGCGCTCGCACTGCCGACCGAGCATAGCGCTACCGTGGCGCTTCGCACGCAGCAGCTGCTCGCGTACGAGACTGGTGTCCCGGACGTCACCGATCCGCTCGGTGGCAGCTACTATCTGGAATCGCTGACGGACCAGATGGAGAAAGACGCGCGGGCCTTGATCGACGAGATCGAAGCGGGCGGTGGCGCCGTCGCTGCCATTGCGCAAGGGGTTTTCCAGCAGGCGATCGCGCGCAGCGCGTACGAACAGCAGCGTGACATCGAGGCAGGGAAGCGGGTAATCGTGGGCGTGAACGAATACGTCACCGGAGATGCCGCGCCGCCGACACGCGCGCCCGACTACTCCACGCTGGCCGAGACGCAGCAGCGGCGCCTGGCGGCGCTACGCGGGAAACGGGAAACGAGAAACGTGAAACGGACACTCGCAGCGCTGGACGCGGCTGCACACGAATCTGGCGCGCCGTTGATGGAGCCGATTCTCGAGGCGGTCCGCGTCCGCGCGACACTCGGCGAGATCAGCGACGTATTGCGCGCCGTCTGGGGCGTGTACGATCCCCGTTAGCCATGAAATAATCCAGGAGGCTCCGATGATGCGGATGGTCGTCGCCCGGCTGATCGTCGCGATCTTACTCGGCATCGCGGTTGGGTATGCCGTCGGCAAGAGTACCGCAGCCGATGCCGAGCGTGGGAATGCGCTGACGATGAAGGCGTACATCGCCGACTTCGACCACCACAAGCAGGAGCTGATATCGTCTCGCGTTCCGATGGCCGGCGCGCTCTTCGTGGGCGCGCTGATGATCGTCGCGATGTTCGGGCTGTACGAGTTGCTAGTGTGGTGTGTGGATCGGCTCCTGGCGGTGCTCGACCGCCGGAACAGCCTCGCGACTCAACCAGGGACACCACCGCCGTGGTAGGCCGCCGTCACTTCTTCCGGAGGTTGATCGTGCGCGAACGGGTTCTGACCATTTTTTCTCTCTTGCTCGCTCTTGCCGCTCCGCTGGTTGCTCAACGCGTGGAAACGGGATTCCTCGATCGGTCGATCACAGTCGCGGGTCGAGCATATCACTATCAGGTCTACGTTCCAGCGGATTATGCATCGAAAAGCAGTTGGCCGGCGATTCTGTTCTTGCACGGCGCGGGCGAGCGGGGCACTGACGGCCTGCTACCGACCGCGGTGGGCCTCGGTGCCGCCATTCGACAGAATCCGACCCGCTACCCCGTGATCGCGGTCTTTCCGCAGGCGCCACCCGATTCGCAGTGGGTCGGGACACCCGCCGACATGGCCGTCACCGCGCTGCAGCAGACGATGCGGGAATTCCACGTCGATCCGACTCGTGTGTATCTCACTGGTCTCTCGATGGGCGGGCACGGAACCTGGTATGTCGCGTATCGCCATCCCGAGCTGTTTGCGGCGATCGTCCCGATCTGCGGATGGGTGCGCGACTTTCCGCAGTTCCGGGGTTCAGTTCCGGTAGTCCCAGGAGACAGTGCGTCGATCATGCCGAGTCTGGTCCAGCGCCTCGGCAAGGTTCCAATTTGGATCTTCCACGGGGAAGTGGATCAGGTCGTGAACGTCAACGGCTCGCGAGAACCGGCCGCCGCGCTGAAGGCCGCATCGGCCGACGTTCGCTACACCGAATTGCTCGGCTTGAATCACAACTCGTGGGATGCCGCGTACGCGTCCGACGAGTTCACACGCTGGCTGTTCGCACAGCAACGGCGCTAGCCGACCGGCTTGGCGCATGACAAGTTAGGGCACTCTTTCAAGAGGATTAGGTGATGAACCGGCGCGAAGTGCTTTTGCTGCTCGCCGGGACGGGCGCAATTCCCGATCAGCTGCTCGCGATCGGTCGCGCCGTCCACAAGCGCGCGCGTGTTGGAACTCTCCGCGCGTTGAACGCCCACCAGAATGAAACCGTCGCCACCATCGCCGAACTGATCATCCCCAAGACCGACACACCGGGAGCGCGAGAGGCGGGAGTGCCCGCCTTCATCGACGTCATGCTCGCCGATTGGGCGGGCGATGATCAGCGCCAGATGTTCACGGCGGGACTGGCGAACGTGGATGAACGGTCGCGCGCGCTGTTCGGCAAGGAGTTCGTCGCCTGCAGCGAAGCGCAGCAGACCCAGATTCTCACGGATCTCGATGCGGAGCTCGCGCGCCTACGTGACACGAAGAGCGATGCCTCGAAGAACTTCTTCCAGGCCATGAAGTGGCTGACGCTGACGGGCTACTACACATCCGAAGTCGGTGCGACCACGGAACTGCATTACCGCGTTGTGCCGGGACGTTACGAACCCTGCTACCCCCTCGACCAATGAAGACCTACGACGCAATCGTCATCGGCTCAGGTATCTCGGGCGGGTGGGCGGCGAAAGAGCTGACCGAGCGCGGCCTGCAGACCCTCGTGCTCGAGGCCGGCCGGCCGATCAATCCCGAGACCGACTACGTCGAGCATGTGCCGATGTGGGAGATGAAGTTCCGCGGCATGGGCGACCGCAAGCAACGGTCCAAGGAACAGCCGATTCAGCAGCAATGCTACGCCTGCGACGAGATGGCCTACAAATTCTTCGTGAACGACCTCGAGAACCCCTACACCACGCCGCCCGACAAACCGTTCTCATGGATCCGCGGCCGCCAGGTCGGCGGGCGTTCGATCATGTGGGGGCGGCAGGTCTACCGCTGGAGCGACCTGGACTTCGAGGCGAACGCCCGCGAAGGGATCGGCGTCGACTGGCCGATTCGCTACGCCGACATCGCGCCCTGGTACGACTATGTCGAGACATTTGTCGGCATCAGCGGCCAGTCGGAAGGTCTGCCTCAACTTCCGGACGGCAAATTCCTCAAGCCGATGACGCTGAACTGCGCGGAACAGCTGGTGAAGGACGCTGTGGCCCGCGCATGGCCCGGGGGGGAACGGCTGGTGACGATCGGACGCTGCGCCGTGCTCACGGAGGCCCACAACGGGCGCGCCGCATGCCACTACTGCGGCCCGTGTCATCGCGGCTGCATTACGCGCTCTTACTTCTCGAGCCTGAACGCGACTCTCCCGGCCGCCCAGGCGACCCGTCGTCTCACGCTGCGGCCATACAGCGTCGTTCAGAGCGTGATCTGGGACCAGAAGCGTGGGCGGGCGACCGGCGTGCGCGTCATCGACGGCCAAACGAAACACGCGCTCGAGTTCAAGGCACGCGTCATCTTCCTGTGCGCCTCGACCATCGAGTCGGCGCGAATCCTGCTCAACTCGGAAGGAAACCTCGCGAATTCGAGCGGGCAGGTCGGCAAGAATCTGATGGACCATATCATGGGCGGCGGCGCCAGCGGCAAGGTGGATGCGCCGCTCGACCGCGACACGATCGGCAATCGTCCCAATGGGATCTACGTGCCGCGCTTCCGCAACGTGGGGAAGAACAAGTCCTCCACATTCGTGCGGGGTTACGGCTTCCAGGGCGGTGGCGGCCGCTCCGATTGGGGCCGGGGCGCCGAGCAGACGGGGTTCGGCGCCGAGTTCAAGAAGTCGTTGCGCCGCCCGGGACCATGGGGATTCTCGCTCTACGGGTTCGGCGAGATGCTGCCACGGCCCGAGAACTTCGTCGAAATCGACAAGACGAAGGTCGACGCGTGGGGCATCCCGGTCGTCAAGATCCGTTGCGCGTACGGCGACAACGAGAAGGCGCTCGTCCATGACATGTCCATTACGGGCGCCGAGATGCTCGCTGAAGCGGGCGCGCACGACATCCAGCCTTTCACCAGCGATAACCCGCCCGGTCTTGTCATCCACGAAATGGGCACCGCGCGGATGGGCAAGGACCCGAAGACGTCCGTGCTGAACGCGCACAATCAGGTTCACGACGTCCCGAATCTCTTCATCACCGACGGCGCCTGCATGGCCTCGACCGCCTGCCAGAATCCGTCGATCACCTACATGGCCCTCACAGCTCGCGCGGCGGCCTACGCTGTCGATGCGATGAAACGGAACGAGCTATGAAAAATCTTGAACGTCGCGAGTTCGTCAAAACGCTCGCCGCCGCGGGCGCTGCCATTGCTTTCCCCGCTGCTGCGCTGCGCACCGCCCATCGCGCGCGTCACCTGGAGAAGGTCGGTCTGCAGCTGTATACCGTCCGCACCGTGCTCGAGAAGGACTTTGAAGGCACGCTCGCCCATGTGGCCGAGATCGGCTACAAGGAGGTGGAGTTCGCCGGCTACTTCAACCACACGCCGGCTGAAGTGAAGGCGATCCTCGATCGACACGGCCTCTCAGCGCCGTCGACGCACGTTGCGTTGGGGGAGATCGACGCGTGGAAAGCCGCGCTCGACACCGCCAAGGCGGTCGGACACGAATACATCGTCGTGCCGTGGATTCCGCAGGAGAAGCGCGTGACGCTCGACGGCTGGAAGAACGTCGCCGCCGTCTTCAACCGGGCCGCCCAGCTGGCGCACGATGCGGGCCTCCAGTTCGCGTATCACAACCACGATTTCGAATTCCCAAAGATGGAAGGGCAGGTCCCCTACGACGTGCTGCTCCAGAACACCGATCCGAAGCTCGTGCAGCTGGAGATCGATCTCTACTGGATGACCAAGGGCGGTCAGGATCCGCTCGACTACTTCGCCCGCTGGCCGGGCCGCATTCCGCTGGTGCACGTGAAGGACTCGGCGGGCGCTCCTGAGCACAAGATGGTCGACGTCGGGCAGGGGAAGATCGATTGGAAGCGGATCTTCG
>Ga0209266_1003236_pt1 | contig 10010 bp, 8 predicted proteins | sample GraSoiAngelo_132_FD_185889 | JGI IMG/M metagenome (GOLD analysis project Ga0209266, IMG submission 185889) | Grasslands soil microbial communities from the Angelo Coastal Reserve, California, USA - 14_0929_02_40cm (SPAdes) (version 2) | ecosystem: Environmental > Terrestrial > Soil > Grasslands ...
CTGGTGCTGCCCGAGGCCGACGAGACGGCGGCGGAGCTCGTGATGCGTCGCGTGACGGAACGGCTGACCTGGGATACCGACACCCCCCGCGTCACGGTGAGCCTGGGCGCGGCGGTCCACCCGCGAGACGGCGCGACCGTCCAGGCGCTGCTCGACGCCGCGGATCGCGGGCTGTACGCGATGAAGGGGAAAAAGGTGGGCAGGCGGGGTTAGATTGTAGCACCCCTATGGCCGAGAAGAAGCGCGCGTTCAGCCCCGGCGCCTGGCAGGAAGCCCGAGCGCTCGTCTACCAACACCGCGGCCGCCTGGCGCTGGGTCTCGGGCTGCTGCTCGTCAACCGGCTGGCCGGCCTGGTGCTGCCGTCGTCCACCAAGTGGGTGATCGACCGGGTCATCAACCAGCACGCCGAGCTACTGGTGCCGCTCGCCGTCGCGGCCGGTGTGGCGACCGTGATCCAGGCGATCACCGGGTTCGGCCTCTCGCAGATCCTCGGCGTCGCGGCGCAGCGCGCCATCACGGACATGCGTCGCACCGTGCAGGCCTACGTGCTGCGGCTCCCCGTCGGCTACTTCGACTCCACCAAGAGCGGCATTCTCATCTCCCGCATCATGAGCGACGCCGAGGGGATCCGGAACCTGGTGGGGACGGGGCTGGTGCAGCTCGTGGGCGGCCTCGTGACCGCCGCGATCGCCCTGGGGGTGCTGTTCTACCTCAACTGGCGGCTCACCGTCTTCGCGATCCTCATCCTCGGCCTGTTCGGCGGCGGCATGGCGTACGCGTTCACGAAGCTGCGGCCGCTGTTCCGCGAGCGCGGGAAGATCAACGCGGACGTCACCGGACGGCTGGGCGAGACCCTGGGCGGCATCCGCATCGTCAAGGCCTACCGCGCCGAGCGCGGCGAGCGGCTGGTGTTCACGCGCGGTGCGCACTCCCTGTTCCGCAATGTCGCCACCACGATGACGGGCATCTCCTCGCTCGGCGCGTTCGCCTCGATCATCGTCGGCGCCATCGGCATCCTGATGATCCTCGAGGGCGGGCACGCGATCCTCTCGGGGAGCATGACGCTGGGCGACTTCTTCATGTACGGCGTGTTCGTGGGGCTGGTGGCGCTGCCGCTGATCAACATCGCGTCCATCGGCACGCAGATCACCGAGGCGTTCGCCGGGCTGGACCGCATCCGCGAGATCCGCGTCGCGCGGGGCGGTGACCGACGTGCGGGGCGACGTCGACTTCGAGGGCGTGAGCTTCGCGTACGTGCCCGGGCGCGACGTGTTGCGCGAGGTGTCCTTCCACGCGGCGGCGGGCTCCACCACCGCCCTCGTGGGGTCGTCCGGAGCAGGGAAGAGCACGCTGATCAGCCTGGTGCTGGCCTTCAACCGTCCCACGGACGGGCGCATCCAGGTCGACGGGCGGGATCTGGCCATGCTGCGGCTCGCCGAATACCGCCGGCATCTGGGCGTGGTGCTCCAGGACAACTTCCTGTTCGACGGCACGATCGCCGAGAACATCGCGTTCGCGCGGCCCCACGCCACCCGCCGTGAGATCGAGGAGGCGGGGCGCATCGCGCACTGCGACGAGTTCGTACGCCGCTTCGAGCAGGGCTACGACACCATCGTCGGCGAGCGGGGGGTGAAGCTGTCGGGCGGCGAGCGCCAGCGCGTGTCCATCGCCCGCGCCATCCTCGCCGATCCCCGCATCCTGATCCTCGACGAGGCCACGTCCAGCCTCGACTCCGAGAGCGAGGCCGCGATCCAGGACGGGCTGCGGACATTGCGGCGCGGCCGCACGACGTTCGTGATCGCCCACCGGCTCTCGACGATCCGCAGCGCCGATCAGATTCTCGTCCTGGAGGGCGGGGAGATCGTGGAGCGCGGCACCCACCAGGAGCTGCTGGCCCGGCACGGCCGCTACCGCCAGCTCTACGACAAGCAGTACCGCTTCGAGCACGACCGCTTCGTGAACCCCGGCGAGGATTTCACCCCTGAGCCCGAGGCGCCGGTCGTGTCGGCGCCGGTCACGCCCCCCACGCGACTCTAGCAACGCAAAACGGCGCCTCCCGTTGGGGAGACGCCGTTTCTTTCCGCGGTACCGCGCGAGTCTTACAGCTTCACGACGTTCTGCGCGGCGGGGCCCTTCTGGCCCTGAACCACTTCGAACTCCACGCGCTCGCCTTCGGCGAGCGACTTGAAGCCCTGCGCCTGAATGGCGCTGTGATGCACGAAGCAGTCCTTGCTGCCATCCTCGGGCGTGATGAAGCCGAAGCCCTTGGCGTCATTGAACCACTTCACGGTACCGGTGACACGTGCCATCTGTGCATACTCCTGACTTAATAATGTTCCCGGCGACGCGCGGTCTTCGCCTTGCGGCGCGCCGCGGCCTTGTCCTTCCGCCGCCGTCGAGCGCTCGGGCTCTCATAGAAGCGCGTACGCTTCATGTCCTGGAACAGGCCCGCCTTGGTGACCTGCCGGCGGAACTTCTTCAAAACGAAGTCCAGACGATCTGTCTCGCTCAGCGTGACGATCATGCGAACCCGATTCCAGGGAGAGTGAATCCAGAAACGAACAAAGACCTGCGGCGACAGCCCCAGGTCCTTGTGATCAGTCTCTGGTGTTCAGCCGCGGCACCGTGCCGTGGCCCTTTCGCTCGGTCGGGAAACTCGCCCCCGGGCCCGGAAATGTCAAGGGCGCGGCTCCCCAGGCCGAAACCGTTCCTCCCACTCGTCCAGGGACCGCGGCCAATCCGTCTTGAGCAGGCGGGAGAGCGCCCGGTCGGCCAACACCTTCCCACCAGTCTGGCAGCGCGGGCAGTAGTTTACCTCGTTCTCGGCGTAGCGGATGCGTTGCACCGGCGCAGCACACACGGGGCAGGGCAGGCGGTACCGGCCGTGCACCGCCATCGCGGGGCGAAAGGCCGTCACCTTCTCCGGAAAGCTGGTCCCCGTCTCCGCCCGCAGTCGCGCGGTCCACGTCTGCAAGGTCTCCTGCGTGGCTCGATAGAGTCGGGCAACCTCCTCGTCCGAGAGCCGTGAGGTCAACGTGAGCGGCGACAGCCGGGCCGCGTGCAGGATCTCGTCCGAGTACGCGTTACCGATGCCGCTGAACAGTTTGGGGTCGGTGAGCGTGCGCTTGAGCGTATGGCTCTCCACAGTCAGCACGTCCTTGAATTCCTGAAGCGTCGCGCTCAACACCTCGAGGCCGCCGGGATCGAGCGCCGCGATGCCCACGGACCCACGCACGAGATGCAGCGACGCCCGATGCTTGGTGCCGGCCTCGGTCACCAGCAGGCTCCCCTCGGCGAAGTCGAAGGCGGCGAGTCCGTTGCGCCGGGGGATCTGGGCGCTCGGAGGCTTCCAGTGTAACCGGCCGGCGATCATCAAATGGATGACGGCGGCGAGGTCGCCCTCGAACGCGATGACGATGCGCTTCCCGAGGCGGCGGAGCCCGACCACGGCGCGGCCCTCAAGCTCCGCCGGCTGGACGCCCGCCGACCGCAGCAGGAATGGGCTCGTGATGCGGCAGCGCAGGAGCGGGCGGCCGGGGATGCGGCGCTCGAGAGCTTCGAGGTAGACGACGATGTCCGGGAGTTCGGGCATGGAAGCCAAGTCTATGCTCGGGGTGCGAGTTTTGCTGCGTTGGCACAACGCACTCCGCGTGGTGTCGAATACCGGACCTCTGTGGGGGACCTGCCGATGATCGTGCGAGCGATGCTGTGCGCCGGCTGTTGCGTGCTCCTCTCCCGTCCCGCCGCCGCCCAGGGGACGACGGATACAACCAAGACCACCTCGCGGTTCACGCTTTCAGGGGATCGGCTGCGGGTGCTCCCGGCGGACGATCCCGCGCCGGCGCTGGTGCTGGTCCCCGGCGTGGTGCTGCGCGGCGGCGAGATCGGGATCGACCATCTGGCGCGCCTCTCGATCCGCGGTGCCGCGCCCGGCGAGGCCGCCGTCTACGTGGACGGCGCACCGGTGCGCTTCCAGCTCTTCGGAACGGTCGGCATCCCCCTCGCGGTCGAGGCGGTGGACGAGGTCGCAGTGACGACGGGCGTGCCGGACGCCGCGCTGCCTGACGCCCGCGGCGGCGTGATCGCCTACGTCACGCGGGGGGGAGGCGACCGCTTCCAGGCGAGCTTCCACGCCGGGACCGATGAGCCGTTCGGCACCAGGTCCAGCCTTGGCTACAACCACTTCGCCGCCTTCCTCGGCGGGCCGCTGGGCGCCGTTCCCGGGCTGCGGTGGGCCGTCTCGGCCACCGCGCAGGGACAGGGCTCGCCCTATCGGGGCTTCGGGATCGCGAAGCAACCTGCCTTCGTCTTGGACGGCGTCGATACGACGATGACGTGGAGCGACGGGACCAACACCTTCACCGCGGCCCTGCCGGCGTTCGCGCGGTCGACGGGACTCGAGCGGCCGATGGATTGGGCGACGCTGGTGCGCGGGCATGCGAAGGTCGGCTACCGCTACGGCGAGCGGTCGAGTGTGTCGCTCTCGTTGCTCGCGGGCGGCGTGCAGCAGCGCTTCTTCCCCGGAACCGCCATCGGCGATCCTGCCCTGTATTCGGGCATGCACCAGTGGTGGCGACAGGGCATCGTGAATTGGCGTCACGAGCTCGGGCGCCTGCGGGGCGGATCGCTGGCGCTGAGCGCCAACCTCTCGCTGGGGACGGACCGCCTGGCGTCGGGCCCGCTGGCGCCGGGCTCGGAGGCCGACACGCGCGATCCGGCGTTGGGAATCGAATGGGGCGCGCTCGGGTTCACTGGCTCCGACCTTATGCCGTACCCGATTACCGACGACATCATCCGCAACGTCCGTACGAACAGCGGTCTGCGGACGCCCTACCTCAATCAGACGAACCTGCGCCTCTCCCAGCCGTATCGCACGAATCCGTTCGCGGTGATCGCCGGGTGGCCGACCCAGGGACTCGACGGAAACTTGACGCTCGCGTCGGAGCGCCGGCTGGATGCGCGCTGGGCGCTCGATTGGGCGGCGGGCGCGATTCACCACGTCTCGGTGGGAGCCGATTTCAATCGCACGGACCTCAGCTACTACAGCGCCGGTCTCCTCAGCGAGTTCAACCTCGATGCCTACCGGGTCGAGCCTCGGCGCTTCGGCGCGTTCGCGACCGACCGCATCACGAGCGGCCGGGTGACGGCCGATATCGGCGTCCGCTACGATCGCTTCGACCCCCGCGCGCTGTACCCAACGGCTCCCGGCCGGATCTTCAGCAATCCGGCGTGGAGCGTCAACGCTGCGACCAGCGATACCGCGTACGCCGCCTCCGTCGCCCGCGTGTTCTCCGGCACGGTGACGAAAGGTTTGCTGGCGCCGCAAGCGCGGATCGCCGTGGCAGTAGGGTCGGGCACGAGTGTGCGTGCCGCCGTGGGCCAACTCGCGGTCCCCCCATCATTGGGTGCGCTGTTTGCCTGGAGCAACAGCGACCTGAGCTTCGTACCGCTCGTTGGGCCGGTATTCGGTCGCGACGTCCACTACGCCAAGAGCACGATGCTGGAAGCGGGATTGCGCCGCGAGTTCGGCTCCGCGTTCGTCGCGGATGTGGCGATCTACCATCAGTCGGTGCTGCAACCGTACGAGCCCCGGTTGACGTCGTATGACAATCCCTCCAACCCCGGGCAGACTTATATCGCGAACGCCCTCACCAAGACCGGCGCGCGCCCAGGGACCGGGGTGGATGCGCTGGTCGAATGGCACCGGGGGAACGCGTTGGACGGTACCATCGCCTACTCGTACTTGCACACGACCCACCAGGGAGAGGCCGCGGTGGCGACGCACGCCCTCGGCGCCAGGGTGGGATGGCGTGGCGAGAGCGACTGGCAGGCAACCGTTTTCGTCCGCGCGGTGACCGGGCTGCCCTACACGCGCCTCGACAACACCGGGGCAGGCATCTTCGCCTCGGAGGAGCCTGGGTTCATCTTTCTGCCTGTCGTGGAACGATTCAACGCTTCCCGCCTACCTTGGACCAAGACGTTGGATCTGCGCGTAACGAAGAATGTCCACACGGCTGGCGGGCATTGGACCGTCTTCGCCGACTTGAGGAATCTGCTCGACTTCACGAACACGACCGACGTCTATGCCGAGACGGGGACGGAGAACAACGACCTGTATCGCCAGAACGCGCTCAGCGATGAATACGCGAGCCTGCAAGACGAGGCCAGCTTGAACGGGGCCTTATTGCCGGGAGGCACCGTGGACCTGCGGCCGAGTTGTTCGACGTGGACGGCTAGTAGCGTGGGGCCGGTGAACTGCGTGATGCTTCGCCGGGTCGAGACCCGTTTCGGGAACGGGGACGGGCAGTACACCCTGGCCGAGCAAGAGCGTGCACTCAACACCTACTTCGACTCGTTCGTCGGCGCGTGGCGATTCCACGGCCCCGGGCGCACCGTTCGGGTGGGGATGGAACTGCGGCTCTAGCCCGCGCCGCGTGATGGCCGTCACACCACGAGCGGGAGCGAACCGCCGTCGGGCTACGCGACGTCCCGGTTGCTCGGCTCCGTCCGCCGTGGGTACTTTCGTACCCATGTCGTGCCCGTCCGGTCGTTCCGCCGCAGCGACAGCCCTGCTGGCTGTCCTGCTCGTCGCCTGTCCGAAGCCGCGCACCGTGGCCGTTCCCGACCCCGGCCGCGCCGATTCGGTCACGGCGCGGAACCGCGACCTCGAACAGCGGGTGGCGCGTCTCGAGCTGCAGCGGTTGGAGCGGGATGCCCAAGTGGACCAGCTCCAGGGCCAGCTCGACGCCGCGCGGCGCGAGGTGGTGCGCGCGATGGCCAAGCTGCAGACGCTGGCGAGCCGGGCGGAAGCGGCCTCCGCGATGGCCGAAGCCGAGGTCGCCCTGCAGTCCCTGCAGCTGCCGGCCGGGCAGACGCCGCCGGGTATCGTCGAAGCGCAGCAGCTGCTCAGCCAGGCGAGCGACGAGTTCAACAAGGGGAACTACGGCGGCGCGCTGTATCTGGCCAACCAGTCCAAGACCGCTACCGGAACGGGGCGGGGCGCCCTCGCCGGAGGCACCGCGACGACGCTGCGCCCGGGGGAAGTGCTGTTCGCGTTGCCGCTGAACCTGCAGACGACGGGTCGCGCCAGCATCCGTGAGGGCCCCGGCGCGGCGTTCCACGTGGTGTTCGCGCTGGAGGCGGGCGCCGCCGTGACCGGGTTCTCCTATGCCGATCAATGGGTGCGCGTGACCGACGACGGCGGCCGTTCCGGCTGGGTGTATTACCGCCTGGTGGGGCGGCGCGCGGACACCGCCCGCTAGGTCACTCCGCGCGCGCCTGCGTTTCTTTCGGCTCCCGGGGTCCGGCCATCACCACGCGATCCCGCCCCCCGTACTTCGCATCGTACAGCGCCGAGTCCGCCGCGGCGATCATGCCGTCGGGCGTCTCGCCGTGCTCGGGGAACTCCGCGACGCCGACGCTCACCGTGACGTGCCGGCCCGGGATCTTTGCCCCGGCCACGGCGGCGCGGATGCGCTCGGCGACGCGCGAGCCTTCCTCGAGGTCCCCTTCGGGCAGGATCACGAGGAACTCTTCGCCCCCGTAGCGCGCCACGGAATCCACCTCACGCGTCTGTTCCCGCAGCGCCTTCGCGACGGTGACGAGCACCTCGTCGCCCGCCAGGTGACCGAAGGCGTCGTTGTAGTTCTTGAAGTGGTCGACGTCCACCATCAGCACGGCGAAGGTGTGCTCGAGCCGCTGCGACCGCTTCACCTCGTCCGCCAGGACTTCCCTGAGGCGGCGGCGGTTGAGCAAGCCGGTAAGGCTGTCGGTCACCGAGAGCCGCTCCAGCTCCTCGGTCTTCTCGCGCAGCCGCACCACCATCGCGTTGAACACCTGCGTGAGGAACGCCACCTCGCCCCCGCCGGCGACCGGCAGCTCCACGGCGAGGTCCCCCACGGCGACTTTCCCCGCCGCCTGCGCGAGCCGGTTCAATGGCCGCACGATCAGCATGCTCAGGAAGTAGGCGATGGCGCCGATGGCGGCCAGCAACCCCAGCACGATCCCGATGGTGACGTTGCGCAGGTGGGTGACCTGCTGGTACGCCCGCGCGGTCGGCACCTCGCTCACCACGGCCCAGCGCAGCCGGGGGACCTCCTGGTAGCTACCGACCGCGCCCTGGCCGTCGAAGCCGCGGTATTCGAGCGCGGCGCCGGCCTTCGCGACCAGCGCGCTCAGCGTGCGCGGCGGCAGGCTGTCGCGCAGGTACCCCTGCATCCCTGTGGGGGAGGACGCGAGCAGGGCACCTTCGGCGGTCGTGACGAACGTCGCGCCGGCGGGGGCGGGCACGCTGCGTTTCGCGATGCGCTCCACCGCGCGCAGCTTGACCCGCGCCGCGAACGCTCCGACCAAGCGGCCGCTGGGGACGACGATCGGCACGGCGACCACGAGCACCGGTGTCTGACCGCTGTCGGCGGGGAGCGGGGGGCCCACGGCCGAATTGTCGGAGCGGATCTGTTGCAGCCAGTCCGGAGGGAGTGGCAGGGGCGTGGTCTGCGAGGCGCTCGTCGCGATGGAGGTCCCCTGGGGATCCACCACCAGCAGCTCGTCGAACTCGTCGGAGAACCGGCTGCGCAGTGAGCGCAGGTAGTCGGTGAGCCGGGAGAGATTCGGGCCGGGGCGTCCGGCGCGCTCGATGTTCTCCGTCACCTCGTACGAGGAGGCGAACACGCGCAATTCGTACAGGCTGCCTTTGAGCCACAGGTCGAGCTCGCGCGACGCGGCACCGCTCACGCTCACCAGGTCCGCGGTGATCTTTTCGGTGAGGGCGTTCTTGTTCTGGAAGTACGAAACCCATGCCCCAGCAAGGGAGGGGACGAGCGTGACGACCACGGCGAATAACAGCATCTTGTAGCGGATGCTGTCGGGGCGGAGCGCGCCGAAGCGCCGCCCCGCCAACTGCTCCCATGATTTGCTGAGCCTCTTCATGCCGTGGCTCAGCAAGATTCCACGTTCGGCCGCCTAACGCAAGGTCAGCCAGTAATTTGCCTTGAGCAGCAGCACGTTCGTGGGCCGATCCCGGCGATACAACAGCAGGTCGCCCAGGTCCCGGCCAGCGTCGAACGTGGGGTCGAAGGGGAAAAATCCACCCCGGCTCTGGGTCCACACGAGGAACAGCGTGGACCCCGGCCGATACTCCCAGCGCAACACCGTCTTAATCTGGAAAGCGCGGGTCCGGAAGTCAGGGTTGTCGAGCGTGAACGGCGCCGCCGGCCCGCCCGACCCGTCGGGATCGATCCGATACACGGCGGGCCGCCCCGCCGCGTCGGTGGCGACGACGGAATCCGTCGATCCGGCGTCGCGCCCGTACACGAGGAAGGCGAACGCGCGCGGCGCGGCGAGCTCCTTCAGGTCGGAGAAGTCGCCCGCGAACGTGAACGGCTGAGCGTACAGCTGCACGCTGAGCGTCGGCGACATCGTCACGTTGAAGCGCATCGTGACGTCGAGGGTGTGCTGGTCGAGCGCGCCGAACACGTAGCGGTGTCCGAACGTGGCGGTCGCGGTCGGATCCGGGATCGTCGTTACGTATTGCGCCGTGCTGCGGCCGACTGCATAGCTCGGTGCGAGCTCCAGCGCGGCCGCGGCCGAGAGCTTCACACTGACGTCGGGGCTCACCGAGAGCGACCAACCGCCGGCCGGGCTGCGGCTGACGAAGGTGAACACGCTGGCGGTCACTGCCTTGCGGTTGTTCGTGAACGTGTTGAATCCGCCGCTCCAGCCGGCGGGCTCGATGGCGACGGGACCGCCTCGTGTCAGCCGGTCGTCGATCACTCGCGCGCTGTAGGTGCCGAACAGGTTGACGCCCCAGAAGCTCAGGAACTGCCCGAACGCCGAAGCGCTGAAGGCGTTCTGGATCATGTCGCCGTCGTAGTTCCAGCTCGGCCCCATGCTGGTCGCGAGGGATGCGAACCGGAACAGCTTCCCGGGCTTGGTCCAGCGGTGCCCGAGGAACGCGCCGACCGAAATCCGGTCCACGCGCCGCTGGAAGCCGAGGTCGTTGACCTCGTACC
>Ga0209266_1003238_pt1 | contig 10008 bp, 9 predicted proteins | sample GraSoiAngelo_132_FD_185889 | JGI IMG/M metagenome (GOLD analysis project Ga0209266, IMG submission 185889) | Grasslands soil microbial communities from the Angelo Coastal Reserve, California, USA - 14_0929_02_40cm (SPAdes) (version 2) | ecosystem: Environmental > Terrestrial > Soil > Grasslands ...
AAGTGGCCAGCTCTGGATGGTCGAGGTGTTGAACGCGTACAGCATGATGATGAGGATCGGGGCGAACAGGAACGCCAGGACCAGGGCCGTCCAGATCCGCAGGGCCAGCCGGGTCCACATGGTCTCCACCGTCACATCGCCTCGAACGCGCCGAGGCGCCTCGCCCCGAGCAGGTAGAGGCCCATGATCACGACGGGGACGATGGCGAAGGCCGCAGCGAACGGGATGTTGCCCGCCACGCCGACGTTCTCGTACACCACGTTCCCGATGAAGCTCGAGCCCGTTCCCCCCACCAGGAACGGCGTGATGAAGTCGCCGAGGGTCAGCGAGAACGTGAAGATCGACCCGGCGACGATGCCCGGGAGCGCGAGCGGCAGGATCACCTTCGCGACCGTCCGCCCTCCCCGAGCCCCGAGGTCCGCCGAGGCCTCCAGGTACGAGTCGGGGATCCGCTCCAGGGCCGCATAGACCGGCAGGATCATGAACGGTAACCACAGGTACGAGAACACGATCCACATCGCGGTGTTCGTGTAGGCCAGGGTCACCGGCCCCAGCCCGATCTTGTCCAGACCCCAGTTCAGCACGCCGTCGTGGGTGAAGATCAGCAGCCAGGCGTACACGCGGGCGATGTAGCTGGCCCACAGGGGAACCAGCACCGCGACGAACAGGGCGGTCTGCGCCCGCCGGGAGGCCACCCGTGCCATGTAGTACGCGAACGGCAACGCGAGGACGGCATCGGTCACGGTCACGAGCGCCGCGATGCCGATCGTCCGCAGCATGATGGCCCGGTACGTGGCGTTCTCGAGCAGCGTCCGGAAGTTGCCGAGGTTCCAGACCCGCTCGATGTTCGTGGTGAAGCTGTTGATCCTCCAGAACGCGGTGATCAACAGGATGCCCAGCGAGGCCAGATAGATGAAGACGAACCAGGCCAGGGGCGGCGTCAGGAGCAGGGCGGCCCGCACCCACGGCCGCCGCCACAGCGCGGCCGAGATGCGGGCCCCCGCCCCCCTCGGCGCCGACGTCTCGATGGTGCCGCTGGCCACGCCGGGGCTAGCCCGTCACCTCCGTGGTCCACGCCTGCTGCCACTCCGAGTACGGCATGCAGTTCGTCTCACCGTTCCCGCAGTCGGCGATGGGCGTCTTCCAGAACGAGATCGAGTCGAAGTACGAGGCCGGAGCGTTCGCGTGGTACACGGCGCACGAGCCCTTGTCGAGCTGATCCATGATCGGGCACGCCTTCGTGTTCGCCGGTGTCTCTCCGTACCACGTGGCCTGAAGGGCCTGGGCCTTCGCCGTGCTGATGTACTGCATCCACAGGTAGGCGCAGTTCGGGTGCGGCGCGTTCGTGGCCATCATCCAGGTGTCGGCCCAGCCCGTGGCCCCCTCCTTGGGGATCGTCGAGGCGATGGGGACGCCGTTGGATCGCAGGATGCTCTCCTGATACGGCCACGACGCGCCGATGATCGCGTCGCCGTTCTTGAACATCGAGATCTCCTGGGAGGCCAGGCCCCAGTACTTCCGGATCAGCGGCTGCTGTTGCCTGAGCAGGGCGACGGCCGCGTCCAGCTGTGGACGGGTCAGCTCGTACACGTCGGTGATCCCGAGCTCGGGCTTGGTCGCCTTCAGGTACAGCGCGGCGTCGGCGATCTGGATGGGGTTGTCTGGAACGGTGATCTTGCCCTTGTACTTGGGGTCGTAGATCACGCTCCAGCTGTCCGGCGCCGTCGGGAAGTCCTGCGGGTTGTACATCAGCGTGTTCGGGCCCCACTGAAGCGAGATGCCGTAGTGCTTTCCATCGATCGTGTTGTGCGGTGGCGACTGGAGCTGCGGGATGAAGTTCTTCCAGTCCGGGATGAGGTCGACGTTAACCGGCCTCACGTCCCCACCGTAGATCAGGCGGAGCGAGGCGTCTCCCGAGGCCGACACCATGTCGTACTGGCCGCCGCCGCCATCGGCCATCAGGGTCACCATCTCGTCGGAGGACCCGGCATACTTCGCGCTCACGTCGCAGCCCGTCTTGGTCTCGAACGTCTTCGTCCACAGCGGCTGGACGTAGCCCTCCCAGGCGATCAGGGCCAGCTTGCCCTCCCCCGCGCCGACCGACGTCGGCGGCGCCATGTTGGCGGTCGGCGGCTGGCCGGCCCCGCCTCCTCCGCCTCCGCCGCCGTTACCCTCGGTTCCTCCACCACAAGCTGCGGTGAGGAGGATCAGCGCGGCTCCCAACGCCGCAAGCGCCGGCCACCGACCCGCTCCCATTCCCGTGCGTGTCATGCACCCACCCCCTCTTCATCAGGTTGTCCCTCGGTCTGCTGCCGTACGGTCACCGTCTGATCCGGTCTCCAGGCCAGGCGAACCAGCCGGCCCTTGGCCTGGAGCACTTGTTCGGCGGACTCGAAGTTCTGGCTGATCACCGCGAGCTCACCCCCGTCGTCGAGCTCGACCACATAGCGGGTCACCATCCCGACGTAGACGACGTCTCGGACCGTTCCCCCCTCGACGTGCGCTCCGGGTTCCGGCGCCTCGCCCTCGCCAAGCATCCGGATCTTCTCGGGGCGAACGGTGAAATGGCGACCCCCCCGTTCCAAGAGGTTGGAGACGCCGATGAAACCGGCCACGAAGTCCGTGGCCGGTTGTTCGTAGACCTCGACCGGGGTCCCGACCTGTTCGACTCGCCCCGCATTCATGACGGCGAGACGGTCGCTCATCGTCAGCGCCTCCTCCTGGTCGTGGGTCACGTAGATGAACGTCAAGCCCACCTGTTGCTGGATCTGCTTGAGCTCGATCTGCATGGCCTGGCGGAGCTTGAGGTCGAGCGCCCCGAGCGGCTCGTCCAGGAGCAGCACCTTGGGCCGGTTGACCAATGCCCGGGCCAACGCGACGCGCTGGCGCTGGCCGCCCGAGAGCTGGACGGGCTTCCGCCGATCGAAGCCTTCCAGACGAACCATTCGCAGGGCGTCGGCCATCCGCTTCGTTCGCTCCTCCCGGGGGACCTTCTTCACCCGCAGGCCGTACTCGACGTTCTCGCCCACCGTCATGTGCGGGAACAACGCGTAGTCCTGGAAGACCGTATTCACGTCCCGCTCGTACGGCGGCAGGCCGGACACGTCCTGCCCACCGAGCCACACCCGCCCTTCGGTTGGTGCCTCGAACCCCGCGATCATTCGAAGGCAGGTGGTCTTTCCCGAGCCGGATGGCCCGAGGATGGAGAAGAACTCGCCCTCGGTGACGTCGAGGTCGACGCCGTCGACCGCCACGACCTCACCGAAGCGCTTGCGAACCCCCTCAAGCCGGACGGCCGCGCGGGCCGCCCGTGGGGCCTGGACGTCGTTCACCTGCACCTGCGGTTGCGCCAAACTCCCTCCGAAGACCGCCGGGACGCGTGCCATCTTGACCGGGAGGGGGCGCGGGGGCAAGGGACCGCCCCCTGGGGGCCTCGGACAACCCCCGCACGATGTCGCCGACCGCCCGGGGGCCTCCGTCGATCAACCCCGTGTACACCTGGACGGTCGCGGCGCCCGCGTCGAGGCAGGCCAACGCGTCGGCCCCGGAGAAGACGCCGCCACAGGCGTTGATGGGGAGCGCTTCCCCGGTCGCCGCCCGCACCTCACCGACGATCCGCACGGTATCGGGGAACAGCTCGCGGCCCGAGAGCCCGCCGGCACCGACCGAGAGGTGCCGGTCGGACACCGGCCGGGAGTTGGAACAGGTGAGGCCGTCGGCGCCGCCGTCCTGCGCGATGCGCGCGAGCGCCAGCACCGCCTCGCGCTCGACGTCGCTCCGGAAGGGCGGGAGCTTCACGAACAGCGGCCTCGTTCGCCGCGCGCCGAGCTCCCGCATGAGCAGGGCCAGATGGCCCTCGTTGTCACGGTCCCGGCCCCAGGAGACGTTGGGGCAGCTCGCGTTCAGCTCGAAGCCGTCGACGTGGGGCTCGAGCAGCCCGTGGGAGGCGATCACCTCGTCGGGGCCCTCGTCGGCGATGCTCGCGAATCGCGGCCCGGATCGCGGGGATCGGGCCAGGATGCGCGCGGCCGCCTCGGCTCCCGGATTGGGCAGGCCCATGGCGTTGGTCATCGAACCGCGTCGCGGGTACCGAGCGATCCGGGGCTTGGCGTTCCCCGGACGGGGATCGCGGGTGATCGTCCCGCCGACCACGTACCCGAACCCAAGGCGTCCGAGCGCGTGCAGATGGCGGCAGGACTTGTCGAACCCGGCGGCGAGGCCCACCGGGTTCGACAGCTCGATCCCGGCGAGCGACGTGCGAAGCCCTGGATCCTCCGGCGCTCCGCCGATCCGCTCCCACGGCAAAGGAAGCGAAAGGATGGACTGGGCCAATCGATGGGCGGCCTCGGGTGGAAGCGAGAAGAACAGGGGGCGGGCCACCGCCCGGTACAGGCCCATCGGACGCCTATGCTACCCGCGATGTCCGACGACCTCGCGGAGCGGCTCCTCGCGGCGTCCGAGCTGCATGGCGACTTCGTCCTGTCTTCCGGCAAGCGCTCACCGGTCTACTTCGACAAGTTCCGGTTCCTCACCGACCCCCCGCTCTTGAAGGAGCTGGCGCGCGCGGTGGCGGCGCTGCTCCCGGACGGCATCACGCACCTCGCTGCGCCCGAGGGAGCCGCCACGCTCCTCGTGGCGGCCGTTGCGCTCCAGACCCACTTGCCGCTCGCCGTCGTGCGCAAGGAACCGAAGCCATACGGGACGATGTCGCAGGTGGAGGGGCACGCCCCGCCGGGTGCGCAGGTCGGCCTGATCGAGGATGTCTCGACCACCGGAGCGCAGGTGCTTCGGGCGGCGAGGGCGCTGGAGTCGGCGGGGTGCCAGATCGGCATCGTCGTCCTGGCGATCGACCGCGGCGGCGGGGCTCGCCTGCGAGAGGCGGGGTACTGGGTGAAGGCTGTGGTCAACGTGGAGGCCGGCGACGGGGCCGGGCCTGTGGGCGATTCGAGCGGCGAGGAGGGCGGCGACTAGCTGGAGACGATCTCTGCGGAGCTGTTGGTGGGGAGCACGCACCGCCATACCCGCAGCCGCCACAGCAACCTGCTGCCCCGAGCGTGAAGGTCGAGGATCCCTTCCTTCATCATCCGGGCCACGGCCTTCGACTTGGCCACCACTTCCGGGAGCGGAAGCTCGCGCGACACGATGGCTTGGAGGTTGGCGGCACCGAAGATCCGCCGGGCCACTTCCAGGATGCGATTCTCCGCCTGGATCGTTCCCGTCGGCAGATACAGCCGCCCTCCGGGGGCCAGGCACCCGGTATCCCGGATGCTCTCGAGCATCGCGGCCGGGAGCTCGGCGCCCGTCGGTCCGCCGGCTTGCCCGTCCGGGAACCACCCGGAGACCCGAGCGATCTCGTCGGGGATCCCCGAGACGTCGCCGATGATGACGTCGGCCTGCTGGCCCCTGACCGGTTCGAGAAGGTTCCCCACGCGAAACTCCACCCGGTCCTTGAGACCGAGGCGTTCGGCGTTGTCGTCGGCCACCTCGATCGCGGGCTCGGATAGGTCACATCCGATCACGCGTCCCGCGCCGAGCCGGGCGGCCACGAAGGAGAGCACCCCGCTCCCACAGCCGACGTCGATCACGGTCTCGCCCGGCGCGATCTCGAGGGCCTCGGCGATCGAGCGGCTCGTGTGGCTCGGAGCGAAGACGCCTGGGTTGACCCGGATGGTGAACGGGCCTGTTCGGCCCCTCCACTCCATCTCCTGGGGGGCCCCGTCCGAGGTGGAGGAGGTCATATCGAGCCTAATGGTGCGCAGACGGGAGAGCGGCAGTCAACCGGGCGTTAGACCCGGGGTGCGGTGACCTCGGCGTCCTCACCAGGCTCGATCTCGCCTCGCTCGACCGCGGTGGCGTCTTCCTCCGCCTTGCGGCTGACCTCGGCCGTGTCCACGCCGAAGTGGTCCGCGGGATATCGGGCGATCCGCCGAGCGGCCCGCCGCAGGAGCTGCATCGTCCCGTGGCGGTTCCCCCGCAGCAGATGGACGTATCCAGCCCCGAGCTGCGAGAGCCCCTTGAAGAACTCGGCGTCGTCGGTGTCGCGGGCCTGCTTCCATGCCGTCTCCCAGGCCTCGTGTGCCGGGAAGAACCTCCCGGCGTTGAAGTGCTCGCGGCCCAGGCGATGGTTCTCCTCCAGCGGGAGGTTGTCGAAGTCCTCCAGGTCCAGGCGGTTCTCGGCATCCCACGGCTGAGGCCGGCCGAGCTCGTCTCGGGGGCGCCTCGGCTTGTTGCGCGTGGGCGTCGGCCGTCCGGTCTTGCCCTGTGCCTCGGGTCGCATAGAGCCATCGTAGCCCGGGCGCTCGGAAGTGCACCGGCGAGTCCGTGCACCGGCGCCTTTCGGCCGATACCCTGGAACGAAGCCTCCCGGGAGCCGATGCCCGTGGCAACCAGCACCGAGATCCAACAGACCCCGGCCCCGGGCGAAGGACCGCCCCCGGCGGAGGCGGGATCCGATCGGATGCCGCCGTGGATCCCGCGGCTGCTCCTCCTCGTCGTCTTCACCGCCTTCGCGGCCTACGCCGCCCTCCTCCTGGTTCGCAGGCTTCGGGACGTCATCTTCTGGCTCATCACCGCGCTGTTCCTATCCTTCGCGCTGGAGCCCGCGGTGAACTGGCTGGTGAAGAAGCGCGGGTGGCCGAGGGGCGCCGCGACGGGCGTCGTGCTGTTCGGGCTGGCGGCCATCCTCCTCGTCACGGTCGCGGCGATGGTGCCGCTCGTCATCAACCAGGTGCAGCAGCTGGTGACGAGGGTTCCCTCGTGGCTCGAGGAGGCGAGCGTCTACACGAAGCGGTGGTTCAACATCGAGCTCACCGGCAGCGAGATCCTGGATCGCCTCCGGAACGCGGACCTTGCCGTCAGCCGCATCGCGTCGAGCCTGGCCTCGGTGGGCGCGTTCATGCTCAGCCTGCTGTTCCAGGTCCTCACGATCGGGCTGTTCACCTTCTATCTGGTGGCCGACGGGCCCCGGGTTCGCCGTGCCGTGTGTTCGGTTCTTCCCCCACGGCGCCAGCGCGAGATCCTGGACGCCTGGGAGATCGCAATCGACAAGACCGGAGGGTTCCTCTACTCGCGCCTGCTGCTCGCCGCGATCTCGGCGTTCGTCGCCGGCATCGCGCTGTCGCTCCTCGGCGTGCCCTTTGCGCTTCCGCTGGCGCTGTGGATGGGCCTGGTGTCGCAGTTCATCCCCGTGGTGGGGACGTACATCGGCGCGGCCGTGCCGCTCCTCGTGGCCCTGCTCTCCGACCCCTGGTCCGCGCTCATCTTCCTGATCTACGTGGTCGTCTATCAGCAGATCGAGAACTACCTCCTCAGCCCCCGCATCACGGCCCGGACCATGCAGCTCCATCCCGCGGTGGCCTTCTTCGCGGCGCTCTCCGGTGCGGCCATCTCCGGCGTCCTCGGCGCGTTCATGGCGCTTCCGGCCGCCGCCGTGATCCAGGCCACGGTGTCGAGCTATCTCACTCGGCACGAGGTGGTCGAGACCGAGCTCACGATGGAGCCCGAGCCGGTGGTGGCGCCGCATACGAGGTCGAGACGGGTGAGGCTCATCGCCAGGTTCAGGCGACGGGGAGGGTCGCGGGAGGACTGAGGTCCGCGCGGCCCGGCCCCGTGGGACACTCTCGCGCCGTGGACCCCACCCGGATCACGCTCGTCCCCCACACGCATTGGGACCGCGAGTGGTACGCCCCTTTCGACGAGTTCCGAGCGCGCCTGGTGGCGATGATGGACACGCTGGTCGAGCTGGGGAACGCCGGGTTCCCTCACTTCCACCTCGACGGACAGACCGCGATGATCGACGACTACCTCGCCGTTCGCCCGGAGCGCGAAGCCGACATCCGGCGTCTGGCCGAGGACGGAAGGCTGTCCGTGGGTCCGTGGGTGACCCAGATGGACGAGTTCCTCGTCTCGGGCGAGTCGCACCTCCGCAACCTCGAGCGAGGGCTCGCCCGGGCGCGAGCGCTGGGCCGTCCGCTCATGGTGGGATACCTGCCCGACCAGTTCGGCCACGTCGGACAGATGCCGCAGATCCTGGCCCACGAAGGGATCGACCGGGCCGTGGTGTGGCGGGGAGTGGCAAGGGAGATCGACCGGACCCAGTTCTGGTGGGAGGCTCCGGACGGGAGCCGCGTGCTCGCGGAGTACCTCGCGTTCGGATACTCGCTCGGCTGGGACATCGAGCAGCAGAAGGATCCCGAGCAGTTGGCGGCATCCTTGCGGCGCAAGGCTGAGCATGTGGCGCCGTTCCTGGCATCCGAGCGGATGCTGATCACGGTCGGCGCCGATCACACCGGGCCCGACGCCACGCTTCCGGAACGCCTGGCCATCGCGCAGGAGCGCCTCCCGGGGATGACGGTTCGGATCGGCTCGCTCCTCGAGCATCTCGACGCGCGACCGAGCGACGGCCTGCCCTCGTGGCGGGGCGAGCTCCGCTCGTCGGCCCGCGCGCATCTCCTCCCCAACGTGTACTCGGCCCGTGCCGACCAGAAGCGGGAGCGGGGACGGGTGGAGGCGTTGGTAGAGCGGTACGCCGAGCCCCTCGCGGCCCTGGTCCCGGGGTTCGACTGGCCGGCCGAGGAGCTGGATCGGGCCTGGACCTTGCTCCTGTGGAACGGTGCGCACGATTCGGTGTGCGGGTGCTCGCACGATCAGGTGGCCCACGACGTGGACGCGCGATACGCGGAGGCGCGGGCCATCGGGGACGCGATCATCGCGAGGGCGCTCGAAGGGCTCGGGTCGCGCGTGGGCGAGTCCGGGACCCTTCGGTTCAACCCCTCTCCGTTCGAGCGCGAGGGCGTGCCCGGCCTCGGATGGCGAGTGGAGGCCGGGCCGGCGGCTTCACCCGCGCCGGTCGAGGCGGAAGAGCACGACGGCTGGATGACGGCCGGCGAGATCGCCTTCACCCTGCGAGACGAGCCCGACGTCGGCGACCTGTACAACTTCTGCTACGAGGAACAGGGCCAGCGGGCCCGGAGCCCGGCATGGACGGTGGCCCCCGGAAGCAACGAGGTCGACGCCGTCTTCGACGAGAGGCTCGCGGTTCGGATGCATGTCGTTCGGAACGAAGGAGAGCCCTTCGTCCGGCTGTCGGGCCAGATCGAGAACCGGCGCCCCGACCATCGCCTGCGGATCCACGTCCGGCTGGCCCAGCCGGCGCAGGGCTCCCTGGCCGGCTCGCCCTTCGAGCTCGTCGAGCGGGGGCTTCTCTCGGAGGGCGGTGAGCTGGAAGCTCCGTCGCCCACCTGGCCGGCCCGCCACGTCGTCCTGGCCGGCGGGATCGCCGCGTTCCACGAGGGCGTCTTCGAGTACGAGGTCGATGAAGGCGAGCTGGCCATCACGCTCCTGCGGTGCGTGGGGACGATCAGCAAGCAGCGCCTGGCGACCCGGCCGTTCGCCGCCGGGCCTGACGTGCCGACCCCCGACGCCCAGATGGCCGGGGCGACGAGGTTCGAGCTCGGGCTTGCGGCCGGCGCGACCATCGACGGGCTCATGGCGGACTGGGAACGCTTCGCCCTCCCCCTGCACGAGGTCCCGACGACGGGAGCCGGCACGCTGCCGTCGAGCGGCTCGCTCCTCGCCGTGGACGGGGACGCGGTGCTCTCGACCGTTCGCCGGAAGGATGGAGTCCTCCAGGTCCGGCTGTGGAACCCCTCTTCCCGGCAACCGGCGACCGTGCGCGTGGCCGGCACGGCCGCGACGATCGGACCGGCGAGGATCGAGACCATCGAGGCCCGGTAGGCTCGGCGGCGTGGGCCAGGACTTCGACGCGATCGTCGTGGGGGGCGGGACCATGGGGACGGCGACGGCCCGCTCACTCACCGAGCGGGGGCGGAGCGTCCTCCTGCTCGAGCGATTCGAGATCGGCCATCCGAGGGGAAGCTCGGGTGGCCCCACGCGGATCTTCCGGGTCGCCTATCACCACCCCGACTACGTCCGGATGGCCCGGCGGGCCCTCCAGGAATGGCGGGACCTGGAGGGGAAAGCCGGCGAGACGCTCCTGGTCACGACGGG
>Ga0209266_1003245_pt1 | contig 9994 bp, 11 predicted proteins | sample GraSoiAngelo_132_FD_185889 | JGI IMG/M metagenome (GOLD analysis project Ga0209266, IMG submission 185889) | Grasslands soil microbial communities from the Angelo Coastal Reserve, California, USA - 14_0929_02_40cm (SPAdes) (version 2) | ecosystem: Environmental > Terrestrial > Soil > Grasslands ...
GCGCGTTGGCGCAGGGCTGATCGTCACGTGCGACTGCGGGATCACCGCGGTCGAAGCCGTGCGAGCCGCCCGAGCCGCGGGCATCGACGTCATCGTCACCGATCATCACTTGCCGGGCGACGAGCTACCCCCCGCGAACGCCGTGATTGACCCGCGCCGCCCCGACTGCCAGTCGGAGGACAAGAATCTCTGCGGCACGGGCGTCGCCTTCAAGCTCGCGCAGGCGCTCGTCGAAGTGCTCGGCCTCTCGCCCAACCTGCCGCTGCACTTTCTCGATTACGTGGCGCTTGCCACAATCGCGGACGTTGTCCCCCTCGTGGGTGAGAACCGCATCCTGGTCCGCTACGGCCTCAAGAAGCTCGCGGACTCGCGCTGGGTCGGTCTGCGTGCCTTGATCGAGACTGCGGGGCTCGGCGGCAAGCCGCTCCGTGGAGCGCACGTGGGCTTTATTCTTGCCCCCCGACTGAATGCGGCCGGGCGCATCGGCGATGCGAACGACGGTCTGCGCCTGCTGCTCACCGAGGATCCGCAGGAAGCGGCGAAGCTCGCGCGCGAGCTGGAGACGATCAATGCGCGCCGCCAGGAGATGGACCAGTTGATTCTCGACGAAGCGATCGAGCTCGTGGACAAGACGCTGAATCCCGCCGACGCCGCCATCGTGCTCGGCAACGCGACGTGGCATCCGGGCGTCATCGGCATCGTCGCCTCGCGGCTCGTGGAGCGCTACGGCCGGCCCACGTTCCTGGTCGGTTGGGATGAAGCGGGCGAAGTCGGCCGCGGCTCGGGTCGCAGCATTGCCGGCTTTGATTTGCATGGGGCGTTGCAGCGCGTGGGCATGCACCTTGAGAAGTACGGCGGCCACACGATGGCGGCCGGCTTCACGATCCGGCGCGACCGGTTCGACGACTTCCGCGTTGCGTTCCTCGCCGTGGCGGGCGAGCTGCTCACGCCCGAGGACCTGGCGCCGAGCCAGCGCGTCGATCTCGAGCTGCCGCTCGCCGAGGTGAACACGGATTTGGAGCGGCTGATTCGGCACCTGGAGCCGTGCGGGGCAGGCAATCCCGCGCCGGTGTTCGGCGTGCGGAATGCGCGGGCGGTCGGCGCGCGGCGGGTGGGGACGAATCATCTGCGGTTCACGCTCGACGACGGCTCGGGCCTGCTGCCCGCGATCGGCTTTCGCTGGGCCGACGCGGTGCCGCAAGACTGGCTCACGAACCCACTCGACGTCGCCTTCCGGCTGGAGCGGGACGACTGGCAGGGGAGGACGTCGATTCAGGCGAGAGTGGCGAGTCTTGCTCCGCATCATCGCGGGTGAGTTCAAAGGGCGGCGTCTCAAGACGCCGACGACTAGCAAGGTGAGACCCACATCGGATCGGGTACGCGAAGCCTGGTTCAGCATCCTGCAGCAGTCGATTCCCGATGCGCGCGTGCTGGATCTGTTCGCTGGTTCAGGTGCGCTGGGATTTGAAGCGCTGTCGCGGGGCGCCGTATCCGTGGACTTTGTGGAAACTCAACGTGGTTCACTCACGGCCCTAAACGCAAATGTTGAGGCCCTGAAGGTGGAGGATCGCGTGACGATTCACCGCATGGACGCGCTGCGCTTCGCCGAGCGGCTCCAGCCCGCGCAGTACGACGTTGCCGTCGCCGATCCGCCGTATGCGACCGATGAGGCTCAACGGCTGGCCGAAATCTTTCGTGCGACCCCGTTTGCAGGAATCCTCGCAGTCGAGCACCGGCCCGATCTGGCAGTCGTCGGAGACGACACACGCCGCTACGGCGACACGGCGATCACGTTCGTGTACGCGCCATGAAGCGCGTCGCGGTGTACCCCGGATCGTTTGACCCGATCACTAAGGGGCACGAAGACCTGATTCACCGGTCGCTGGAGTTTGTCGATCAGCTGATCGTCGCGGTCGCGGTCAACGTCGCGAAGCAGCCGCTCTTCTCGCTCGACGAGCGCGTCGCACTGATCCAACAGGCCGTCCCTGATAAGCGCTTGGCAGTACAATCGTTCGAAGGGTTGCTCGCCGAATTCGCCAAAAAGGTCGGGGCGTCGGTGATCATTCGAGGGCTGCGGGCTGTATCGGATTTTGAGTATGAATTCCAGATGGCGCTGATGAACCGCAACCTGGCACCCAAGATCGAGACCGTGTTCCTCGTGCCGGCGTTCGACTTGACCTTCGTCAGCTCCAGCCTGGTGCGCGAGGTCGCGCGCTTCGGCGGCGACGTATCACAGCTCGTCGATCCCACCGTGCAGAAGGCACTCAAGCGCAAGTTCGGGAAATGAGTTTCCTGGACCGCGTCTATCAGCGGGCGCGGGAGACCAGACCACGCATCGTCTTCCCCGAGGGTGATGATCCGCGCGTGCAGGAGGCGGCAAAGCGCGTCGAGCGGGAGGGAATGGGTGTCGTGGAAGTGCTGGGGCGTGCGCCCGATTCGCGCATGCCACTGCTCGCCCGCCACCTGCGTGCCCGCCGTCCCGACCACTTTCCCACCGACGCGTCCGTGACGCAGGCGCTGGAGCATCCCCTTACGCGCGGAGCGTGCCTGGTCGGCATCGGCGCTGCCGATGTCATGGTGGGCGGCGCCGACTATCCCAGCGCCGACACGATCCGCGCCGCGCTGTGGGCGGTGGGCATGGCACCGAGCATCACGACGGTGTCCGGGGCCTTTTACATGATCAAGGGAGAGCGGGTGCTCACCTTTGCCGACTGCGCCGTCGTCCCGGAGCCGACGCCCGTGCAGCTCGCCGACAGCGCCATCGCCTCCGCGCGCGATCGGCGCCGCATCGTGGGGGACGAGCCCGTCGTCGCCTTCCTTTCTTATAGCACTAAGGGAAGCGCCAGCGGGCCGCGGGTGGAACGCGTGCAGGAGGGGATGGCCAAGTTGCGAGAGCGCCAGCCCGAATTTGTTTTTGACGGCGAACTGCAGGCCGACGCGGCGCTCGTCGCGGAGGTCGCCGAACGAAAGGCCGGGGGCGGAGGCTTGGGCGGCCGGGCCAACGTGCTGATTTTCCCCGATCTCGACGCCGGCAACATCGGTTACAAACTGGTGCAGCGACTCGGCGGCTGGACTGCCCTGGGCCCGATCCTGCAGGGGCTGGCCCAACCGATCGCGGACCTGTCGCGCGGGGCCACCTCCGATGATATTGTGGACACTGCGGCGATCGCCATTCTCCAAACCCGGAAGGGGTAATGGGATGCGGTTCACCCTGAAGAAGGACAAGAGCGGCGTCGTGATCGTGGGGGTGGAGGGCCAGCTCATCGTCGGCAACCGCCAGGAGCTGAAGCAAAAGGTCCTCGACGCGCTCGAGGAAGGCTCTCGCAAGTTTGTAATTGATTTTAGTAAGACTGGGTATATCGATTCGTCCGGGCTGGGCGTGCTGGTGTCGCTGTCGAAGAAAATTCGCGAGCAGGGCGGGGAGCTGCGGCTTGCCGGTCTCAACGCGGATCTCCAGACGCTGTTCGAGCTGACCAAACTCGACACGCTGTTCGCGATCACTCGGACCGCCGAGGAGGCGCTCGCAGCGTTTTGAATTTACGCCTCGATGTGACCCCGGACTCGATGAAGCTCGACGTCCCGAGCGATCTCGGGATGGTGGGCGACGCCGTCGAGTTGGTCGCGACGCATCTTCCTCCCGGTACGCTGTCTCCGCGCCGTATCAGCTTCAATCTCCGCACCGCGCTGGCCGAAGCCCTCGGGAACGCGATTCGCTACGGCAACGGCGAGGATCCCGATCGCTTCGTGCGGGTCTACGTGGAGCTGGGTGGCGACTTCGTCCGCATTCACGTGGACGACGACGGCCACGGCTTCGACTCCAGCCGGGTTCCCGATCCGACGCATCCCGACAATCTCGAGCGCGAGTACGGACGCGGGTTGTTCGTCATTCGTCACCTCGTGGACGACGTGGCGTTCAACGAGAAAGGCAACGGCATCTGCCTGACGCTCCGAGCGGGGTGACACGGCTCGAGCGCCTGTTGCCGGTGCTCGGGGCGCTTTCTGGGACAACTCTGCGGATATTGCGTGCCAAGAGCCGTCCGGAGTCCTCCGACGGGCCCGCCGTGTTGCAGCCGATTCCCACCACCACGGACGCATGGCTTGAAGTACGAGGGGGCGGGGAGCGCGCCCCCGTCGAGCTCGCCGCGATCGTCGGGGCAGTGATGGAGGCGGAACAGGAAACGACGCTGGTCGCGGCCGAGCTGTCGGGACGGTACGAGGAAATCGACTTGATCTATACGATCAGCGAGATCCTCGGCCACACGATCCGGCTGGACGAAGCCGCGAATCGCATCCTGCGCGAGGTGTCGGCGGTGGTCCGCGCGCGCCGCGCGACGCTGCTGGTGCACGATGCCCGTGCCCATGTCCTGCGGTTGGTCGCGTCCCGCGGCGTGGAGCTGGGTGAGATTGAGCCGATCGAAGTCGATGACCCCAAGTCGATTGCGGCGCGCGTGTTTCGCGAGATGCGGATCATCAGCTACGACCCAACGGAGCCTCGCGCGCAGAAGCCGCCGAACCCGATCGAGCGCGCCTACCGTGGTCTGGCGTTTCTCTCCGTCCCCGTCGTCTACGCGTCACCGGGCCGCGTGCCCACACCGATCGGCGTGATCAATCTGACGGACAGGACGGGAGAAGACGCGTTCACCGCCGGCGACCGCAAGCTCGTCGCTGCCATCGCGAACCAGATCGGCGCGGCGATCGAGAACGCGCGTCTGGTCGAGCAGGACTTGAGCCAGCAGCGCGTCCGCCGCGAGCTCGAGCTGGCCCACGACCTGCAGCTCAAGCTCCTGCCGTCGCCCGCGGTCGTGGCGTCCAAAGGTGACGTGGCCGCCCGCTGCCGTCCGGCGGAGTCGGTGGGCGGGGACTTTTATAACCTCCTGAGTCTGCACGGCGATCGCGTTGGCATGATGATCGGTGACGTTTCGAGCCACGGGTTCGGCGCCGCGCTCATCATGGCGCTGGCGATGGCCGCGTCCGGTATCCACGCGGAGACGGCGGAGTCGCCCCTCGAGGCGCTGCGCCGCCTCGAGACATCGCTGGCCGAGGAGCTCGAAGAGACGGAGATGTTTCTGACGCTGTGTTATGCTGTAGCCGATCCGGCACAAGGAACGCTCACGTACGCGAACGCGGGGCATCCGCACGCGTTTCTCGTGTCGACGGACACCGGGGCGATTACGCGGCTCGAGGCCACCCGCCCGCCGCTGGGCCTGGGTGGTGGCGGGGAGGAGCGCGTGCTGCCGTTCCAGCGCGGCAAGGCGATTCTGTGTCTCTTCACCGACGGTCTGGCCGATGCGCCGGGGCCGAACGGCGAGCGGTTCGGCGAGCAGCGCGTCCTCAGCCATCTGGTGGATCTTCGGAGCCGGCCGGCCAGGCATATCTTGGAGGCCGTCTTTACCGACATCGCCGCGTTTACCGGCGGCGCGCCTGCCAACGACGACCGTACCCTCGTGTTGCTCAAAGTCTGAGACGACTCGGCCAGCATTTTCTCAACGATCCCGCGATTCTGGGGAGGATTGTGGATGCGCTGGATCCTGTCCCCGGAGAGCAAGTGCTGGAAATTGGACCGGGGCACGGGACCCTGACGCAGGAGTTGCTGGCCCGCGGGTTGAAGGTGATCGCGATCGAGAAGGACGGAAGGCTTGCGGCGACTCTCAAGCTCGCCAATCTGCAGGTGATTGAAGGCGACGCGCTGCAGATCGCATGGCCGCGCGTCGGCAAGATCGTCGGCAACATTCCGTATTACATCACATCACCGTTGATCGATAAGGCCCTGACGCCGCCGCTTCCCGAGCGCATCGTCTTTCTCGTGCAGGACGAGGTCGCGGATCGCATGGCAGCGCCGCCGGGTGGAAAGATCTATGGGGCGCTCTCGGTGGGCGTGCAGGTGGTCGCACGTGTGGAGAAGCTTTTCACCCTGGCGCCGGGCGCGTTCCGACCGCCGCCAAAAGTGCGCAGTGCGCTGATACGGCTGACGCCGCTTGCCCAGCCGCTGGTGTTGGACGTCGAGGTGGCGTCGCTGCGCGCGTTCGTGACCGCGTGCTTCAGTAAGCGGCGCAAGCAGCTAAAAAACGCAGTGCCGGGGCTGAATGAGGCAGAGCTGAAGGAACTCGGTTTCGACCCCACAGTGCGACCGGAGCGGCTCGCACCGGCGGCGTTTGTGCGGCTCTTTCGGCGCGCGCCCGCGACACATGGGTGACTACAACATATCCATGATTGTTGATGTGTCCCTGTAGCTTCGAGTGCCATGACCCGCCGCCATTTGATTCGTATCGCCCATGCGTTGCCCCGTTGCCGCCCCGGTTTGCCTCATCTGCCACACGCGTTACCGGTGGAAATGGCGCACGTCGCTCAGTGGTTCTTTGCTGCGTCGGACATCACGCGCTTGTACATCCTCGAGTTGCTGTCTCAGCGGGAACGCTGCGTGACGGAGTTGCATGAAATCCTCGGCGCGCCGCAATCGAGCGTGTCGTTCCATTTGAAAGTGCTTAAGGCTGCGGGCTTGGTTGGCGTGCACCGCGACGGTCGCCGGAAGTACTATGGCCTGGAAGGCGACACCCTCAAACACATGATCGCATTTGCGCTGATCGTGAGCCCGAGAGGGCATGCTGGGACCTGCGCCCTGTCATGCTGCCAGTGACTCCCTTGCGCCGGAGTCGCCAATTGTGAAATAGTTCACAATGCGGAAGATCTCCGACAGCACCATACGGCGGCTGTCTGTCTACCTTCGGTTCCTCGAGCAGGCTAAAGCCCCCACGATCTCTTCCGGAGAGTTGGCGCGCCTCGGCGGCACCACGTCCGCACAGGTCCGCAAAGACCTCTCCTTCTTCGGCTCCTTCGGCAAGCGGGGCCTCGGCTACGCCGTGCCCGAGTTGACGCGCCGCATCCGCGATATCCTCGGGCTGGAGCGCGGCTACCGCGTGGTGCTGGTGGGGGCGGGGCGGATGGGCGGAGCACTCGTCCAATATCACGGCTTTCGCCAGCGCGGCTTTCACATCACCGCGATCTACGACCAGGATGCGCGCAAAATCGGGTCGCGTTGGAACGGCCTGGTCGTGCGCGACGTCAAACATCTCGAATCGGACCTCAAGAAAGATCCGAGCGACATCGCCATCGTCGCGACGCCCGCCGAGGCGGCGCAGCAGGTCGTCGACCGCCTGGTGCGGAGCGGCGTGAAGGCTATCCTCAATTTTGCACCCGTCCCCTTGAACGTTCCTCCGGATGTCGAAGTCAAAACGGTCAACATGGCACTCGAATTGGAGACGCTGAGCTACTCTTTGGCTAACCGTTAGCTTTCTCTCCCATGCCCCGCGTCCATGTAACGTCTGAAATAGGGTCGCTGCGGTCGGTCCTCGTCCACACACCTGGAAAAGAATTAGTCGCCGTCACTCCAGGCACACGGGAAGATTATCTGTACGACGACATCATCGACCTCGAGATCGCCCAGCGCGAACACCGCCGGTTGGTCGCGGTGCTGGAACGCTTCGCCGAGGTCCATGAAGTGCGCGACACGCTGGTCGAAATTGCGGGACGGCCTGAAGTGCGAGAATTCCTCACGACGCGCGCGCTCGAGATCATCCCTTCCGACGCGCTCGCGAAACAGATGACCGCGCTGTCGTCGGAAAACTTTGTCGCGCTCATGGTCGAGGGTGCACTCGAGGACGGTGGCCCGATCGCGCGCGCGCTGAACGAAGTCGCCTACGCGCTCCCGCCGTTGCCCAACCTCTTTTTCACGCGCGATGTCGGCATCGTGATCGGCGAGCACGCGATCATCGGCTCGATGCGGCACGGCGTGCGCTGGACCGAAGAGCTGCTGATCAAGGCGCTGTTCCGCTACGACCAGAAGTTCGAGAATGCCGGTATCCTCTACGACGGCTCCGACGAGAAGCGGATCAACTACACCCTCGAGGGCGGGGACGTGCATCCGATCCGCCCCGACCTGCTCGTGCTCGGCTTCAGCGAGCGCTCCAGCCCGGCGGCGCTCGATCTGTTGTGCGACCTGGTCTTCACGAATTGCGGGGTGACGGACGTAATCATCGTCGTGCTGCCGGCCGAGCGGACCGCGATCCATCTGGATATGATATTCACGCAGGTGGACCGGGATCTGTGCCTAGTCTACCCGCCGCACTTCGTCGGCCCGGAGCGGCTCGCGGTGCTGCACCGCCGCAAGCGCTCCAAGGGCGTGAAAGAGGTCCCGAATTTCTTTGCCGCGATGCAGGCGGTGGATCAGCCGCTCGAGCCGATCTTCTGCGGCGGCAATCAGCGCACCGTCCAGGAGCGCGAGCAATGGGCGTCGGCCTGCAACTCGTTCGCCGTGCGGCCCGGCGTCATCCTGAGCTACGACCGCAACGACGCCACACTCGCCGAGCTGACCAGCGCCGGCTTTCGCGTGATGACGGCCGACGAGACGTTGAAGGATGGTGAGCGGGCGGTGATCATGATCGAAGGCGGCGAGCTGGTGCGTGGTGGGGGCGGCCCGCGCTGCATGACGCTGCCGGTGCGCCGAGACGATCTCTGATCGGCCTCGCTGCGGTTCCCTCGTCGTCGCTTACCTCCCGCGCGCTGTCGTTCCTCCAGAGCGGGCCCGCCGGGAGTCTGGTCATCGTGCGCGACGTGCTCGGCATCGCGCAGGCGAACCGCCACACCGCCGATCGGATCGCGACGACCTTGCTCGCGCCTGATCGACGCTTCAGCAGGACGCAGGATGGCCGTTGGACGTTGGCGGCGCCGCCCCCTGAAGCGAGCCCCACGCTCGAAACGTGTCGCTGGGCGGTCGTGGACGTCGAGACCACGGGCGTGCGTGCGTTCCGCGGCGACCGCATCATGGAAATCGCGGTCGTGATGCTCGATGGCACCGTCGCTTTCCACTCGCTCGTCAATCCGGGGATCCCGATTCCCCAGTTCGTCGCCGGGTTGACGGGGATCGATGCGAAAATGGTGCGTCATGCGCCGACCTTCGACGCCATCGTCGACCAGCTGCTGGCCGCGCTCGAAGGCTGCGTCTTCGTCGCCCACAACGCGCGGTTCGACTGGGCATTCGTGTCGACCGAGATCGAGCGGGCGACGGGATTGCTGCTCCAGGGCCCGCGCGTGTGCACGGTGCGGCTCGCGCGCAAGCTGTTGCCCGATCTCCCGCGACGGAATCTCGACACGGTCAGCTATCACTTTGGGATCGAGATCGAAGGACGCCACCGGGCGACGGGCGATGCGGTCGCGGCGGCGAAGTGCTTGGCGAAGCTGCTGAGATTGGCGCAGGGGAATGGGGCGACAACGTTGTCGGATTTGGTTTACCGAAAGTGACCCACACCACCTTCAAGGTCGGTCACTTCACTTGCCACGCGCTCGAAGCCGGTCGTCAGCATTTAGACGGGGGCGCCATGTTTGGCGTCGTCCCCAAGGCGCTCTGGGCGCGCCGCGCTCCGCCGGACGACCGCAATCGCATCCCGCTGGCCTTGCGCTGCCTGCTAGTCGAACACGACGACGGCTTGGTGCTGATCGATACGGGGATCGGCAACAAGGAGAGCGGCAAGTTCATCGACATCTACGGCGTCGAGAACACGGGAGCAGACGGGCGAACCAAACTGGAGGACGCACTCCACGAGCTCGGTCATGGTCCGGAGGACATCCGCTGGGTCATCAACACGCACCTCCACTTCGACCACGCGGGTGGGGACCTGTCGCGGGAGGGACTCTCATTCCCACGCGCGCGCTACGTCGTGCAGCGGAAAGAGCTGGACTTTGCTCGGCACACCAACGAGCGCACCGCCGGGAGCTATCTGCCGCACAATTTCGAGGGCGTACCGTTCCAGCTGATCGACGGCGAGACGGAGATCCTGCCGGGGATCCGCGGGCTGCCGACGCCGGGCCATGTCCCCTATCACCAATCGATTCTGCTCGAGAGCGGCGGGGAAAAGGCCTGCTTTGTCGCGGATCTCGTGCCGACGTCAGCGCATTTGCCGTTGCCCTGGATCATGGGCTACGACCTGGAACCACTCGTCAC
>Ga0209266_1003246_pt1 | contig 9990 bp, 10 predicted proteins | sample GraSoiAngelo_132_FD_185889 | JGI IMG/M metagenome (GOLD analysis project Ga0209266, IMG submission 185889) | Grasslands soil microbial communities from the Angelo Coastal Reserve, California, USA - 14_0929_02_40cm (SPAdes) (version 2) | ecosystem: Environmental > Terrestrial > Soil > Grasslands ...
CGCCGAAGAGCCCGATCTTCCCGCCCCGCTGGTAGGGGGCGAGGAGGTCGACGACCTTGATCCCGGTCTCGAAGGCCTGCACCTGCGTCTCCTGGTCGGTGAAGGCCGGCGTCTCGCGATGGATGGGATAGCGCTTCGCGGCCGCGATCGGCCCGCGCTCGTCGACCGGCTCGCCGACCACGTTCATGATGCGGCCGAGGGTCGCCTCGCCGACCGGCACCTGGATGCCGTCGCCCGTGTCGCGCACCTCCTGGCCGCGGGTGAGCCCGTCGGTCGAGTCCATGGCGATCGTGCGCACGGTCTTCTCGCCCAGGTGCAGCGCCACCTCGACGACCAGGTTCCAGGGCCGGTCGTCGATCGCCGGGTTGGTGATCTGGAGGGCGTTGTAGATCGCGGGCAGGTTGCCGTCGGGAAACTCCACGTCGACGGCGGGGCCGATCACCTGCGTGATGCGTCCGATGCTGGGCATGAGCGGAGCTATCCTTTCAGCGCTTCGGCGCCCGAGACGATCTCCATCAGCTCCTTGGTGATGGTGGCCTGCCGGGCGCGGTTCATGGAGAGCGTGAGACTATCGATCATCTCGCCGGCGTTCCGCGTCGCGTTGTCCATGGCCGTCATGCGCGCGCCGTGCTCGCTCGCGATCGCCTCGAGGAGGGCCTGGGTGATGAGCGCCTCGACGTAGCGGGGCAGGAGGCGCGCGAGGAGAGCGGAGCGCTCCGGCTCGAAGATGTAGTCGACGGCCGGCGCGTCGGTGGCGGGCGGGGCCACGGGCAGGAGCGGCACGGCGGTCGGGACCTGGGAGAGCGCCGAGCGGAAGCGCGTGTAGACGAGGTGGACGGCGTCCGTCTCCTCGGCGACGAAGCGGCGCGTCACCTCCTGGGCCAGCTCCGCGGCCATGGCCGCGGGCGCGGTGGTGAGGATGCCCTGGCGATCCGCCACCACCCGCGCCGAGCGGCGGCGGTAGTACTCGACGCCCTTTCGCCCCACGACGACGACGGCCGTCTCCGCCGCCGCGCGCTCCCGCATGACGCCCTCCGCGAAGCGGAGCAGGTTCGCGTTGTAGCCGCCGCAGAGGCCGCGGTCGCTGGTCAGCACCAGGAGGTCGATCCGTTGCTCGGGTCGCCGGGCGAGGAGCGGATGCGCCTGCGGCTCGACGCCTGCGGCCACCGCCGTGAACATCTCGGCCAGCTTGGCGGCGTAGGGGCGGGCACGCTCCGCGGCCTCCTGCGCACGCCGGAGCTTGGCGGCAGCCACCATCTTCATCGCCTTGGTGATCTGCTGGGTGGAGCGGACCGTGGCGATCCGTTTGCGGAGGGCCTTGAGGCTCGGCATCCGGCGGCGCTAGGCCTTGAACAGTGCCCCGAAGTCGGTGAGCGCGGCGTCGATCTTCGCTCTGACGTCGTCGGTCAGCTCCTTCTTCGCGCGCAGCAACGTCGGGACCGCCCCGTGCTTCGCCTCGATGAAGGCGTAGAGCTCGTGCTCGTAGCGCTGGATGGCGGCGACGGGGAGCCCGTCCAGATGGCCGTTGGTGGCGGCGTAGATGATGACGATCTGCTTCTCGACGGGCTGCGGAACGTACTGCCCCTGCTTCATCACCTCGACGAGGCGCTGGCCGCGATCGAGCTGCCGTTTGGTCGCCGCGTCGAGGTCGGAGCCGAACTGAGCGAAGGCCGCCATCTCGCGGTACTGCGCCAGCTCGAGACGGAGCGGGCCGGCGACCTTCTTCATCGCCTTCACCTGCGCGTTGCCACCCACGCGCGACACCGAAATGCCGACGTTCACCGCCGGCCGCACGCCCGAGTAGAAGAGGTCCGACTCGAGGAAGATCTGCCCGTCGGTGATCGAGATCACGTTGGTCGGGATGTACGCCGAGACGTCGCCGGCCTGGGTCTCGATCACCGGCAGCGCCGTGAGCGACCCACCGCGCTTCTCGTCGCTCATCTTGGCGGCTCGCTCGAGGAGGCGCGAGTGGAGGTAGAAGACATCACCGGGGTAGGCCTCGCGGCCCGGCGGGCGGCGGAGCAGGAGCGAGAGCTGGCGGTACGCGGTCGCGTGCTTGGAGAGGTCATCGTAGATGAGGAGCGCGTGGCGACCGCTGTCCCGGAAATACTCGCCCATGCTGCAGCCGCTGTAGGGCGCGATGAACTGGAGGGGTGCGGGCTCCGAGGCGGACGCCACCACCACGGTCGTGTAGTCCATCGCGCCCTCGCGCGTGAGCTTGTCCACCACTTGCGCTACCGTCGAGCGCTTCTGACCGATGGCGACGTAGAAGCAGTTCACGTCCCCGCCGCGCTGGTTGATGATGGTGTCGAGCGCGATGGCGGTCTTGCCGGTCTGCCGATCGCCGATGATGAGCTCGCGCTGGCCGCGGCCGATGGGAATCATCGCGTCGATCGCCTTGATGCCGGTCTGGAGCGGCTCTTTCACCGGCTGGCGGACGACGATACCGGGGGCCTTCAGCTCGATGCGGCGGGTGGTGGTCGTCTTGATGGGCCCCTTGCCGTCGACGGGCTGGCCGAGGGCGCTCACGACGCGCCCGAGGAGTGCCTCGCCCACCGGGACCTCGGCGATACGGCCGGTGCGCCGGACCTCGTCGCCCTCCTTGATCTCCTGCTGCTCGCCCAGGACGGCGGCACCGACGTTGTCCTCCTCGAGGTTGAGGACGATGCCGTAGATGCCGCGCGGGAACTCGATCAGCTCGCCCGCCGCGGCCCGGTCGAGGCCGTAGATGCGGGCGATGCCGTCGCCGCAGGAGAGCACCATGCCCGTCTCCCGCACCTCGAGCTGCTTCTCGTACTGCTTGATCTGCTCGCGGATGATGTCGCTGATCTCCGCCGCGCGGATCTGCATCGCCGTGTTCCCCCTGGCCGGCGGCTAGCCGCCGCCCTCGGCCATCTCCCTCGTCAGGCGGGCGAGCTGGGTTCTCAAGCTCCCGTCGTAGACCGTCCCGCCGATGTCGAGCACGACCCCACCGATCAGCTCGGAGTCGAGCTCCGTGGCGGCGAGAATTTTCTGCCGGTCCGTCAGACGCCGGGTCATCTCGATGAGCTCGTTCCTCTCGGCCGCGCTGAGCGCCGTGGCCGAACGGATCGCGACGCGGACGCGCCCGAGCTCGTCGTCGAGCAGAGTGTCGTACCAGCGCGCGAGGTCGCCCAGGATCGCCAGCCGATCCCGCTCCGCGAGCAGCCCGATCAGGTTGCGCACCGCCGGCGAGAGCCCGAGCGCCTCCGCGACCCCCCTGGCGGTTCGGCGCCGCGCTCCGGCGTCGATCACCGGGCTCAGCACGAGCGGGCGGAGCCGGGGTTCGTCGAACGTGGCCGCCGCTCGGTTGAGCTCCTCGCCCGTCGCCTCGAGGGTCCCCTCCTCGCGGGCGAGCCCGAGCACTGCACGCGCGTAGCGCCTGCCGAGGCGGCCCGTCACGCCGGCGCTCCGGCGCCGGCGACGAACTCGCGCACGAACCGCTCCTGATCCTCGGGCCGGATCGCCTGGCGGATGAGCACCGTCGCCTGCCGCACCGCTTCCTCGATCACCTCGGAGCGCAGCGCCGCCCGGGCGGCGGCGAACTCGTGCTCGGCCAGCAGGCGGGCGTCGGTGCGAATGCGCTCCGCGGCCGCCCGGCCGAGCGCGAGCAGCGCCTCGCGCTCGCGCTCCGCGGTGGCCCGCAAGTCGGCGCGGAGTTGGGCGCGCAGCGTCGGGAGGCTTTCGACGTCGCGCGCGAGTGTGGCGCGCAGCGCCTGCGCCTCGGCGCGGGCCCGCGCCCCCGCCTGCAGCGCCTCGCGCAGACGCGCCGCACGGGCGCGGAAGTACTCGACCGCCGGGGCGCGCAGGAAGCGCACCAGAAGCGCGACGAAGATGACGAAGTTGAGGGCCGGCCAGAGGAGATCGCCGACCGTCGCGTGATGTGCCGCGTGCTCCGTCATGCCGGGCGCCCCAGGATCTTCTGGGCCACGATCCGGGCGATCTCACCCGCGGAGTCGCGGAGCCCGAGGCGCGCGCTCGCCACCTCCTCGGCGACCTGCGCGCGGACGTCGGTGAGGGTCCGCTGCGCGTCCGCGCGCGCCTCGCTGATCAGGCGCTGCTGCTCGGCTTCCGCCTGGCGGAGGATCTCCTGCATCTCGCTCTGCGCCTCGCCCTTCGCCTGGTCGAGCGCCGCCGCATGCTCCGCCCGCAGGCGTTCGGCCTCCGCCTGGATCGCACGGGCCTCCCTGACGGCGCCCTCCGAGCGCGCGGTCCGCTCGCGGATGACGCGCAGGGCGGGGTCGAACCACAGGCGCTTCAGCAGGAGCCAGAGCGCGACGAAGAGCGCCATCTGAACCAGAAGCGTGTAGTCGATACTCATCGCGCGGTCCGGCCTCGACCCATCCTAACTACCCGACGCGTCGCGGCAATTCCAGAGAGGGAGGAGGGCGCGGCTACTTGGCGAGCTCGGAGTGCACCTTGAGGGAGACCCCCTCTTGCGGCCGCTCGTCCTTGGGGAAGAAGGCGACTTTCCGATCCCTGTCCGCCCGGCCGGCCTCCGTGCCGGCCATCGTGCACTGTCCCTCGAAGACGACACCCTCGTGAATGACGAGGCTCGGCGTCGAGATGTTACCCAAGACCTTGCCCGGCGCCCGGATCTCGAGCCGCTTGCGAGCCGTGATGTCGCCCGTCACCTTGCCGAGCACCACGACCGACGTGCCGCTGATCTGCGCGGTGACGACCGCGCCCTCGCCGATGGTGAGTGCGTCCTGCGCCGCGATCTCGCCCTCCACCTGGCCCTCGATGCGGACCGTCCCCTCGAAGGCGAGCTTGCCGCTTACCCGGCTGCCCTTGCCGAGGAACGCGCTGGTTGCGCCCGTCTCGTCCACCTGAGTCTTGTCGCGCTCGAACATCTCCCCCTCCCGTGGCGCAGGATCCCGGGGCGGCACCGGGGCGGCCTCGGGACCGAAACCCCGGGGCCGATCGCTCCGCTCACGGTCCTTGCCGAATAGCGCCATTGAACTCCGAGGTGCCCCCGAGTCTTGCCCGGCGTCCGCGGTGGTCGGCGTCCAAAAAAACGGCCCGCTTCTAGCACCGCCTCCCCGACAGTGTCAAAGCAGTCAGGCGCGCGGCAGGGCCTGCCGGAGGCGGTCGATCAGGCGGTCGAGCTCGGCGTCGGAGTAGAACTCGATCTCGATCGAGCCGCCCTGCGGGTGACGCGTGATCCGCACGCGCGTGCCGAAACCCCGTGTGAGCTCCTCGGCGAGCCCACGCAGGTGGAGGTCGCCGGGACGGCCCGCGGCCGGGCGTTTCCCCTGACGGTCCCGCCGCGCGGCCGCCAGGCGCTCCGTGTCGCTCTTGCTGAGGCGGCGCGTCACGATCTCGCGCGCGAAGCTCACCTGCTCCGTCACCCCCTCGATCGCGAGCACGGCGCGCGCGTGGCCCGCCGTCAGCTCCCCGCTCTCGAGCTGGGCCTTCACCGCGTCCGGGAGGCCGAGCAGGCGCAGCGTGTTCGTGATCGCCGGCCGGCTCTTCCCCACCCGCTCGGCCAGCTCGTCCTGCGTGAGCCCGCGCTCGTCGATCAGGTGGCGGTACGCCTCGGCTTCCTCGAGCGGGGTCAGGTTCTCGCGCTGCACGTTCTCGATCAGCGCGAGCTCGAGGCGGTCCTCGGCCCGCGCCTCGCGCACGATCACCGGGACCCGCTCGAGCCCGGCGCGCAGCGCCGCCCGCAGCCGCCGCTCGCCGGCGATCAGCTCGTAGCGTCCCGCGATGCGGCGCGCGACCAGGGGCTGGAGGAGCCCGTGGCGGCGGATCGAGTCGGCGAGGAGCCCGAGCGCCTCGTCGTCGAAGTGCCGGCGCGGTTGCTCCGGGTTGGGTACGATCTCGTGGATCGGCACCGCGAGCTCGCCCGGCGCCGCGGCGGCGACCCGCCCGTCCGGCGCCGCCGGAAAGAGCGCCTCGATGCCCTTCCCGAGTGCCTTCCGCACCCCGCTCTCCATTCAGCTTTTCTTTCTACGCCGCATGGGCATCGTCACGCCTCCGCGTCGTGGGGCATGGGCTCGGCCAGCGCGGGCGCGGCGATCTCCCGCGCCAGCGCGCGGTACGCGACGGCGCCGCGCGACTCGGGGTCGTAGAGCAGCACCGGCATGCCGTGGCTCGGGCTCTCCGACACGCGTACGTTGCGGGGGATGACGGCGCGAAAGACCTGCTCGCCGAAGTGGGAACGGACCTCGTCCTGGACCTGTCGGGCGAGGCTGTTGCGCCCGTCGAACATCGTGAGGAGCAGGCCCTCGAGCGCGAGCGTCGGGTTCAGGGCGTCGCGCACGCGGCCGACCGTATCGAGGAGCGCCGTCAGCCCCTCGAGCGCGTAGTACTCACACTGCAGCGGCACGAGCACGGAGTCGGCCGCGCGCAGCGCGTTCACGGTGAGCAAGCTGAGGGACGGCGGGCAGTCAATGAGGATGAAGTTGTACCGTGTGCGGACGCTCGCGAGTGCGTCGTTCAGCCGGTTCTCCCGCGCCATCTGCGGGACGAGCTCGACCTCGGCACCTACCAGGTCCCGCGTGGCCGGCGCGACGGCGAGCCGCTCGATGGCCGTGCGGCGCACGATGTCCGTCATGGCGCGGCCACCGAGCAGGGCTTCGTACACCGTGTCTTCGCCCTCGGCGGGCCGAACGCCGACGCCCGTCGTCGCGCTGCCTTGCGGATCGAGGTCGACGAGAAGGGTCGGGTGGCCCTGGAGCGCCAACGCCGCCGCCAGGTTGATGGCCGTAGTCGTCTTCCCCACCCCGCCCTTTTGATTGGCCACCGCGATCACCCGGCCCATCACCCAGCTCCATCCGTCGAGGGAGCGGAAGCGCTCCCGCCCCCACGCCACGCGCGCCGTTTAGCACACCCGCCGCCACTATGAAACAGGTCGGCCGCGGTCGAAGAAGAAAAGACTCCGCGCGGCGCCGCCAGGCAGGGCGTAATCATGCCTGGCGACCAAACGAAACCCATGCTGGGCGGCGAGCGCGGAAGCCGGGCCTGCGGCGCGCGGCGTCTGCATCGCGATCGCCGCACCGTCCGGCGCGAGGAGCGGCGCCGCCAGGCCGAGGAAGATGTCTAGCCTGAGAGCCCGCGAGATCGCCATCGCGGCGTGACCGGCCTGCTCGGGATCGGCCGCCGCCTCCTCCGCACGCATCTCGAGGGCGCGGGCCGCGGGGAGCGGGATCGCGCGGATCGCCTCGCGCAGGAAGCTCGCACGCCGGCGTCGGGACTCGATCAGGACGAACTGCAGGTCCGGGCGAAGACACCCGAGCACGATTCCCGGGAAACCAGCGCCGCTGCCCACGTCGACGACGAGCCCCGTGCTCGGGAGGTGCGGAGCGGGAGCGAGTGAGTCGATGGCGTGGGCGCGTATGAGGCTCGCGAGGTCGCGCTGGCCGGTCAGGTGAATGCGGCGGTTCCAGACCGCGAGCAGATCGAGGAAGCGGACCAGGCGCTCGAGCGCGTCGTGGGCCACGTCGACACCGAGCGTCCGCGCCGCGCTGCGCAGGAGCCCGACGTCCGCAGGCGTCATACGCGCCGAGCCATGGGCCAGCGGGTGAGGCGTCGGCTCAGAGTCTGTGAACGAATCCCCTCCCGTCGCCGGGCGGCCGATGCATCCCGCCGCGCGGCGTTGCTCCTCCTCGCCATAGCCTACGGCTATGACTCGTCGTCGCGCCTTGCGCGGCGGGCGCCTCGGCCATCCGGCTCGGTCCGGGGATTCATTCACAAACTCTCAGCTCGCGGGTGGCTTCGGCCGCGCCGGCCTCCGCGATCGCTCGGCCGGTAGGATCACCACCTTCCGGTAGTGCCCCTCGCCCTGGCTCCGTGTCGAAATGGCGGCATCGTTCTGCAGGGCCAGATGCACCACACGCCGCTCCCGGGCGCTCATCGGGTTCAGCGTCACGGATCGCCCGGTCCGCTTGGCCTTCTCGGCAAGCCGCCGCGCGAGCTGGGTGAGATGCTCGAAGCGCCGCTCCCGGTAGTGTTCGACGTCAATCATCACCCGCCCCGACACACCGTCCTCGCGGCCGACAATGCGATTCACGATGTACTCGAGGGCGTCGAGCGTCTGGCCCCGTCTGCCGATGAGCAGGCCGCCGCTGTCGCCGCTCACCGCGAGCTGAACGCTCCCGGGGTCCGACCCGGGCCCCGCTTCGACGACGCATGAGGCGCCCAGGTGCGAGAGGATAGCCTCGAGGGTGCCCTTGCATTTGAGCTGGAAGGCTTCAGACGGCGTCGCGGCGTGAGATGCTCCAGGGGGTTGGATGGGCGCGGTGGCCCCCGGCTGACCGTATTCCGCCTGCGGAAAGGTTTCCCGGGAATCCTTCCCGAGAGCTTCAGCCTCCAGACCAAGGAGCCGTGAGCCCAGCGGCAAGGTTTCCCGGGAATCCTTCCCGGGAGCTTCAGCCTCCAGACCAAGGAGCCGTGAGGCCAGCGGCGGGCGCACCGTGGCTCTCACGCGGGCCTTCTTCCCCCCGAACCCGAGCAAGCCGCGGGTCGCGTCGGTCAGGATCTCGATCTGCACCTGGTCGCGCGCAACGTCGAGGGCGCGGAGGGCCCTCTCGATGGCCTGGTCGATGGTATCCCCCTCGCTTTCGATCGACCGCATATCGTCTCCTCACTTCATGGACCGCATCATGAGGTACTGCTGTCCGATGGTGAGCAGGTTGTTCACCAGCCAGTAGAGCACGAGGCCCGCCGGGAACTTGAAGAACATGAAGGTGAACACGATCGGCATGAACATCATCATCCGCTGCTGGGCGGGATCGGCCTGCGCCGGCGTGAGCCACTGCTGCAGGAACATGCTGGCCCCCATGAAGAGCGTCAGCACCGGCACGCCAACTCCGAGCACCATCAGCCGGTCGGGAGCGGACAGGTCGTTGATCCAGAGCGCGAAGGGCGCGTGGCGCAGCTCGATCGCCAGCGAGAGGGTGTTGTAGAGCCCGATGAAGACCGGAAGCTGAAGCACCATCGGCAGGCAGCCGGCAAACGGGTTCACATGATGGCGGCGGTAGAGTTCCATGACCTCCTTCTGGAACGCGAGCTGGTCGTCCTTTAAGCGCTCCCGAAGCTTGGCCATCTGTGGCTGAATTTTCTGCATTTCTCGCATGTTACGGAATGTCGTCCGGGTGAGAGGCGCGGTCGCGGCCTTCACCAGGGCAGTGAGCACGATGATCGCCACGCCATAGTTCCCGGTGACGCGGTGAAGGGCCATCAGGGCGTGCAGCAGGGGGATTGCGACGAACCAGAACCTCCCGAAGTTAAGGGCCCGTCCCAGGTCATGGCCCGCGCGCGCAAGCACCTCCGGGTCCTTCGGCCCGCCGTAGACCGCGAACTTCGCCTTTCGACCAACGACTGCCGCGTCCATCCTGACGACCGGCAACCCCGCTGCGCCCGTCAGCACGGCGGGCAGGGTTCCGGACGTCGGCATTGCAACCGCGAGGAAGTACTGCGTGGCAAATCCGGCCCATGCGCTCGCGTCGAACGGGGCATCGCTCGTCGGTGCGTCCTTGACCGTCTTCTCAACCAGACTGTCGCCGACCAGGGCGACAGCCCTCTCCGCGGCAGTCGGACTGTCAGCCCGAAGCGGCGTGACGACGAGTCCGAGGGGCGACGGCGCGGGAGCACCCGACACGGTCGCGGCAAGCCTGAAGAGATAGCGGTCCCCGGTGAATCGGTAGCGCTTCTCGATTTGCCCGCCGGTGGGTGAGTCGCCCTCGAACACGACCTCTGCACTGTCGACCCCGTGCACTACCACGTCCGTCCGGGAGGGTCGGTACGCCAAGCGCGCGTCACTGGCGCCGGAGCCGAGCTGTAGGGTGAGGGGCAGGACGGGGCCCGCTTCCACCAGATCGAGAGGGCTATCGTCTGCGACGGAGCGCCGATAGCCCTTGAGCTGGAGGGCGACTACGCGCGCGCCGACCGGCGTGATGCTGATCCGGAAGAGATCGGTCTCCACGTTCACGAAACCGCCGGCCCCCGGATCCGCTGTCAGAGCGCTCG
>Ga0209266_1003247_pt1 | contig 9988 bp, 7 predicted proteins | sample GraSoiAngelo_132_FD_185889 | JGI IMG/M metagenome (GOLD analysis project Ga0209266, IMG submission 185889) | Grasslands soil microbial communities from the Angelo Coastal Reserve, California, USA - 14_0929_02_40cm (SPAdes) (version 2) | ecosystem: Environmental > Terrestrial > Soil > Grasslands ...
CGGCACGCCGAGCCCTCAGCCCCCGGTGCCCCGCCCCGCCACCTCGGCGAGCCGGTCCCCGGCGTATTTGCTCCACGGCGTGGTCGGGAAGCTGGCCCGCGTCTGCTCCCAGGCGGCGCGCGCACCCTCGAGGTCGCCCAGGTGCAGGCGGCAGATGCCGACATGGTAGAGCGCCTCGGGTACGTTCGGCGCCTCGGGGAAGGTCGCCATGAGGCGCTGGAAGGTCTTCTCCGCCTGGCGCCACTTCTCCTGCCGGAAATAGATGATCGCCTCGAAGTACGTCGAGTGTATGGCGGTTGCCGATAGGGGCGCCAAGTGCTGCGCCTCGCGGAAATCCGGCGCGGCCTCGTCGAAGCGGGAGGCGTCGTAGAGCCGCTGGGCCCGGCGGTAGACCGCGTCCGCGTTCGGCACGTACAACACCACCGCAGCGCTGGTGAGCAGGACGGCGCCGAGGCCCAGGCCGCCCCCGAGCACGCTGCGCCGGGTGCGGACGCTCCAGCTCTCGCTCCGCCGCAGCAGGGCGAGCACGGGCTCGGGCGCGTGCGTGCGGAGACGCTCCCCGAGGCCGGTGGCCAGGGTCCGCCCGAAGGGCAGAAGTCCGAGCGCCAGCAGGAGGAGACCGAGCGCCGTCAGGGCGTGGCCGGCGCTCGCCCAGAAGCCGCCGCCGAAGACGAGGTCGAGGCGCTCGCCGCGTGGCACGACCAGCATGAAGCTCGGCCCGGCGAGCCACACCTTCTCGCCCGTGAGGCTGCGCCAGCGCGGGTGGTACGAGATCCGGACCAGCACCGGGTGGCCCGGCCGGCAGCCGGTCACCGTGATCCGGTCGGGGGCTTCCATGCGCTCCTCGAGCACAGGCGGCGGACCGAGGGGCCGCCGCGGCAGCTCGCCCCTGACGTCGTCGACGACCCCGGCGAACAGCCCCCGCTCGTCGTCCGCCACGTCCTTCGCGAACACCGGCGTCGGGTCGTCGGGACCTGCGCGCATGAACCAGCGGTAGGAGTCCTCCTTCCATGTCTTCGTCCGCACCAGCACCGGGGCGAGCTCGAGCGGCACCACGTAGCGATTCGCGTTGTCGCGCAGGCGGTAGATCTCGAACGGCCCGACGGTCTTCTCGTGCACGAGGCCGGGGTTCTGCGCCGCCGCGGCCTTCACCACGGGGCTCCGCAGGATGAACTGCGAGACGTTGAACATCCGCAAGTGGCGGATGCCACGGTCGAGGTCCAGCCGCGAGCACCCGTAGTCCGGAAAGGGGCACGAGACGTCCTTCGAGATCTCGGACTGGATCCAGAAGACGAAGGGCGAGGAGGGCGAGCTCTGCATGTAGAGCCCCTCGAGCGTCGAGCGGCCCGAGAAGAGCGGCAGGTCCTCGAACGCGCGCACCGTGCCGAGCGACTCGTTCTCGGCCGAGTGCTCGTAGACGACGCGCGGGTCTCGGAAGTCGCCGCGGACGTGCTCGTTGATGGCGTGGAAGACGGGCCACGTGACCTTCTTTTCGAACCCCGAGTAGTTCCAGGTGATCCACGAGGGGATGAAGCTCACCCGGGACTGCACGAACGGCAGGATCACGAGCGCGCCAGCCACGGGCCATATCTCCGCTCCCGGGAGGAGCGCCAGGAGGTGGCCGAGCCCGGCGGCCGCGGCGAGGCAGAGCCCGAGCTGGATGAACGGCCAGAACCGGATGTCGACCACGTGGAAGGAGTGCCCCGTCACCCAGAAGAAGAGCGCGATCGCCATGGCCCACAAGAGCGTGCCGAGCGGGCGGGGGAAGGCCGTCCGGCGCACCACCGAGAGCACGAGCAGCACGAGGGTCGTGACGCCGGTCACGATCGCCGCCGGCCAGAGGATCGGCGGCAGGACCTCGCGCCATCCCGTGATCGGCCAGGAGTGGTTGTAGGCGGTGGTCCAGCGGCCGTAGCCGAAGAGCTGGAGGAGGAAGAAGCCCATCAGCAGGACGCCGAGCCCGTGCGCAGCGACGAGCGTGCCGACTCGCCGCCACCAGTTGTGCGTCGAGACGAGCTCGGCGAGCGAGGCGAAGCCCGCCCAGAGGAGGGTGTACCCGTGCGAGAGACCGATCAGTGCGACCAGGACCCCGCACCCCACCTTGCCCCGCCCGCCGTCGATCGCCCGGCGGAGGGCGCCGATGAAGAGCACCGCGAGCGCGAGCCCGAGCGAGAACGCGAACTCGCCGGCGAGGGTCGAGGGGATGTTGCCCCCCCACATCGAGTTCGCCTCCATGAAGATGAAGGGCAGGGTGGCGAGCGCGGCAAGCGCCGGTCCGGGGAACGGCACGCGCGAGAGGCGCAGCGAGAGGTAGGCGCACACGGGGAGGAGGAAGAGCCCGAGCACGGTGATCAGCTTGAAGGCGACCGCAAAGGGAATCACGGTCGAGAGCGCCGCCATCAGGAGGAACGGCAGCGGGAAGTAGAACTGGAAGAGCGGATAGCCGGCGTAGTTCCCGGGGCACCAGCCGATCACCTGGCCGTGTGGCAGGAGCACGTGGCGCATGTAGAAGGCGGGGTAGTAGTGCGTGCCCATGTCCCCGCCGCTCGTGGTCGTCGGCGTCAGCATGACGGCCGCCGGGAAGTAGGAGCCGAGGAAGAGGAGCGCGGTCGCGATTGCGGCCAGGTCGAGGAGCGTGCGGGCGAGCAGGCGGAGGCGGCCTCCGTCGGTCACCGGCCGGTCTCCGCGCGCCGGCTCTGCGAGGTGATCGCCCGCCAGAGCAGGACCCCGAGCCACGCCGCGACGAGGACCCCGGCGACGATCTCGAACCACAGCCGCCACTTCTCGAGGAACGACTGCGCGGCCTCGATCTCGACCATCCCCTGCCCGGCCACGGTCTGGTGGACACCGTCCTCGTCGTACTGCACCTGGGCGAACAGCGGGTAGCGGCTGCCGACCAGCGCCGTCCGGTTGACGATCGGCGCCGTCACGGTGCGCTCCTCCCACGCCGCGAGTTTCACCTCTTGCGTCGGCGCCGTCACCTCGATCCCCTCCGGCGCCACCACGCTCACCGACGCCTGGCGGGCCACGCCGGCCAGGTTCTTGACCCGGATGCTGAGCGTGCCCGAACTCGACAGCGGGTCCGCCTTGAGCTCCGACACCGCCACCTTCGCCGGGGGCGGGCTGCCGACCGTGACCAGCCCCAGGTGGACCGCCTGGAACGGGTACTGGTTAGCGTCGGTGTAATCGACGGCGATCTGGTACGGCCAGCGGCCGGTCCCGAGGCCGCCCACCGGCAGCGTCAGCGCCGCGTCCATCGACGTCCCCGGCGCGAGCGAGGGACGGAGGTCGCCCCGCACCCGGTGCTCGCCGAAGACGAGGACGGCGGCGACCGATTGCGCGCTCTCGTCGCCGACATTGCTCACCTTGACCTGCGCCGAGAGCGCGCCCTCGCGCAGCTCGACCAGGGGCGCGATCGAGATGCTGATGCTTCCGGCGGCCGCCGGGGCGGCGAGGCAGAGCGCGAGCACGGGCGCGCCGACTAGAGCGAGCTGTCGCTGGAGCCTCATGGGGCGCGTAGATTGGCACAACTTCCGGCCGCGGAAAACCGCCGCCGGCATCAGTGGCAGACGAGGCGGGTCCCGCTGCGCCGGCTGGCGCACGACCCGGCGTCGAAGCTGCGCCGGCCGCAGGAGCCGGCCTGGCCCGCCTTCGCGTCACCCAGCAGGACCGTCACGGCGAGCGGGAGATCCGAGAAGAAGAGCGGATAGGAGCCCTTCCGCCCGGTCACGCTCACGTCGACCCCGGGCACGCCGCCCCGGGTGTCGTCGACGATCGCGAGCCTGCGGATGCCGCCGACGCTGCCGGCCCGATCGCGGTAGAGCCAGCGGCCGTGGCGTGCGATCCAGTGCGCGCCCGGCGGGAGGGTGAGCGCGAGCTCCCCCTCGCCCGTCCCGTCGTCGACCAGGAGGCTCATGCCGGTCGCGGACGGGTCGAGCGTGGCGACGGCGCTCGGGATGGCGAACTCGGCTTCGAGCGAGAGCCGGTCGCGCCCGGGGGCGCCGTGCCGGACCGAGAGCAGGCTGCGCAGCCAGAGCGTCTGCCCGGAGCGCATGATCTTGCAGGCCTCCAGCCGGCAGGTCGGCGAGCAGCCGTCGCCCGCGACCGTGTTGCCGTCGTCGCACTCCTCGCCCGGGTCGAGCACGCCGTCCCCGCAGCGCGGTTCATGCTGGCACGTCGCCGAGCACCCGTCGCCCGACACCGTGTTGCCGTCGTCGCACTCCTCGCCCGGGTCGAGCACGCCGTCCCCACAGCGGGGCTCGCGCTGGCAGGTTGCCGAGCACCCGTCGCCCGACACCGTGTTGCCGTCGTCGCACTGCTCGCCGGGGTCGAGGATGTGGTTGCCGCACACCTCGCGCTGGCAGCTCGGTGAGCAGCCGTCGCCCGCGACCGTGTTGCCGTCGTCGCATTGCTCTCCCGGGTCGACGACCCCGTTGCCGCAGTTGCCGATGGGAACGATGCAGCCCGCTCCCGCGATCGTGCTCTTGATCTCCGCACTCACCACAGCGCCAAAGACGAGGTCGATGTCCGCGAGGCCGCCGCACTGCAGGTGGCAGTAGCTCATGATGGTCCCGCGCGAGCAGACGACCGGTCCGGCGTAGCAGTTGGGCTCCTGGTTGTAGCACTCGTCGACCGGCGGGCCGTAGCAGTGCGTATGGGGCGTGCCGAGGTTGTGGCCGATCTCGTGCGTCACCACCAGCACGTCCCAGACCTGCGTCGGGTCGGAGAGGTCGAAGTGTCCGTAGACCTGCGACACGCCGAAGAAGTAGAGCGGCTCGCACACCGAGCCGACGTACGCGATGCCGCCCTGCACCGCCTTGCCCGAGATGAAGTGGACCAGGTCGTGCGACCCGGCGATCGCGTTCATGCCGTTGGCCGGGTTGGTCCAGTAGTTGCGCACCTCGTCGAGTTGCTGGTCGGGCAGGGTGGCGTTCCACGGGTCGGCCGCCGTCGGCCAGAGACGGATGTAGGAGAAGCGGAGGCGCACGCTCAGGTCGCGCTCGTCGATCGCCGAAGAGGCGGCGGCGAGCGACGCCAGGTAGTCGAGCGTCCCCGCATCGGAGCCGAACTTGGCCCACAGCTCGTGGTCGGTGTCGATGGCGGCGTCGGCCTGGACCAACCCTGCGGACGCGTACGCGACGCGCGGCTCGAGGCCGGCGGCCGCACGCGCGCCCCGGTTCACCACCAGCGAGTCCACCTGGTCGCGGTGGCGGTCGTTGGCGCAGAAGTTCCCGGGCGGTGGGTAGGCGGCCGGGTCGACGTCGCGCAGCGCGTAGCTCCGGTGGCGGCCGCGGCGGTCGGGGCCGAAGGGATAGACCGTGTCGTGCGCCGCCACGAACCCGCGCACGTGGTCGCGGGCGGCGATCAGGAGCACGCGCGAATCGGGCTCGCCGCGCACCGTGCCCGTGAAGTAGACGTGATCGGGGAGCTTCACCTCGCGCACACCCCGGTCGTCCACCGCCTCCACGCGCGCCCCCGGCGCGAACGGCTCGAAGCGCCGGAGCTCCAGGTCCGCCGTCGCGTCGCCGCCCAGGGGGAAGCCCGGCACCACGGCCGTCGTCCGCGTCCGCAAGTCCGCGAGCGCCGTCCGCGAGAGGGCGAGCGTGCGCCCGCGCGCCACGCCGCGCGGCAGCGAGTGCGGCGCGGGCGTGGCCGGACTCAGCAGATTCCCGGCGCCGGCAACCGGCGCCATGGCGAGTGTCACGGCAAGCGCCTGGGTGAGGGCGGCGAGGGGCCGGCAACGGAGCACGGGGGGCGGGCAGAGCAACCCGCATGCCCCCCGCGCGCGCCCGCCGGTGCGAGCGCCGCGTCAGGCGCGGCGGCGAAATAGTGTCGCTCGCGGCCGAACGCCGCCCACTCCCTGCCGCCCAGGAGTCCGTCCGGGCTCCTAGTCGCGCGGCGTGAGTTTGGCGCCGAGGCCGCGCAGGCTGCGGAGGTAGACGCCGGTGCCGGCCGCGACGAGGAGCCCCAGCGCCCCGCGCAGGCCGGCGAGCGCCTCCCCGGTCCGGGCCATCTCGTTCAGCTCCCAGGCGGCGTAAGCGAGCGCGCAGAGGAGCGCCGTCACGATGAAGATGCGGTGGACGGCGGCGACCGGACCGGGCCCGCGAGGCGTGGTGGGCATGTGCGTCCATGATATGACGGCTCCAGGCATTGCAAGGAGGTGCGCGTATGGACAGTGTCCGGCCATTCATCCCGAGGAGGCGGCCACGGTTGGCGAAGGTGATCGTGCAGGTCACCGTGACGAACGATCGCGACCCAACGCGCAGGAAGCGCTTCAGCGACGTGTATGGGCCGGTGTGGATCCAGATCGAAGGATTCAGGAGGATCGCCGACGAGGTGATCTTCCTCGAGATGGAAGAGGGGCCACGGGGCTACCAGCCGCTGGTTGGCTACACGGTGCTCGAAAAGTCGGGGGCGGCAGTTGACATGGTGTCCCACCAACTGATCGCGCGGAAGTACTACGACCTGAAATCAGCCGCTGTCGCTTGACCGGCGTCGCGCGGGCCGGGTACGGTCGCCCGCTGGAGGACCTGCGCCCATGCAGTTCGGCATCTTCTACGAGCACCAGCTCCCCCGGCCCTGGCGGGAGGACAGCGAGGCGCGCCTCATCCGCGAGGCGCTCGAGCAGGTGGAGCTGGCCGACCGCCTCGGCATCGACTTCGCCTGGGAGGTCGAGCACCACTTCCTCGAGGAGTACTCGCACTCCCCGGCGCCCGAGGTCTTCCTCGCCGCCTGCGCCGCACGCACCGAGCGCATCCGCCTCGGGCACGGCATCGTGCTCATGCCGCCCGGCTACAACCATCCCGCGCGCGTCGCCGAGCGCATTGCGATGCTCGACCTGGTCTCGGGCGGGCGGGTCGAGTTCGGCACCGGCGAGTCCGCCTCGCGCATGGAGCTCGAGGGCTTCGGCATCCCGCCCACCGAGAAGCGCGCCATGTGGCGCGAGGCGGTCGCGCAGGTGGCGCTCATGCTCTCGCAAACCCCCTACCCCGGCTACGATGGCAAGTACTTCAAGATGCCGCCGCGCAACGTGGTGCCGAAGCCGGTGCAGAAGCCGCACCCGCCCATGTGGCTCGCCTGCTCCTCGCGCCCCATGATCCACCTGGCCGCGCAGCTCGGGCTCGGCGCCCTCACCTTCGCCTTCGTCGACGTGGCGGAGGCGAAGCACTGGGTGGCCGACTACTACGACACCTTCAAGCGCGAGTGCACGCCGATCGCGCAGGCGGTGAACCCGAACATCGCGATGGTGACCGGCTTCAGCTGCCACGACGACCCGGCCGAGGCGGAGCGGCGCGGGCTCGAGGGCTTCCAGTTCTTCGGCTTCGCCCTCGCGCACTACTACCTCCTCGGCGGGCACGTCCCCGGGCGGACGAACGTGTGGGAGCTCTTCCGCGGGAACCAGATCCCCCTGCCCGGGGGCAGCGGCGGCATCGGCACGCCCGAGCAGGTGCGCGGCGCCATGCACCAGTTCGAGGAGGCGGGGGTCGATCAGACCGTCTTCATCCAGCAGGGCGGCAACAACCGGCACGAGGACATCTGCGCGTCGCTCGAGCTGTTCGCGGCGCGCGTCATGCCGGAGTTCAAGGAGCGGCACGCGGCGCGCGAGCGGCGCAAGGCGGAGGAGCTGGCACCCTACGTCGAGCGCGCGCTCGCGCGCCGGACACCGCCGCGCGAGCCGGGCGAGCTGCCAGTGGTGCAGGCGTACGGGCGCGATCTCGTGAGCGGGACGGGGCAGTATCCGACGGCGGAGGGGCGCTGATCGCGCCGCTCGTGGTGAACCTGCGCCACCCGGTCACGGCCTTGACCCATCTCTTCCGCGCGCACTAGAAGCAGGGTGCGGCGGCCAGCGCATCGCCGCCCGCGGAGGACCCCCATGAGCGGCACGAACGCGCAGCAGCGCGTCACCAAGACCTTTCCCGTCTTCGACTGTGACGCACACGTCAACGACCCCGACGAGATCTGGCGCGACTACGTCGAGCCCGCATACCGCGAGCTGGTGCGCCGCTCGTACTGGAAGGACGAGCACCAGGCGGTGCTGAACGGGCGGACGCCGGTGATCGGCGGCGCCGCCTACGACTTCCCGGGCTACAATCCGATCTGCCTCGCCGGGCCGCAGATGTCGAAGAAGATCGCGCGCAAGCTGCAGCAGATCGGGCTCACGCCCGAGCAGAAGAAGTATGTCGAGCACCCCGGCGCCTACGACCCGAAGGCGCGTCTCCGCGAGATGGACCTCATGGGGATCGATCAGGTGATGATCATCCCCACCATGATGGTCGCCAACTTCCCCTTCGTGGAGAACGTCGACGGCGCCTACGCCTTCGCGCGCGCCTACAACAACTGGGCGCGCGACTACTGCGCCGCGGCGCCCGAGCGGCTCTTCCCGGCCGGCTGGCTCCCGCTCCAGGACCTCCAGTACACCTGCGAGGAGCTCGAGCGGATCGCGAAGATGGGCTTCCGCGTGGCGCTCATCCGCCCCATCGACGCGCGCGGCCGCTACCCCAACTACATCTTCCCGAGCTTCACCGGCGGGTCGCCCACCAACACCATGGACAAGGTGTTCCGGAAGTTCGAGGAGACGGGGATCGTGCTCGGCATGCACACCTTCCCGGCCCTGAACCCCGAGATCGGCGCGGAGTTCCGGAAGGCCATCCCCGGCGTGCCCATGACCTCCCCCGGCGAGCTCGTCGCCCGCGCGGGCGAGATGCATCTCGGCGGCCGCATGGTCGACGTGCAGACGCTGAGCTTCATCTTCGAGGCCGTGGCCTGGCTGGCGCAGGTGCTCCTCTCCGGCATGCTCGACCTCTACCCGAAGCTCCGCATGGCGATCTTCGAGTCGAACTCGACCTGGCTGCCCCAGCTCCTCGAGCACTGGGACCGGCTCTTCAAGCTCTACGCCAACGAGCGGCTCTTGAAGACCGACCGCCTGCCGAGCGAGGCGTTCTACGCGCAGTGCTACATCGCCTTCGAGTCGGACGAGACGCCGACCTTCCGGCAGTGGGACCGCTTCGAGAACGTCGGGGTGTGGTCCTCGGACGCCTATCACCACGACGGCGCGGACTCGTGGAGTGCGATCCGCGAGATGCGTGCCGCCGGGGTGCCCGAGGCGGTGCAGGCGAAGCTCCTCGGCGCCAACGCGCGGCGCATGTACGGCATCGAGGGGACGCTCTGCGTGAGCGAGGAGCCGCCGCCGCTCGAGCGGCCGGCCTGGTTCCCCCAGGGCGAGGAGCTCGAGCGCTGGGCGGAAGCCGAGGCCGATCCGCGTGCGCACGGCATCACCAAGTTCGACCTCGCCAAGCTCGACCCGCGCCTCCTCATGCAGGCGCTCCGGCCCTACTGATGACCGTCGTCGACGTCGACACCCACGTCTACGAGCCGACCGACATCTGGGAGAAGTACCTCGAGCGCGACTACCGCGTCGTCGCGCGCAGCGCCTTCTGGCACGAGACGGACGCGCACGGCCTCGAGACGACCATCCTGAACGGCCGGCGGGCGCGCTCGCTGCGAAGGAGCGGGATCAACCGCCAGGCGTGCTGGCGGCCCGGGATGACGCCGGAGCAGATCGGGCAGCTCGATCCCGACGAGCGCCATCCGATCACGCCGGGCGCGCAGGATCCCGCCGCGCGTCTCCGGGACATGGACGCGATGGGTGTGGACCGCGCGCTCCTCTTCCCCACCCTCTTCGCGGAGCACTTCCCTCTCGTCGGGAACCCCGACGCGGCGTGGGCGCTGGCGCGCGCCTACAACGACTGGCTCTGGGACTTCGCCGGCGCGGACCGCCGCCGGCTCGTGCCCGTGGCGCTCCTCCCCATGCAGGAGCCGAGCTTCGCGGTGCGCGAGCTCGAGCGCGCGGCGGCGCACGGCTTCAAGGCGGCCTTCATCCGCCCGGTCTTCTTCGAGGGCCGCTTCCCGAACCACCCGACGTACGACGTCCTCTGGCAGCGGCTCGAGGCGCTCGAGGTCGCGGCTTGCATCCACCCCTCGCCAGGGA
>Ga0209266_1003249_pt1 | contig 9985 bp, 8 predicted proteins | sample GraSoiAngelo_132_FD_185889 | JGI IMG/M metagenome (GOLD analysis project Ga0209266, IMG submission 185889) | Grasslands soil microbial communities from the Angelo Coastal Reserve, California, USA - 14_0929_02_40cm (SPAdes) (version 2) | ecosystem: Environmental > Terrestrial > Soil > Grasslands ...
GGCCGATCACCGCGAGCAGCGTGGCGATCATGCCGAACGCCGTCGACAGCGTCGCGATCAGCCGGTCGTTCAGCAGCGACTGATCGATCTGGTGGTCCAGCGTCCGCAGGTTGTAGATCGGGATGTTCGCGTCGAGCTGGCGCGCGGCCTGCCGGATCGATCCGAACGCCACGTCCGGCTGGCTCGTCGCGCGAACGTACATCACGGCCCCGCCGGCGAAATCGTTTTCCATGAACGCGAAGAAGACCTGCCGCGGGATGTCGTCGCGCACGCCGGTGTACTTCGCGTCCCTGACGATGCCGATGATCTCGATCGGCGTCTTCGTGCCCGGATTCATGCCGAAGCCGATGTGGCGGCCGATCGGGCTGCGGTCGCCGAAATAGCGCTTCGCGTAGCTTTCGTTGACGATCGCCACCGTGTACGGCGGCAGATCCTTCGGATCGCCGACCTCAGACCGGACGTCCCGATCGTCGAAGTCGCGGCCGGCGACGAGCGGAATGCCCATTGTCTGGAAGTAGCCGGGGCTGACCGCGTTGCAGTACGGGTTCATGCTCTCGCCCGGCTTCGCCTCGTAGCCTTCCACCGACATCGAGCTGTCCCACTCGTTCCCCTCGAGCAGACCGATCTGCGCGAAGGCCATCGCGGTGACGCCCGGCAGCGCGCTGATGCGATCCAGCAGCTGCTTGTTGAACTGCTTCGTGCGGACCGGCGTGTAACCGCTGAGGGCCGGCGAGACGTTGAACGCGATGAGGTTGTCCGTCTTCAGACCCAGATCGAGCAGGCGCAGGTTCCGGAGGCTGCGGATGAAGAGGCCGGCGCCTATCAGCAGCATGACCGAGACGGTGACCTGCGCCACGACGAGCCCCTTGCGCAACCGCACGCCGCTCGCCCCGCCCACGACGGCGCCGACCTGATCCTTGAGCGTCGGCGCCAGATTCGGTCTGGTCGAGCGAAGCGCCGGCATCAGGCCGAACACGAGGCCCGTGATCAGTGACAACGCGAAATTGAACACGAGAATGCGATAGTCGATCGACCCGGAGATCACGTGGGGCGTCTCGGATGTCGGCAGGAAGCCGAGCAGGAACCGCGTCGTCCACGACGCGATGACGAGCCCGAGCAGCCCGCCGATCCCCGCGAGCATGGCGCTCTCGACGAGCAGTTGGCCGACGATGCGGCCGCGGCTGGCGCCGAGGGCCAGGCGCACGGCGATCTCTTTCTGCCGGGACGTCGCCCGCGCGATCAGCAGGCTGGCCACGTTGGCGCACGCGATCAGCAGCACGCCGCCGACGATGCCCAGCAGCAGCCACAACGGCTGGGAGAGCTGCTGCCGGATCGGCGATCGGCCCTGCGCCGCCGGCAGCAGGTCGACGCGGCCCTTCAGGAACTGCTCGCGCGTGTACGTCGACGTCTTGGTGAACGCCGGCTGCAGAACCTCCTGTTCGAGGATGCCGTGGAAGTACGGCTGAAGCGTCGCCCTGGCCTCTTCGATGGCGACGCCCGGCTTCAACCGGCCGAACACGTTCACCCAGCGGCTCCGCCGGTTGTCCACGTCGTCCCAGTTCGGCGTCATTTGCGCCTTCATCAGCACCGGCACGCGCACGCTCGGGACGTAGCCGATGTCCACGCCGTCGAAGCCGGCTTGCGACACGCCGATGACGGTGAGCGTGTGGTTGTTGATGGTGATCGTCTGCCCGACGATCCGCGGATCGGCGCCGAATCGCGTGCGCCAGTAGTCGTAGCTCAGCACGGCGACCGGGCTGCCGCCTCGCTCGCGATCGTCGTCAGGTGTGATGACGCGTCCCACCGCGGCGCCGACGCCGAGCACCTGGAAGTACGTGCCGGAGACGAGCTCGCCAGGCACACGCTCGGTCTGGCCGTTCACGCCGACGTTCCTCGCGACCGTACGCCTGGCGAACAACCCGGAGAAGATGGAGGCGGGCCGGGCGCTGTTGGTCACTGCCAGGCTGACGCGAGGGAGGGCCGGGGCCGGGCCGCGATCGACGAAGTCGTCGCGGAAATCTTCGTACATCGGGAACGACAACATGTTGCCGCCCGAGTTGCTGCCGTAGTGGTTCCGCGCGCCGTTGAAGAGGACGAGCTGCTCGGGGTCTTTCACCGGGAGGCGCCGCAGGAGCACCTGGTCGACGAGCGTGAAGATGGCGGTATTGGCGCCGATGCCGAGGGCGATCGACACGAGCGCGACGCTCGTGAACAGCGGCGATCGGGCGAGCCCGCGGAAAGCGTATCGAAGGTCCCGGATCAGATTCGTCATACCGACGTTTTTCCACACCCTCTTCAGGCCTGCCAGCCGGCCTGCACTGCATTTCGCAACGTGCTCTAAGGGCCCGTCACGGAATAACTGCACCATCCCGGACGCCGATGCATCCCGCCTGGCTGCGTTGCTCGTCGCTTACATACTCCCGGTATGCGCGCTCCTCGCGCCTTGCCACGCGGGCGCCTCGACGCCCAGGACGGCACACTTATTCCGTGACGGGCCCTTAGACGGGAAGAGAGCCCGGCAGGTTGACTTGGCTCAGCCGACTGCGGCAAGGTGCTCACGCGAAGATACCGAAAGCGGACGCTTCGAGCGCCGGCAGGACGGACGAGCGGATGGCATCGCGACCCTTTGCGATGCGCTCGACCGGAACCGGTTGGGTGAAATCGAAGAGGTTCACCTGCTTGAACGGATCGACGAGCCAGCATTCGCGCACGCCGTACTGCCGGTACCACTCGAGCTTTTCGCTGCGGTCGCGGTCTTGCGTGCCGTGCGACAAGATTTCGGCGACCAGATCGGGGGCTCCCCACACTTGATCCCGGATGATCGACAGCCGCTCCGTCGACACGAACAACACGTCCGGTTGGAGGATCAGCGCGCGCTCCCGATCCAGGATGACGTCGAGGGGGGCTATTGCTACGCGACCGAGCTTCCGCGGCTCGACATGGTCCCCCCACAGCCTCGCGACCCTGAGCACGAGCGCCTGATGTGAAAAAAACGGCGCGGGCGGCTCGCGCACCATGCCCATGGCCAGCTCGCGGATGCGATTGGTCTCTTCCGTGTCGTGCAGATATTCGTCGGTCGTCATGCGGTTTGCCTCCATGACGACGGTGCCATCGTCGGCGACGGGGGTCAAGGGGAAGGATGGCAGTCGAGCGAATTAACAGTGCAGCCGACCCGCGCATCGCCGCTTACCGCGACGTGCGTGACGGCGAGCTCCTCCGATCGCGAGGGTTATTCGTGGCCGAGGGACGGTTCGTGGTGCGCCGCGTCATCGAAGACAGGCGGTACCGTGTCGAGTCCGTGCTCTTGAACGGCGCGGCGCTGAAGGACTTGGCCTCAACCGTCGCGACGCTCGCCCGCGACGTTCACGTCCTCGTGTGCGATGCAGACACGCTTGCCGAGATCACCGGCTATGACGTCCATCGCGGATGCCTCGCTCTCGTCCACCGGCCGCCGGCGACGCGGGCCGACGAAGTGTTCGAGTCGGCGCGGACGATTCTCATCCTCGAGGGCGTGTCGAACGCGGACAACGTCGGCGGCGTGTTTCGCAATGCGGCGGCGTTCGGTGCGGGCGGTGTGCTGCTGAGCCCGACGGGTTGCGATCCGCTGTACCGAAAGGCGATCCGCACGTCGATGGGGGCGTCGTTGTCGGTGCCGTTCGCGCGCGCCGGCGACGGCGACTGGCCGGGCGTGCTCACCCGCGTTCGCGCCGCCGGGTTCACGATCGTCGCGCTCACGCTAGGTGACCCGGCCGAGACGCTCGACGCGTTCGCCGCCGGGCCGCGTGCGTCCCGCGTGGCGTTGATGGTCGGGACCGAAGGCGCGGGGTTGACGCCGGCGGTCGAGGCCGAGGCCGACTCCCGCGTGCGGATCCCCATAAACGAGGACGTCGATTCACTGAACGTCGCCGTCGCCGTCGGGATCGCGTTGTACCGGCTGAGAAGGACCGGGACGGCCTGAAGACCGTCCGCCGTCCAGGGCGAGCCTTTTCAGGCTCGCCGAGGCTGGTGAACCTCTTGCACAAGCGCATTGCGATCCGCGCAACCCCTTGCGAACTGGAGTCGCCTATGCAGATTCTGATCGCTGTCGCCGCCGCGGCTGTTGCCGCCATTCAAACCCCCACGGTGAACGGCCGCGTCACGCGGTCCGGTCCGGTGCTCGTCCGGGCGGTCATCGACGGCGACACGATCGATGTGGCGACCGTCGGCCGCGTGCGGCTGCTCGGCATCGATGCGCCGGAGATCGGCCGTGGGTTCGACTCGTCCGCGCCGTTCGGCCGCGAGGCGCGGGAACGCTTGACGGCGTTGATTCTCCATCGGTGGGTGCGGCTCGAGCAGGAAGGCGCGGCGGTCGACGTGTATAACCGCCAACTCGCGTACGTGATGACCGAAGACGGTATGTTCGTGAACGCCGTGCTCGTGCGCGAGGGGCTGGCGCGCATTTCCGCGCGCGTGCCGCTCGCGCGGCTGCAGGAGCTGCAGCGCGCCGAGTCCGAAGCTCAGGCCTTCCGGCGCGGCATGTGGGGCAGCACGCCGCAGATCCCCTCGCCGGGTTATACTCGCCGGCCGAAGGCCAGCCGGCCTCCGACGTCCCGAACAAAAACCCGGTCGACCAGGCGACGACACCCGCGCAAAAAGAAACCGTGAACGCCATCCCTGTCGAGTACGCGTCGCAACGCAAGATCCGCGAGCGCAACAAGCTGTACTACCGACTCAATCACTGGCCGATCTGGATCTTCGTGTTCTTCATCGCGCCCGGTCCGCTCACCTTCGATCTGTTCGAGCGCGGCTTCGATGCGCGCATGGCAGTGTGGCTCGGGGCCGTGCTTGCCGGCACGGCCGTCGCGGGCGTTCGCGGCCGCCTGCCCGGAGTCGAGCCGAAGCCGTACATCATCCGCTTCACCGAGGATCGTCCCAACCCGTTCTATCGCCGGTTCTGCTACACGGTCGCGTGGAGCGAGGTGATCACGTTCGCCGTCCTGAACATCGCCGGCCTCGTCGTCGCCATCGTGACGGGTCACTGGTATCTGAAGGAGATCTACCGTGACGCATACTTTCCGCTCGCCGGATCGATCTGGCTGCTCGGCGCGATTGGCCGGCTCCCGCGCGTCAAGGTCTCGACCAAAGGGGAAGGACACGAGCGCCGGTACTTTTACGGATCGGTGTGGGCCGTGTGCTGGGCGCAGCCAGTGCTGTGGCTGCTGTGGAAAGTCGTGCCGAGGACCCGCCTGGGGGACGTGATCAAGCTGGGCACCTTTCTCGCCATCCTTGGCTCTGTCGGCTATCTCGCCCGCCTGGGACGGTTGCCCCGTACCCGGCCGATCGTCGCGGGAGAGCTCGCCGTTTCAGACTAACTGGGTCGGGCGGGTCGGGTGCGTCCGACACCGAGCGCGAAGGCTTCAGCGGAGTGTCAAGTCGCGTGGGTCGGATAGGTCGGGTAGGGCAGGTTCGACACCGGAGCACGAAGGCTTCAGCCGAGCGTCAAGTCGCGTGGGTCGCGTGGGTCGAATAGGTCGGGTAGGGCAGGTTCGACACCGGAGCGCGAACGCTTCAGCCGAGCGTCAAGTCGCGTAACCGTATCATTCGCCGGATCGCTGTCTTCGGACTCGTCAATCACTTTGTCATCCCGGGACCGGATCGCATCGACCATGTCGCCGCGCAATGGCGTTCTGTGTTTGCCGTCACGGCGGCGCTGCTCATCGTGAGCGAATCCGCAGGCGTCGCGATCGGAGTCCGCTCTGCGTTACGGGCTGCGAGGAGGACATCATGAACGTATTTCTTGCAGGAGGATCCGGGGCGATCGGCGTCCCGCTGGTGCGCGCGCTCGTGGCCGCCGGACATCAGGTCACCGCGCTCACGCGCTTCGCGGCAAATGAGCCGAAGTTGCGCGCGCTCGGCGCGACGCCGGCCGTCGCCGACGCGCTCGACGCGGAGGCGCTTCGACGCGTTGTCGCCGCCGCTCGGCCGAGCCACGTGATCCATCAGCTCACGGCGCTGCCGAAAGCCGGACCGAGAAGCGCGCGCGATCTCGCGCCGACCAACCGTCTGCGCACGGAAGGGACCAGGAATCTGATCGCCGCCGCCGTGGGCGCGGGCGCCGAACGCCTCGTCGGCGGATCGTTTGCGCTCTTGGGAGCCGCGTCGACGACGCCGATTCCAGCCGGCGTGCGGGAGGCGGCCGACGCCGTGCGCTCCCTGGAGTCACAGATTCTCGACGCGAGCGCGCGAGGGCTGATCGAAGGCATCGTGCTCAGGTACGGCCTGTTCTACGGACCGGCGAATGGGACGACGGATCAGCTGATCGCGCTGGCGCGCCATCGTCTGCTGCCCACGGTGCGTGGAGATCGCGGTCTGCTGCCGCCCATCCACCTGGAGGACGCCGCCAGCGCGACGATTGCCGCGCTCGAGCGCGGGCCCGCCGGCAGCGTCTACGACATCGTCGACGACCGCGCCGTCAGCATGAGCGAGATGGCGCTCGCGATCGCCGAATCGGTGGGCGCGCCGCGGCCGATCGCGGTACCATCCTGGCTGCCGCGGCTGCTGTCGCCCTACATGGCGCGCATGATGGCGATTCGCCTCCCGCTCTCGAACGAGAAGGCGCGCGTCGACCTCGGCTGGCGGCCGTCGTATCCGACGATTCACGAAGGACTGTCGCAGCTGAGGCGGCACGCGGCGTGAGGTTTCAAAACCGTACGTGCGAGTCGAAAGGCTCAGGACGAGCGAGTGCAATGAGTCAGGCACCCGACATCAGGTGACGAGCGAGTGCGTTTCCCCGCTGTCGTAGTCCTTGGTCGCCACGATCGACGCGATCTCCGCCATGACGCGATCGACTTCTTCCATCGTGTTGTAGAAGTGCGGTGAGATGCGTACGCCGACCGGCGGCCGGTAGTCGACGATGAACTCGCGGGCTTTCAGCGTGCGTGAGACGAGCGGCGCATCCGGCACGTTCAGGGCCACCGTGCCGGCGAGGCGATCGGGCTCTCGCGACGCCGCGGAGGCAAAGCCGTACTCATCCGCGAGGGCGAGCAGCCTCGCGGTCAGCCGCTGCGACTGCTGGCGTATGCGGTCCACTCCCACCGCATGGATGATGTCGAGCCCCGCCAGGGCGGCGTAGTACGCCGGAATCGACGGTGTGCCGTTCATCATGTGCATGGCATCGCGGCGAGTGACGTCGTCTTCCATGTTGAAGGCGAACGGATGCTCGCGCGACACCCAGCCGGTGAACGAGGGCTTCGCGTGCTTCAGCAGATCGGGCCGCGTGTAGAGGAATGCGTTGCCCGGGCCGCCGCACAGCCACTTCAGGCAGCCGCCGACGGCGAACTCGACGCCGAGCGCCGTCACGTCCAGGGGAATGATGCCGGCGGACTGATACGTGTCGAGGATCACGGTGGCGCCCACGTCGCGCGCGCGCCCGACGATGGCGTGGGCATCCACGATGTAGGAGGTGCGGAACAGCACGTGTGAGAAGGCCACGACCGCCGTCCGATCGTCGATCGCATCGAGCATGCGCCCGGTGTGCACGGTGAGATCGCCCTCGGCCGGCACGACCTGCAGCTCGAACCCGGCCGCCTGCTGCGCGCGATACAGATAGATCATCGACGGAAAGTCCATCGCCGAACAGACGAGCCGCTTGCGCGAAGCGGACGGGCGCACCGACGACAGCGCCACCATCTCTGCAGTCGTCACGTTCTCGTGCATGCTCACCGTTCCAGCGGGCGCGCCGACGATGCCCGCGATCTTGTCCCCGATCTCAGCCGGCATTTCCCACCAGCGGTCTTCCCACGCGCGCACGCCGCGCGTGGCCCACGTGTCGGCGTACTCGGCGAGGTTGCGCGCCGTTTGTCGCGGCATCGCGCCGAGCGAATTGCTGATCATGTAGACCGTACGCGACAGGATGGGGAATTCATCGCGCCACTTCGAGAGATCGCCGTCACCCATGGCGCGATTCTAACGGGATTCGGGGCGTGCAAGAGATTAGGATGTGGACGTGGCAGCCAGGCCGACGTCCGCAACCCGCGGTCCGCAATCCGCAGCCCGCAATCCGCAATCCGCAACCCGCGATCCGCAATCTCGAGAAGGCTGGCAGGGATGGGATGAGTACGCGCCCTTCTATGACTGGGAGAACGAGCAGACGCTCGGCCGCCGTGACGTGCCGTTCTGGCGCCGCGTCGCATCGGCCGCCAGAGGGCCGGTGTTGGAGCTCGGCTGCGGCACCGGGCGTGTGTCGTGGCCGCTGGCGCGCGCCGGCGTCGAGCTGGTGGGCATCGATCGATCGGCGCCGATGCTCGGGCGGGCGCGCGGCCACACCGCCAAATCACCAAACGGCCGAATCGCCGATTCTCCGTCTCTGCGTCTCGTCCGCGGAGACATCCGCGCTCTCCCGTTTGACGCGCGGTCCTTCCCGATGGTCGTCGCCCCCTACGGGGTCCTGCAGTCGCTGATCCGGCCGCGCGATCTCGCGGCGACCCTCGCCTCGGTCGCGCGCGTCATCGCGCCCGGCGGCATCTTCGGGATCGATCTCGTCCCCGACGTCCCGCACTGGCGTGAGTATGAGAACCGCGTGCAGTTGCGCGGGCGGGCCGGCGACGCGCAGCTCACGCTCATCGAGTCGGTCCGGCAGGACCCGGCGCGGCGCCTGACGACGTTCGTGCAGAAATATGTGGAGCGCCGCGGCGACCGCACGCGGGAGCACCGGTTCGACCTGACGTTCCGTACGCTGTCGGTTCCAGAGATGGCGCGACAACTCGAACGGACCGGCTTCCTTGTCGATGCCGTCCTCGGCGACTATCAGGGGCGCCCCTGGGACGACCGCGCCGACGTGTGGATCATCCTCGCGCGGCGAAAGCAGTCCTGAAAGGGCTGGTGAAGAATCGCTGTGGCGTCCGCCGTCAGGCGGACTTCGTCGGGTCCGGCTGATGCCGCACGCCACAGGCGGCAGGCCGGCCTGTGGTAAAATTCGCGGTCCTGTTCCCCGTTTTTTCTGGAGTTTTCCCATGTCCGGCCATTCCAAGTGGGCCTCAATCAAGCACAAGAAGGGCGCCCTCGACGCCAAGCGCGGCAAGATCTTCACGCGCCTCATCAAGGAATTGACCGTCGCCGCGCGGGCCGGCGGCGGCGACCCCGACATGAACCCGCGGCTGCGCACGATCATCGCCGACGCGAAGTCGGAGAACATGCCCGCCGAGAACATCAAGCGCGCCATCCGTCGCGGCACGGGCGAAGAGCCCGGCGTCTCGTACGAAGAGGCCCAGTACGAAGCGTACGGTCCGGGCGGCGCGGCCGTCATCATCGATGTCCTGACCGACAACAAGAACCGCACGGTCGGCGAGCTGCGCCACCTGCTCGAGAAGCATGGCGGCAATCTCGCCTCCGCCAACGCCGTCGCCTGGATGTTCGCCAAGAAGGGCTACATCGTCATCGAGAAGTCGAAGGCCGACGAGGAGAAGCTGCTGGCAGCGGTCCTCGACGCGGGCGCCGACGATCTGCAGGACGACGGCGACAACTGGGAAGTGTTGAGCGCGCCCGAATTGTTTGCCGTCGTCCGCGACGCCGTGAAGCAGCTCGGCGTCGAGCCGGCCAGCGCCCAGGTCTCGATGGTCCCCAAGAACTACGTCAAGCTCGAAGGCAAGGTTGCGCAGTCGATGCTGAAGCTGATGGAGGCGCTCGACGACCAGGACGACGTGCAGCACGTCTGGTCGAACTTCGACATTTCGGAGAAGGAGATCGAGGCCTCGCTCGCGTGAGAGTGTTCGGCATCGACCCCGGCTGTGAGCGCACCGGTTACGGCTGCGTCGAGACGGACGGGTCGCACCACCGCATCGTCGTCTGGGGCGCCATCAGGAGTCCGGCGCTCGCGTCGTTTCCCGACAAGCTGCTCCTGATTCACAGCCGGCTGACCGGCATCCTCGACGAATGCCGCCCGGACAGCGCCGCGATCGAGAACCTGTTTCATTCGGTCAACGTGCGCAGCGCGCTGAAGCTCGGCCAT
>Ga0209266_1003253_pt1 | contig 9979 bp, 8 predicted proteins | sample GraSoiAngelo_132_FD_185889 | JGI IMG/M metagenome (GOLD analysis project Ga0209266, IMG submission 185889) | Grasslands soil microbial communities from the Angelo Coastal Reserve, California, USA - 14_0929_02_40cm (SPAdes) (version 2) | ecosystem: Environmental > Terrestrial > Soil > Grasslands ...
GTCGGCCGGACGGACCTTAGCCGGTTCGTGTACGCGGGCTCGGTCCTCGCCGTGGTGACCTCCGTGGCGATCGGGGTGGGCGTGTACCTCTGGGCGGGCACCCTGGACGAGGGGAGCTGGGAGCCGGCCGCCTTCGAAGGGGTCGCCGCGCTCACCGCGGTCGCCGTCCTCACGTACATGATCTTCTGGATGGCGAAGAACTCCCGGAAGCTGAAGGGCGAGCTCGAGCAGAAGATCGACCTCACCCTCTCCCGCGGGCAGCTCCTCGGGATCGCGCTCGTGTCCTTCGTCGCCGTGTTCCGGGAGGGCGTCGAGACCGTTCTCTTCCTCTCGCCCTACGCGGTCGTCGACGTGACCGCCACCGCCGTCGGGATCCTCGTGGCGATCGCGCTCGTCCTCGTCCTCGCATACCTGATGTTCCGGGGCGCGTACCGGCTCGACCTGAGGAAGTTCTTCACGTACACGAGCCTCCTCCTGATCGTGTTCGCCGCCGGCCTCGTCGCGGTCGGCGTCCACGAGCTCAACGAGGTCCACGAAATGACGGGCGTCGGGATCCCCGCCGTGATCGACCACGTGTGGGACATCAACCCGATCCTCGACGAGAAGGGCGTCGCGGGGTCTCTGCTGGCGTCCCTCCTCGGGTACAACGGGAACCCCTCCCTGACAGAGGTCGCAGCGTACCTTGCGTACTGGGCCGTCGCCGGCACGTACGCCCTGTGGATCTACGGCCCCGGCCGGGTCCGGGCCTCGATGCTCCGGATCGCCCGCACCCTCCGGCTCGTCCGGCGCCCGGTCGTGCAGGGGTAGCGGGCGCCGAGAAGAGATGGGGCGGGAGGCTCCGCAGCCGTCCCTCGCCGCCCCGTAGACCGGTCAGCGCTACACGCAGCGTAGCGCTGCGTCGTCATCGCCTTGCGGCTCACTGCGGAAGGTGTCGGGGCCGGAACGCCTCCAGCCCCGCGGGGTCAACGAACTCGCAGATATTGAACGTTTTTCCATGGACGGTCCCTGGGAGTCGAAGGATCCTCCGCGGGTCCATCGTCACGTCGACATCGATCCCGATTCCGGAGTTCACGATCCGGGTCACGAGGTCCGCACGGGCGCCTTGGGCGGCGGCCTCCCGCTTCCTCGGGTCCTCGGGGAGGCGCGGGAGGAAGAGCGGCTCGAAGTCGTACGCGTGCACGTGGAACCCCTTGCTCCCGCTGTACACGAGGGCGAGGTCCCGGAGCCCCTCGTCCCCGAGGAGCCTCAAGAGGGCGCGCGCGTCCCGTTTCGCGGAGTCGAGGTCTCCCGGGGCGTCGATGTCGAAATACAGCTCCTGGCCCAGGAGGATGTTGTGCGCGATCGGGTACCCGGCCCGCCGACGCCGCCGGTCGCGGGGGCCCAGGCGCTGCGGATCGAGCCACCGCGAGGTCGTGAAGTACACGTGGGCCGGCGCGAGCCGGAGGAGCCACGCCCGCAGCGTCTCGGGGTCCCGGATCCGGTCGTCGATCTTCCAGAACCGCGGGGGCCCGCACGGGCGGTCCAGGGCGAGGCGGAACTGGCGGAACGTGGACCGCGGAGGGAGCCAGAGGGGGGCGCGCTCGTAGAAGGCGCGGAGGGCGCGCCCACGTCGCGCCAGACGCCGCCGGTCGCGGGCCTCCCTCCACCGCGCGAGCACGATCACCGGCCCTCCACGACCAGCCCCCGCTGCACGACGGCCCACGTCCGGTCGTTCCACCGGGGGACCGCCCGCCCGTCCTTCATCATGAAGATCCCGAAGTGCCTCCGGAACCCCGTCAAGATCTCGCCGACCTTCGCCTCCCATTCCTCGGGCGAGTTCACCGTCACCTGCCACCAGCCGGTGCTGAGGCGGTCGTACTCCCAGTGGCGCAGCCGGACCTCGCCTTGGAACGGGAACGAGGGCGGTGCGAAGGACTCGGGCGGGACGAACCCCGCCTTGCGGAGGGCTCTCCGGAAGAACCCCATCGCGGGCCACATCGGCCGTCCGCGCTTAGAGGTTACCGCGCCCTAGAGCGGGACGCCGAGCTTCTCGGCCATGGCCCGGACCTCTTCCTCCCTCTTCCGGAGCTTCTCCTCGCGGTCGAGGAGATCGAACGCCTTCTTCTGGACGATCTTCACGCGCGCGTCGAGGTCCTTTCTCCATTCCTCCATCTCCGCGGACGTGCCGGCGCTCTTCTCCGCCTCCGCGAGCTTCTCCCGCAGTCGACGGATGTCCGTCTGGAGCCGCTCGACCTTCGTCTCGATCTCCCGCCGGTCCAGTTCGAGGTCCTTCTCCTTCCCGTCGAGGATCTCCGCCCGCGCGTCGAGCGCCTTGTCCTTCTCCTCGGACGCGAGTTCCCGCTTGCGGACCTTCTCCTCCCGGTCGAGGGTCTCGACCGCCTTCTTCTGGAGGAACTTCGTGCTCTTCTGGACCTCCTGCTGCATCGCGTCCACCTGGGCGCGGTCCCGCTCCGCGGCGGTCTTCAGGGCGAGCCCGTCTTCGCGGGCCTTGGTCGCGGTCTCCTGGTCCCGGTCCGCCTGGGTGAGGCGACCCTCCATCTCCTTCTGCATCAGCTCGAGGGACTCCATGCCCTTTCGGAGCTCGCCGTCCTTGCGCCCGAGGTCGACCTCCCGCTTCGCGAGGTCGGACTGGCCCGTGGCGAGGCCCTTCTCCCGCGACTTGAGGTCCGTCTCCTTCGCGTTGAGGTCCTCCATGAGGTTCTCCGCCCGCTGCAGTTCCGTCGTGAGGACCCGCTCCCGCTGCACGAGCTCGGCCGCCTTTGCGTCCACCTGGGAGCCCCGGGCGCCGAGCTCGGCGTTCCGGGCCTCTAGGTCGCGGACGGCCTTCTGGAGGCGGGAAGTCTCCTGATCGAGAGCGGCCCGCTCCCGCTTCAGGTCCTCCGCGGCCCGCGACGCGTCGGAGGCGATCACCCCGATCCTCCCCTCGCGCTCCTTGAGGTCCCTCGTGAGGGCCGTGATCTCGTTCTCCTTCGCCGCCAGGTTCCGCGCCGACTCGCTGAGCTGGGCGATCTTCGCCTCCGCGGTCCGTTCGGCCTGCTCCGCTGCGGACCGGCGGGCCTCGAGCTGGGCCTGCTGGGCGACGAGTTCGTCCGTCTGCCGCTTCGCCGTCCTCTCCGCCTCCGATGCGAGGTACGCCCGCCGCTGGGCCTCCTCGAGCAGCTTCTCCGCTTTCTGGGTCTGCTCGGCGACGGCCCCCTGGGTGGCCTCGAGCTGTTTCATCTCGCGGCGGTGGGTGTCCGTCCACGCGGTCCGCTCCGACTGGAACTGCTGGTGGACCTGGGTGCCCTCCGTCTCCCGCGCGGCGAGGGCCTTCTCCCGGGACGCGAGTTCCTGGGCCTTGGCCCCGAGGCGGTCCTGGAGTGCGTTCGACTCCCGCTCCAGGCGCTCCCGCTCGGACTTCAATTCGGCCTCGCGGGCGGCGTACGACTGCCGCATCGCCTCCCCCTCGGCCCGGATCCGGTTCGAATCCGTCTCGATCCTCTGGGCGACCTGGTCGAGCTCGAGTTGGCGGGCCTGGAGGTGTCGCGTGCCGGTGGCGTTCTGCTGCGCCTCCCGGGTGGCCCGCTCCTCCCGTTCGTGGAGGTTCCCTTCGATGGTCGTGGCGCGGATCTCCCACTCCGAGAGCTCCTTCGCTTTCGCCTCGAGGGACCGCGTCCGGTCCGAGAGCTCGTGTTCCGTGGCCTCGGTCTGTTGCTGGCGCGTGGCCGTCTCCCGCTCGAGCTGCTCGCGCTTCGCCTGCAGCTCCGCCTCCGACGTGCGCATGGCGGCCCCTCGGCGGGCGAGATCGTCCGTGATCCGGGCGGCCTCCTCTCGGAGGAGCCGTTCCCGCCGGTCGATGTCGAACGTCCGCTCGTTCATCGACCGCTCGGCGGCCTCCGCCTTCGCCGTCGCTTCCGCGAGGGACTTCTGCGCCGCCCCGACCGCGACCTCCCGCCGCTTCACGTCCTCGTCCGCGCGGGAGACATACTCGACGTCCGACCGGACCTTCGTCTCCCGTTCGACGAGGTCCGCCTCCTTCTGCTCCACCCGGAGCGTCCGCATCGCCCACTGCTCGTTCCGCTCGGTCGAGTCCCTCTCGTGCGCCTCGCGCTGCTGGCGGAGGAGCGCCTGCTGGGAGTCCATCGTCGCCTCCCACGTCCGGAACTCCTCCGCCTTCCGCGCCTCCAGGTCGCGAAGCTCCGCGCCTTTCGCGTCCAGGGTCTTCGCCAGGCGCTCCTGCTCCTGACCGCGGACGACGAGGTCCGAGCGGGCCCGCTCGGCCTTGTCCGTCTCGATCTCGAGGGCCTCCTCCCGAGCCGCGAGGTCGGCGAGGTGCCGGGCGTTCTCCTCCGCCTGGGCCCGGACGGCCTTCTCCTTCTCCAGGAGGGACTGCTCTCGCGCCTCGAGTTCGATCTCCTTCGTGGAAATCCACTGGCTCCGTTCGGACCGCATCCCGTCGAACGCCTGTCGGTCCGCGGACAGCTTGAGCTGGTCTTCCCCGAGCGACTTCGCCTGCGCATCGAGGTCCGTCTTCCTCCGGCGAGCCTCCTCGTCGAAGCGGGCCACCCGCTCCTCAAAGGCCCGGCGTTCCGGTTCGAACGACGCCCGGGCCGCGTCGAGGGCCAGCGTGTCCCGAGTGAGCGCGGCCTCCCGCTCCGCGACGCCGTTCAGCCCCGCCGAGAGCGCGGCCTCCCGAGCCGCAAGGTCGTGTGACTGGGTCTCGAGCGCGGAGCCCCGCTCGGTGAGGCGCTCCTCCCCCTCCGATAGCTCCCCTTCCTTCCGAGAGAGCACCAAGCTCTTCTCCGCCCGCATCGCTTCGAACGTTTCGCGTTCGGTCGTGAGCCCCGTCTGTTCCGTGGTGAGGGTCTTCGCCCGGGTCTCGAGGTCCCCGCGCGTGCGGGTCGACTCCTCCTCGAACGCCGCGACCCGGGCCTCGAACGCCCGCACTTGGGGATCGAGGTCCGTCCGGGCCTTTTCCAGCACGTCCTTCTCCCGCGCGAGCTTCGCCTCGCGTTCCTCCAGGTCCCTCCGGGACCTCGATAGCTCGAGCGCCTTCGCGGTGATTGTCTCGGACTGCTCCTGCATCTGCGTCTCCCGCACCGCCACCGAGGACTCCCGCTCGGACAGCTCCTTCTCGAGCGGGGCGACCTGGGACTCCCGCATCTGGAGGCTCCGTGCGCGATCCGAGAGGGTCGCCTCCTTTTCCGACGCGTTGACCTCGCGAGACTCGACGGCGGTCCGGCGCCCGATCAGTTCCTGCGTCTCGAGCGTGAGCCGTCCTTGCGCATCCCGGAGCCCGACCTCACGCGTCTGCAGGTCCGCCTGCCGCGCCTGGATTGACGCGACCTCCGCGGCGACCTTCGCCTGCGCCCGGAGGGCCGCGTCCAGCGCGTCCCCGAACGCCTTCGAGCGGGCGCTCAGCGCCGCCTCGCCGTTGGCGAGGGCCCGCCGCGGCGCCTCGAGGTCCGCCTCCGCGGCCTGGACCTCCTGGAGCCGGGCCTTGACGGCGTCCTCGAACTTGTCCTGGATGTTCACGAGGAGCTCGCGGGCGAACTCGACCTGCTCCGCGTTCACCGGCCCGTACGCGAGCAGCACGACGGCGAGGGCGTCCCCCCGCACGGTCTGCGCGTGGTACTTCTGCACCTTGACGGGCTTCTCCACGGCATCGAGGGCGCCCGCCTGCACGGCCTGCTCGTACGTGACCTCGCACGACGGGTCCAGGGTGAATTCCCTGAGCATTCGGTTGCGTTCGTCCACCAGGAAGGCCTTCGTGGGCCTGAACATCGCGCGTCGTGCAAACACGGCTACCACCGCCAGGATTCCGACCGGGGGCATCGCGAGGACGTACGGGGCCCTCCACCACGGAGGGGCGAAGGACACCCGCAACGGGCCGGACGCGGTCGCCGCGCCGTCGGAGATGGTGATCGTGAGGACGGCCTCCGTCGCGTTCGCCGGGTAGGCGATCGTCAGGACGTGGCCGTTCACCGAGACGTACGCGCTGTCCGTCGTCACGGTGATCGAGGAGAGGTTCGTGTCGATGTCGGAGATGTACGGGTCGAGGTCCAACGTGTACGCCGCGCCCTCGTCGACCCGGAGGTCCGGGATCGGGGCGAGGACCGGCGGGTCGTTCACGGGCCGGACGACCACGGCGAACGGGGCATCCGCCCACGTCCCGTTCGTGTCCGTCGCCCGCAGGCTCGGGGTCGCGGAGCCGAACCAGTTCGGAGCGCCCCAGAGGTCGACCGTCAGGTTCGGCCCCGACGACCGTGAACGTGAGCGGATCTCCATCGCGGTCCATGAAGTCCGCCGCTGCCGGGCCGCCGAAGACGTCGAGGGCGACCGTGTCCTCGTCGAACGTGACGGCGTTGAGCGCGCCCGTGACGACCGGCACATCGTTCACCGGGCGGACCGTCACTGCGAAGGAGCCCTCCGCCCAGGACCCCGAGGGGTCCGTCGCCCGCAGCCGGAGCGTCTCGGAGCCCGACCAGTTCGCGGGGGCCCAGAGGTCGATCGTGCCGTCCGGGTTCACCCGCGAAGACAGGACGACGGCCCCGAGGACCGTGAGGTTCAGTGCGTCCCCGTCCACGTCAACGAAGTGGAGGGTCGCGTTCCCCCCGAAGACGTTCGTGCCCACCGTGTCCTCGTTGAAGGAGACGGCGGGGAGTGGGATCGCCAGGGTGGGCGGGTCGTTCACGGAGCGGACGACCACGAGGAACGCGGCCTCCGCGAAACCGCCCGATGGGTCCGTCGCCCGCAGACGCAGCATCTCGGAGCCGTGCCAGTTCGCGACCGCCCACAGGTCGACCGTGTCGTTCCCGTTCACGCGGGAGCGTACGTTCGTCGCGTCGAGGACGGTGAACGTCATCGGATCTCCGTCGAGGTCCGAGAAGAAAGCGGTGGCGGGTGCGCCCAGCGCGTTCAGGGCGACCGTGTCCTCGTCGAACGTCACCGACGGGATCGCCGCCACGCTCGCGGGAGGGCTCTGAGCGGATGCGATGACGCGGACGATCGTCCACGCGGTGTCCGTGCCGTCGGAGACCCAGAGGGTCACGAGGTAGGTCCCCGCGCTGGCGTACAGGACGTCGATCGAGGGGTATGGTCCGGGGTTCCCGGTCACATTGGGGGCGTCGGAGGTGCTGATCGCGAGCCCGGCGAGGGGCGTGTCGGGGTCCGTGACGTAGAACGTGAGGTTCAGGCGATACGTCGATCCGACGCGGACATGGAGGTCGGGGATCGCGGCGATCGAAGGCGGCCCGGGGCCGACCACGTACCGGCCCACCCCTTGGCGCTGATCCGCGCCCATCAGGTTCACGTCGTCCACGGCGACCGCGCGCAGCGTCACCCCGTTGATCGGGACGCCGGGGGTCCACACGTACGACCCGTCGATCGTGACGTCGGAGCCGATCACCTTCCAGGTCCCGTCGAAGTACGTGAAGTCGACCCGCACGACGTCCGCGGCGGTGGCGTATGCGATTGTGAGCGTCCCGCTCCCCGCCTGGTCGTCCGTCACGGAGGTGATCGCGATCGTCGGCGCGGTGTTGTCGACCTCGATCGGGGAGACGACCGTGGTGTTCGTCATCGTCCGGTTGTTCGTGACGATCGCCCGCAGGCTCCCGCCCGCGAAGTCCAGGCCCGTCGTGTCCCACAGGAACGTTCCGCTCAGCGCCCCCGTGGTCCCGATCAGGGTCCATCCCGATCCGCGGTTGTAGTCGAATTCGAGGGAGACCGCGTCCGAGCTGTTCGAATACGTGATGGGGACGATGCCGGTCACGTGGGCCCCCGCCGCGGGCGAGGCAATCGTGACCCAGGGCGGGACGCCCCAGACGACGTGGATCTGCGCGACGGCGGACGCGGCCCCGAACGACGCCGTAAGGGTCCCGTTCGCCGGCGGCGGGCTGGCGGTGAACCGCACGCTCGACCCGCTCGAGCTGTTCAGCGTGCCTACCCCGCCTCCTACTGTCCAGGCGAAGGAAACGCTCGGGATCGGGTTGTCATACACATCGAACGCCTGGGCGGAGAAGTCCTGCGTGTCGAACGGGAGGAGGGTGACATCCGAAGGTGTGATCACGATGTGGTCCGCGGGCCCCGGTGAGACGAGCGTCCCGACGCTGAGCCCGGATGCGGAGCCGAACGACGCGAGGATTCGGATCGTCTCCGCCTTCGGGTACGTCTCCGTGGCGAGCGTGGCGGTCCCTCCGGAGGTGATGATGAGGCTCGTCGTCCCGAGAGCGCCGCCCCCGGGGGTCACGCCGTCGAGGAGGCGGGCCGCGAGGGCCACCGACCCCGTCCAGGGCGTGATCGTCGCGTTCAGCGCGTCCTTCGCGGTGACCGTGACGGAGAACGGTGCCCCTGCCGCCGCGGCCGCGGGCGCCGTCACGTAGAAGTGATCCAGCACGTGCGTGTAGGTGAGACGAATCTCGTTCATCGTGGGCGTCACGAGTGTGTTCGAGGTCGAGAGGGACGCGCGGAACCGGATCTTGCCGGTCCCGGCGCTCACGCCGCTAAGGTCCGCGGGCGGAGCGACCGACGTCCAGGTCCCGCCCGAGTTCAGGGAGTACTCGTAGGTGATCGACTGGCCGTTGAGGGCCTGGACCGTCGACAGGGTGCCCCATGCCGAGAGGTCCGAAGGCGTCAGGTCGTTCGTCTCGACCGTCCCCGCGGACTGGTACCGGAACCACGAGAGGTTGGCGTCCCCAAGGTCGGGGGCGTGGTCCGGGTACGTCACCGCGAGGGAGAGGCGGTACTCGACGTAGCGGGAGCTCCCCGCCATGGCGGACCCCGCCGGCGTCGGGTACGCTGCGCTCCAGCCCGACCACGTGCCGTCGACCGGGGTCACATCCCCCGTCCGCGTGGACACGGAGACGGTCGCGTCGTTCCCGAACGTGACCCGTACGTAGTCCACGTCGACCGTATGGGCGGTGCCGGAGAGGCCGTCGGCCACCACCACGCCCAGGCGGACGGAGAGGGGATACTCGAAGCCGGGCGAGTACGTGTCCCGGAGGGTCCATGTCGTGCCGTCCGTGCTCGTGTACGCCGTGAACGTCGTGCCCGTGCGATCGATGCGCACCCAGGCGGGGATCGGGTTCCCGCTCCCCACGTTCGCCCGGGTCGTGGTGAGCGCGTCGGCGGTCGCTCGCACCTGCCAGTTCACGACCCCCGCGGCGTTCGTCTTGATGACGGAGTACCAGTCGCGGTTCGCGACCCAGACGAGGATCCCCGCCTTCTGGCCGCTGACCGTGGGGTTCGCGTCGAACTTCATCGTCGCGGAGAAGTCGCCCACGATGTCGTTCGAGAGCATGTTGCCCGAAAACACACCGCCGTTGAAGTCCACCCCGGTGCTGGACACAACATGGAGGGATCCCGGCGTCGTCGTGCCGACGTCGTACGCGCCGGGCGGGTTCGTCCACGCCCACTTCGGGTCGAGGCCCGGGCCGCCGAACTCGTCCGACGCGAGGGACCGGTCGGAGGGGTTCCAGGAGATCGTCTGCCAGAAGGCCGCCGTGCCGGGCCCACCGACCTTCGAGACGTACGTCCCCGAGGCCCCGAGAATCCGGTAGCGGATGTCGAGCTTCGGCCGGCGGGTCGGGTCCACGTTGTAATCGGAGGAGAAGAACGTCTTCGTCGAGATCGCGCCCGGGTTCGGGGCCGTGACGATGAGTCCGTCGTTCGGGAGCCGTCCCCGGTACCAGAGGTCGACGAGGTTCGTGACGTTCCACGACCGCCAACCGGCGGTGTTGTCGAGGGTGACGATGTCGACCGCGTGCGCGTTGTAGTCGCCACCGGCCGCGCCCCATGGAACGCCCGTGAGGCGATCGTTCCACGTCGCCTGGAGTTCACTCCATTGCGACGTCACCTGGCGGGCGCTCCCCGTGACGGGGTTCCCGACCCCTGTGGACTCGTACATGCCGAGCATCGCGTCATCGATCACGGCGCCGGCGGGGATCGTGGTGAGATCGAACCGGAGAAGAGGCCAGTCCTGGGGATTCCGACCGTCGAAGAG
>Ga0209266_1003254_pt1 | contig 9976 bp, 6 predicted proteins | sample GraSoiAngelo_132_FD_185889 | JGI IMG/M metagenome (GOLD analysis project Ga0209266, IMG submission 185889) | Grasslands soil microbial communities from the Angelo Coastal Reserve, California, USA - 14_0929_02_40cm (SPAdes) (version 2) | ecosystem: Environmental > Terrestrial > Soil > Grasslands ...
TCCCACGTCCAGCGTTCGATCCGCGTGTCGGACCAGGTGAGCTTCGCGCCGAGGTCGTTGATCCCCGCCCCGACTTCGAACGGGCCCGCCACCCACACCACACCGAAGTCACTGCCGACCCCGTGACCGAAGGAATTTCCGAACTGCGAGTAGGCGATCGTGAAGTCCAGATCCGGCGTCACCGGGTTGTTCCCGGTGAATATCGTATCGCCGGTCGTGAACCCGGCGGGCCCGCGGGCCGACGTGTAGCCGACGCCCTGGTAGTAGTGAACGGAAGCGCCGACATAGAGCGCGCGGTCCTCCGTGCCCCAAATCCGCCCGGCAAACCCGAGCTCCGGCGCGAAGCCGCCCTGCACCAGCCCGTCGGCGAGGACGTCGTACGCCGTCTGGTGCGCGGCCGGGTGGGCGTCCTTGAGGAACGCGCGCAGGGAGTCGTTGAGGGTGAAGCCCGCGGACGCCGAAGCCGAGGCCAAACGGCCGCCCCGAGCCGCCGAGGCCGAACTCATCTTCGGGGATCAGCACCTGCGCCTTGCCGAGGTCCACAATCAACGAGTCCTTGGCGACGGTGAAGATGACGTCGTTGGTCGGCGTAGGTGCCTTGCGAACCTCGTAGTACAGGGGCGGGTTGAGGAGGAGGTCCAGTGTCTCGACGGGGTTGAAGTCCGGCGACTTGGGGTCGAACAGCGGATCGTTGTCGAGGTTGGAGATCGGATGGTCGTGGAAGAACTTGATCAGCCCGAACGGGATCGGGATGGTGAACTTCCCGCCGCCGCCTGTCTGTTCCTTCCGTTGCGGAACGGCACGGTAGGCGGCGTTGTAGCGCATGAGGCTGCCGCTGCGACCCAGGTGCAATCCACCCAGCCCCACCAAGCGAGCATCAAACGTCTGCGCGCGCAGCGGCGCCGCGAGGGCGCACAAGCCGACAGCCAGCGTGAGACCGGACCGCGGGTGTCGCACGGGAATCCTCTCCAGACGGGGCCCCCCAAACTAGCAAATGCCGTGCCCTAATGCACTGTAACCGGCGTCACCCCGCCGCGAATTGCACGGTGACCGTCGTCCCCCGGCCCTCTGCGCTGGTGAGGGTCACGGCCGCTCCCCAGCTCTCCACCAGCCGTTTGGCGATCGCCAGCCCCAGCCCCGAGCCGCTGGAGGTCGTCGAGAAGGTCGGCTCGAACACGCGACCCAGCGCATCGGCGGGGATCCCCCGCCCGTCGTCGCGAACGGACACGCGTCGGCCGGCGTCATCTACACGCACTTCGACGGCCCGCGCCCCCGCTTGGCGGGCATTCTCGAGCAGGTTCACCAGCACTTCCTTTACTTCATCGCGCCGCGCGCGCACTGCCGTCCCCGCCACACCGGCGAGCGTGAAGGTCGTCGGGCCGGCTCGGCCCCCCAGCGCATACAAATCCACGACTTCGCGGGCCACGGCGTGGAGGTCGACGGGCTCCAACGGCGCCTGCTCGGCTCCCGGGGCGCCGAACCGGGAAAACGCGCGCGCGATGGCGTCCAGCCGGTCGATCTCGGCAAGGATCCGCGCCGCCGTGTCCTGGAGCGTGCGATCGAAATCGGTCCCGCGGTGCGCCCGCTGCAGGTGCTGGATCCCCAGACGGATGGGCGTCAGCGGATTCTTGATCTCGTGCGCCACCTGCCGGGCCATTTCCCCCCAGGCGATGACGCGGGCAGCCCGCGCCAGCTGGGTCGCATCGTCGAGCGCGACGACGCAGCCGTCGGAACTCGGCCCCAGCGGAGCGAGCTGCACGCGAATCTGCCGGCCCGCAATCTCGAACTCCCGCTCGGCGATCCGGTCCGCTCCGGCCGCGACGAACGCCGCGACCGCTTCCCACACCGGCTCCCACGCCGCGGCGGTCGCCGGGCGCAGCAAATCGCCGGGTTCGAGCGCGGTGCCGAGCAGCTCCCCGGCACGGGGATTGGCCATCGCGACCCGGAGATCGGGATCCACCGCGAGCACGCCGGTCGCCACGTTCGCGAGCACCTGCGCGGTGCGCCGGCGCGCCTCCTCCACCGCCCCCTGGCTGCGGCGCACGTCGGCGGCCATCCGCTCGAACGCCGAGAGCACCGGCGTAAACTCGAGCGGCGCGCCGGGCGGGAAGGCGGGGACCGGCGCCCCCCGTCCCACCGCGACCGCGGCGTCCCGGAGCGCCGCCACGGGACGCGCGAGCGTGCCCGCCGCCAGGCCAGCCAGCCCGACGGCCGCGACCAGCCCGACGAGGATGGCGAGCACGAGGACGTACCCGAGGTCCTCCTGTTGTTGCCGCACGCGCTCGTCGTCGAGCAGCTGCGGAACCGCGAGCGTGCCGAACACGGCCGGGGGGCCGGGCGCCACGACGAGGTACCCGACCCGCACGGGACGGCCGGCGGCGCGCTCGTCGGTCGTTACCTCCAGCTCATCCTCGAGCGCCAGCCGCCGGAACACCGACGGGGCGAGCAGTGGATCCACCAGCCCCAGCTCCGCCAGCACCGGAGCGCTCGCGCCGACGAGCCGCCCGCCACGGTAAATCCACAGGTCCGCATCGAGCCGGGCGCCTAACTCTCCGGCGGGCACCTGCGCCGCCATCGGGGCCGCGTCGCGCAGGGTCTGACGGATCAGCAGGTCCCCTGCTCTGCGGGCCTCCTCGCCGAGGCGGGCGAAGCTCCACCCCGCGAACAACAGCACCGGCAGGACGAAGAAACCGCTCAGCGTGGCGGTGAGACGCAGGCGGTAGCTCGAGCGCAGCTCCGTGAGCGCGCGCGGCCAGGCCAGGCGCCACGGCTCCGAGAGCATGCGACTCAGCCACCCCACCGCACCGAGCAGCAGCAGGTCGGCAAGGACCAACAACGTCCCGCGCACGAGCAGTCCCCACAAGCCTCCACCACCCAGCTCCACGCGCACGTGAACGTGCCGCGCTCCATCGGGCAGGCTCAGGTGCCGTTCGCCGCGCGCGAACCACCCTTCGCGCGTCCAGGAGACGTCGGATCCCATGTCCACCATCCCCGGTTCCGCCCCGCCCAGAGTAATGGAATACGGCGGCGCGCGGCCCAGATCCCCGCGCAGGAATTGCGCGACCCGGTCCGGCGCCATGTAGCGCGACCGAGGGCCCACGCCGACGGTGAGCAGGTCACCGGATGCCAGCGGCGCCACCAACACGTAGTGCACGCCCGGAACGCGCTCCAGGCGCTCGACGCGTGGCCCGGCGGCGCTTTGCGGCGATCGCACCAGGGCCGCCAGGGTGTCGGAGGGCAAATCCAGAGTCGCGAGTCGGATCTCGGCGACCGGGGCGCCAGCGGCGTGGGACCACAGGGCCAGCACCGTCGGGTAATCCTGCGCCGCGAGCGGCGAGCGCTGCCACAGGGCGTACAGGTCTCCCGCCGAGTGGGGCGGCGGAGCGGTCCTGGCCTCCTCGCCGACGCGCTCCAGCAGCGCGACCGCGACCGCGTCGCCTTCCGTGCCGAGACTCTGCGCGTCGCGCCGCGCCAGCTGCAGGCGCCCTTCCACGGCGGCCCCCCACGTGACGAGCGCCGCCGCGGTGCCCGCCACCGTGGCGATGCCGGCGAGCGCCCAGCGGCGCGGCGCCGGCACGATGACGCCGACCAGGGCCGGCAGCCAGAGGAACGTGTACCACTCCGGCCACGCCCCGTACGGGTGCCACAGAAACAGCCCCCCCACGCCGGCGAAGGCCGCCCACGCGCAGGAGACGGGGAGCGTCCACGGCACGCGCGCCGCTTCCACCGAGCCACGGACGAGCGCGGCGGCGAGCAGCACCAACGCCATGCTGGCCGCGGCGAGCGCCACTTCCCACGACAGCCACAAGCCGAGGTTCACGCCGCTCGCCGGTGGCTGGATGCCCCGCCCGAAGTAACGCACGACGTACGGCGAGACCAGGAGCAGGAGCAGCGCTGCCAGGATGCTCCACCAGCGGCGCCGCGGGGCGCGCCGCCACAGCGCCGCCGCCCCGAGCAGGACCGCGATGCCCAGGACCATGAGGGATCCGGCCGATGCGCTGAAATCCCGCAGCAGGGGACGATAGAAGGTGGCCGGCGAGAACAGGGTCGCGAGCGGCAACGAGGGCCCCAGCGGGGCGCGGGCGAGCGACCATGCGGCGGCGAGCATCACCGCCCAACGCCGCCGGCCCGCGGGGGCGGCGGCGAGGAGAAAGAGGAGGGTTGCGGCGAGCGCGAGCCCGGCCCGGCGCGCCGTCGCCGACAGGGCCGCCAGCTTCGCATCGCCCTGCGCGGGCGGCAGCGGCCGCACGCTGAAGAGCGTGGCGCTGTGGGTGCACTGGCCCGGGCAGAAGTCGAACACGTCGGTGTCGCGAGGCGCGCTCCCGGGCGGGTAAAGCCGGAGCACGACGCCGTGCGCTCGTCCAAAGGCGACGCTCACCGCGCCGCCGCGGTCGGGCGCCGCCGGCGACGCATCGAGCAGCACGGTGCCCACGGCCGAGCCACCGCGTTGCGTCTGGCGCCGCGCCTCCAGCGTCACGTAGAATGGTGTGATGTCGGCCCGCAGCTCGGTCGTATCCTGCCCCGGGATGACTCGGTGCCTTCCCGCCCACGCCTCCGGCGCGCCATCCGGCCCGAGGACCACGACCCCGCGCTCAGGGACTGCGGCGCCCCCCACGGCGTCGGCCAAGTGCGCAAACTCGTCGGGCGCCGGCAAGAGCGCGGCGGTTGCCCCCCGCTCCGCCATGCGGCGGGCCTCGGTGACGGCGTCCGACAGGGTCGCCTCGAGCGCGCGCGAGGCCCGCGTGATCCGCGCCTCGCGCAGCATCATCCAGCAACACTCGATGCGCCGCACCTGGAGCACGCCCGCGACGAGAACGCCGCCCAGGACGAGCGCCGCCAACACGGCCAGTCCCGCCGCGACGGCGCGCCAGGCGCGTGCCCGCAGCAGCGCAGCGGCGGCCAGCAGCGCCGCCCCCCCCGACACCCACGCCCACGCCGGCGCCTGGGCGTGCAGCCACTCGGCCGCCGCCACTGCCGCCGCGCCGCCGGCGATCACGACATGAGTCAGCCGCTGTACCTCAAGGCGCTCGTCCCCGACGAGGTGCGCGCCGTTCTCGCGCGCGACCCGCGCCTCCTCGTGCCCGTCGGCACCTGTGAGCAGCACGGCCCGCACCTCCCCCTGGGCTGCGACACGGTCATCGTCGAGCGTCTCGCCGACGACCTGTCGGCCCGCTTCGGCATCTTGCGCGCCCCCACCGTGGAGTACGGTGTGAACACCGCCACCAAAGTGCCCTACCCCGGCAATGCCCCGGTGCGCCGCAAGACCCTGCACCGCTGGTTGAACGACCTCGTCGGCGCCTGGGAGCAGAGCGGCGTCGAGACGTTCGTCATCCTCACGGCGCACGGCCACGACCCGCACCAGGAGGCGCTCTCGACGCTGCGCACCCGGCGCGCTCGCGTCTTTACGGTGGACGTCTTCGCCTTGGACTTCGGCTCCCAACTCGAGGACGCCGACGCCCCCGTCCACGGCGGCGAGCTCGATACGTCCCTGCTACTTTATCTCGCCCCGGAGCTGGTGCGTATGGACCGCGCCCAGGACTTCCTGCTCGAGGGCCGGGCCCGCGCCCGCTATCAGCGTGGCCAGACCGGCAGAATCCCCGCCGTGAGCCCCGGTTCCCTCGGCCGCCCCAGCCTGGCCTCCCGCGAGAAGGGGGAGCGGCTCTATAAGATGATTGTCGAACGCATCGCCGCGCGAGTTCTCGACGGCGCGCCGGAGCCGGCGTGATCGCCCTCGCCGGCGTGCTCGCGCTGCTGCAGGCGCCCCTCGACTCGGGCGTCTTCGTCGTCCGCCAGGATACGGTCGAGATCGCGCGCGAGAGCTTCCGGCTGTTGCCCGGGCGGGCCGGCGGACTGACGCTCACGGCAACGAGCCGCTACGACCGTGGTCGGCCGGTGGTGGTGCTCACGCCACTGATCGAGTTCACCGCCGACTCGCAACCCGCCACCCTGCAGTACGACGTCGCCGACCCGCGCGAGCCGCTGCGCATCCTCGGCCAGCTGGGGCGCGGCCGGATCACGCTGCGCTACCTCGCGCATGCCATCGAGCGCGCCCGCGAGTTTCCGGCGGGCGCGGCCACCGTCGTCCTGGACGACTCCGTGTTCGCCCTGTACCAGGCGGCCGCCTGGCGGGCCGGGCCGACGCTCACCGCCATCTACCCGCGCGGCTCGCGCCGCACGACGCTGACGGCCCGCGACTTCGGCGTGGAAGCCACCACCGTCAACCATGGCGCCGCGTCGCTGCGCCACGTCGTGTTGTCGGGCGGCGCCCTGGGCCCGGTCCACCTCTGGCTGGCCCCGGACGGCCGGCTCCTCAAGGTCGAGATTCCCGGACAGCGCGTGGTCGCGGAGCGGGCGCCGGGCGGTTGACCCTCCCGAGCGGGGGGAAGGGCCGCTAGCTTTGCGTCGGGGCCGACCCCGCACGTGTCTGAGGACGAAACCCCGCAGAGCGTTGGCGCGTACAGGGTTCGGCCTCACGAACCGGTTCCAAGGATTGCCATGAGACACGTGCTGTTGACCGCCGGGCTGGTCGTGTGCCCGGCGCTCGTCCACGCCCAGCAGCGACCCACGCCGGCCTCGCTCTCGCTGGCCGACGCCGTCGCCATCGCCCGTGAGCACAACCCCGCCTACCGCCAGGCGCTCAACAACGCCGGCCCCGCGGGCTGGGCGGCGCGCAGTGCCTTCGTGAGCGTGTTCTTCCCGACCGTCACCGCCTCGGGGGGCTTCGGGTACAGCGGGCCGGGCTCGCAACGGTTCCTGACGGCGAATTTCTCCCAGAGCGTCGCGACACAGTCTTCGAGCTACAGCCTCGGCCTCAACTGGGAGCTGTCGGGGCAGACGCTGACGGCCCGGCCGCTGGAGCGCGCGCAGCAGCATGCCACCGACGCCGATATCGTCGGCGCCGCGCAGGCGCTGAGCTCCGCCGTCACCCAGCAATACCTCACGATCCTGCAGGCACGGGAGACCGCGGAAGTGGCGCGCAAGCAGCTCGAGCGCAACCAGCAATTCCTGACGCTCGCGCGGGCGCGCTACGGCGTGGGCCAGGCGACGCTGATCGACGTGCGTCAGGCAGAGGTGGCCCGCGGGCAGGCGGAGGTCGTGCTGTTGCGGGCGCGTACGACGGTGAGCGTCGAAAAGCTGCGGCTGTTCGAGCAGCTCGGCGTGAGCGCGCCGGTGCAGATCGACTCCGTCCAGCTCACCGACACCTTCGTGGTCGAGACACCGCCGTGGAAGCTCGAGGAGCTACTCCTGATGGCGGAAGCCCAGAACCCGTCGCTGCAGGCGCTGCGGGCGCGGGAGCGCGCGGCAGCCTGGGGCGTGCGCTCAGCGACGTCGAGCTACGGCCCGAGCCTGTCGCTGTCGGCGAGCTGGTCGGGGTTCACGCAGCGCTACAAGGACATCAACCCGATCATCTTCGGCCAGCAGGTGCAGTACGGCCAGCTGTTCACCGATTGTCAGGAGGAGAACCAAATCCGCACGAACGCCGGCCTCGCGCCACGCGACTGCAGTGGATACGTCTGGGGGTCATCGCAGGAGCAGGTGCTGCGTGCCGCGAACAGCCAGTACCCGTTCGACTTCACGCGGCAGCCGTTCCAGGCCCGCCTCACGGTGACGCTGCCGTTGTGGACGAACTTCGCGCGCCCGCTGCAGGTGTCGCAGGCGCGGGCCCAGCACGAGGACCTCGAGGAGTCGGTGCGCGCGCGCGGGCTCGCGGTCCAGACGGAGGTGAGCCAGGCGTACCTGACGCTGCAGACGGCCTTCACGGCGATCGCGATCCAGGATACCAACCGCACGGCGGCCCGCGAGCAGCTCCAGCTCGCCACCGAACGCTACCGCGTCGGTTCCGGGACGTTCTTCGAGCTGCTCGACGCCCAGGTGGCATCGCTGCGCGCCGAGCTGGACTACGTGACGGCGGTCTATGACTATCACAAGGCGCTGGCCGTGCTGGAAGCGGCGGTCGGTCGGTCCCTGCGCTAACGAGAGGATGCACGCGACATGTCCAAACGAAACAAGGTGCTGCTGGGCGGCGGGGGGCTGCTGGCGATCGTGGCGTTGGTGCTGGCGAGCGCGAGCGCCAAGCGCGAAAAGGGGGTCGAGGTCCGCCTGGAGAAGGTGGGCCAGCGGGACCTGGTCGCGGCGGTAACGGCGAGCGGCAAGGTCCAGCCCAAGAAGAAGGTCGACGTGAGCGCCGACATCACCGGCCGCATCACCCGGCTGGCCGTGCGCGAAGGCGACTTCGTGCGCAAGGGGCAGTTCCTGCTGCAGATCGACCCGACCATCTACCAGGCCAACCTCCAACGTGCCCAGGCCAACCTGGCCTCCGCGCAGGCGGGGCTCGTACAGGCGCAGGCGAACCGGGAACAGGCCCAGCGGGGGTTGGGCCGGACGAAGGACCTGCGCGAGCAGAACCCCAACCTGGTCTCGCCCGAGCAGCTGGAGCAGGCGCAGACCGCGTTCAACGTCGCGGAGGCGATCGCCAACTCGTCGACCCACCAGGTGGACCAGGCGCGCGCGGGCGTGCAGGAGGCGCGCGACCAGCTCAGCAAGACGACGATCGTCGCCCCGATGGCCGGCCGCATCACGCGGCTCGCGGTCGAGGAGGGCGAGGTGGCGGTGCCCGGGACGTTCTCCCGGGAGACCGGGCTGCTGCTGACCGTGTCCGATCTCTCGGTCATCCAGGTCAAAGTCAACGTGGACGAAACGGACGTGGTACGGATCCACCTCGCGGATTCCGTCGAGGTATCGATCGACGCGTTTCCCGACACGACGTTCACCGGCCGCGTCACGAAGATCTCGGATAGCGCCATTCTCACGGCCGCGTCCTCGGCGGTGAGCGCGAACGACCGCGCCGTGGACTACGAGGTGGAAATCACGCTCGACCACCCGCCGACCGACATCCGGCCCGACCTCTCGGCCACGGCGCGGGTCGTCACCGACACGCGCAAGCACGCGCTGTCGATCCCGATCATCGCCCTGACGGTGCGCGAGAACACGCCGGTCTCGACGGAGAACCGTCGCGTGGACACGACCGCCACGGGTCGCAAGAAGGAGACAGAGGGCGTGTTCGTGGTGCAGAACGGCCGGGCGGTGTTCCGGCCCGTGAAGGTCGGGATCGCCGGCGACGAGTACTTCGAGGTGCTCGACGGGCTGCACACGGGCGAGACCATCGTCGCCGGACCGTATCAGGCGATCCGGGACCTGAAGGAGAACAGCGCCGTCCGGGCCAGCCGCCAGGCGGCCGACTCGGGGCGGCGGCGCTCGTGAGCGACCCGCAGGAGTTCCGGACCGGGGACACCCCACTCCCCGACGTCATCATCCTGGCGCACAAGCTGACGCGCGAGTACGACATGGGGTCGGAGCTGGTGCGCGCCCTGAAGGGCGTGAGCCTCCAGATCCGGCGCAACGAGTACGTCGCGGTGATGGGACCGTCGGGGTCGGGCAAGTCCACGCTCATGAACCTGATCGGCTGTCTCGACACGCCGACCGGGGGCGAGTACTGGCTCAACAGCCACAAGGTCTCCTCCCTGGACGACGACGATCTCGCGCGCATCCGCAACAAGGAGATCGGGTTCGTCTTCCAGACGTTCAACCTGCTGCCGCGGGCGACGGCGCTGCACAACGTCGAGCTGCCGCTGATCTACGCGGGGCTAGCGACGCGCACGCGCCGCGCGCAGGCCGAGCGGGCGCTGAGCCGCGTGGGGCTCGCGGACCGGATGCATCACAAGCCGAACGAGCTGTCGGGGGGCCAGCGTCAGCGGGTCGCGATCGCCCGCGCGCTGGTCAACGAGCCCAGCATCCTGCTCGCCGACGAGCCCACGGGGAACCTCGACTCCGCGACGAGCGCGGAGATCATGCAGGTGTTCGCGGACCTCCACGACCAGGGGCAGACGGTGGTGATGGTCACGCATGAAGCCGATATCGCGGCGCACGCCGCGCGCGTGGTGACCCTGCGGGACGGACTCGTCGCCGCCGACCAGCG
>Ga0209266_1003255_pt1 | contig 9976 bp, 5 predicted proteins | sample GraSoiAngelo_132_FD_185889 | JGI IMG/M metagenome (GOLD analysis project Ga0209266, IMG submission 185889) | Grasslands soil microbial communities from the Angelo Coastal Reserve, California, USA - 14_0929_02_40cm (SPAdes) (version 2) | ecosystem: Environmental > Terrestrial > Soil > Grasslands ...
TCAAAACACTTCACCTTTCAACGTATACGGCTGGCCTTCGATTTCCGTCCCCTGCGGCTTCACTCGGTCGGGCTTGCCGATTGGATTACAGATCAGCGGTCCGCTTGGAGCCGATGCTCTTGTGCTCCAAGTCGCCCACGCCTACGAGCAAGCCACAGACTGGTACAAACGCAAGCCGAACATCGAGTGATTACCTCGGGTATTTTTCCCTATTTCCGGCCGGTTTTACCTACGCGGCAACTGTTTACCTCCACAAGGCATTGAAAGCACTGTTCTGACAAAGGGTACCAATATTGCCCTACGTTGCCCGACGTACACAAAACCTCTATCGGATACACCGGGGTGTTATGAAAAAAACTTGCGAGAATGTGGATCTTGAGCCAGTAATTACGAACTCTGGTACGCCGAATATACGTATCCTCCTTGTTGATGCCCATAAGCTCTTCTTAGCCGGTCTGTGCTCTTTGATGCGAGACGAGCCGGGACTCACTGTCGTCGGGCAGGCTGTCAACGCCGCCGAAGCGATTGCCTGCGCGCGCACGAGGCCGGACGTCATCATCATCGATTTGGTTCTCGGCAGCGAGAACAGCCTGGATTTTCTTTCGGATTTGATCGAAGCCGGAGAGGGCGCCCGCGTTCTTGTGGTGACCGGCGTATCCGATCCCCAACGGCATCTGCGCGCCGTACAGCTTGGGGCTATGGGTGTCGTGCTGAAGACCGAATCGCCGGGTTGTCTCTTCAAGGCCATTCGGAAGGTTCACACTGGAGAGATGTGGCTTAACCGCTCGATGATGGCCTCAGCGATGGCAGAAGCGTTTCGGTGGCCTGCGGCGAAGAAACCGGATCCGGAGTCGGCTAAGATTGCCAACCTGAGTTCACGCGAGCGGCAAGTGATCGTGATGCTGAGTCAGGGATTGAAAAACAAGGAGATCGCAAACCGATTGTTAATCTCTGAAAAGACTGTGGGCCACCATCTGAGCTCCATCTTCTCCAAGCTGGATGTCAAGGACCGGCTGGAATTATTGGTCTACGCCTACCGGCACAATCTCGCGCAAATTACGCCGGCTCCTGCGGCGGACCTTCCGGACCAACTCCTGGCCTCCTAGAATGCCTTTCGTTGCGACTCAGCGCCACAACCCCTCGCGTCTAAGCCCAGCGCGATAGGCCATTTGCCCCAAAAAAATTTCACAAAAATAGGGGAAGCCGCCGATGCGCAGCAGCCTCGCAATTCGTCAAGATAGATCGAAAACAGCACTGATCCGGAAGTCAAACGTGGTGTTGTGAAGGATCCAAAAGCTGCAGAACCTGAGCGCATCGTGCTCTTGTGACGCGATTGGGAATGAAATTCCAGCTCCGATAGTCAGGTGGTATGGAGCGCGACGGATACAACACGTTTCTCACGTCCCAAGGCGGCTCCCCGAACGATCGCTCCGACGAATGGAGTAACCCAATTGGATTAAGCCAATTTCCAGCAAGACGAAAAGTCAGACGTAAGTTCTTATGGTTTGCGAGAGCTCTTGGCACCATTCGAGCTCCGGCCTGGATCGACGGAGCGAAGCAGTAAGCAATGGTGCTTCAGATATGGGCTCGATCTGGTTGCATTGAGGAAATCGTAGTGGGAATCAGGTTGGCCAGTTGAGAGAAAGGCCTTCTGGTTCCCGCTTTCTACGAGCTGGAAAGAACGAGAGATAGGGACCGCTGAACGATAGCCGTCGGCAGGCTTGTACGCTTTGGGTTATGGCTGGGCGGCGTAAGGTTTGAGTTTGCCGCTGTGACTCAGAGGGCGGAGCCATGCCCCTTATAGGACGCGCATTACGAGCTGCGATGCCGAGCGTTAAGTCTCGCGGCTTGGCATCTGGAGGTAAAACGCGGAGGTGCGCACGCATTCGCATGACCACTTGTTCCGGATGCGCTTCCTGTCCGATCCTCCCGGGGCTATCGCTACCACGCGGCATGTTCGCAAGCAGTTCGGGTTCGGAGAGGCCTGATGCCGGCCACCAGCTATAACCAACTCACGCTTTATAGACGGGTGTTGTTGCAAGCGCGGCCCTATTGGCTGCATCTGCTGGGCACCTTGGTCCTGAGTCTGGTTTCGACAGCTCTGGCGCTGCTTGCGCCGTTGCCTATGAAGCTTGCCGTGGACAGCGTGATCGGCTCTCAGCCAATCCCCGGTTTTCTGCGGCCGCTGGCCCCCCGAGCAGGTTCTGGCACGCCTTTGCTTCTCTTTGTAGTCGGCGTCTTGCTGGCAATAACTTTGTTGCGACAGGTCCAGGGCGTCGTGAGTGGGGTGCTCTACACATATACAAGTGAAGCGCTATTACAGGACTTTCGAGCAAAACTGTTCCAACACGTACAGCGGCTTTCTCTTTCCTACCACGACAACAAAGGCATCAGCGATTCCAGCTACCGCATTCAGTATGACTCTCCGTGCGTCCAAGCTCTCACACTCGGTAGTATCCTTCCCATGGTCACTTCATCGGTAACCTTGGTTGGGATGATCTTTGTCATCGCCCGAATGGACTGGCAATTAGCCTTGGTTGCCCTGGGAGTCTCACCTTTTCTATTTGCACTGTCCCGCATCTTCCGTAGGCCTTTGCGACGCCGGTGGAAAGAGGTCAAAAAACTCGACAGCTCGGCGATCTCCGTGGTGAACGAAACTTTGAGCGCCATTCGCGTCGTCAAGGCATTTGGAAGAGAGACGCACGAGCACGATCGCTTCCTGGACCAATCCCGCAGACGCATTGCGCGGCTGGTTCGAATTACGTTCCTGCAGGGTGGTTTTGACATGCTCGTTGGGTTGACTACAGCGGCGGGTACTTCCGCCGCGCTATTTATCGGCGTAACTCATGTTCGATCTGGAGTCCTGACGCTGGGCGGACTGTTAGTCACGATGTCATACCTGGCGCAGCTTTACTCGCCTTTGAGCTCTCTCAGCAAGTTAGTGACCGACAGGCAGTCGGCGCTGGCCAGCGCCGAGCGCGTCTTCGCTCTTTTCGATGAACTCCCGGAAGTCGTCGAGCGGCCGCACGCCCGGCCCCTCCTGCGGGCCGGCGGAGGCATCGCCTTCCGCGATGTGCATTTTTCTTACGATGGTAATAGTTCCATCCTGCACGGAATTTCGTTCGAGATCCCCCCGGGCACTCGAGTGGGCATCTCTGGCGAAACGGGCGCGGGGAAAACGACGCTCGTCAGCCTGCTGATGCGTTTCTACGATCCCACCGCAGGAAGAATCCTACTCGACGGAGTGGATCTGCGGGACTACAAGCTGACAGATCTCCGCAAACAGTTTGCGTTGGTGCTCCAGGAGCCCGTGCTGTTTTCGGCGAGCATCGCGCAGAACATCGCCTATGCCCGGCCGGGCGCCACCGAGAACGAAATTGTAGAAGCCGCGAAGTTGGCAAACGCGAACGATTTTATTGTGCGGTTGCCCAAAGGATACCAGACGCTGGTCGGCGAGCGGGGCATGCGCCTTTCAGGCGGGGAGCGCCAGCGCGTTTCGCTGGCTCGCGCCTTCTTGAAGGATGCTCCGATCCTTCTGCTCGATGAGCCCACCAGTTCTGTAGACGTCAAGACGGAGGCTGGAATCATGGAGGCCATAGATCGCTTGATCCAGGGGCGCACGGCCGTCATGATCGCCCACCGGCTGAGCACGCTCGACATTTGTGATATGCGGATCGAAATCGATGATGGCCGGATCATCCGCCCGCCCGCAACGTTTGAGTACGACGGTGTTCGGTCAGTGGACCCTGAGGGTCGTTTGATCGGCGAGGGCAATACATTTCCCGCGAAAAACATGCTGCCGGCTAGTTGAAGAATGCCGGATTCGTGCCGAGGAGTCTGCAGCGCGAAAGCCGTCGCGCTTGCTGTGGCCCGAGCTTCAAGTGGGCTCTCACATAGGCAAATGGTAAACCACACTTCAGAAAGCATTGGCAAACTCGCTTCCTCTGAGCTTCGCGAGGCTCTTCGGGAGCTATTGGGGGCTGGCCCTGGCGTTCACCTGATTGCTCAGCAGAAGTTGAGCGGAAAACGCACTTATCGGGCCCAGGCGCAGGTTGACGGTGCAGTCCGCTCGTTGATTGTAAAGCGGCTTCGACCGCACATCGCTCAGCGCAACGAGATGTTGACGAAACGTTGGCTTCCTGCCGTTGGACTGGGCGAAGCCGTCCCAGCGTTATTGGGCGTTGCCGCAGAGCGGCATGGAAAGTACGTGTGGCATATCTACGAAGACCTGGGAGAGTCTTCATTGGTGACGAAGGACGCGGCCAAGGGAGTTCCAGGAAAGGGCCGCGGTCTTGCATCTTCAGGCGTGTTTACTACGCCCGAACGTATTGAGGCAGCAGTAGGCTTGATTGCCGAAGTTCATGCACGCTTTCGTGGGCATCCGTTATTGGGAGAATGCCGGCTGCTTGGGGGCGATTGTGGGAATGCTTTCTTCACTTCCTCGGTAAGGGATGCTATCCACGGCTTAGAGGCCCTGCGGACTCTGAAGGAATATCTTTCGCCGGAACGGAGAGCATTGGTCGAGCGCTTGCTTTCAGAGATGCGAGCGCTTCTCGAGCAACAAGCGCGCCGTGTAGAGGTCCTTGAAAAATATGGCCGTCCCGAAACACTGCTCCATGGTGACTTCTGGCCCATCAATGTGATGGTACGTCACGATGGGCAAGCGTTTCGCGCTTGGCTAATTGATTGGGACCACGTGGGCGTCGGCCCGGTCAGCTTCGATCTCTCTAATTTCCTCGGCCACTTTCCACGCGAGCAACGGCAATGGATCTTGAGCCGCTATCTCGAAGTCATGCGGCAGCTGGGCTGGTATTTTTCGCCCGATACCGATTGGAATCTGCTGTTTGATACGGCGGAGTCCTCCAGGTTGGCGAACGCAGTCTATTGGGCTGCAAGTGCCATTCTGGAGGGGGAGCGTACCGAGTGGGCCTTTGACGACCTGGCCATAGTGGAACAATGGGGTCGAATGCTTGAGCCGATGCTTCCTTTGCAATCTGCTGGCGAGGGTGTAGGCGCATGAAAGAATGTACAGGCTAGATTTGTGCAACTCAGAGTAGCATGCTCTGAAATTGTATCTTGCGAGCGTTTCCGCGACGTCATTGCCTGAAGTAACTGCTTAACTTTAAGGAGTTCGCAAACCACGACGCCAAGCCCAGACGCGGCGCCGCAACCGCCATTCCGTGACGTGGACTAGCCGAGCGAAATAGCCCAATTGGATTAAACCAATTTCCACCAAGACGAAAAGTCACACGTAAGGTTTTATGTTTTACGAGACCTGTTCGCACCGTCCAAACTCAGGCCCCGCCTGGGTTGGCGGCCGTCAGGACTCAGAGTCGCAAACTACAGAGCGCGGATGGTGACGAAATCCTAGTGGGAATCCGAATTGGCCTGGTTGAGAGAGCGCCTGCAGATTTCGTCTACAAAAACGGTACACGCGCACAGACAAGGCGCGTCAGGCCGAGAAAGCTGTTCCATACCAGCGCTAGAGGGTGCGCTGTAGCTCAGAGAAGCGGTCAATGAAGGAATTAATAATAAACGGACGCCGCACTCACTTAGAACTTAGCGACAGATCCGAACCATTCCAAGCTGCAACTGATGCGATTTCTTCCAACCATGGTTCCGCGAGGCCCGTGGTTCGCGGGAAATTTCTTTACTGTAATGATCAAAAGCTGTGGCTGAGAGGAGTCACTTACGGCACATTCCGGCCGGACAAACGCGGCCGTGAATTTCATAATCCGGATCGGGTCGAGCGGGATTTTCTTCTCATCGCGAATTCAGGAATAAACGCTGTCCGGACATACACAGTGCCGCCGCTCTGGCTTCTGGATCTTGCTTACAGCCAGGGCCTCTATGTCATGGTTGGCCTTCCGTGGGAGCAACACATTGCGTTCCTCGACGATCGCCAGCAGAACCTTGCGATTCGCAAGCGCGTGTCTGAGGGTGTGCTCCTCTGCAAGAAGCATCCCGCGGTGCTCTGTTACACGATTGGGAATGAAATTCCGGCACCAATAGTCAGGTGGTATGGAGCGCGGCGGGTGGAGCAATACCTTCACACGTTGTGGATGGAAGCAAAGCAAAAAGACCCCGAGGGTTTGTTTACCTACGTCAACTATCCGTCCACGGAATATCTGGAACTGGATTTTGTTGATCTGGCTTGCGTCAACGTCTATTTAGAAAACCAACAGTCCCTCAGTGCATACATAGCGCGGCTTCAAAATATTGCCGGCAACCGGCCACTTGTGCTGGCGGAGATCGGATTGGACAGCCTTCGGAACGGAAGCGAGAACCAATCGCGTTTCCTCGATTGGCAAGTTCGGACAGCGTTTGCCGAAGGCTGTGCCGGGGCCTTTGTGTTCAGTTGGACCGACGAATGGTACCGGGGAGGGCACGATATCCTCGACTGGGCGTTCGGCCTTACGGACTGGGAACGGCGCCCAAAACCGGCATTGGAGGCCGTGCAGCGTGCTTTTACCGAGGTCCCGTTCCCTCCAGAGAAAAACTGGCCAAAGATCTCGGTCGTCGTCTGCAGCTATAACGGCGCGCGCGTGATCCGCGAGTGTCTCGAAGGGTTAAAGAGGCTCGACTACCCCAACTATGAAGTCATTGTTGTAGACGACGGATCGACAGACGACACGGCTGAAATCGCCCGGCAATACCCATTTCGGCTGATCCGCACTGAGAATCGCGGCTTGAGCAGCGCGCGCAACACGGGTTGTGAAGCGGCAAGCGGTGAGATCGTCGCCTATATCGATGACGATGCCTATCCCGACCCGCACTGGCTCCAGTATCTTGCGAACACATTCATGACGACGGATCATGTCGGAGCCGGCGGGCCCAATTTGCCCCCACCTGGCGACGGGTTGGTCGCGGACTGTGTTGCCATCGCGCCCGGCGGTCCCATTCACGTCTTGACCTCAGACCGCGAAGCTGAACACATCCCGGGCTGCAATATGGCGTTTCGAAAAGCCGCTCTTGAAGCGATCGGAGGTTTCGATACGAGATTCCGCGTCGCGGGTGACGACGTGGACGTTTGCTGGAGGCTACAGCAGAGGGGATGGACCTTGGGATTTAATGCGGCGGCCGTCGTCTGGCACCATCGGCGCAATTCCATCCGGGCATACTTGAAGCAGCAGCGAGGTTACGGAAAAGCCGAAGCGCTTCTGGAACAGAAGTGGCCGGAAAAGTATAACGCTCCCGGACATCTGATTTGGGCCGGGCGAATCTATTCGCCGGCCATGTACGCTCCGCGACGTTTCCGGCGAATATTTCATGGCGTGTGGGGTAGCGCGTTGTTTCAACGCGTCTATCAGCCCTCGCCCGGCTATCTTGGGGTGTTGCCGCTGATGCCGGAGTGGTACCTGACAGTCATCTGTCTTGTCGGTATCTCGGCCGCAATCGTTTCGTGGAAACCGTTGCCGCTCGTCTTGCTGGTGGGCACGATGGGTGTGAGTGCAATTCGTGCTACGGCGGCGGCTCTACGCGGTTCTTTTCCGACAAAGCATGAATCCGCCGTGAGACGTATTGCATTACGCGGCCTGACTGCTCTGCTGTACATGCTTCAGCCTCTCTGGCGTCTGGACGGCCGTCTGCGCAACGGCCTTAGCCCATGGCGCCGCCGCCGGATTGAAGGCTGGGCATGGCCGCGCCTTCAAACCTGGCGCATATGGAGTGAGCAGTGGAGGCCGCACGAAGACTGGCTGCGCTCACTTGAAGCGACTCTAAGCGCCACTGGAGCGCGTGTCATTCGTGGTGGTGCATACGACCGATGGGATCTGGAAGTGGCTCGCGGATCATTTGGCTCGGTTCGGTTAGCCGCTGTTGTGGAAGAACATGGCGAAGGCAAACAATTAGCACGGTTGCGATTGGTTCCACGCTGCTCCTGGTGGACGATTTCCTCAGTCTTCTTGCTGGCGGCTTTGGTCGTCAGCACTGCCCGGGACGGCTCCCTGGCCGCGGCGGCACTTTTTGGAGTACTTGCAGCGCAACTCGTGCTGCGCACCGTCGGCGATTTGGCCGCAGCAACAGCGGTCATGCGTGGCGCGATAACGGCGCTAAAGAAAAGCATCGAAGAGTCATTGATTGTTGCGGACTCAGAAGTTCAAGGCATCCAGACCGGTGAGAGGAGTACCGGCTCAATGGTCCGCGTTGACCGGCAGTCGGTATGCGGAGAAGAACGTTCACTCCCCTATCTAGCCAAATCCCACTTTACCGGCGCTCGCTCCAGCAGGTCCTACTGACTTAGCCTCGCGGGCTGCCTTTTCGCTGGATCGAGATCGAGAACGGGCGCCTTGTTCTCCTGCCGGATGGCTGCGATAAGCAACGTGGCTCGCTGATGTTGCCGTTTGGAGAATCAAAAATGAAGACAGAGCAACAGCCGAAGATCGTCGTTTTGGGAAGAATGTGCCTCGACCCCTGTGGTGGAGTGGTTTGGCAGGCCTTGCATTATTTAGTTGCACTGAAGGAACTCGGTTTCGACGTGTACTATGTCGAGTCGCACAGCAATTGGGTCGCAGACCCCTGCAATCCATCGGCGAATCCGGACGTGCCGCGTGTGATGATCGGCGACGTGCTCGAACGATTGGGATTCGCCGATCGTTGGGTTTGCCGCGCCGCCCATGCCGACAACAGCAAAGTCTTCGGAAGTCTGTCTCGTGAAAAGTTAAAAAACATCTACGCTGAGGCGCAAGCAATCATCAACGTAACGGCCACCAACATCCTGGACGAGGATCAGTTGAGCTGCGACCGCCGGATTTATTTGGAAACCGATCCCGGATTTCCGCAGATCAAGCTGCACGAAGGCGACGCAAAAATGCGAGACTTTGTCCGGTCTCACACGCATCACTTTACGTTTGCTGAGAATCTGGGCCAACCCGACTGTGGAATACCAAAGCCGGATCTCCATTATTACCGAACTCGCCAGCCCGTCTTGCTGAATCACTGGGAGGCGCCCATCGACTCTGAATGTTCCCGCTTCACGACGATTGCGAAGTGGACGGGAGGGCGGAAAAAGGAGATCAAGTTCAACGGCGATTTTTATCCGTGGAGAAAGGATCTGGAGTTTAGAAAAATCCTGGACCTCCCGGCGCGCAGCAAACAGCCGGTCGAACTGGCGCTTTCTTGGATTGGACATGACGACCAGAGGATGCTGGAGGAAAACGGCTGGCGTGTGGTGGACGCCAGGGCCCTCAGTGCTTCGATCCACGAGTATCGCCGCTATATTCAACAATCACGAGGCGAGTTCACGGTGACCAAGGACCAGTATGTCCGCCTTCGCAGCGGCTGGTTCAGTGACCGCAGCGCCTGCTATCTCGCCGCGGGCAGACCTGTCATTACGGGGGACACCGGTTTCGGCCATGTCTTACCGACGGGCGAAGGACTCTTCGCCTTTGAGACTATGGACCACATCCTCGCCGCTTTCGATGCCATCAACAGCAACTACGAGAAGCACTGCCGCGCGGCGCGAGACATTGCTCATGAATATTTCGACGCGAAGAAAGTCGTGACGGACTTGTTGCACCAGACGGGTTTGGACGTCCCCGGTGAGAACCGAAACACGGGCACACACGCAGTAGTGTCCGCAAAATCTTCCAGCTAATGGAAACATCAAATCACTTGCTGTCGGGTATGGCCGAAGTTGGCGTGACAGAGCTTTGGGAAGCACTGCGCGGCCTGTTCTATGATGGAGCGCGTATCGTTGCTCAACAAAAACTCCGGCGGCCGCATATCTATCGGTTGAGAATCGAGAATGCCGGCGCAGTTCGATCAGTAATCGTCAAGCGGTTGAGTCCCGAGATTGCCCAGCGAAACGAGTATGTCGTCAAACGGTGGCTCCCGGCCGCCGGATTGACCGAAGCAGGACCGCCATTGCTGGCCATTGCCGCAGAGGGAAGAGGCCGCTGCGTTTGGCATGTCTACGACGATCTGGGTGACTGCTCTCTGGCGGGGCCTGATCCGGCCGATGGAGAAACCGAGTTGG
>Ga0209266_1003256_pt1 | contig 9974 bp, 7 predicted proteins | sample GraSoiAngelo_132_FD_185889 | JGI IMG/M metagenome (GOLD analysis project Ga0209266, IMG submission 185889) | Grasslands soil microbial communities from the Angelo Coastal Reserve, California, USA - 14_0929_02_40cm (SPAdes) (version 2) | ecosystem: Environmental > Terrestrial > Soil > Grasslands ...
TGGGCGTATCGATGCCCACCCCATCGATGGTCCGCTCCTTGACCAGGAACTCGGCCGCCTCCTTCGAGAAGCCCGGAAAGTGCAGCGTCTTCGGATCGCCGGGGGTTTCGCTGCCCAGGTACCGCGCCTTGTCGGGCCAGTACCTCCCCCAGCCCGTGTACATCAGAACGATCGCCCCGTTGGGAATGCGGCCGTGCCGGGTCTCCCAGGCCTTGAGATCTTCGACGGTAAGGCGATAGTCCCGATTCCGGACGACCGCCTGAGTGACGTCCACCACTACCGCCGGCCCTACCAGCCGCTGGACCGGAATCTCGTCCACCGTGCTCCGGCCCTTGCCGAAATGGATCGGCGCGTCGATGTGGGTCCCGCCGTGCTCGGCGGTCGCGAAGTTTGCGGAGGCGTACCAGTACCCGCCCGCGGTCATCCCCCAGTCAGTCTTCTCCCATTGAAACGGCTTGTTCGTGGGCCAATAGATAGTCTGCTCATCGAATGAGTACGTCAGGTCCAGCAGCTTCCGCTCGTCAAGCTGTGCCGCGGCGGGACTTGCCCAGGCGAGCAGCCACCACGCCAGGAACAGCCGTATCGTCATTGCCATGACCGACCTCCTTCGCACCCGCTCAGCGGCGGGCTATGCGCGATCGAGGGCCAGGAGGCGCTTGATCAGTTGCTGGAGTTCGTTGATGTTGACCGGCTTGGCGAGCGCCGCGTTCACGACCCCATGATTCACAGCTTCCAGTAGGAACGGCGGCGTGGCCTGGCCCGTGATCAGGATGATCTTGATGTGCTGCAGTTCGGGACGCTTGCGGATCTGGTGGCAGACTTCGAGCCCGTCCCAATCGGGCATCGCGTAATCCGTCACGACGAGGGCCGGCTTCTCCTGCTCGATCAGGTTCATCGCATCAAGGCCATTGCTCGCGTCCAGAAGCCGGACCGGTAAGGCTTTCAGCGCCGAACGATACAGCATGCGAATCGATGGCTCGTCGTCGACGATCAGAACGGTGGGCTGAGCAGGCGCCTCTTTTTTCTTCGCGGGCGCTCTTTTCTTCATGGGTGCAGCAGTATAAAGCGCTTCGCGCGGAATAGCTAAGCTAACTGCTGCAGGGAATTCATTATGCTGGCGGGAACCGGGTGATGGTGACCGGCGCGTTCTCAAGCCGGGGCCCGCCTGCGGTGTAATAGCAAAGCGTGTGCTTGAGCCAGTTCACGTCGTCGCGCTTGGGAAAGTCGGCCCGGTAGTGTGCGCCGCGGGACTCCTTGCGGGCGAGCGCCCCGGCAACCACGGTCTCAGCCAGGTCCACCAGCGATCCGAGCTCCAGCGCGGTGATGAGATCGGTGTTGAAGACCCTGCCGCGATCTTCCAGCCGGACTCGGGTGGCGCGGGCTTTCAGAGCCCGCACGGCGGCCAATGCCTCGGTCATCCTGTCCTGCGTGCGCACGAGCCCGAGCTGGAGAGCCAGCACCTTGCCCAACTCCTCGCACGCCTGCCAGGCTCGTTCCCCTCCATCATTCTTCAGGAGCTTGGCGATCCGCGCGTCCTCCCGTTGGAGCGCCTCGGCATCATCCCGCGGCAGGCCCGCAGTCGCCACGTACTCGGACGCCCGCAGGCCGGCCCGCCTCCCGAAGACGATCGTCTCCAGCAAGGAGTTCCCGCCCAGGCGGTTCGCCCCATGGATGCTGACGCAGGCGCATTCCCCCGAAGCGTAGAGGCCGGCGATGGCGGTTTCGCCCCACGTGTTGGTCTTGATGCCGCCCATTACATAGTGGGCCCCCGGCCGCACGGGGATCGGCGATTCGATCGGGTCCACGCCTGCGAAGTCCAGCGCGAGTTGGCGGATCTGTGGCAGCCGCTCCAGAATCCGCGCGCGGCCCAGGTGGCGCAGGTCCAGCAGCACGCAGCCGTCCACGCCGCGGCCCTCGGCGATCTCCGTCCCGATCGCCAGCGAGACGGTGGACCGCGTGGCAAGCTCCAACTGCTCCGGCGCGTACTTCTTCATGAACCGCTCGCCCAGCGTATTCAAGAGATAGCCGCCTTCGCCGCGCGCGCCCTCGGTGATCAGGATGCCAGTGTCCTTCAAGGTGGTGGGGTGGAACTGGATGAACTCCATGTCCATCAGCGGCGCGCCGGCCCGGTAGGCCATGCTCATGCCGTCCCCGGTATTGATGACGGCGTTGGTGCTGGTGAGGTAGATCCGGCTGCAGCCGCCGGTCGCCAGGATGACGGCCTTGGCCCCGATGGCGTGCAGGCCGCCCTTCAGGATGTCCCACACGATGACGCCCCGGCAGACGCCGTCCTCGACGATGAGGGCCGTAACGTACCACTCTTCGTAGACGAACACCTGGCGCTTGAGGAGCTGCTCGTACATAGCGTGCAGGAGCGCGTGGCCCGTGCGGTCCGCGGCGTAACAGGTGCGCGGGAAGCCGGCGCCGCCGAACGGGCGCTGCGCGATGCGGCCTTGCTCGTCCCGGCTGAAGATCACCCCCATGCGCTCCAGCGCATGGATGTCGTCCGGGGCATCGCGGCACATCACCTCGATGGCGTCCTGATCGCCGAGCCACAGGCCGCCCTTGGCGGTGTCGTAGGCGTGCTTCTCCCAGGAGTCGTTCTCACCCAAGGCCGCGTTGATGCCGCCCTGCGCGGCGACGGAATGGCTGCGGACGGGATGGACCTTCGAGACGATGGCCACATCGAGGCCCGGCACGGTGGCCACGGCCGCCCGCATGCCGGCCAAGCCTGCCCCGACAATCAGAATGTCATGAACTTTCTCCAGGCGACCCATACGCGCGGGTCATCAATACCCTACCGCACACCCCCTTGGCAAATCACCGTGACCATGCTAACCTTCCAAAGTGATAATCCTTGCCACGGACCCATCCCCAACGTGTTGGCCTCCCTGCGCCCGGGTCTATACTACTCGATGTGTGACCTTGGAGGCCTGTAGTTGAATCTCTCAGCCGACCGGTTCGTCCACCGCCACCTCGGCCCGACAGACGCCGACATCCAGGAGATGCTGGCGACGCTAGGCATGCAATCGCTGGACGCGCTGGTTGACGCGACCGTGCCAGAGGACATCCGGATGCGCAAGCCCCTGGCGCTCGACCCAAACATGGGTGAGTTCGAAGCGCTGGCGAAACTGCGGGTCTTGCACGACCAGAACCAAGTCTTCCGGTCCTACACTGGGATGGGCTACTACGACTGCATCACCCCACCGGTGATCCAGCGCAACATCTTAGAAAATCCCGGCTGGTACACCCAGTACACGCCGTATCAGGCGGAGATCGCGCAGGGGCGCCTGGAGGCGCTCCTCACCTTCCAGACGATGGTAGCTGACCTGACCGGCCTGCCGCTCGCCAATGCGTCGCTGCTGGACGAGGCGACGGCGGCGGCTGAAGCGATGATGATGTGTCTCCGGATCAAGGGCGACGGGAAGAAGGGGTTCTTCGTCGCCCAGGACTGCCACCCGCAGACTATCGCGGTGCTGCAGACACGGGCCCAGCCCTTCGGGATCGCCCTGCACATCGGCCCGCCCGAGGCGATCGACTTTCAGAAGCAGGACCTCTTCGGCATCCTGCTGCAGTACCCGGCGACGGACGGCGCCGTCCGCGACTACAGCGCAGTAGTGGTGCAAGCCCACGCAGCCGGTGTGATGGCGGTGGTCGCCACCGACTTGCTTGCCCTCACACTGTTACGCCCGCCAGGCGAGTGCGGCGCCGACATCGCCGTCGGCTCGAGCCAGCGTTTCGGGGTGCCGCTCGGGTGCGGCGGCCCGCACGCCGCGTTCCTCTCCACGAAAGACGAGTACAAGCGTCAGTTGCCAGGCCGCATCGTGGGCCTGTCACGGGACGCCCACGGGAAGCCGGCCTACCGGCTGGCCCTGCAGACGCGCGAGCAGCACATCCGCCGTGACAAGGCGACGAGCAACATCTGCACGGCCCAGGTATTGCTGGCCGTGATGGCCAGCATGTACGCGGTGTACCACGGGCCGGAAGGACTGCGGCGGATCGCGGAGCGCGTGCATGGCTTCGCGGCGGTGCTCGCCGATGGCCTGCGCCGTATGAGCTACAAGCTCGGCAGCGAGCCGTTCTTCGACACCATTCACGTCTGGCCGGACGAGCATTCCGGGAAACGCGTGCTCGCGGTGGCGCAGGAGCGTCGTATCAATCTGCGGCAGTTCGAGGACGGCTCCCTTGGCATCGCGCTGGACGAAGTGACCACAACGGCGGAGGTCCAGACGCTCTTCGAGATCTTCAGTGGAGGCCGGCCGGTGCCCTTCACCGTGGAGGACCTCGCTGCCAAGGCCGATTACTCCATCCCGCCGGCGTTGGCGCGGGCGAGCAAGTACCTCACGCACGAAGTCTTCAACCGGTATCACTCCGAGCACGAGATGCTCCGGTACATGCACCGCCTGGAGTCGCGGGACCTCTCGCTGGTGCATTCGATGATCCCGCTGGGCTCCTGCACGATGAAGCTCAACGCCACCGTGGAGATGATCCCCGTCACCTGGAAGGGCTTCAGCCGCATCCATCCCTTCGCCCCGCCCGTGCAGACGCGCGGGTACCAGGAGCTCTTCCATCAACTGGAGAGCTGGCTGGCGGAGATCACGGGCTTCTCGGCGATCTCGCTGCAACCGAACGCCGGCTCGCAGGGAGAGTACGCCGGGCTGCTGGTCATTCGGGCCTATCACCGCCACCGCGGCGAAAGCCAGCGCGACGTCTGCCTAATTCCAGTCTCGGCCCACGGCACCAATCCGGCCAGCGCGGTCATGGCCGGGCTCAAGGTCGTGGTAGTGGCCTGTGACGAGCGCGGCAACATCGATCTCGGCGATCTGGAGGCCAAGGCCCGGCAGCACCGCGACAGGTTGGCCGCGCTGATGATCACCTACCCGTCCACCCATGGGGTGTTCGAGGAGAGCGCGCGCCGCGTCTGCCGGATCGTCCACGAGTACGGCGGCCAAGTCTACATGGACGGCGCGAACATGAACGCCCAGGTCGGGCTCTGCCGGCCGGGGGACATCGGCGCCGACGTGTGCCACCTCAATCTGCATAAGACCTTCTGCATCCCGCACGGGGGCGGCGGGCCCGGCATGGGGCCGATCGGCGTGGCCGCGCATCTGGCGCCGTTCCTGCCTGGGCACCCCGTCACGAACCTGGGTGGGAAGGACTCGATCGGACCGATCGCCGCCGCGCCCTACGGCAGCCCGAGCATCCTGACGGTCTCGTGGATCTACATCGCGTTGATGGGCGGCGACGGGCTGACCAAGGCAACACAGGTGGCGATCCTGAACGCGAACTACATGGCCAAGCGGCTGGAGAAGCACTTCCCGATCGTCTACACCGGCAAGAACGGATTCGTGGCGCACGAGTTCATCCTGGATCTGCGTCAGTTCAAGGAGAGCGCCGGCGTCGAGGCGATGGATGTCGCCAAGCGGCTGATGGACTACGGCTTCCACGCGCCGACGGTGTCCTGGCCGGTGCCTGGCACGTTAATGATCGAGCCGACGGAGAGCGAATCGAAGGCGGAGATGGACCGGTTCTGCGACGCCTTGATCAAAATCCGCGGGGAGATTCAGGAGATCGTCGAGGGAAGGGTGCCGCGCGACAACAACGTGCTCAAGAACGCGCCGCATACGGCCCAGGCCGTGACGGCCACGCAGTGGCCGCATCCCTACAGCCGCGAGCAGGCGGCCTTCCCCGCGCCCTGGGTGCGCGAGCGCAAGTTCTGGCCGGCGGTCGGGCGCATCGACGACGCCTACGGCGACCGGAATCTTGTCTGCACCTGCCCTCCTATAGAGAGTTACTCAGCATAGGGGACAGACTACTTTTCCTTTGCGAAAAGTAGCCTGTCCCCTTTTTCACGTCGCGCCGTCCAGGCACCAAGGCATTAGAGTAGGCGAGAGCATTTCAAATGCCGACCTGTCCAACCTGTCACAAGGAGAGCCATCAGCCCGAAAAACGCAATGATCTGTCCCACAAAGTGTTGCGGGCCGTCGGCATCGGCTACTTTCGGTGTGCCAACTGCGGCAACTTTTATTTCGGCTTCCTGTGGTACGAGTGGCCGTGGTTGATGGCGCTCAGGTCTGCGCGCGCAGCCGCTCCTGCCGTACAGCGGTGCCCGAACTGCGGCGAGAGCAAGACGCACCGCTCACATCGTCAGGGCGTTGTTGAACAGATCGTGAGCGTCTTTCGCATCTATCCGCACCGATGTGAGGCGTGCGGTCATCGCTTTTTTGCCTTGAAGTCGTAAGAGATAGTGCAAAAGGGGACAGGCAACGCCTGTCCCCTTTTGATTAGGCGAGTGTCGTAACCGCGCTCTCTGCCGCTTCCACAAAGAGATCAATGAGTGGTTGGATCAGCGCACTGGCCTCCTCGTGGGTGATTCCGCTTTCTCGAAAGGCAATGGCAAGCCGGTAGGTAAGCGATTCATGCGATTCGTCTCCGTGATTCGTATGCGCTAAAAACCACTCTGACCCTTTCGTCCCCACCGCCTGCCGAAACTGTGGAGATTCCAGGAAGTGCCCACTTGCCACCCCGGCCATAATCTCTACGGCCGCAAACCGCAGAAACATCGCAGCAGGATCGGCCCACGTTTCCATTTCAGTGATGAGCTTCTCCACAAGAGGGATCGGGGGTTGCTCGAGATCCTGATAGGCGAGGCCTACCGCTTCCGCTGCTTTGATCCAGAGTTCACGATGATCTGCTTCATCTCTTTCAATGAGCGTGAGAGTCTTATCAGCAAGAACGAGGAGTGAAAGAAGATCGTGTGCATTCCCAGGATCGGTGATTAATTCATGTTTGATGAATTTGACGCACCCACGTCTGATAATCTTGGGGAACTCGTCCACAAAAGGCCAGAAGATGATTAAAAGTTGTCGCAGGGCGGGAATATTGCCTTCGCGGCACACCTGCGAGGCGATTGAACGTGTAACCTTATCCTTCACCTCCTCTTTGATGTCGTAGACCCAGTCTGGTAAGGGCCTGGAGTATCGATCAGTTAACGTTCCCACAGAATCCTCCTTTTCGCTTTTGCAAAAAGGCCTATAGGGCGAAAGGCTCTCAGAACAATTGATAAAAAGGGTACGAGTTTCTCTTACATGGCGCTGGAACAAAAGTGAATCCGGTGTTTACAGGAGGTGCGGGTAGGGTGTTTACAGGAGGAATGTGACACAAAAAAGGGGACAGGCTACTTTTCTAACGGCTAGGGGTTCACTTGCCGAATAGCCCCTTGATGCCTTCTACCGTCTTTCCCGCCTCGCTGCCGAGGCCCTTGGCCGCTTCCCCTGCCGCCCCGATGCCCTTTTCCAACAATTTGCCGGAGCTTGCGACCGCTTGAACCACGGACTTGTTAAGGGCCGCGAACACCTCTGCCGCAGCCTTCTGCACTGTCACGCCGCCTGATTCCTTCCCGATGTCCCGAAGATGGATGTCCGGCAGCGGGATCGTGAGGGCTTGTCCCTTGAGCATGGTAGCGCTCATAGTGACCTTGCCGTTCTTCAAGATGAAATCATTGATCTGGACTTTTTTCTGAGTCGGATCCTTCTTCGGCGATTTCGACTCGGCGGCGTCTTTCGGCGCGACGGATTTGCCGAACGTCGCAATGTTTTGCTGTATCTTGCCGATGTTGCTGTCGGACGGGCCGCCTTCATACGTGATTTCGGGGCCATCAATCAGGATCTCCTCGATGACGAGCTTGTCCGACAGAGCGGTCTTCAAATCCACTTTGACCTTGGCATCGGCCAGTTTGAACGCGCGCTCGGCCTGAAAACCCGGAGGATTGCCGATCACCAGACCCTTGAGCCGCCCCTTCCCGGAAAACAGGGACAGGTCCATGCCGTCGAGCTTCATAGTAGTCCCGGTGATTTTCGGCCCCACGGTTTCCACGCCAGCTTTGATGATCGAACTCAAGGAAGAACTGATCACGACCACGGCAACGACAATGAGAAGAACAACGATCATGCCAATCTTGAGAAGAGTCTTCATAGCATCACCCCTCCTCGCCTATGTTCTCGCCAAGGAGCTGCAGGTACACGCACTGCAACCCCACGATCGTTTTCGCGTCCTTGATGACGCCTTCTCGGATCATGGCGATAGTCTTCTCCAGCGGGAATTCCGCGATGGCCAGCACCTCGTCATGTCCAAGGTTCTGCTTCCCACGTTGAAGCTGCGTCGCCTTGTAGATGTGGATCACCTCGTCGGTGAAGCCCGGGGTCGTGTAGGCGCTCGAGACGAGTTCCAATACTCCGGCCTTATAGCCGATCTCCTCCTCCAGTTCGCGAAGGGCGCACTCGCGCGGATCCTCGCCATGGTGCAGCTTGCCGGCTGGAATCTCGTAAATATAACCGCCGACCGCGTGCCGGTATTGCCGGATGAGGATCACGGTCCGCGCGTCCTTCAGCGGCACCACCGCCGCCGCGCCGGGATGGTGGATCACCTCCAGTTCGACCGTGGCGCCGTTCGGAAGCGTCACAGTTTCCAGATTCAGGTTGACGATGCGTCCCTTGTAGATGTTCTTGGTCATGACGCCTTCCGTTTGTAGAACGGCAGCTTTACCACCACGGCCTGATGCAGGCGGCCTCGGATGTCGACCTGGAATTGCGTGCCGGGCGCGCTGAACTTGGTCGGCACGTAGCCCAGTCCGATGCCTTTCTGCAGGAACGGCGAGAGATTGCCACTGGTGACCATGCCGATCTCCTGCCCATCGGCCACGATTTTCATCCCGTGGCGGGGAACTCCCTTCTGGAGCAGTTCAAACGCCGCCAGGTGTTTCGCCGGCCCTTTCTCCTTCTGCTCGAGCAGGGGCGCACGGCCGATGAACTCGTCCTTGGTGAAGTCCACGGCGAAGGTCGCGCCCGCCTCCAGCGGCGTGGTTTGCTCATCAATGTCGTTACCGTACAGAAGATAGCCGACTTCCAGGCGCAGGAGGTCGCGCGCGCCCAGCCCGCAGGGCTTGATGCCGGCCTGCTCCCCGGCTTTCAACAGGGCATCCCAGACTGTCGCCGCCTTGTGGGATGGGAGATAGAGCTCGAAACCGACCTCGCCGGTATAGCCGGTCCGAGATACGATGCCCAGCATGTCACCGACGTCCGTTTGCATGCATTGCCGGGGTTTGAGGGTCTCCGCCGCATGGGGCGAGACGGCGCGCAGGACTTCCGTCGAGCGCGGCCCTTGCAACGCGATCTGGACCATCTCTTCGCTCTCGTCGCTGAGTCTCACGTCCCCCTGCGGTGCCTTCTGGAACAGCCAGGAGACGATCTTGTCGCGGTTCGAGGCGTTGACGCACAGGAGGAACCGCGCGTCTCCCAGGCGGTACACAAAGATGTCGTCCTTGATCCCGCCGGCGGGATTGCAGACCATCGAGTAGTGGGCGTCGCCCACGGCCAGCTTGGCGACGTTGTTGGTCGTGACCTGCTGGAGAAAGGCCAGCGCGTCCCGGCCCGCGACCGTCACCCGGCCCATGTGGCTCACGTCGAAGAGCCCGACGGCCGTCCGGACCGCCTGGTATTCCTCGATCACGCCGCCGTACTGGATCGGCATCTCCCAGCCGGCGAAGTCCACCAGCCTACCGCCCGCCAGCCGGTGCTGATCGAACAGGGGGGTGCGGTTCATGGGCCGCACTCTAGCAGAGCCGCCACGGCGATTGAAAGCTCGATGCTTGATCTCCTCATGACGCCCCGGTATGGTGGCGCACCATGGCAAACACCTATGCCGAGCTGATGCGCTCGGCCAACGCCTTCAGCGAGTCGCAGACCCTGCTGGCGGCCAACGACCTGGACGTTTTCACGGTGATCGGCCCAGCCGGGCGCACCGCTGGCGCAGTGGCCCGACGCTGCAAGGCCGACACGGAAGGCATGTTCCTGCTCCTCAATGCCCTCGTCGGCCTGAGGCTGCTGACGCTCCGAAAAGGGTGCTATTACAACACGCTACTGGCCCGCCGCCATTTGGATCGCCGCAGCCCCGAGGCGATCTCCAACCTTCTCTGG
>Ga0209266_1003258_pt1 | contig 9969 bp, 9 predicted proteins | sample GraSoiAngelo_132_FD_185889 | JGI IMG/M metagenome (GOLD analysis project Ga0209266, IMG submission 185889) | Grasslands soil microbial communities from the Angelo Coastal Reserve, California, USA - 14_0929_02_40cm (SPAdes) (version 2) | ecosystem: Environmental > Terrestrial > Soil > Grasslands ...
GTGCAGATCGGGAAGGCGCTCGGCGCGCGCGTCATCGCGACCGCGGGCGGCGCCGAGAAACTGGCGGTGGCCCGCCGCGCGGGCGCCGACGTCGCCATCGACTACCGGAGCGCGGACTGGGTGGAGGAGGTGCGCGCGGCGACCGACGGGCGCGGCGCGGACGTCATCTACGATCCGGTCGGGGGCGACGTGTTCGACGGCTCGCTCAAGTGCATCGCCTGGAACGGACGGCTCCTGGTGATCGGCTTCGCGAGCGGCCGCATCCCGGAGGTGAAGCTGAACCGCGTGCTGCTGAAGAACATCTCCCTGGTCGGCCTCCACTGGGGCGCGCACGCCCTCCACCAGCCGGAGCGCATCGCGGAGACGCTCGCCGCGCTGCTCGCGCTCTACCGCGAGGGCAAGGTCGAGCCGGTGGTGTACCGGACCTATCCGCTCGAGGAGCTGCCCGCGGCGCTCGAGGCCCTCGGCTCGCGGCAGAGCTACGGTAAGGTGGTCGTCGCGCCGTAGCCAAAAGATTTGGCTGACATGCGCTCGGGGGGCGTGTTACCTAGCCTGGATGCCGCCCCGCTGCCCCGGCGACGGCCGGACCCCGCGACGGTGGTTGGGGCTGGCGCCCGCGCTCGTCGTCGTCGCCCTCGTCGGCCCATTCGCCGCTGCCGAGGACGGCGGCGTGACGGCGCTGCCGCCGGCCGCGCCCGCGGCATTCACCGGGGACGTGCGGGCGCTGCCCACCGTCGCGCCGTGGCGCCCGGGCGACCCGATCAGGCAGGGGCCCATCCGCCGCCGGACGAACCCGAGCCCCGCACCCCCCGCGGCCCCGCAGCCGGCCGCGCGCGGTCGGCTCCTCGCGAGCCCGGCGGCGCCGTCCGCGTCCGCCCTGTTCACGCCCCCGGACCTCGACTTCGACGGCCAGGGCTTCACCGGCGTCGCGCCGCCCGACACGGTCGGCGACGTCGGCCCGCACCACTACATCCAGATGGTCAACACGGCGGGCGGCAGCGCCTTCGCCGTCTACAGGAAGAGCGACGGGACTCTGGTCGCCGGCCCGACCAGGCTCGGCGACCTGCGCACCGCGGGCGGCCCGTGCGCCGCGGGCTACAACGACGGCATCGTCCTCTTCGACCCGCTCGCGAGCCGCTGGCTCATGTCGGAGTTGGCTGCGGTCGGCGAGCATCTCTGCGTCTACGTGTCCCGGACGAGCGATCCGCTGGCCGGCGGCTGGGTCAGCTACGACTTCCCCACCCCGGCGTTCCCGGACTACCCCAAGTACGCGGTGTGGCCGGACGGCTACTACGTGACGACGAACGAGAGCGCGCCGGCCGTCTACGCCCTCGATCGCGCGCGCATGCTGGCCGGCCTCTCCGCCGGCATGCTCCGCTTCACGGCGACGCCGCTCGACGGCTTCGCCTTCCAGGCGCTCACGCCGGGCGACATCGACGGCTCGACGCCGCCGCCGGCGGGCGCGCCCGCCCTCTTCATCCGCCACCGCGACGACGAGCTGCACAGCCCCGCCAGCGCCGATCCGACGCACGACTTCCTCGATCTCTTCGAGCTCCATGCCGACTTCGCCACGCCGGCCAACTCGACCTTCACGCAGGTGGCCTCGGTGCCGGTCGCGGAGTTCGACTCCGCCCTCTGCCCGCTCGTTCCCAACGCGTCGTGCTTCCTCGAGCCGCCGCCCGGCGTGCCCCTCGATCCCATCCGCGAGGTCGTGATGTGGCGGGCGCAGTACCGCAACTTCGGCGCCCACCAGACGCTGGTCGGCAACTTCGTCGTCGACGTCGACGGCACCGACCACGGCGGCATCCGCTGGTTCGAGCTACGCCGGACGGAGCTCGGCGCGTGGAGCCTCTTCCAGGAAGGCACCTGGGCGCCGGACGGCGCCAACCGCTGGCTCGGCAGCATCGCGATGGACCGCAGCGGGAACCTGGCGCTCGGCTACAGCATCACGAGCGCGACGGTCTTCCCGGGGATCGGCTACACGGGCCGCCGGGCCAGCGACACGGCGGGGACGATGACGGTGGCGGAGACCACGATCATGGCGGGCAGCGGGGTGCAGGACAACGAGCGCTGGGGGGACTACAGCTCGCTGAACGTCGATCCGGTCGACGACTGCACCTTCTGGTACACGAACGAATACCTGCCCGCGAGCGGCCACTGGAGGACGCGCATCGCCCGCTTCCGCTTCACGAGCCCGACGTGCACCGACGCCGCGGCCCCCGTGTGCGGCAACGGCGTGCGCGAGGTGGGCGAGGACTGCGACGGGGCGGACGCGCCCTTCTGCCCGGGCCTCTGCCAGGGCAGCTGCACCTGCCCGGCGCCCGTGTGCGGCAACCACGTCGTCGAGCTGGGCGAGGAGTGCGACGGCACCAGCGCCGGCGCGTGCGCGACCGGCGTCTGCAGGTCCGACTGCGCGTGCGCGCTCTGCCCGCCGGCGCCCTCCGCGGGCTGCCGCGCCGCGAGCAAAGCGAGCCTGACCATCGCCGACTCGATCGACGACACCAGGGACGCGGTCAGGTGGAGCTGGAAGGACGGTGCCACGACCGATCTGGCCGACTTCGCCGACCCGGTGAGCGGCAGCGCGGACTACGCGCTCTGCATGTACGACGGCTCGGGAGGCCCGCAGCCGCTCTTCGAGGCGGTGATCGCGCCCGGCGGCACCTGCGGCACGAGGCCGTGCTGGAAGCCGAGCGGGTCCGCGGGCTTCGAGTACGACAACCAGGCGGGACGCATCTCCAAGGTGAAGCTGAGGGCGGGGGTCGCGGGCCGGGCGCAGGTGGCGATCTCGGGCAGGGGCGCGGCCGTGGCGCCGCCCAACCCGGCGCTCACGCTCCCGGTGACGGTGGAGTTCCTCGTCCGCAACGGGCCGACGACCACCTGCTTCGCGACGCCGTTCACGGCGGCGAGGCAGAACGACGATCAGGGGTTCAGGGCGAGTGTGCCGTGAGAAGGTGCGCATGATGTCTGCGAACGTCGCATACCCATCGTGGTGTCGATCCGCTCCCCGTCACGCACCGCTGCCATGCTGGCCCCGTTCCCCAGGTGAGCGATGACGGCACGCCCGAGCGCGGCAGGCCCAACCGACTGCACGATGTACTCGTACGACAGGCCGTGAAACCCGCGTGCCGCGGCGCCGGCGCCATCCGAACCCGGCCGGAATGCGCCGCCTTCGCACGCTCGCGAATCTCGTCACCTCGAATTGTCAAACCTGGGAGGCGCCGCGTTGCGCGCTCCGCGGGGGCCCGCCGCCCTTCGAGCCGACGCGACCTCGCCCCCCGGCGCGCCGGCTGCAAGCCGAACGCGCGCTCCATCTCCAGGAGTTTCACAGTGCTCCGCAGCACGGCATCGGGGGTGAGCGAGATGCTGTCAATGCCCTGCTCGACCAAGAAGCCGGCGAGGTCGGGATGGTATGAACGGCCGCCAAAGCCGCTAGGAGTCGGACCGCCTCCTAGCGCGCACGTCGCCCGCCGCCTCGGCTCCACACGGGGATGCCGTGCCAGTCCCGCAGCAGGAGGCTCTCGTCACCCTTCTTCACCGTGGCGGCGAGGAGGGCCGACTTGCCGCGCACGATACACCAGCCCGTCACCTCGATGCGGTCGCCAGCGTGTATTCTCAGCGCGTGCCGCTCGACCACCCACTCGGGACCCAAGGCGATGGGGAAGACCTCGCCGGTGTCCCTCCTCAGGACGAGGTACATCGCGCGCCCCGCGCCAGCGTGAGAGACCTTCTCGACCCGTACCACTTCGCCGCTCACGGTCTCGATGCTGCCGGGATCGGAGAGCCAGCCGCCGCCGGGGCCTGACTCGTTGCGTTGGGCGGGCACGGGCAGCGCCCAGAGGGCGAGAGCGCAGACGACGAGTGCTCGAATCAGGCTCGTAAGCCTCGCTGCGGCTTCAGAGCGGACGCTTGGTGGACGACGGTCGGTCATCTATCCTCCCTCCACAGCAACCGGAGGACCAGCCCGGGTCTTGCCCCGACCGTGTCCGCCGGTTCTCAGCAGCGAGAAGCCCCGACCAGGGGGTGCGCTCGATGATGCAGGTCATCGCGATCGGGCTGTCGAAGGCGCGGTGCGCCGACATGAAGCTCAAGCCTCCGAGGAAGGGGCGCCCGCGCGGGGCGACGTGACACGTGGGGCCACGGGGCCCACCCTCATCCGCCCGTCGACCACTATGGCGCCCTTTCCCGGCGCGAGCACCTTGACGGGGTTCAGATCCAGCTCGCGGAGCTCCGGCACGATCTCCACCAGCGCCGAGACGCGGAGGATCACGTCGACCAGCGCGTCCCGGTCGCCCGGCGGCATGCCTCGGTAGCCGTCGAGCAGCCTCCGCGCGCGCAGGCGATCGATCATCTCGCGCGCGTCGACGTCGGTCACGGGTGTCAGGTGGAACGACACGTCGCGCAGCAGCTCGACCAGGATCCCGCCCAGGCCGCACACCAGGAGCGGGCCGAAGGTGGGATCGGTGGTGACGCCGACCAGCGCCTCGATGCCGCCCGCCACCTGGCGCTGGAGGAGGATGCCGTCAAGCGGTGCGCCGACCTCCTGCATGCGCTCGCGGAGCGCCGCCACGGCGCGCGCCACGGCGGCGGGCGCATCGAGCCCGAGGATCACGCCCCCGACGTCGCTCTTGTGCACGAGGCCGGGCGCGATCGCCTTCGCCACGAGCGGGAATCCCAGCCGCTCGGCGGCCGCAACCGCCTCGTCCGGAGCGACCTGCTCGGCGTCGGCGAAGACGATGCCCGCGGCGCGCAGCACCGTGCCGAGGTCTCCCGGCGCGAGCCAGCACGGTCCCTCCGCGCCGGCGAGGACGCGGTCGACCACCGCGCGGATCGCGCTCTCGCCCAGGCGGCCGAGCGCGAGCGGCGTCCCGCGCGGGCGCCTCCGCCAGCGTCCGTACGACTCCGCCGCGGCGAGCGCCATGGCGGCGTTCTCCGGGTAGCTGTACGCGGGCAGCTGGCCCCGCGGCCCCTCACCGAGCAGCGGCGGCGCGCCCTTGGACGAGATGAACACCGAGAGGACGGGCTTGTCCGTCGGCACGGAGCCGGCACCGCGGGCGATGGCGCGCGCGATCTGGTCGGGGTCGGTCACGAGCGGCGGGACGTAGATGACGACGAGCGCGTCGACCGCGCGATCGGCGCCGACGGCCTCGATCGCGTGCGCGTACTGCTCGGGCGTGCCGGAGGCGGTCAGGTCGATCGGGTTCGCCAGCCCCGCGTGCGCGGGAAGGAAGGTGCGCAACGTCGCGAGCGTGTCGGACGACAGGGCGGGGAGCTCCAGACCGCGAGCCTCGCATGCGTCGGCCAGCAGGATCCCCGGGCCGCCGGCATTCGTGACCACGCCGACGCGCCGGCCCGCAGGGACGGGCTGCGTCGAGAGGAGCGCCGCGACGTCGAAGAGCTCCTCCAGGGTGTTCGTCCGGATGACCCCGGCCTGTGCGAACAGGGCGTCGACCGCGACGTCGAGGCTGGCGAGCGCAGCCGAGTGGCTCGAGGCCGCGCGGCTGCCGGCCGCCGAGCGCCCCGACTTGACCGCGATGATCGGCTTTCGGCGCGCGACCTCCGGGGCGATACGAGCGAACTTGCGCGGGTTCCCGAAGCTCTCCAGGTAGAGCACCACGACGCCCGTGCGCGGGTCGTCGGCCCAGTAGCTCAAGAGATCGTTGCCCGAGACGTCGGCCTTGTTGCCGACCGAGACGAAGGTCGACATCCCGATGTTCAGCTGGCGGACGTAGTCGAGGACGGCGAGCCCGAGCGCGCCGCTCTGCGAGAGCATGCCGACGTTCCCGATCGGCGGCCAGTGCGGCGCGAAGGTCGCGTTCAGGGAGACGGCGGGGTCGGTGTTGAGGACGCCCATGCAGTTGGGCCCGACCATCCGCATGCCCGCGCCGCGCACGAGCCGGGTGAGCCGCTGCTGGGCCGCACGCCCCTCCTCGGAGGCTTCCGCGAACCCGGCGGAGATCACGACGACGTCGCGCACGCCCGCCGCGGCGCAGTCGCGCACCACCTCCTCCACCGCGGGCGCCGGGACGGCGATGACGGCCAGATCCACGCGCTGGCCGGCAGCGCTGACGCGCGGGTAGGCCCGCAGCCCCTGGATCTCGCCCGCGCTCGGGTTGATCGGGTAGATCGGTCCAGCGAACCCGGCCCCCTTCAGGTTCGCGACCAGGGCGGCGCCGATCGTGCCCGCCCGCCGCGACGCTCCGACCACGGCCACCGAGCGCGGGTGGAGCAGCGCGCGCACGCTCTCGGCCGCCGCGATCCGCTCGCGCGTGTGGGCCGCCTCGCGGGCACGCTCCGTCTCCTCGGTGGGAAAGGAGAGATGCACCACGCCGGCCTCGGTGGAGCTGGTGACCACGAAGCCGCTGGTGGCGAAGACCTGGAGCATCCGGTTGTTCTCGCCGAGGACGTCGGCCTGGAACTCGCGCACCCCGCCGGCGCGAGCGATGCGGACGAGATGGTCGAGCAGCAGCGTGCCGACGCCGCGGCCCTGGTGCTCGTCGGCAACGGCGAACGCCACCTCCGCGGCGGTCGGCTTGCCGGGCAACACGGCGTAGCGGCCGACCCCGATGATCCGCTCCTCTCCGTCCTCGAGCAGGGTGGCCACCAGGGCGACTTTCTGGACGAAGTCGAGCCGCGTGAACTGGTCGAGCTCCGAGTCGGTGAGTCTCCGCTTGGCGCCGAAGAACCGGTAGTACACCGAGCGCGCAGTCAGGCGCTGGAAGTGATCGAGCAGCCGCTGGCGGTCGTCGGGCCGGATGGCGCGGACGTGGATCGAGCCACCGTCGCGGAGAATCTCCTCGACCGCGTAGTCCCGGGGGTCGCTGGTCATGGAGCGAGACGCGAGAATCCCGCGCAGGAGGCTTTTGCAGCCGTGAGAAAGCGCGGGGGCTGGCGAACCCGGTCCCCCGCACTCCTTCCGCGGGTCAGGCCACCGCCTCCTTGACCTGCTGCGACCTCCCGGGCGCCGCCAGCGCTGGCTTGCGGTTACAGTCCGGATGCGTCCTGCGGAGCTTGGGCCCCTCACCCGCCGCGGCCCGCCGGAGCGCACGCACCACGTCCTGGCGGGCAACGATGCCGATCAGGAGCGCGCCGATGGTGACCGGGAAGCTCCGGTGTCGCGTGTCGACCATGAGCTGCAGGAGCCGGGTGAGTGGTATGTCCGGCCGGACCGTGATGGGATCGCCAGTCATCACCGATTCTGCCGGCCGGCACATGATCTCGTCGTAGTGGGGCACCACCTCCTGCGGCGTGAAGGCGAACGCCTGCAGGAAGTCGAGCTTCGTCACCAGTCCGAGGAGGATGCCGTCCCGGCTCACGACGGGCAGGCTGTTGAAGTCGTGCCGTTCGAAGAGCGCCTCGACTTCGGCGAGCGGCGTGCCCGGGCTCACGGTCAGCGGACGGTAGGTCATCGCGTCGGCCACCTGGTAGTCGAGGAACTCGTACATCACCATCCTCCCGGCGGACTTCCGCTTGCCTGTGATGTGCCCACAACCCGGTCGCCCTCCTCGCCGCCCTGCCGGCCGAGCAGCTCGTCCGCCGCGACCCCGGGACCTGGGGCCAGTCGACGTGCGGCGTGCTCCACGCGCGGCCGGTCGCGTACTTCTCGCCCGAGTTCGCGCTGCACGAGTCGATCCCCATCTAGTCGGGCGGCCTCGGCGCGCTCGCCGGGGATCACCTGAAGAGCGCCTCCGACCTCGGCGTCCCGCTCGTCGGCGTCCGCCTCTTCTACGGCCAGGGCTACTTCCAGCAGCGGGTCGACGCCCAGGGCTGGCAGCACGAGAGCTACGGCCATGTCGACCTCGAGCTGCTGCCGCTCCGCCGCGCGGTCGGAGCGGGTGACCAACCCTTGACCGTGGAGCTTCCCATCGGCGGTCAGAGCCTCCGCGTCGCCGCCTGGCGCGCGCAGGCGGGGCGCGCGACCCTCCTCCTACTCGATTCGGACGTCGATGGAAACCCCCCGGGGCTGCGCTCGCTCACCGCGCAGCTCTATGGCGGCGACCTCGTGACCCGGCTGCGGCAGGAGCTGATCCTCGGCATCGGCGGCGTGCGGATGCTGGTGCCGCGGGCCACGACTACTTTCCGCCCGAGCTCGTGCTCGAACATCTCGGCTGGTTCGTCGACGAGACCGGCATGTCGGCCGACGACCTGCTGGCTCTGGGGCGCGTGAACCGTCGCCGTGGCCACGGATGGCGCGACCGTCCGACTGACGGCGTAGCGCAGTTCGTACGCTGGCGCCGGAATTGCGTCGCGGGCCGCCCGACGCTACACACGTGGCAAGGAGGCGCCGGTGAGCACGAAGGGGAAAGCGCTCGTTCGCAGCCTGAACCGCCGCGGCGTGCGGAGCGAGAAGAAGCCGCCGGTCGCCACCAAGGCCGAGCCGCGTACCGAGCCCACGGTATGCGAGCGCTGCGGGGCCGTCTTCTCGCGACGGACGTGGCGGCGCGATCACCGGGTGACGCACGCGCTCCTCGCGCGCGCGGCGTGGGCCACCTGCCCCGCCTGCCGGCAGGCGGACCGGGGCGAGGGCTTCGGTCGGGTGCTGCTCCGCGGTGCCTACGTGGCGGCCAACGAGGCCGCCATCCGCCGGCGCATCGCGAACGTCGCAGCGCGCGCCAGCTTCACGCAGCCCGAGCGGCGCATCGTCTCCGTCGACCGTGACGGGAACGGCCTCGAGCTCATCACTACCTCGCAAAAGCTCGCTCACCGGATCGTGAACGAGCTCAAGAAGGCGTTCGGGGGCCGCACCTCCTACGCCTGGTCGGACCGCGACGGCAGCCTGTTCGCGACCTGGCAACGCGACGACCGGCCCTCCTGATTTCCGAGCGGTGGGAATCGGGCTCGCCGCGCGCTCGTGCCCAGGGCGGCACGTAACTTGACTCGCGAGGCGGCACGTACGTGCGCGACATGATGCGGCGCGAGGTCGTGACCCTCGACGCCACCGACCACCTCGACCTGGCCGACGGCATCATGCGGCTCAGCCGCATCCGGCACCTGCCGGTCGTCTCCAGTCCGAGGCCGAGCGCGAGTGGCTCGCGAGCATTCCGGTGCGGGCCGTGATGACGACGCCCGTCTTCACGGTCGCGCCCTCGATCTCGCTCCGCGCCGCCGTCGACGTCATGATCGACAAGCGGATCGGATGCCTGCCCGTGGTGGAGGACGGCAAGCTCGTCGGGCTCTTGAGCGAGAGCGACTGCCTCCGCCACCTGGCCCATCTGCTCGAGGTCGCCGAGACGAAGGACGGGCTGCCGGAGCTGGCGCCGGCGAGCTGACGCTGCTCGGGCGGGTAGGTCACCGCCCGCCCTGCACCGCCGCACGAGTAGCCCCGCCAGTCGCTGCGTCGCCTCTGGGCTCGCCTGTGGCCGCGGCGACCTCGCCCCGGCTCGCGCGTCGCGCGGCGATTCGCTGCCCGCATACAGGCAAACGGGTCGAGATCGAGCTGCTGATGACGCCCACGGGCGCCCCGTGCCGCGTCCTCCGCTGCACGATCCGCCCCGAGTGCCCACGACCTGGGACCAGGCCTGCCGGGACCTCGCGGAGGCCGTCGTCGGCCCGGCGGTTGCCCTCCTGGTTCTGCCGGCGGGGCATCGTGAACTCCTCTTCCCGCGAAAGGGATCTGGTGTCCATGAAACGGGGGCAGTCCACCTCAGGGCTCTCGCCTTCCGCCCAGCGTGTTTCGCCCCTTCTTCAGGTATTCGTCCGAATCCATCCCGAAGGCGGACACGCCCCCGGGCCGATCTTTTTCTCTTGACCGTCGGCACCCCCCGGTGCGATTCTCCCTGCCCAACTAACAGGGCGCACGCTTATTTTAGCGGCGCGAGCCCCCTAACTTTGAAGGGAGACACATGATATCCAAGCTCAGGTTCTTCGTCGCCGTTGCGGTCGCGATCGGCGTCGCGGCCGGGACAGCCCTGGCCGCCAGGCCCGAGGTCGTAGCGCTGAACCTGACGCCGTCCTCGGCGCAGCTCGCCGCGT